>OFLW01000053.1_pt1 | contig 92672 bp, 81 predicted proteins | sample 1541061 | NCBI WGS metagenome assembly OFLW01 (sample SAMEA4413045, study PRJEB24355) | metagenome | biome: human; feature: gut; material: faeces | place: United Kingdom | collected 2010
GGGAGGTTTTTTGCTTGGAGCTAAAGCTTTTTTTCCCACCACCAGCATAGCTGGTGGTTTATTCATGCTAAAGCGTATAAAAAAACTCGCTCATTTTTACTGAGCGAGCTTAAATAATTATAAAATTTATATTTTAGAAAAATTATTCTTCTTCAGAAAGAGTTACATAACTTGCATATCTTTCTTTAGCATTTTCTTCAGCAACTTCATAAAGTTTTTCTGCTCTTTCAGGGAATAATTTCTTTAATGAAGTGTATCTAACTTCTCCATCTAAGAAATCTCTGAAAGGTTTTGTAGGTTCTTTAGAATCTAGTGTAAATGGATTCTTTCCTTCAGCTTTAAGTTGAGGGTTAAATCTGTATAAATGCCAGTAACCAGTTTCTACTGCTTTCTTTTCTTCTTCAACTGAGAAGCCCATACCAACTCTAATTCCATGGTTTATACATGGTGCGTAGGCAATTATTAGTGATGGTCCATCATAAGCTTCTGCTTCTTTAATTGCTTTAAATGCTTGGTTTTTGTCAGCACCAAGAGCAATTTGTGCAACATATACATAACCATAAGTTGTTGCCATTAAGCCAAGATCTTTCTTCTTAGTTAATTTACCAGCTGCTGCAAATTGTGCAATTGCTGCTGTTGGAGTTGACTTAGAAGCTTGACCACCAGTATTAGAATATACTTCAGTATCAAGAACAAGTACATTTATATTTTCACCAGATGCTAGAACATGGTCAAGTCCACCGTATCCGATGTCGTATGCCCAACCATCTCCACCGATGATCCATTGACTCTTCTTAATTAAGAATCTTTCAAGACCTTTTAGTGTTTCTATGATTTCATCTGCTTTATCGTTACCAAATTTCTTGTCAAGAACTTTTAGAACTTTAGCACTTGCAGCTTTAGATGTCTTATAATCTTCTTTACCTTCAATCCAAGCGTTAAATGCTTCGTTAGCTTCATTATCAACATTAAGTTCTACGAAGTCTTTCATTAGATTTTCAATTCTATTTCTAGTTTGTTCTTGAGATACAGCCATACCATATCCGTATTCAGCATTATCTTCAAATAATGAGTTAGCCCATGATGGTCCATTTCCACAATCATCTGTGCAATATGGCATTGATGGTGCAGAACCACCCCAAATTGAAGAACAACCAGTTGCATTAGCAATACTCATTCTATCTCCAAATAGTTGAGTTACAAGTTTAACATATGGAGTTTCTCCACATCCTGCACAAGCCCCAGAGAATTCAAGGTAAGGAGTTTGGAATTGAGAATTTTTGAAATTATTTGCTTCAATATTTTCTTCTTTAGATTTAACATGTTCAGATGCAAATTCCCAGTTAGCAGCTTGTACGTCAATTTCATTTTCAAATGGTGACATTACAAGAGCTTTTTGTTTAGCTGGACAAACTTGAGCACAGTTTCCGCAACCAGTACAATCTAGTGGTGAAATTTGAATTCTATATTCATAATCTTCAAATCCCTTACCATTAGCTTTTTTAGTTTCAAATCCTTCAGGTGCCTTTGCCTTTTCGTCTTTATCAACTAAGAAAGGTCTAATAACAGCGTGAGGACAAACTAATGAACATTGGTTACATTGGATACAGTTTTCAACTTTCCAGTGAGGAACATTTACAGCTATACCTCTCTTTTCGTAACGGCTTGTTCCAGATGGGAATGTTCCATCAGGCATGTCTACGAATGTAGAAACTGGAAGGTCATTACCTTCTTGTCTATTCATTGGAATTAAAATGTTATTGATAAAGTCAGGTGCTCCACTAATCTTGAAGTTCTTAGTAGTATCAGCATTTTTCCAAGAATCTTTTACTTCTACTTTTTTAAGAGCGTTAATTCCTTGATCTACTGCTGCGTAGTTCATGTTTACAATATCGTCGCCCTTAGCGCCGTAATCTTTTACAATTGCTTTTTTAAGAAGTTTAACTGCTTCATCAATTGGAAGTACTTGAGATAAGTTAAAGAATGCAGCTTGCATTACCATGTTAGTTCTTCCGCCAAGTCCAACTTCGGCAGCAATTTTTGTAGCGTTAATTGTGTAGAATTCAATTTCATTGTCTGCAATATATTTCTTCATATAACCTGGAAGATGTTCATCAAGTTCTTCTTCATTCCAAATAGTATTTAGTAAGAACTTTCCGCCTTTTTTAAGTCCTCTCAATAGGTCATAAGAATATACATAAGATTGTTTTGAACAAGAAATAAAATCAGTTTCTGTTAATAGATAAGTTGAAGTGATTTTATTCTTACCAAATCTCAAGTGAGACATTGTAACTCCACCAGATTTTTTAGAGTCATAGTCAAAGTATCCTTGAGCATACATGTCAGTATTATCACCAATGATTTTTATTGCTGATTTATTAGCACCAACTGTACCATCAGATCCAAATCCCCAGAATTTACATCTAATTGTACCTTCTGGTTCAGTTGTGATTTCTTTTTTAATTGGTAGAGATTTGTGAGTTACATCATCATTAATACCAATTGTGAAATCATTTTTAGGTTCAGATTCTTTAAGATTGTCAAATACAGAAAGAATATCAGTTGGGTTAGTGTCTTTAGATCCTAATCCATAAATTCCACCAACAATAAGTGGTTTTTTGTCTGATTCATAGAAGGCATCTCTTATATCTAAGTAAAGTGGTTGTCCTACTGCACCTTTTTCTTTAGTTCTATCAAGAACTGCAATTCTTTCAACTGTTTCAGGAATTGCTTCCATTAAGTGTTTAATAGAGAAAGGTCTGTATAGGTGAACTTTAATAAGTCCTGTTTTTTCTCCATTTGCATTTAAATAATCTACAACTTCTTCAATTGTTTCTGTTACAGAACCCATTGCTATAATAATGTCAGTTGCATCTTTAGCTCCATAATAGTTAAATAAGTTATATTCTCTTCCAGTTAATTTAGAAATATCTTTCATATAATCTTCAGTAATACCAACGATATCAGTGTAGTATTTATTTGAAGCTTCAATTTCTTGGAAGTAGATATCAGGGTTTTGAGCAGTACCTCTAACTTGTGGTCCCTTTGGATTTAAAGCTCTTTCTTTAAATTCTTTAACTGCTTCTTTATCAACAAGTTTTTCTAAATCTTCATAATTAAGTACTTCAATTTTTTGAACTTCGTGAGATGTTCTAAATCCATCAAAGAAATGAACAAAAGGAACTCTACCTTTAATTGCAGATAAGTGAGCAACACCAGCTAAGTCCATTGCTTCTTGAACAGATCCTGATGCTAGAAGAGCAAAACCTGTTGCTCTTGCTGCCATAACATCTTGGTGATCACCAAAGATTGATAGTGCATGTGATGCTAGTGCTCTTGCTGCAACATGGAATACCCCTGGGAGTAATTCTCCTGCAATCTTATACATGTTAGGTAGCATAAGTAGTAAACCTTGAGATGCTGTATATGTTGATGTAAGTGATCCAGCTTGTAATGCACCGTGAACAGCTCCAGCAGCTCCTCCTTCAGATTGTAACTCCTTAACCAATACTTCTTGTCCAAAAATATTTTTTCTTCCATGAGAAGCCCAAGCATCAATGTGCTCAGCCATTGGAGATGATGGAGTTATTGGGTAAATACAAGCAACATCAGAGAACGCATAAGCGACGTGAGCGGCTGCTTCATTACCATCCATTGTTTTAAATGTTTTAGCCATATCTTCCTCCTATTATTAATAATATAAATATAAACTAACCATACTGTTTATATTATAGAACTAAATTTAATAAATTTCAATAATATTGTTAATAAATGGCTTTGAATATTTGAAAACAGCGAATCGCGAAAGACGTTTCATAATATGGAATTATATATTTTTTGTAAATTTTTTATATATCATTTATAAATATAAATAAAAGACCATAAAAATATGATCTTTTATTTATTCTTTATTTTTTTTAACATTCTCTCATTAAGGGCAGTAGCAGGATTATAACCCAATTCCTTTTGCTTATAATTTTTTGTGGCAACCTCAATAATAAGTGCAGTGTGTCTTCCAGGTTTTACAGGTATATTAAACTTAACTACATCAATTCCTAAAATATTCTCATAATTATTATCTAGTCCGAGTCTCTCATATTCTTTGGATTCATCCCAATCTTCTAAATTTACCACAACTTCTATCGCCTTTTCTTCCATTACAAAACCAATACCAAACATCTTTTGTATGTCAATAATTCCTACTCCTCTTATTTCCATAAAGTACTTGGTAATTTCAGGTGATTTTCCTATTAGTTTTTTATCCATATTTTTTATTATAACGGAATCATCAGAAATAAGCCTTGCACCATTGGAAATTAAATCAAGAGCAGTTTCACTCTTTCCTATTCCACTTCTTCCAGTTATCAAGACGCCTATACCAGAAATATCCAATAAGACACCATGCATTCTAGTAGTTGGTGCTAAAGCTATATCAACAAAGGAAATTATTTTGCTAAAAATTTTTGAAGTTGTATCTGAACTTCTTATTACAGTGACATTATATTTTTCAGCCAAAAATTTTGCTTGAGGAAAAATCATATTATTTCTTGAAAATACTACTACTGGAATATTGTACTTAAATAATTTTTCTAAAGTAGAAAATTTTTCCTCATCATTCAATGAATTTATATAATGCCACTCTTGTGTACCAATAAGCTGTATTCTATCTTTGACAAATTTTGCATAATAGCCACAAAGTTGAAGTCCTGGCCTATTTATGTCGCTACTTTTTATTTCTATCTCATTGTAATCAGTTGACTTGTGAATAATTTCAAAATTTAATTCTTCAACTAAATATTTTAATTTAACTCCCATTATTTGTTCTCCTAAAATGTTCATAAAGCGATTCTGCACTTTTTTCATTCATTGATTCAACTTCCATAAGCTCCTTGACGCTTGCATTTTTTATTTTGTCAATAGATTTAAAATGTTTTAACAAATTTTCTTTTCGCTTTGGTCCTATTAATTTTATGTCGTCAAGCTCTGACTTAAACATTGTCTTAGTTCTGAGATTTCTGTGATAATTAATTGCAAACCTGTGAGCTTCTTCTTGGATCTTGTAAATCATTTTATAAGCTCTTGAATTTAAGTCCACATTAAACTCTTCATTGTTATAAATAATGCCACGAGTTCTATGAAAATCATCCTTAACTAGTCCACAAATTTCTAAATTTAAATTTAATTTATCTAAAATTTCTTTTGCGGCATTTACTTGACCCTTGCCACCATCCATCATTATAAGGTCTGGAAAATTTGAAAAGGAAGAATTTTTATCCTCTTTTTTTTCTTCCACTCCTCTTCTAAATCTTCTTTCGATAACTTCCTTTAAACTTGAATAGTCATCAGGACCTATGACACTTTTAATTCTAAATTTTCTGTAGTCGCTTTTTTTTGCATCTCCATCTTCAAATACAACCATGGATCCAACAGACTCAACACCAGAAATATTAGAAATGTCATAGGCTTCAATTCGCCTTGGTCTTTGGCTTAGTCCAATTAAGTCCTTAATCTCTTCAAGAGCAACTTTATTTGATTCAGCTCGCTTTTTATATTTGTCGCCATACTTCTCTATCATGTCTAGGGCATTTCTCTTTACCATTCTAATTAATTCTTTTTTATCGCCCTTTATAGGAACAGTAATGCTAACTTTATTGCCTCTCTTTTCAGTCAGCCAATCTTCTAGCACTTCAATATCCATAGGTTTTTCTTCAATAATAATTTCTTTTGGAATGTAAGATGCTCCAATGTAAAATTGTTTTAAAAAAGATGAAAAAATTTCCTCGTAGCTGTCGTTGTAGTAATCCCTTATCATATAATGTTCTCTGCCAATGATTTTACCATTTCTAAAAAAGAAAATTTGTATTAAGACTTCGTCAATTCCCTTGGCAAGGGCTATGATGTCCTTGTCATCGCGAGCTTCTGGATCACTAATGAGTTGTCTTTCCTTTAAATACTCTAAGTTTTTAATTCTATCGCGTATATCAGCCGCATTTTCATAGTCAAGATTTCTCGAATAATCCATCATCTTATCATGAAGTTTATCTATTAATTTATTGTTAGAACTTGAAAGAAAACTCAAAACCTCATCTACCATGACATTGTAATCTTGGTCCTTAACATTTCCAATGCAGGGACCTATGCATTTTCCAATGTAATAATTTAAACAAGGTCTATAATTTTTTTCTTCAACATTTTCTAGATTCAAGTTGCAAGTCCTTAGAGGGTAAAGTCTCTCAAAAGTTTCGATTGATTCATTTACTGCAAAGACATCGGGATAGGGTCCAAAATACTTTGCCCCATCCTTTAAAATTCTTCTTGTCTTCATAACTCTCGGAAATCTCTCGTTAACCTTGACCTTGATGTAAGGGTACTGCTTATCATCACGCAAGAGTATGTTATATTTTGGAAGATTGTCCTTAATTAAATTAGACTCAAGAACCAGGGACTCCACTTCATTTTCTACAATAATGTACTCAAAATCATGAATTTTTGAAACCATGCTAGCAACTTTTTTGGAAGACTTTCCATAAGAGCCAAAGTACTGTCTAACTCTTTTTCTAAGAGACTTGGCCTTGCCAACATAAATTATCTCATCTAATTCATTTTTCATTATATAAACTCCAGGTTTATCTGGAAGTTGGTCAAGCCTTTCTCTTATATTTAACAATTATCTACTAACCTCTTTCGTTGCTTCTCTTAAATAATCTAAAATTTCTCCATTAAAATATGGACTTAAGATTTCAAAAACTTCTCTGTGGTAAGAATTTAAAACTTCTATTTGCCTATCTGTAAGTAAATTTAAATCAATTGCCGCAAGTTCAAAGGGGCAAAAAGAAATTGTCTTAAATTTATTAAAAACTGAGTCATTAGTTTCGCAATCAAAAACTACCCTCATGATGTTTTCAATTCTTATGCCATGCTTATTTTCCTTGTAGACGCCAGGTTCATTGGAGACAATCATATTTTCCTCCATTCTGACAGCAGGGTCTCTTGGAGAAATTCTGTGTGGTCCTTCGTGAACTGATAGGACAAAGCCAATTCCGTGACCTGTTCCGCACTTGTAGTCCATCCTATCTTGCCAAAGAGCATATCTTGCAATGCCATCTAAGGCTAAATCATAAGTTCCCTTTAAAAATACTGCTTCCATTAAATTTATGTGACTCTTTAAAGTCATTGTATAGTCGTGAATTTCTTCCTCTGTAAGGTCTCCCATGGCAATAGTCCTTGTTATATCTGTTGTTCCAGAATAGTATTGCCCGCCTGAATCTACAAGATAAAAACCCCTTGGCTCAATTATAGCTTGGTCATTTTCTCTGGCATGATAGTGCATCATGGCTGCATTTTTCCCATAAGCAGAAATTGTATCAAAGGAATTTGAAATATAAAGTGGATCTTCTGCACGCATAGAGTCAAGCTTCATTGCCGCCTCATATTCGCCAATTTTATTTTTTGCATTTTCCTTTAACCAACAGATAAATTTAAATAAAATTGCTCCGTCTCTTACATAAGTTTCTTCAAGATTTTTTATTTCAACTTCATTTTTTATTGCCTTTAAATTTTCTGAAATATTGTTGCCAAAAATTATTTCATTTTTTTCGCAAATTCCCTTGTAAATCCTTTCGTTAATAGAATTTGGGTCTAGATATATTTTTTTATCTTGGTAATTTTTTAGATAATCATAAAATTCTGAGTAATCTCTCACTTCAGCTAAATCAGAAATTTCTTTTTCAATCTTACTTGTCTTTTTTCTATCAGTAAATAAAATTACCTTGTCAGCTTCTATAATCATAAAAGAAATTAGAACTGGCGTGTCCTTTATGTCCATGCCGCGAATATTAAGAGTCCAGGCAATGTCAACAAGTGATGATACTATTGTCATGTCAACTTTTTTATCTCTTAAAATTTTTCTAATTTCAGAAACTTTTTCTGCAGCAGACTTTCCTGCGTACTTTTCATCAAGTAAAAAAGCATCATCTTTTGGAAGAGGATACCTGTCTTTCCAAAGATTAGAAATTAAATCTGCATCAATAATTTTTACACTTTTATCTTCAAGCTTTTGAGACAAAGAAGAAAAACTTTGGTGAGAAAAATATTCTGCATTTAAGGCAAGAGTCATGCCTTCTTTAATGTTCTCACTAATCCAATCAGAGTAGTTTAAAACACCAACTTGACCTTCTTTTTGAAGTTCAAAGCCAAAATCTTTAATTTCTTTTGCAGCTTGGATAAAATACCTGCCATCAGTCCAAAGATATGCCTCCTCCATGGTTATGACAGCAGTGCCTTGTGAACCAGTAAAGCCCGTTACAAATTCCCTTTCCTTGTAATAATCTGGAAGGTATTCAGAGCCATGGGGGTCCTTTGATGGAATAATATAGAAATCTATATTTTTTTCTTTCATTATATTTCTAATTTCATTTAAAATCACAAAATCACATCCTAAGTCATATATTATCACAAGGATAAATTTGAGCAAAGAAAAAAGTCCGGCCAAATTATTTTCACCGAACTTTCTTCTGCACTGTATTTTAAAATCTTTTAAACTTATTTATTAAAATCCATTAAAACCTTTATTTTAAAATTCTATGGTAACCTTAAATAAGTCTCCGTCAATGTCTATATCAAAGCTTGCTCCGTGAGCTCTCACAAAGGAGGAGGCTATTGATAGTCCAAGTCCTGATCCTGATGTTGTCCTTGATTTTTCTCCACGAGTGAATCTTTCCATAAGTTCATCTGAGGAAATATTTAGTGGATACTTGGAAATATTTTTTATAGTTAATTTAACTCCGCCTTCTTCTGAAAGATCTACATAGACTCTTGAATTTTCCAAAGCGTACTTAGAAATATTTGAGAATAAATTGTCTAAGACTCTTGAGAATTTTTGTCCATCAATATTAAGCATAACTTTTTCTTCAGGAAGATTTGAAATAATTTCAATATTTTTTTCTGAAATTTTATCTTCCCACTCGCCTATTGATTGGGCAACGAGAGAATTAAAGTCAAGCTCTTGCCTATCAAGCTCAATATTATTGGATGTCGCCTTTGAGACTTCAAATAAATCTTCGATTAAGACCTTTAACTTGTTGGACTTTTCATTTATTATTTTTGAATACTCCTTCACTTCATCTTCAGAATTATCATCCTTAGATAAGAGGTCTGAATAATTAATTATTGATGTCAGTGGAGTCTTTAAGTCGTGGCTCACATTTGTAATGAGTTCTGTCTTTAATCTTTCAGATTTTACAGCATCTTCAATGGCAAGGTCAAGGTTTGATCCAATGTTGTTAAAATTATCAACTATTCCGTCATAAAGTCCACCATTTTTTTCAATGTTCTTCTTATAATTTCCCTTAACAATTTCAGTGGACTCTCTGGAAATTCTTGCAACTTCATTTATATTTTTCATCAATATATAATAAATGAATATGCCAAATAATATCATTGGAATTACTATTCCTTCAAGAGCAGAGGAATATAATGATGCAAAGAAGAGGAATACTATAAACAGCACAAAACAAATTCCAAAATAAACTAGGGTAAATTTAATTTTTGCATCTTTAATATTTTTATTTTCTTCATCTATATTTGAAAATTCTGAAATAGCACCAGTAAAAATTCTATAAATTAATGAATTTTTAAGAAGATAATTTTCTGTATTCTTGTTAAATACGCTCTTTAATAAAATTACCAAATAATTTACTGTTAGTGAAACAATTACAAGACCGATTAGATATAAGAAATAGAAAATATACAAATTGCTGTAAATTTGATTCATGCTTGATATTCCTGCAGCAGAAACTGCAAATATTACAAATAGAATAATCACAAGTTCTATTGGAAACTTGAAAACTTTCCTCAATCTTTCGCTGTCGTCAACTTTTTCCATATTCATAAATAGTCCAAGAAGAAGAGATAAAATTGCAGCAATTAATACACTAATTCCAATTTGAACAAAAACTTGGTCTTTAAATACATCTCTTTCAATATCTTTAAAAACTTCATCATCTAATGATGTGTAATAAGCAAACTTTAGATTTTTAACATTATTATTACTATTTAATTTACTAAAGGTTTCATTTAGAGCCCCTTTAAAAGACTTGTCGATAAAATTATAGTCACTATCCATAAGTCTTTTACTTTTTTGAACTTTATCAATCACTATACTATCATCAATTACCGAACCAGTAATCAAAAAGTCATTATTTCCCATTTCAATTTCTAATGGATCAAATTCATTTTTTTCATATTCATTAGTTAGGTAAAAAGTTTTATATTCAGATTTTATTTCTGGTTGGTCTATCATGCCTTCATCCAAATAAAGTTTTGGGTCAAGTCCCTTTTCTTTTAAGGCATCTTTTTTCTTTTGAGCTTCTATTACTCCTCTATCTGTAACAACATTTCCGTTTTTGTCAAAATATTTTAACTTATAAGACTTTATAGCATAGTTAAATTCTTTATAATTACTATAAAAATCATCATTGTCATTTACTGACATATTTAGAGTGTTATAAATCCTATTTTCTGTCATATTTCTTTTATAAGATGAATCAGGATTCTTAGAAAAGAAAAACGATCCTGCCAAAAGTGATACTAGGGAAATTGCTAAAATTATTAAAGTATAATTGGATAATTTGTAAGAATTTTTTTTCATTATTTTCGCCTCAAATCTTCAAATTTATATCCAAGACCCCACTGCACTTTTAAGTACATTGGTTTCTTTGGATTTACTTCGATTTTCTCTCTAATTCGTCTAATGTGAACTGTCACAGTCTTTGCCTCCATGGCTGGTTCATTCCAGACACTTTCATAAATTTCTTCAATGGAAAAAACCCTGTTGGGATTCTTCATCAAAAGTTCCAAAATTTTAAACTCAATAGAAGTAAGTGCTACTGGTTTGTCCTCTACATAGGCAATTTTTTGTGACAAGTCTAACTTGATGCTGCCTATCTCAATAAAGTTCCTGTCCTTTTTTAAATCATAGGCATAAAATCTTCTCAGGTTGCTCTTCACTCGAGCAATGAGTTCCATTGGATTGAAGGGCTTTTGAACATAATCATCAGCGCCAATGTTGAGTCCAAAAATTTTGTCTGTGTCCTCTGATTTTGCAGATAGGATAATTATTGGGACAAAGGAAACTTCTCTTAACTTAATTATTGCTTCTTCGCCAGAAAGTTTTGGCATCATAAGGTCCATTATAATTAAATCAATTTTTTCATTTTTAAAAATTTCTAGAGCTTCAAGCCCATGTTCAGCATAAAAAATTTCAAAATTTTCATTTTTAAGATAAATTCCAATGGACCTGGCAATTTCCTTGTCGTCCTCGGCAATTAAAATATTGTATTTATCCATTACATCCCTCCTTTGCCATTATAATAGCAAAAAATAATTACAAAATAGTCTACAAAATTCTTACAAATTTCTTAAATTATAAATTTAAAATTTTTCTAGTATTAAAAACCTTGCAAAGTAAATTGCTATAAGCGATAAAATTATGCTTAATAAAGCGTAAAAGATTGAAAGAATTAAATTCCCATTTTTTTCCAAATTAAATATTTCAAAGGCAAAAGTTGAGAAAGTTGTAAAACCTCCGCAAAAGCCTACCTTTAAAAATAAAATTAATCTAGGATCCAATTTATTTTTCTCAGCGTAAAAGGCAATTATTGCTAGAAAAAAGGCTCCCACTACATTAATTATAAGGGTGGCAAGGGGAAAATCTCCACCACAATTTATCTTGTTACTTAAAAAATATCTAAGACCAGAACCCAATGCCCCACCTAGTGCTACAAATAAATACATTTTTTGCTCCTTTCTTTTATTGTATGACAAATGCTTATGTGCTAAAATCATTTTGTTATAATTATATTAAAAAAGGAGTTTATTGTGAAGGAATACAATGTAATGAAACTTGAATACGAAGTTGATGACAAGCCAAATTTTTTAAAGTCCTCCCTACTTGGATTTCAAAATATTTTGACTGCCTTTAGTGGAATTATTGCAGTTCCACCTAGTATAGCTGCTATAGCTGGTACAAATGTTGCCGAGACTTCTGTGCTTATCTCTGCTGCCCTACTTGCCTCTGGTATCTGTTCTTTTATCCAAACTAAGGGAATCTTTAAGGGCAACGCAAAGGTTGGCATTGGTCTTCCAACAATTATGGGAACTGACTTTGGCTTTGTGCCACCTGCCAATGCTGTAATTAATACTATGGGTGGCGGTCTTGCAGGTTACTTTGGTGCAACTATAATGGGTGCCTTTTTAGAATTAATTTTAAGCTTTTTTATAAAGCCCCTTCTTAAATTTTTCCCAGAAGTTGTAACAGGAACTGTAATTACTTTAATTGGAATAACAATGATGCCTGTTGCCTTTGACTGGGTTGGCGGAGGTTATGGTGCAGAAAATTATGGTGACCCACTCTTTATTGGGATTGCTGTATTTACCTTCCTACTTATAATTTTTATTAATCACTATGGCAGAGGTTTTGTAACGACAGCATCAGTTTTTATAGCCATGATTATTTCCTACATCATTTGTATTCCACTACATCTTGTAGATTTTTCACAAGTTGCAGCCGCTCCTTGGATAAAAATTCCAGAAATTTTTCCCTTTGGAGTTAAATTTGATTTAAGATTTGTCGTTCCTTTTATTGCAGGCTATCTTGTCACAATAATTGAAACTGTAGGAGTTATGAAAACTTTAGGGACAGTATGCGAAGTAGATTTATCTGATGCTGACATTGCAAGTGGTGTTAGAGCTGATGCCATTGGGTCAATGCTTTCTCCAGTCTTTGGTTCAGGTGCAGCTCAAACCTTCAGCCAAAATGTTGGTCTTATTCCGCTTACTAAATGTGCATCAAGAAAGGTCGCTCTTTATTCTTCCTTTATCTTGATTATTATGAGCTTTTGCCCTAAATTTGCAACTCTAGTTTCTATTATGCCTACACCAATTCTTGGAGGAGCTGGAATTCTTATGTTTGGTACAATTATAGGCTCAGGTATGCAAGCTCTTAGCAAGGCAAGATTTTCTACAAAAAATATTATGATAATTGCTGGTGGAATTGGCGTTGGTATAGGAATAACTATGAAACCAGATATTGTTGCAAAACTCCCAAGCTTAATAGCAGCACTTTTCTCATCAGGCATTTCTGGTGGAACTATTGTAGCTGTAATATTAAACATTTTACTTGTAGACAAGGAATATTAAAATTAAACTGCTCTTGGAGCAGTTTTTTTTTGCAAAAAATTTTCTAAATCCATTTACTGTGCTATAATGTTAAAAGAAATTCTCTTTTGAAAGGAAAATAAGATGAAGGATTTTTTGACAAGACCAGCTTGGATTGAAATAAATTTAGATAATTTTGAAAATAATATTAAAGAAATAAAAAGTATAATTACTCCGGGAACAGAAATTATGAGCGTAGTTAAAAGTGACGCCTATAGACTTGGTGCAATTCCCCTTTCCTATGTGTCAAGAGAACTAGGCATAAAGTTTTTCGGTGTGGCAACTTTAAGTGAGGCATTGAGATTAAAAAAAGAGTTTTCTGATACTTCTATTTTAATACTTGGTTACACACCAGCCCATCTCTTTGAAGATGCAGTAAAAAATGAAATCACCCTAACTATTTATACACTTGAAGATGCAAGAAAACTAGATGAAATAGCAGGGTACTTAGGTAAAAAAGCTAAGCTTCACCTTGCAGTTGACAGTGGAATGTCGCGAATAGGTTTTATTCCAGGAGAAAATTCATTAGAAGAAGTTAAAAAAATATTTGAGCTTGGAAATATTTTTGTTGAAGGAATTTTTTCTCACTTTGCTGCCAGTGAATCTGATCCAGAATTTACAAAAAGACAGTTTATAACTTTTACAAATTTTATAAAAGAAATCGAAGATCTTGGCTATAAAATTACATACAAACATATTGCAAATTCTTCTTCTGTTTTATACCACAGAGAATATGATTTAGACATGGTTAGACCTGGCATAATCCAATATGGATTTACAGACAGCCTAAAACTCCCTGAAGAATTTGGTCTAAAGGAAATTCTTTCAATTAAAGCAAATATTGCATCAGTAAGAGAGGTTAAGTGTGGAGAAACTGTTGGTTACGAAAGATTTTATAAATGCAACAAAGACACAAAGGTTGTAACTCTTCCCCTGGGATATGCTGATGCTTTTCCAAGAATTTTATCTGAAAAAATTGAAGTTTTAATTAATGGGAAAAGGTGCAAACAAATTGGTTTAATATGTATGGACCAAATGATGATTGATGCCACTGGAGTTGATTGTAAAGTTGGCGATGAAGTTGTTTTAATTGGTAAGCAAGGTAAGGAAGAAATAAAAGTTAGAGATATTTGTCACTACTCCTGCGACTGTGAAACTTCTTTTATAACTCATTTTAATAGAAGACTTCCAAAATATTATTACAGACATGGGAAACTTGTACATGTCAGCAATATTGATTAATTTAAAAAATTAAATTAAAAATAAAACCCCAAAAGCCATAAAAGTTTTTGGGGTTTTATTAAAAAAAGAGCACTAGGCTCTCTTTTATTCTTCTTCACTTGTTTCTTCTGCTTCTGCTTTTTCTGTTTCTTCTGAATCTAATTTTTCTTTTACTGCATAATATTCTTTAAATATTACGTCTTCCAATTCTTTTCTTGCTTCAGCATTAATAGGGTGAGCAATGTCTCTGTATTCACCATTAGATAGTCTTCTGCTTGGCATTGCTAAAAATAATGATTCATTTCCTTCTATTATTTTTATATCATGAAGCACAAATTCGTTATTAAAGGTTACAGATACTATTGCTTTAAGCTTTCCTTCAGTTGGTAATTTGCGAAGTCTTACATCAGTTATGTTCATACAAGTATCCCTCTCTTTCTTTACCATATTATAGCACAACTTAGATATATAATAAACGATTTAATTAATTTATTTACTATAATTTATTTAAATAGAAACTTATTATTTTTTTCTTTGTAAAAATTTGTGTTATAATTAAAAAGAATTGGAGGAAATAAATTGTTTGAAATTAATATAGATAATAGTAAGTATAAAAATATATTTTTTATTGGAATTGGTGGAATCAGTATGTCAGCTTTAGCTGAGCTCATGCTTTACAAAGGCTACAATATTTTTGGAAGCGATAGAAATCCATCTATTAACACAGAAAAGCTAGAAAAAAATGGTGCCACAATATATTATGAACACAAGAAAGAGCATATTAAAAACATGGACCTTGTGATTTTTACAGATGCAATTTCTTTTGACAACGAAGAATATACAGAAGCAGTCAAAGAAAAAATTGATTTAGTAGATAGAGCTACATTTTTGGGTGCAATAATGAAAAATTACAAAAAATCAATTGCAGTTTCAGGCACTCATGGCAAAACTACTACTACTTCTATGATTACAGAAATTATAAAAGACCTTGATGTAAATCCAACTATTATGCTTGGAGGTCAACTAAAGGATATTGATGGCAATATTAAAATAGGTGAAGAAAAGTTATTTTTGACTGAAGCCTGTGAATATAAGGCAAATATTTTAAAATATTTTCCAACTACAGAAATTATTTTAAATATCGATGAAGATCACTTAGATTATTTTGATAATATAGATCATATAATAAGAACTTTTAAGGGATATGTTGACAACTTAAATGAAGATGATTATGTTATTTTAAATGTTGATGATGAAAATGTAAGAATACTTTTCCCAATTGATAATTGCAAAGTCTTTACTTTTGGCATAAATAATGAAGCTGATTTAATGGCAAAAAATATAGACTTTTCAAATGACGGTTTTCCAACTTATGACTTATATCTTAAAAGTAAAAAAATAAGTCATGTTGAACTTTCAGTCCTTGGAAGCCATAATGTTTTAAATTCTCTTGCTGCAATTGCCGCAACTTATGTTAATAATATTTCTATAGAAAATGCAGTTCTCGCACTTAAATCTTATAAGGGCGTGGAAAGAAGATTAGAAGAAAAAGGCTATTTCAAAGGCACTAAAATTATGGATGACTATGCTCATCACCCAACAGAAATAAAATCATCAATTCACGCAATTAAAAAAGCTTGTGCTGGAAAACTTTACACTGTTTTTCAACCTCACACATTTACCAGAACAAAACTTTTATTAGATGCCTTTGCTAACTCTTTTGACGAATCTGATATAATTATTATCACAGATATTTATGCTGCTCGTGAAAAAGATTATGGTGACATTCACTCAAAAACTTTAAGAGATGCCATTTCAGAACACAGAGATAATGCCTTTTACATTTTTGGCTTTGAAGATATTGTAAAATTTTTAAAAGAAAATGTTAAAAAAGACGATGTGGTTGTAACAATGGGTGCTGGAGATGTGTATAAAATAGGCGAAATGATTTTAGATAAATAATGATATAAAAAATTTGGAACTCTTTGAGTTCCCTTTTTTTGGCAAAAAAAAGATCTCACAATGGAGATCTTTTAAAAATTTTTAACTAAAATTATTTATTTTACTTTGTGGCTTATCATTAATTTGTGAATTATTAATATTTTCTGTACTTTTATTGTCATTAGAATTCTTTCCATCATTATTATTTATCTGATTATTTTCATTCTTTGAATTAATTTTATTATTAGAATTAGTTCTTAAATTTTTAGAATTATTATTTTCTGTATTTTTTGAACTTTCATCTTTTTTTGTTTCAATCTTTTTTTCAGTATCCTTATTTTCAAATGAAGAAATTTCTATTTCGCGACTTTCATTAATATAATTAACAACCATGTCTAAATTCTCAGCAATAAATCTAATTGGAACATAAGTCCTGTCCCCCTTAATAATTGCTGCTTGATCAATTTTTACATCTTTGCCATCAATTTTTATAATTGGGGAATCAATTTTAAGCTCAATATTTTTGCCATTGCTATTGACACTTACAAGTCTATTTTCTCCATCCCAATTTACCTCTCCACCAAGCGCTTCAACAACAAATCTTAATGGTACTAAAGTTCTATTATTCTTAATAAATGGTTTTGCATCCATTTTTTTAGATTCACCATTAATACTATAATTAACATCATTAATTTTCATCTTAATTAATCTAGTAGATTCATCGTAAAGTGCAATTGTTGAAGTTTTATTTCCAAGTTTTGCAATTATTTTTGGATTTCTACCGTAATCAAGTATATTAATTTTAAAATTGTTTGGGTCCACATTAGCTGTCATATCTTCAAAGGAATAATTTATAACTCTTGGAGAAATTTTAATCTTTCTATTGTTGTATTCACCCATAGCATTTATATCTAAAGACATTCCTTTTTTAATGATTTTATTCTTAGTATCAATGCTAAATTTTGAATATTTTGAAGTGTCTGCTATATTTATTTCTTTATTAATATTTTCGCCCTTATTTGTTGTTAAAGCTAAATTAAATTTTCCTGGTGTAATTGATAGATAATCCAAGCCCTTTAAAATATTAGCTCCATTAGAATTATCTGCCACTGTATAAGTTCTGTCTTTAATATCAATGGGATTTAAAAATTCATCCCATGCTGATTTTAATTTTAAATTAATTTGCTCTCCAACAATTGTATTTAAATCACTTTCAAATTTTACATCAGAAATAACACCAGTATTAGTAGTTGTGTTAAAAACTCCTAGACCATTTACAACTTTTCTTTCTGCAGCATTTCTTTCAGGATTAGTAACTCTCGTTCTCTTAATATCTCCTAGATTTCTAACTGCCATGGCAGTAGAACCGCCACCATCTAAATTCATTGCCTTAAATGCACCAAGATCTAGCATAAACTGAGATAACTCATTTAGTGAAAGACCAGCAGATCTTTTTGTTCTACCTTCGCAAGAAACAATGTAAACAGTTTTTCCATCTTTGCTTATGCCCACAGCAGTTCTTGCTCTTATACCACCAATTGATGTAACATCCTTTGTATATTTTTTTATAGCTCCATTTTCGACAAGAAGTGCATGACCACCAATCATCATTTTCCAATTTCTATTTGGCTCAATATTAGTATTAATTTGAACTTTGTCGCCAACTTTTATGTTTTCACGCACAAATCTTTCAGAACCACCGCTTACTTGTAGTATTTTCTTTCCCTTAGGAATTTTCATGTCAATATTTTTTCTGTAAACAATTTGTTCTACTACATTGTCTTCTGATAAAAGGACTTCACCAGCAGTTTTATCTCCCCTAGACTTTGAAGACCAGAAGGAATCATACATTTGAATTTTTGATTCATGAGAATATTCTTTAGATGGTTGGTACCAATAAAAAGTTTTATTTAATCCATCAATTGGATAAGATTTTCCATTGGGAGCAGTTATGCTTCCAACAAATTTTGTGCTGTCAATAAAAGCAGTATTATTTTCATCAATTCCAAAGGACCAAATATCAGTCAATACCGCTGGAGATGATTTCATATCTCCATCAATAATTGATGCCCCTAGTGGCACACCTTGAAGTTGCATTGTAAAGAAATCTCCATTTACAAGAGCCACTGCATTAGTTCTATCTGCCATTTGTGTCACAGTTGCCTTATTAGTATAAGTTCCTCCACCTGCTACTGTATTAATTTTTATATGTGGATTATTTAAATCAACTGTAACAACATTTGTCTGTGTATTCTTTTTATCTCTAGAAATTTCATATTTGTATCTCACAACACCTGGAGCAATAGGCTCCTTAAATAATAATTTATTGGCTGCAAATACATTAGATGTAACAATCATAAAAAATATAATCATTACAAGGCTAATTCTTTTTTTATTCATTTTATCTACCTCGCTTACATAAAAAGTATAAATGAAGATAAGTATTTTCTCAAAGAATTTTTTAATTTGTAACAAAAACTTAATTATATAGCTAAATTTTAAAATTTTTCTCAAAAAAAATATCCTGCCTTAGGCAAGATATTTTTATTATTTATTCATTTTATTTTTTTAAAATATCATCAAAAACTTTAGTAAATTCCTTCATGTCATCTAAAGTTGTATCACCCATGTGTCCAACTCTAAAAGTTTTATCAGCCATAGGTCCATAACCATTGGAAATTACAATTCCCTTTTCTATAAAGTCACTATTTAATGTTTTAAATTCTAAATTTTTTGTATTTTTTACACAAGTAATAGTTGGTGATAAATACTTTTTATCTCCAAAAACTTCAAAATTTTTATTTGCCCAATCTTTAAAATAGTTAGACATCTCTAAATGTCTATTAAATCTATTTTCAAGTCCCTCTTCATTTATTATATAGTTAAGTTGATATTCTGCAGCAACCATATTTGAAATGGCAGGAGTTGATGGATACTGATAATCATGTTCCTTGGAAAAATTATAGAGAAGCAATAAATCTAAATAATGACCTCTATTTTCTACTGTCTTTGCTTTCTCTACAGCTTTTTTTGAAAAAGATGCAAAACTTAGACCTGGTACAAGTCCTAAACATTTTTGTGAAGATGTTATGGCTATGTCTATGCCATATTTATCTTGATCAATTGGAGTTCCTCCAGCAGAACTTACCGTATCAAGAGCCCAAATAATTTCAGGATATTTATCTATAACTTCTTTAAGTTCAGAAAGACTATTTAAAATGCCAGACGATGTTTCATTATGAGTTATAGCAACAAAATCATATTCTTTTTTCTTCAATAAATCTTCTAATTTATTTGGATCAGTTGCTTCACCTGGCTCTGCCTTTAAAATATCAGTTTCAATTCCATTTTCAAGACCTAGTCTTTGCCAAAGCTCTCCAAAGGAACCTAAAGAACAAACCAATGCCCTCTTCTTTGTACAAGACTTAATAGCACCTTCCATAAGTCCAGTGCCTGATGATGTTGAAACTAAAATATATTCCTTAGTTCCAAAAACTTTTTGCATATTTATAAAAATTGATTTTTGAATTTCTGATGCATCCTTAGTTCTGTGTCCTATAACAGGTTTTTCAAATTGTTTTAAAACTTCACTGCGAACTGACACAGGACCGGGTAAAAATAGTTTCATCCTTATTCCCCCTATCTATGCTAAAAATAATAATACAAATTTTTTTTATAGTCAAATTAAAATCTTTGTAGACCTATTAATGATAATTTTGTTTGAAGTAAATTTATAAAAATTTATTTTTTATAAATAAATAATTGAATAAATAAAAAAACTCTGTCAAAGACAGAGCCAAAAATTTAATATTTTAATTTTGCAAAAATCATTTTTCCTGCTGAAGTTTGTAGAGCACTTGTAACAATTACGTTAACATTTTCTCCAATAAGATCTTTTCCATTTTCAACGACAATCATAGTACCATCATCTAAATAACCTAGACCTTGATTTTGTTCTTTACCTTCTTTTACAATTAAAATTTTCATTTCTTCACCTGGTAAGTAAAGTGGTTTAACTGCATTTGCAAGTTCATTAATATTTAAAACTTCTAGGTTTTGAACTTTTGCTACTTTATTTAAATTATAATCGTTAGTTACAATTTTACCGCCTAAATCAATAGCAAGTTTTAATAATTTTGAATCAACTTCAGGAATTTCTTCAATTTTTCCCTTATATATAATAACTTCAACATTTTTAAGCTCTTGAATTGCAGCAACAGTATCAAGCCCTCTTCTGCCACGATTTCTTTTTAAAGAGTCAGCAGAATCGGCAATGTGTTGAAGTTCTTCTAATACAAAAACTGGAACTACAAGTGGTCCTTCAATAAAACCAATTTTTACAATATCAAGTATTCTACCGTCAATAATTACTGAAGTATCTAACACCTTAGGAATGCCCTCACGATTTTTAACAGTTTCCTTTGTCTTAGTGTTTCTTTTTGCAGACAAAAGAGTTAAATCTCTTATTTTTTCTGAAATGGTGTCCTTATTTGACATTCCTATGTTAAGACCTAAATAACCAAGCATCCCATAAAGTAAAATTGATATTACTGAACCCACATAGGGAATTGGAATCTTGTAAATAGGTTGTGATATTAAAAATGCTATTATGAGACCAATAATTAATCCCACTGCGCCAAGTATTACCTCTGTAAAAGATTTGGTTTGAATTTCTCTCTCCCATAAAGCCAAAAGATCCTCCAAAGTTCTAAAAGTCTTTGGTGAAAGTATAAAAAATATAAGTGCAAATAAAATAACTATAATGACAGAAATAACTGTCACAATTTTTTGGCTTCCAATAGCTTTTACAAATTGCATATCTGATAATACAGACACGATAAAAATACCGACTAATGCGCCTATTAAAGTAAATAGCACCTTAAAAATTTTGGACACGATTTTTCGGTTCTTACTAATAAAAATCCCTCCTTAACCAAAAATGGCATCATTAATTAATTTTGAAATTTCTTCCACATTTTTATCAAAAACAAGAGCCATCTCTGAAACAATGATTTGTCTTGCTTCTGTCAAAATTTTTCTCTCTCCTGTAGAAAGAGATTTTTTTTTGTCTAGATTTTCCAGACACTTTATAACATCAGCAATTTCTGTTAAATCGCCAGATTTTATTTTTTCTAAATTAAATCTATATCTTCTATTCCAATTTTTTGGCATAGTAATTTCCCTATCTGAAGAAAGTGTTTCTAATAATTTTTCCATAGTTTTCTCATCAGAAATTTTTCTAACACCAACTTCTTCTGCATTTTTAACAGGAACCATAACTTTTAACTCGTTTATAGGTAATCTCATTATGTAGTATTTGTGGACATTTCCGAGAATCTCTCTCTCTTCTATCGCAACTATTTCGCCTGCCCCATGCATAGGATATACAATTTTATCGCCAATATTAAACATATTTTACCTCCTATTATCCCTATTATTAGTATAACAGAGATTTGCAAAAAAGTAAAAACTATTTAATATATCATAGATTATAGTTTTATGCAAAGATTTTTTTGATAAATTTTAATTTACTTAAAATTTTATTTATAGTATAAAATATTAATGTGATAATTAATAAAGTTTTTTGTGAAATTTTAAATATCTTTTATAGATATAAAATGCCCTCTAAAAATATTTAGAGGGCAAATTTACTTTTTTTTAATTTGAAATCAAATTATCTCTTGTTAGTTCTTCTCCAAATGTTCATCTTTTCGGCATCTTTAATTAGCTCATCTCTAAATTCAGGTGCAGCAAGATTAATTATTCCTTCAGCTCTTTGCCAAGTTGATTGACCCTTGCAGTTAAATTTTCCATATTCTGTTACAAGCCAATGAGTGTTTGGTCTTGCAGCTGTAATTGCTGAAAATGTTTCAAAATTAGGAACGATTCTTGATTCTTCCTTGCCAGTCTTTTTATTCATAAATTTTGAAGATAGACAGATAAATGATTTTCCACCCTTAGATAAATATGCACCAAGTACGAAGTCAAGTTGTCCACCAGCTCCTGAAATATGTTTTACTCCAGAAGATTCAGAAGATACTTGTCCGAATAAATCGACATTAACAGCATTATTTATAGATACAAAATTATCAAGCTCAGCTATTACTCTTGCATCGTTTGTATAAGATGTTGGAGCTGCCATGCAAGCAGAGTTATTGTCAATGTAGTCATACATTTCCTTTGAACCTGCAGCAAATCCATAAGCTTGTCTAAATCTGTCAATGTTTTTCTTAGCACCAGTAAGCTTACCTTTTTTTGCCATTTCAACAAAACCGTCAACATACATTTCTGTATGAACTCCTAAATCCTTTAAGTCAGAATCTGCAATAAGTGAGCCTACAGCGTTTGGCATACCACCAATTCCAAGTTGAAGAGTTGCACCATTAGGTATTTCTTCAACAATTAATTCAGCAACTTTTTTATCAACTTCACCAAAACTTCCCTTCGGAAGACAAGCAATGTCAGGATTTTCTCCTTCTATAATATAATCAACATCTTTAATATTAATTTCGTGTTCAAAACCACCAAGTCCTGTTGGCATTTTTTCGTTTATTTCAATTATAACTTTATCAGCAGCTTCAATAACAGCCATTAAGTGAGATGCACTTAAACCAAAATTAAAGTTGCCATGTTTATCCATAGGAGGAGTTACTATTACAGCAATATCAACTTTACAGTTTTCTCTGTACCATCTTGGAAGTTCTGAATATCTAAGTGGTATATAAAAACCACCTGGTGTCTTGTTAATTCTATTTCTATCAGGACCACCTGCATGCCAAGAATTCCATACTACTTTTTCTCCATTAGGATCTTTTTTAAATACTTCAGGTTCCCAAAGAAGTACTCCACCTCTTAAATAAATTTCATTTAATTCATCTAGTCTTTCTGCTAGGGCCTTATCAAAAGCAACTGGTGTTTGTACGCACCAAGCGTAATCAATCCACATATTGTCTTTTACCATTTTTGCAGCATCTTTAGCTGAAATTAGTTTTTCTTGATACTCTTTAGAATAATCCATAATTCCTCCTTAAATTTTTAAATAATCTTTATAATTAATATGAGATCTTATAAATTTAATGTAGTTTAAAAAATCTTCCATTACTATTTCATATTTTTTCTCATTTAACTCAATATCTATTTTATTTTTACCCCTTAAATCGAAAATATACGCACCCTTTACTTTAACTTTATATAATTTTTCATAAATAGCTGAATAAAGTAGTAATTGATTTTCATAAGACTTTTTCATACTTTCATAGTCTAAGTCGCTTGTTTTTAGATCAACAATATAATATTCTCCATTTTTTTCTATAACCTGGTCAATAAAGCCCTTTACTAAAAATCCTTCTAAGTCGAAATAAAATAATAATTCCTTTTCTATTATATTTTCTTCTTCCATTTGAAGATAATTAAGTGAGAGCTTTCTTGCAATATTTAATTTTTTGTCATTAATTTCTTCCTCATAATAATCAAAAATTTCTTCCAAAAATTTATCTATATTACCTTCATTAGTATCTTTATTAGAATGAATTTGTGCGAATAAATGTACTATATTTCCTAGGGTCTTGGGATCAATTTTTTGTTTTTTACCTTGACCCATTGTATACCTATCTATTCCCATAAAATATTTCTTATAAAAATCTAAGGAACTTCTCTTATAATTTATAAAATCAGTAACTGTATAATATTCTCTAATTCTATTTTCAAAATTAATATCTACATTAAGCTCATCATATTTTTTAAGAGAATTTTCTTTTTTTATTTCATGGGAAAATTCATAATCGCTTATTTTAATTTCTTTATCTAAAAAGTCAAAATAAGATCCACTTTTATATTTATCATAATTTCCAAAAAGAATAAGTTCCTTCTTTGCCCTTGTCATAGCAACATATAAAACTCTCTTTTCCTCTTCACTATCAATAGATTTTATTTTTTCATTAATATTTCTATATCTATAATCAGAAAAACTTGATTTTATAGCAAGACCTAGCTCTTTATCTACTATTATCTTATTATTTTGACCCAGTTTTTTCCCTCTATCCATGTGAGAAATAATAACTGCATCAAATTCCAAACCCTTAGATTTATGAATTGTCAAAAGATTAATTCCTTTTTCTAAATCATCAAATTTTAAACTTAGAATATATTTTTCAAAGCTATTAAAATCATTTGAATTTTCTTCTAAATAATCCCCTGCAATTTTTTTAAATTTGTAAAGATAGTCCCAATCAGTTCCATTAAGAGTATCTAATTCATATAAATAATTCATTATTTCCTGAATCATTTCATCTAAAAGAAGGATTTCAGATTTTTCTTTTAGCTTAATTAAAAGTTCTATAAAATTATTTATTTTTTCATCTTCTATATTTGACTTAAATAAAGAAAAAGTATTATCTATTCCATGATTTAAAATTTTAACTAAACTATTAAAGTTAAATTTTAATATTGATGAATTAAAAAGAGATAGAGTTTTTATAAAATCATCTGGACTATAAATTGTTGCTAAAATATTTTTAACAATTTTTAAAACTTCTATTTCTTCAAGTCTTCTCTCGCCCTTATTAAAAGGAATATTTGTATTGGAAAGAATTCTACTTATTTCATGGATTTGAGCATTACTCCTAGATAAAATTGCGATGTCTTCTTCCTTATATTTTTTTAATAGATCAAAAACAAGATTTCCTAAATCATTATCATCTTCAGTATTATAGACATAGACACCTCCATTATTATAAAAGTCAAATTCCATTTCTTCATAAGAATCAATAAGATTTTCAAAATTAGAATTTATAAAATTAATTATTTTTCCATCACTTCTGTAATTCTTATTCATTAAAAGGGAAATTCCACGATTTTTTATTTTGTTGGCAAAACTAAAATAACTATTTAGGTCCGTTCCCCTAAAAGCATAAATAGATTGTTTTGGATCACCAACAATAAATAAATTTGAATTTTCAAAAACATTAATAATATCATTTTGAATTTCATTAGTATCTTGATACTCATCTACAAGTATGTAAGTATATCTACTTTGAAGTATCTTTTTACATTTATCATCTTTTAAAATTTTATGGGCATAATTTATAATGTCATCATAATCAAGAACATTAATTTTCTTTTTTTGATTAGTATAAATATCGTCAATATTTTTTAAAATCTCAATTATAATTTCGTAGTAATCTTTATTTTTTATTTCGAAACTCTCTTTTAATTCATGAATTAAATTTAAAATATCTAAGATTTTATCGTTATATTTCTTTGACGAACCTAAATTTGACTCTATTAAATTTAGGACTTCTAAATCAATATTTTCATTACTTGAGAAAAGGTCAAGGTTTTCATCATAGAAAGATTTAAATTTATTTCCACTTACTTTTCTATAGTCTTCTAAAAGTAAAAATAGCTCTCTAAAATCTTTGTCACTTTCAGAAAATTTCAAACTTTTATGTAGAATATCGTCAAAGTCTAAATCGTTATTTTTAAAATCAGAATAGAGCTCTATAAATACCTTTATTTCTTCAAAGGGATTGGTATTAAAATCAAGTAAGTAATTTTTGAATTTTTCATCTCTAATGTTATTTAATGTTAATTTTACAGAATTTTCTAAGATTTCTTTTTCTTTGCCATCTTCCAAAACTTTAAACTTTGGATTTATTCCAAGTAAATAAGAATAATTTTCTACTATTTCTAAGGCAAAAGAATGGATAGTCTTAATATTTAAATCTCTTTCCTCAAAATTAATATTTTCTTCTACTAGCTCTTTTGAAATCCTTTCCAGCATTTCTTCAGCAGCTTTTTTTGTAAACGTAATGGCCAAAATTTTCTTTGGATCATTGTAATTTTTTACAATATTAATAAATCTTTTTGTTAAAACTCTAGTTTTGCCTGTGCCAGCACCTGCCATCAAAGTGACATCTTTATCAATTGTATTAATAGCTTCTAATTGGATTTTATTTAATTTCATAAAAACTCCATAAAAAAATCCCACTAGGGGGATTAATTAAATATTGTTTGAGCAAGAGATATTATGAACTTATTATCAACTTTATAAAAAATTTCAGTTCCATTTCTATCACTGTTTAAAACACCAGCTCTTTTCAACTTTCCAAGATGAGATGAAACAGTTGGTTGAGGAATGTTAAATTTTTCTTGTAGTGAGCTTACGTTACTAGGGCCATTGTCTATTAAATTTTTAATAATTTCAAGCCTAATAGGATGTGCCATTACTTTTAAAATTTCTGCTGTCTTTTCTAAATTTTCAATTTTGCTCTTCACTTCATACCTCCAAATATGTAATACAAACTATTATTAAATTCATATTCTTTAATTATAATATTTTAAAGTCCCTTCTTTGTCAATAGTTTTGAAAAATTTACATACAGTGAAATAGTATACTTTATTTAAAATATATTTTTGCAATTTAATTATCTTTTATTTACTAAATGATATAAGATCTGTATTTTCCAAACTTAAATTATTTTTTAAATTTATTACTGAAGAGAAGTTCACAATCTAAGCTACTATACTATAGCTTCGCGGAAAGGCATCCCTTAAGAAGTAAATAATCAGCTAAATCTCTTGCATTTAAAAATCATTTTTCTGCAGAGATTCTCATTTTTCCTTATTAATATAAAGTGTTTCTGAAATCATCTTCATTATTTTTAAAGAATCAATTACAGTTTTGAAAATTTTATAAAAAATAAATAAAAATCCTCAAAAAAAGAAGGCTCTAGTTTTACCAGAGCCTATCTTTATAATAAATTAAATTCTTTCTACTTCGATTTTAATGTCGTGACCATTTAGATTTTCTACTTCTGCATCAACATCAGAATTTACTAATTCTTTTCCCAAAGTTTCTGTCTTAATAAATTCTTCTTCAGAAGCAATTGCCTTTTCTACTTCGTCATCAGTTTTATAAGTTATCTTAATGTTATCTAAGATGTCTAAATCTTTCTTCTTTCTTAGTTGTTGGATTTTTGATACAAATTCTCTTACATAACCTTCATTTAGAAGTTCTTCATTAAGCTCAGTGTCTAAAATTACAAAGAGGTTATTTTCCATTACAACATCAAAACCTTCTTTTGCACTAATTTTTACTTCAACATAATCTCTTTTAATTTCAGTTTTTTCTCCAGCGATTTCAATATTTACATCGCCTTCATTTAATTTAGCAAGAAATTCTTTTGCATCATTTTCTCTTAGATATTTTCCAAAATCTTTAACTTTTGAGCCTAAAATACTACCACAAACTTTAAAGTTTGGTTTAAGTTCAAATTCCATAAATTCAGATAGGTCTTTTTCAAAGTCAACTTCTTTAACATTAAGTTCTTCTTTTATTAAATCTGTTAAATCGCCAATAATTTCTTTGTATTTGCCATCGATAATAACTTTTGAAAGTGGTTGTCTAACTTTAATCTTAGCTTCTTCTCTTGACGCTCTTCCTAGTGTTACAAGATCTCTTACTAAATCCATTTTTTCTTCAACTTTATCATTAATCATATTTTCATCATAAGTTGGATAATCTGTTAAGTGAACAGATTCTTCATCAGTAAGTGATTTAAATAATTCTTCAGATATAAATGGAACTATTGGAGCAATTAATTTTGTAACGCCAAGTAAAACTTCGTAAGTTGTCTTATAAACTGCAAGCTTAGTGTTGTCCTTGTCGGTCTTCCAGAATCTTCTTCTATTTCTTCTGATATACCAGTTAGAAACATCTTCTATTACAAATTCTTGGATTTCTCTTACAACTTTTGTAAGTTCAAATACTTCCATATCTTCTCTTACAGTTTTTACAAGTCTATTGTATTTTGAAAGTAACCATTTGTCGATTTCTTCTAAGTCATCATAACTTACCTTGTGTTCTCTAGGATCTATATTATCTGTATTGGCATATAGACTGAAGAAGTTATAAGTGTTTCTTAATGATCTAAAGAATTTTGATTCAATTTCACGTAGTCCATCTTCATCAAATTTTGTTGGAGTCCATGGTGGTGAAACGTAAAGAAGATACCATCTAACGACATCAGCACCGTATTTATCAAAGAGTTCAAAAGGAGCAACAGTGTTGCCTCTTGACTTAGACATTTTCTTTCCTTCTTTATCAAGAATTAAGTCGTTTACAAGAACATTTTTATAAGGACTTTTGCCAGTCATATAAGTTGAAATTGCAAGAAGTGAATAGAACCAACCTCTTGTTTGGTCAATACCTTCAGATATAAAGTCAGCTGGGAATAATTCATCAAAATTATCCTTATTTTCAAATGGATAATGCCATTGGGCAAAAGGCATTGAACCAGAGTCAAACCAAACATCAATTACATCAGGTTCTCTCTTCATTTCTTTGCCGCACTTAGGACATTTTAGATGAATATCATCTACATAAGGTCTGTGAAGTTCTACATCAGCTGGCACATCTTCTACTGCTTTATTTCTAAGGTCTTCTATTGAGCCAACTGATTCAGTATGACCGCATTCACATCTCCAAATTGGAAGTGGAGTTCCCCAATATCTTGATCTTGAAATTGCCCAATCGTTTAAATTTTCTAGCCAATTCCCAAATCTCTTTTCACCAACAAAGTCTGGGAACCAATTTACACCCTTATTGTTTTCAATTAATTTATCCTTAAACTTAGTTACTTCAATATACCAAGATGGATGTGCGTAATAAATTAATGGAGTGTGACATCTCCAGCAGTGTGGATAATTATGAACCACCTTTTGTTTTGAGAACATTAAGTCATTGTCCATTAAGTAGTGAAGTACATCGTGGTCTGCATCTATTACGAATTGACCTTTCCATGGTGTATCTGTAAACTTACCTTCTTCATCAACTGGTTTTAACATAGGAAGATCATATCCCCTTGCAGTTTGATAGTCATCTTCACCGAAGGCAGGTGCAATGTGAACAATACCAGTACCATCTTCAGTAGTTACATAATCTGCACAAATTACATAAAAGGCTTTTTTATCTGGTTCTAAGAAATTTAGAAGTTGTTCATATTCCATGTACTCTAAATCTTTTCCAAGGAATTCTTCTATAACTTCAAAGTCATCATCTTTAAATACAGCCTTTGCAAGTGGTTTTGCTACATAATAAATATTGCCATCAGCGTGTTTAACTTTTATATATTCAACCTTTGGATTTACAGCAAGGGCAACATTTGATGGAAGTGTCCATGGAGTAGTTGTCCATGCCAAGAAATATTCATTTTCCTTGTCCTTTAATTTAAATTTACAAGTTGCAGTAGTTGTCTTAATTTCTTCATAACCCTGTGCAACTTCGTGAGATGCAAGTCCAGTTCCACATCTTGGGCAATAAGGAACTATTTTATGTCCTTCATAAATTAGTCCATCTTTAAACATCTTGTCTAGTATATGCCAAACTGATTCAATATAAGAATTTTCAAGTGTTATATATGGATGATCTAAGTCAATTAGATAGCCCATTCTTCTAGTAAGTGTTCTCCATTCCTTTTCATATTCAAAAACAGATTCCTTACATTTTTTGTTAAAATCTTCTACTCCATAAGACTCAATATCTTGTTTGTTGTGAAGTCCTAGTTTCTTTTCAACTTCAATTTCTACTGGTAGACCATGTGTATCCCAGCCTGCTTTTCTCTTAACTTTATATCCAAGCATTGTGTGATATCTACAAGTTAAGTCCTTTAATGTTCTCGCCATTACATGGTGGATTCCTGGTTTACCATTTGCTGTTGGAGGTCCTTCATAAAAAATATAATTCTCCCCATCTTTTCTTGCCTCTACAGATTTGTGTAAAAGATCGATTTCATCCCAAAATTTTGAAATTTCTTCTTCTCTTACACTAACCTTATCCTTAGATAATTCTTTAAAATTTTTCATCTAATTCTCCTTATTCTTCCTAAATTTTTTTATAAAAAAAGCCCCCTCTCAATTGAGAAGGGACGAACTAGCCGCGGTACCACCCTAATTATAGGTAACTATCACTTATTTTTTTAACGCATAAACGCAAAGGCTTTTTGGCCTTTGAGCTCCGAGGTGATCTATAAATTTCTAAAACACAGTTTCGCACCAGACAACTGCTCTCTTAGTTTCTCAAAACTTACCGTCCTCATCAAAGCTTATATGAAATTGTCAATTGTTTGATTTTTAAACATTTTAATAATGTTTGATTGCATCATTGCAAGTGTTACATGGAATTTGCAATTTTTTACTTCACTTACTTTATTCTTAGTACAAAAGTCATCGCCTTGCAAGCACCTATTAATTACTATTGGTCCATCTACTGCTACAATTACATCATATAATGTTATGTCTTCTTTTGGTTTTTTCAGATAATAGCCACCCTTAGAACCTCTTTTTGCATCAGTTATTCCTGCTAAATTTAATTTTCTAAGTATTCTAAGAGTAAATCTCTTCGTAACGCCTTCATTTTCAGCAATTTGTGGCGCTCCAACTACTTTACCCTCATTCTTAGCAAGATAACTTACAATCCTAAAGGCATAATCTGTTTCTTGTGTAATTCTCATATCATCACCTATTGCGAATATTATATCAGATTTGTTTACTTTTTGAAATACTTATCTTGTTTTTTTCTCAATTTCACTATTTCTGCAGCTTCATTTAAGGACAAATCTTCATAAGTAAGAAGGTTTCCTCTTTTAATGTCTTTATTTGCAAAGGCTCCATCAGTTACAATTCCAATAGGTACATGATTTCCTTCTGTCTGATCTGACTTTTTTTCAAGAGTTCCAAAAATCATTTCTCCACCAATAGAATCAAACTTTTCACCTTTTTTTATGTCTCTTTTAGCAACTGCAACGGTTTCTGCGAAAGGCTCTCCCTTTGGTGCAATTGATGCATCTCTCAATACTACAGCCTTGATTATTGAAATTATAGTTTCAATACTAGTCAAATGATAAGGTCTATAAATTTCATAATTTGGACCAGAGCCCATAGAAAGGTATTTCATTTCTTCATCTATTATATGAGACTTTGCTTTTACAACAGCAAAAACTCCAGGAGCAATTCCAGTGGCAAAGTCCACGACACCATAGGAATTTAAAATTCCACCATCTTTTTTTAATTTATAATCCTTTGCAATATTTTTTGGACTAGTTTCTATAAAGTGACATCCTCTTATGTCTGGCACAAAACCAAGAGCATTACAAACAGCATTAAGTTCGATCATGGTGTTAGTTCCATCTACAAAAGAAGTGAGCATTCTTGGGTTTATTCCTTTTTTTTCTGCAGCTTTCTTTAAACTTTCTGGAGTAGCAAAGTTATCTAATTCATTGTTTTTTCCCTTACCAAGAACTAGGACATCAAAACCACAATTTTTTGCAAATTCATAGATTTCTACTATGGCACCAGGTTCATCGCCCTTAGTTCCAGAATATATAATTCCTTTTTCGTCTGCCATAACTTTTAAAATAGGACCAACAGTCGCATCCATTTCAACATTAAGGCTTACTATATCAACACCATTTTCTATTGCTGCAAGGGATAGTTTTGTACCAGTTTCTGTATCTCCTGTACAATCTACGATGCAGTCCACTAGACTTGCTGCAATTAAATTATTTGTCGTAGCTATATATTTTTTTTCTTTTATGAGATTTTTTGCTTCTTCAAAATCATCTGTAAAAGCAAATTCATTTTCATCTAAATTTGCTGATTTTATTGCATTATTAAGTGTTACTTTATTTCTAGATGAGAAAATTATGGGATAAAAATTTTCATTTTGACTTAATAAGGTAAAAAGAGAAGTACCCATTATTCCAGAGCCAACAATACCAACAGAAATATTTCCATATTCTTTTAATTTATTTTGTAAGTATAACATTCTTCCTCCAAATTTATATGAATAGTTTTAAATTTATTCGCAAAAAATATTTTAATCTGAATTATCTTCTATTGCAAATATTTTACAAATTATTTTCACTAAGCATTTTACCAAGTCTATATCCAGAGGCAAAGGCAAAGTGTAAATTGTAACCTCCACAGTCGCCATCAATATTAAGTGCTTCGCCGATAATATATAAATTCTCAAATTTTTTACTTGAGTAGTCATAATTATTAACTTCAGACAAATCTACTCCACCTCTTGTAACTTGAGAGTTTTTAAATCCTGTTGTTCCAATTACCTTGAATTTTGACTTCAATAATATCTCAATAATTTTTTGAAAGTCTGGCATAGAAATCATATTCATGGCAATTTTTTTGTCAAGATTTAAATAATCAATAATGTAATGAATAAATTTTTTATCAACGATTCCCATTAAATATTCTTCAAGTGAGAAATCTTCTAGCATATAATATCTACTGTAGAGCTTATCCACAGTATTTTCATCTACATTATTTATTAGTGGGACTTCAATAAAGTTTCCTTCACTAATATTTACAGATAAATCTAAAATTGGTGGACCACTAATTCCATAATTAGTAAATAGAATTTCTCCATTTCTCTCATCAATTTCTTTATTTCCCTTAAATAATTTGGCCTTTCCTATAACTTTTGTCCCACTTAAATGTTTTAAGTATTTTGATTCTAATTTTACCTGAGTCAGGGCTGGTTTTAATTCTGTTATTTTTAAACCAAGTTTTTTTAATATTTCAAAACTTTTTCCATCAGAACCACTTGCTGGCATAGATTTTCCACCAAAAGCTGCAATAACAATATCCGCCTCTATTTTATCATGGCTGGTTATTACATCAAATCCATTTTTATTTTTTTTGATTTCCTTAACTTCTGTATTAGATCTAATATCTATTCCCTTTTTATCAAGCCAATACATTAAAGTATTTAAAACAGAATTTGCCTTTAAAGTTATGGGATAAACTCTATTTCCATCAGTGGTAGACTCTAAACCCAATAAAGAAAAATAATTTATTAAGTCATGATTTGAAAACTCCTCTAAAGTTTTTTTCACAAAACTAGGACTAGAATAATTATTTTCTGACAAGTTTAAATTTGTATAATTACATCTGCCATTTCCAGTAGCTAAAAGTTTTTTGCCAACTCTATCATTTTTTTCAATTAATATAACATTGTTATTTTCATTTTTTGCATTTATTGCAGCTACCATTCCTGCTGGTCCCGCACCAATAATAATTATATTCATAGTATCACAGATAAATTATATCCTAAATTTATAGAAATTTACAATAATTTAGAAAAAATGTGCTATAATATCAAAGAAATTTGGAGGAATTATGAAAAATAAAATTTATATAACAGGTCACAAAAATCCTGATACTGATAGTATATGTTCCGCCATCGCCCTTGCGGAATTAAAAACAAAAATGGGCGAAGATGCTGAAGCTATTAGACTGGGAAACTTAAATAAAGAAACTGAATTTGTTCTAAAGTATTTTAATGTTCAAAAACCAAGACTAAAGACTTCAATAAAGCCGCAAGTAAGAGATTTAGAAATAGACGCTGCCTATTGTGTCAATCCAAGCCTTTCTATGGCATCAGCAATGGATTTGATTCAAAAAAATAATATCAATTCCTTACCTGTTGTAGACGATGATGACAATTTAATTGGAATCGTAAGTCTTTCAAATATTGCATCTACTTATATGGAAATATGGGACGACTCAATTATTGGAAGAAGTAATACAAGCTTTGAAAATATTTTAGATGTTTTAAGAGGAAAAGTTATTTATCTTCCAGAAAATCCAAGAAAATTATCTGGAAAAATGGCTGTAAAAGCTATTAAAAACCAGGATCTAATAAATGAAGGTGACATTGTAATAGTTGGAGACGATGTTAAAGATCAAGAATCAGTAATAAAAAAGGGCATCTCCCTATTAATTTTAACAATTTCAAGTAAACTTGATGATAAACTTTTAGAGCTTGCTAAGGAAAATAATGTTGCTGTAATTTCAACTGGTCTTTCCACTTTTATGGTTGCAAGAATTTTGCCACAAGCAGTTCCTGTTGAATATGTAATGACAAGAGATGACTTAGTTGTATTTCACAAAGACGACTTAATTGACGATGTCAGAGAAAAAATGTCACAATCAAGATTTAGGTCTTATCCAGTTCTTGACAATAAAAACAAAGTTATAGGAAATATTTCTCGTTACCACTTGATTTCAAATTTAAAGAAAAAAATAATTTTAGTTGATCACAATGAAAGAAATCAATCCATTGATGACTTAGATTCTGCAGAGATAGTTCAAATTGTTGACCATCACAGAGTTGCAAATATTTCTACATCTTCCCCAATATATTTTAGAAATGAGCCTGTTGGATCAACTGCTACAATAGTTTCAAAGATGTTTTTTGAAAATGGCATAAAACCATCTCGTGAAGTTGCAGGTCTTCTATGTGCAGCAATAATTTCTGATACACTTTTATTTAGGTCTCCAACATCAACTGATACAGACAAATATGTTCTAAACAAAATGAAGAAAATTGCAGCAATTGATGTAGAAGAATTTGCCATGGAAATGTTTAAAGCTGGAACAAGCCTTGAAGGAAGAAAACCTGATGAACTATTAAAATCTGATGTTAAAAACTTTTCCATTGAAGGCGTAAATGTAAGAGTATGCCAAATCTTTACAATGGACTTGGAAAGCACAAGTTCAGTAGAAAAAGATTTAAAAGAAGCTATGGAACACTTTGTTGAAACTTCTGATGCTGAAACTTTTGTATTAATGATTACAGATATTTTTAAAGAGGTTTCAGAAGTAATACTTGCAGGAAGTTTTAAAGAAGCAATTGCAAGAAAATTTGATAAAGAACTTGTAGCCGATAAATTTTTATCTGAGGGACTATTATCAAGAAAAAAACAATTAGTTCCAAAAATTAGTGCTGCAATTTCAGAAGAACTTTCATAAAATTTAATTTGACAAAAATAAGAGCCTATCAAAATTTGATAGACTCTTTTTTTATTTCAGATCTTTAATTTATGCAAGTGAACCCATTGGATCCCATGGTTTTAAATGGATTGGTTCTTCACTATATGCTTTTATTACTTTTTCGTCTAAATATTTTTTGTTTATTAGAGCTTGATACATGTATTCGTCAAACCACTCATCACTCATGACAAGATAGCCTCTATCGCCAGCATCTTTTCCCCATGAATTTTCAACTTTATATCTATTTATTTTCTTGTTTTCTTCATCATAATCGCAACCAACAAAGACCATGGCATGTGTCATTAGTGACTCCTTGTAGTCTAATCTTTCTTCCTTTGACAAGTCATATTCTACATTTAGTAAATCAAAAATTTTTAAAGTTGAAAGGTCTAAATTTGCTCCCTTCCTGTAGAAGAATTGTGCAACATCACAGCCAAACCAAACTGGCTCACCATCTTTTAGTTGTTTTAAAATACCGTCTTTCATAACTTCTACTGGCACATTTACATACCTAACCTTGTCAAGTTCCATTACATTACCTAAAAAGTCAACTGTATAAGATTTAAAATAAGGCTTATCCTTAGTTGGTGCATTGATTAAAGAAATATAATCATCTAAATCTACTTCTACATGTTTTTTCAAAAATTCTTGTGGTGTCAAATTTTTGTCAGAAATAAATTCTTCATCTTCATTGCGAACTTCGAAGTCGAATTTTTCAGGTGGCGTTCCTAAGGAAATTGAAAGAACATCATAAATTTTCTTCATATATTCTTCTTGCATTTTCTTTAATTTTTCTACATCTTTTTCTTCTTTATATGAATTTCTCAAATTCTTAGCATACATTCTAAGAATTTTTGTTAGATAATTATTTAAATTTGCTGTGGCAGATGAGTTTACTGATTCTTTCATTGCATAAGATGGTACAAGTCCATATTTTTTTATAATATTTTTAATCATATCCCATTGTCCGCCATCTCCCATGGGGTCAGTCAAAATATGAGAAACAAGTCTTCCATCTAAATCTTCATCTAAAGTTCTTATAATTGAATCTAAAAAGTAATTGCATCTTTCTAATTTATCGAAAAACAAAGTGTAATTTTTTGAAAGTTCAAAGCCCTTTAAATTATACTTTCTGCAAAGTTTATATTCCATTAAATTAAGAGCTGCAAACATCCAACATCTTCCAGATTGTTTTTGATTCCTAATTTCTTTTTCCTTTAACTCAATATTAAAAGTATGCCTATTTCTTTCGTCTTCAACCCTATCAACAGAAGCTTCAACTAAACCATTATTTACAGCAGCTCTTTGTGCTACTCTATTTGCTCTGTCCTCATAAAATTTTTCTCTACTATTTTGTAAAAATTCTTTTGTTATTTCCATTAAATCATCCTCTTTATAAATAAATTTTTTATATTAAAAATTAACTTACTTTTATATTATACTCTTCTTTTGAAATTTTAAAAAATCACATTTATATAAAAAAAGACTCTAATAAAAGAGTCTCAAAAATTTTACATAAAATCAAGTTTTTAATTTATTTAGAAGGGTCCTCATGACAACCACAAGAATTCCCATCATCTTCATGGTGGTATTTGTGGTCATGGTCATGCTCATGATGATGGTTCTCTTCATCATCCTCACTCTTATCAATATAGACATTTAAATTTTTTATTCCATAAACTTTTTCTAGTTCTTCAGAAAATGCCACTACAGATTTTTCATCAAAGCCATAGATGTAAAATTCACTTCCATAATTTAAAATTTCTAATTTTAAAATCCCATCGTCATAAAGGCTTATGCCCATAAAGTTTAAAGAAGCATCTCCAATTAAATTTTCTAAAATCATTTTTTTGAAGTCTTCATCAACAATTCCTTGATAAATGTATTCGTAACCATCTTCATCAGAATAAACTGCAAAATCTTCTAATAATTTCTTTGATCTTGCATCTTCCTTTAAAATTTTAATTTGATAAGAATCACACTTATTTAAATATATTCTTAAAATATCATAAATTGGTCTTAAGTCAATTTCTTGATCAATAAATACATCATTTTCAAAATTTATATAATACAAATAGATCTCTCCTTATTTTATCAAAAAATAAAATTCAATATAAGAATCTTCTGACTTGTCTTCTTTGCCAAAATAAATATCAGAAAATATAACCTTATAAGCATTATTTTCCATTGCTAAATCTTCAAGTTCAATATGATCTTTTGTCTTTTTTAAAAGTTTTAAGTTGTCTCTAAGTTTTGCCAAATCAATTGTAAAAACTTTTTTGTAATCATCATGAGATTTTTTATAAATTTTTATTTCTTTTTTATTTTTTTCAAATTTATATTCACCAGATGTAACAACATTATCAAGAGAATATACAAAAATTATTTTTTTGTAACCTTCAATGTCTATATTAAAACCTAGTTCACTATTCTTAGCTATGTTATCTGCATAAGAATATCCCAAATAGTTTTTGTCTTCTACAATATTGGAAAAACCAAATAATTTTGTAAAACTATCTTCATTTAGTTTAAAATCCTTAGGCATATAGCTAAGCTTGTCTACTCTATCCGTCCTAACCATATAGCTTACAATATCTATAATTTGACTTTTTGTACTACTTTCAACATTTACATTGGCTTTTATCTCGTCCCCAGCAATCATTTTGTTTTCTTTTAAAAGTTTTTCAAATCTTGTATTTTGTGATCTCACACTTAAACTTGTTGCAGATGCAGGACCAAGACCTGTTATTAAAATTATTACTGATAAAAAAATTGGAATAGTAATATTTGAATTTTCTCTGTAAAAAATATAATAAATTAGAGATAGAAAAATCCAAATTCCTGCCGCAATTACAATATATCTATTTTCTGTAATTCCATATTCCTGAATCCTTAAATAAATTGCAAAGAACATCATTCCTAATAGTGGAAAAAGTGTAAAGGGAAAAACAATTTTAAATTTGTTTATAAATTTAATACTTTCTACTCTAGATAAGAAAAATAAATATACCACTGAGAAACTTGCAAACCAAATAACTAAATTAACAATTAAATTATTTGGAATTTGCCATAGCCATAAAATTTTAACAAAATAAGCAAGTAAAATTCCTGTGTAAATAATAACAATAGGAGTCATTATATATACCAACAAAATTTTAAAAGCCTTAGGATATTTATATTCTATAAAAGAATCTCTAACTTTTGGAAAATCAGAGAAAAAAGTCACAACATTAAATAAAATAAAGGAAAAAATTCCAACTCTTAAATAAATAGAAGATGAAAAATTTAATTTAAATAAAGTATTTAGTGCATAAATAATTCCACTAACTCCGATAAAGACAATAAAACTGTATATATTTGAAATAATAAATGCCTTTAATATTTTAGCAACATAAACGACATAATCCTTGTGATAATTAAATTTACCTACAAAAGATGTACCAACTACTAAAGCTGCAATTAAAGTAAAATAAATAAAATTACTATTGTAATGGGATAAAGCCTGATCCTTATCATAAACAAGTTCATAAATCCCATATAAAATTGGAAGGGTGATTACATAGGAAAGTATCTTGAAAAAATTGTTATTTTTTAAATTTTTAAGGTCGTAATAATTTCTTAATCCTTCATTAAATAGTTTAATAAAGGCATAGAGAAAAATTCCAAAAACAAAAACTAATCCAAAGCTCATCATCTTGTTATTATATGCATCAGAATATTCATCAAAAGTTGATAAGATTAAAAATATTGTTGCAAGTGTAGCAGATATTATTGTAAATGGAAATCTTTTAAAGGTGTTTTTAATACTATTAAAATTAAGTAAAGTGTAATTAAAAATTCTCATAACTACCTCCCTATTTTAATAATATATCATGTATATAGAATTTTAAAGTAATTGGCTTAAATCTTTATCTTTGTATCCACTTTGACATATTTATTTTTTATATACAACTTTTCCCTCAGAAATTGTATAGAGAATTTCGCCCTTTAAACTCTTATTTGCAAAGGGACTATTAGATGATTTTGATTTAAATTTTTCTATTTTGTATTCCTTTTCAAGATCAATTATTGCTAAATCTGCAAGTTTATTAACTGCTATTTCCCCACCGTCAAGTCCATATATTTTTGCAGGATTTGTGCTCATTAATTCAATTAATTTCATAAGAGATATTTCTTTACTTAAAACTAAATTTTCATAGCAAATGGAAAAAGATGTCTCTAGTCCAATAATTCCTGATGGCGCCTTTGTTAGTTCTTTTTCCTTTTCTTCAGAGCTGTGAGGAGCGTGATCTGTTGCTATAATTTCAATTGTTCCCTCTTTTATACCTCTTATAATTCTTAATCTATCCTCTTCACTTCTTAGTGGTGGGTTCATTTTTGCAAGGCTACCATATTCTAAAACTGCCCTGTCATTTAAGGCAATATGATGTGGCGTTACTTCTGCAAAAATATTTGCGCCCATAGATTTTCCAAATTTAACAAGATCAACACCAAGTCCGGTTGATAAGTGCTGAATAGAAATTTTTGCACCAGTGTAGATTGCCATGGCCACATCTCTTGCTATAAAAGATGTTTCAGCAATACTTGGTGAGCCATAAATATTTAAAGAATCAGAAACTTCTGAATGATTTATACCATTTTGAGAAATTAAATTTGGATCTTCTTCATGAAAAGAAATTATTGCGCCTAACTTTTTTGCACAATCCATTGCATCTAGTATTAATTTAGAATTTCTATTAGGTATTCCATCATCTGTAAAAGCAATGGCACCAGATATAAAATTTTCTTCCATATCAACAAGTTCTAAGTCTTCAAAATTTCTTGTGAGAGCTGAAACTGTAAAAACTTTTAGAGGAAGATCTCTTGCCTTTTTATAATGCTCAATAATTTTTTCTTTGTTGTCTATTTTAGGACTAGTATTTGCCATTTGTACTACTGTGGTAAATCCACCAGCAATAGCTGCCTGGCTTCCAGTTTTTAAATCTTCTTTATAAGTTTGCCCTGGATCTCTAAAATGAACATGAACGTCTATAAGACCTGGTACAATAACTTTTCCGCTTGCATCTATGATTTCTTCTTCAGGAAATTTTTTCTCATCAATATTTTTTTCTATTTCAGCTATTATTCCCTTTTCTATTCTTATATCTAAAACTTCATCAGTTTTTGAGAGAGGATCAATTATTCTTCCGCCTTTAATAATCATATTTTCTCCTACTAATTTTAAACTATCTTAAAAAAGACGAGGAAACACCTCGCCTTTTAAAAAATTAATTAATCTTCTTCACTTTCTTCTTCATTTTCATCATAGATTTCTAAATCATCAAAATCAAAATCATCATCATATAAATCGAAATCCATGTCTTCATTTTCGTAAACATAATCTTCTAAATCAGCAAGATCTTCTTCAATTATGTCAACATAATCTTCAATCTCTTCACGAGATTCTCTCATTTCATCAATAATATCGCTTAAAATATCTACAAGTTCAGATATAATTTTTCCTTCATTAGTTGTAGTGTCTAAATCATATCCATCACAAAGTCCTTGCAAATAAGAAATTCTCTTTAATAAATATTCCATATTTCCTCCAAATTAAACTCTAGACATATATTCGCCGTCTCTTGTGTCAATTCTTATAATATCGCCTGTATTAATGAAAAGTGGTACATTAAGAGTGTAACCTGTTTCAACAGTAGCAGGTTTAGATCCACCACTTGATGTATCTCCTTTGACACCTGGTTCAGTTTGAGTTACTTCTAATTCCACAAAGTTTTGAGGTGTAACTCTAAAAGCTTTGCCCTTGTAAAAATTAATAGTAGCCATGTCATTTTCTTTCATGAAGTTAAGTGCGTCTTCTACCATGCTTTTTTCTAGTGGAATTTGTTCGTAAGTTTCTTGATCCATAAAGTAATAAAGTTCTCCATCAGAATATAAATATTGCATTTCTTTATTTTCAATTACAACTTTTTCAAATTTTTCTGATGGGTTAAATGTTGTATCTTTAATACTGCCAGTAAGTACTGATTTAATTTTACTTCTTACAAAAGCAGCACCTTTCCCAGGTTTAACGTGTTGAAAGTCAATTACAACCCAAACATCTCCATCCCATTCAAATGTAAGTCCTTTTCTTAAATCTCCTGCTGTTATCATATTTTCCTCCATATTAAGTATTGTCTTCTAAATCATAATGATTAAGTGAAATTGGCTGAAATTTTATAAAATCAGGCATAACTGAACCATAAAATTTTAAGACTGGTGGCTGATATTTAACGCTTATACTAGAACTTTTGTCGTATAAATCAATTAAATACCCCACTAATTTGCAATTATTAGAAATTTGTGCATTATTATTTAAAATAATTATACCAGATATTTTATTATCATTAAACAAAACTTTATCATTTACCACTAAAATTTGATTATTTATGTCCGATTCTATTTTCAAACTTCCGCTATTCTGTACTATTATATTTACATTATCTAAAGAAATCCTAGGAATTCTTTTTATAGTTTTTTCTAAAGTATCCTCATTTATATCCTCGACTTCTTGAAAAATGTATTTTTTTCCCTTTTCAACTCCATAAATAAAATCACCATCTAAATTTATGAGCTTATATTTAGAATGGGACCAATTATTTTTTTCAAAAGAATTTTTTATTTTTTCCAAATCATCCTTATTAACTTTTCCTGAATTTAGGACACCATCTTCCATTTTATATAATTTATTAATATAATTTGCCCTTATTTTTGCACTAGCTAGTGACTTTTTATATTTTATGTCAGTAGAAAGTTCAACTAGATCAAAATTTTTCATGTTCTTATCATCGTCTAGCATTCTTAACTGAAGTCTTTTAATTTCTGTATCACTTGGTTTAAATCCACAAGCTAAATTATTATAAATGCTATGAGAATTAATCAATTTTTCTAAGTCTTTATTAAAATTTTCTTCAGAGCTTTTAATATTTAATACAGATTCTGCCGCATAATTTGCCTGAATCTTTTCAACTTTATTTAAGCTTATGTATGATGTATTTGACGTATAGGAATATATAAAGTAAAAGAAAAGAGCAAGCAATGAAATTAAAATAATAGTAAAAATATAAATATATCCTTCTTTTCTTTTATTCATAAAGTTTTATCCTCTTTGCTATTTTAAAATTTATTTTATCTTTATCATTATACTTTAAATAAATGTTAAAATAAGACCCTTGGTCACTTACTTTAAAAGCGCCTATTTCTTCAGTCAAGGCATTATTTCCTTTTTTGGGCAAATTATTGAACTTTTGCATTTTATCTACAGTTGTGGAATATCTAAATAATTGATTATCTTTTAATCCGTAGCTAATATAATTATACTTGTTGTCAACTTTTTTAATAAAATATAGTCCCCCATTAATATAAGTGTAATAATCACAAGATTCAATTTCGTCTTTTATGTAATTTATGGCATAGGACATGTCAGAATTAGTATTTTGATTAATGTAGCTTTTATTTAATATCTTTTGTGTTACTCCAAGAATAGATGTTAAAACCATTGTTATGATTAAAAGCATGGCTATAGAAAGTACAAGCTCAATTAGTGAATAACCCTTCTTGCGGTAAGTACACTTCAAGTTTAATTTCTTCATCACTACCACGCCTCTTTCCACTAACAATTACATGATTTAAATTACCCTCATTATTTTTTACTACATTAATGATAAAATTCTTTTTTGTATCATCGTCCTTATCAAAATTTATTTTCAAATCTTTATTGTTATAAGCATCTCCAATAATCTCTTCCATTTTTGAATTTACAGCATAAATTAATAATTCTCTTTCTTTTAAATAATTTTGATTTTCCAAGAGACTAATAATATTTGGCATAATTACAGATGCAATTAGACCTACAATAGCTATTGAAAACAAAACTTCAATCATTAAATGTCCCTTATTCCTAGTCCTTAATATCATAATAATTCACCTTGCCAGTAACTGGTAGAACTTTTATAGTAATAGTTTTTTTATCAGCTATAGAATAAACAATGGTACCCGCAGAATTACTTTTGCTTATATATGATGGCTTCCCGCTACTTGTAAAATTAATATCATATACATTAGTGGATTTTAATTTAATAATTTTATTAAACTTAATAGTTTTGATTTTATCTCCAAATTTAATAGTATAGCCGTCATTTTCAATTTTAAGGCTGGTTCTACAATTATTAACTTGAGCATAATTTTTTGCAAATTTAATATCAAGTGCCAAAGTCTTTAATTGCTGCCTTGCTTCAATTTTATCGCGAACATTAAAATTAATTACGCCAATTGATAAAAGTACTATTATAATCCCAATTGTAATAACTAGTTCAATTAATGTAAAACCTTTAGATGTCTTCATTGTATTCAACTTCTTTTATAAAAAAGAATAAATCTTCATTATTTTGTGGCAAAAAATAAATATAACTAATGTCTTCTGAAAATAAATTTATTCTAAACCACTCATTTTGAAGTATTTTTCCTGTAAAAGGAATTTTTTCTCCCGCAAGATTAATTATTCCAATTTCTTTGCAGGAATCATAGGGAAATAAAAGTGAAAGAGAAATTCCGTCACAATGTTTATTTACACCAAGCTTTATAATGTCGTAAATTTTTTCTTTATCTACAAAAATTGATATAATCCCAGATTCACTATAATAATTTGTATTTACATTATTATCTACAATAAATTTATTTTCCTTATTTTTATCCAATTCTAAATCCGTATTATTGAAATTAGTTTCAACTTTCTCTTTATCTTTATTATCAATACTATTTTTTAAGACATTTAAATTAGATAATTTTTCTTCATGCCCATTAATTACATTATCTTTATTATTAGTTTTTAAAGATTCTTTTCCTTTTATAGTTACGTTTTTCATGATTTTTTTATTTGTACTTTGTAATTCAGTGGCCTTTATATTTTTTATATCAATTATATTCTTATCTTTCTTATCATCTTTAGAATTTAAATTTTCTTTTTCACTTTCCTTATTATTAAGATTAGATGAATCTTTTTCATTAAAGTAAGCACTTTTTAAATCGGAGTAATAAACAGCCTTTGTTGGCTTTTCGGCCTTAAATGTATATTGAAAAGTATTTTCATCATTTCTATTTAAAGTTATATTTGAATATCCATAATAATTTGTTAGCTTAGAAATTTTACCAATATCGCTATTTTTTACTATTCCTGATATGAATAGTGTTTCAATATCTGTCTCTGCTTCCTTAGCAATATTTTCTTCTTTAAAATTATTCTCAGCAACAACTTTATCTATATTTTCCTTTGAAAAATTTTCTAAACCACTATATTTATAGTTAGTTTTTTCACTTTCAATACTTTTATTAAATTGAATTTCAGAAATTTTTTGTTTTTCATTTTTTATCAAAAAATTATAAAATAAAAATTCTAAAAACAACAAAATAAAAATTACCAATAAAATCTTTTCTCTTTTTGAAAATCGCCTATAAGAAATTTTTTTGCTTAAAATATCAAATATATCCATTTAAATTTTCCTCTAAATATATTGCTAATTTTTCATGAAGCCTTTCATTAGGATGTATTCCATCGATTAAATCATCCTCAATGTAATTTTCTTTAGCATAATCGTAAAATGAAATAACTTTATAGTCTTTGGCATTTTCTTTCAAAATTTTGTCAAGATTTTCTATGTTATTGTTAACGGAATTAAAGTTTATAAAACTTTTATAGGCTTCATCTAAATTTTTAAAAGATGTGGGATAGGGTGTCATGACAATTATTTTTCCACCTAATTTCTTTAATCTTTCTATAATTTTATTTATATTTTTTAAAACATAATCAAGAGATCTGCCATTATAAAAATCGTTTAAACCTATGAGAAGAAAATATAAATCATAACTCATCAAATTATTTATTGCATATAAAACTTCATCAGTAGTCAGACCATTTACACCGTAGTTATCAATATCATAACCTTTTCCCTGTAAATAATAAATTAAGGATTTTCCTCCAACTAAATAACCTTCAAAGATAGAGTCTCCAAGAGCACAAATTCTCATAAAACCTCCTATATAAGTCCTTCTTCTAGGAAACTAAAATATTTATTATCACCAATTATTATGTGGTCCAAAATATCAATTCCAATTATCTTTGATGCCTCAACTAAGGTATTGGTAAGGTCAATGTCTTCCTTAGAGGGGTTTGGGTCCCCTGTTGGATGATTATGTAACAAAATAATTGTGTGGGCATTGTCAAAAATGGCAGCCCTAAAAACTTCTCTAGCGTGAACTAGAGTCATATTTATAGTTCCCTTAGAAATTTCTCTCACAAAATTTATTTCTTTTTTGGTATTTAAAGTCATAATCCTAAAATGTTCTTCTTCTAAGACGCTCATGTCACTTAAAACATAATTTGCAGCAATAGATGGAGATGTAACTCTAATTTTTGAATCATAAGAACTAGCCGAAAGACGCATTCCAAGTTGAACAGCTGCAATTATCATGGCAGCCTTAGCTTCTCCAATGCCTTCAACTTGCATTAAGTTTGAAAAATTTGCATTTTTAAGACTATTTAAACCATTCTTATCATTTTCTGATTTTAAACTTCTAAGAACTTTATTGGCTGTATCAATGGCTGAATCGCCACTTTTAGACCCAGTTCTTATTATTAGAGCTAAAAGTTCAGCATTGGAAAGATAAGATGGTCCAAATTTTAAAAGTTTTTCCTGAGGTCTCTCATCCTCTGGCATCTCTTTTATTGTGTATCTCTCAATTTCTCTATCTTTCATAAAATCACCACAAACTTAAATTTAATAATCTCATCAAGTCTCTATTTATCTTTCCAATAGGAAAGCCCACAATATTAAAATAGTCTCCTTCTATTTTCTCCACTAAGAGAGATCCCTTGCCTTGGATTCCATAGGCACCAGCCTTGTCCTTGTATTCAAGAGTGTCTAAATATTTTTCTATTTCATCATCACTTAAATCATAAAACTTTACAGAAGATTTTTCATAGCTAACATATTTAATTTTTTTAGATAATTTAAATATTGCATAACCTGTATAAACATTATGAACTTTTCCGCTTAAACTTCTAATCATAATCTTTGCATCTTCACGATTTTTTGGTTTTCCAAGAAGCTTTCCATCAAGTTCAACTAAAGTGTCTGCAGATAAAACTACTTTATCAACATTATCCTTTGCAACTTCTATTCCTTTTTCATAAGCAAGGGCCATAACAGTTGTCCAAGGAGAAAAACAATCATCTTTTATCTCATCAATTTCTTTAGAAATTACAGTAAAGTCTATAAAATTTGATAGGATTTCTCTCCTTCTAGGAGAATTTGATGCTAAAATAATTTTTTCCATTTCAACCTCTTTCTTTTGAAATATTTGTATTGTCGACTACATATATTGTAGTAAGACCAACAAAAAAGCCAGTAAAGATCCCTAAAATGACAAGAAGTGGTAAATATGCAAGTATTGCAGTTGTTTTCATAATATATGATGCAACTAAAACTTGACCCAAATTATGAAAAAAAGATCCAATTTCACTAATACCAATTAGTGATAAATATTTTTTCAAAAATTTATGGGATAAAATCATAGCAAGAGAACTTAAAATAGCTCCTCCCATTGAAAAAAAGAAACTAGAAACTGCACCAGTAACAAGTGCCAATATCACAGTTTTAAATATAGATACAAAAAATCCCTCTTTATATCCAATGGCAACTATAGTTACAAGAACTACAATATTTGATAAACCAAGTCTTGCTCCAGGTATTGCAACAGGAAGTGGAATCACACTTTCAAAAAGTCCAAGGACAATTCCCAAGGCACTAAGTAGAGATAAATAAATTAATTTTCTATTATTTCTCATTTTATTATCAAATCCAAACTATCTTCGCTCTTTTTGTCAGAGACAATTTTTACCATAAGTCTATTGGGTAGGCAAATAATTGAATCACCAGCTATAGAAATTTTTCCCATCTTCATACAAATTTTTTCCTTACAATTAGATTCATGCATATAGACCTTTCCCTTTTCAATTATTACTTCGTTTTTACCATAAATAGTATTTATATCAATTTTTTCTTTTGTATTATTAGTTAAGGGAATCTCTTTATAAATTTTCCCATCAACAGTTATGACAACCTTTTTTGAAATATTATTTTCTTCCTTAGGCAATTTATTTGTAAAAAGATAAATCAAAAAGGAGGCAATTACCAGTAAAATAATAACTAATATATCCGCTTTTTTTAACTTTTTCATAGTTTTATTATAGCACAAGTTTAACTTGCAAATATAATTTAAATTTGTAAATAAAAAACTCTATAAAATCTTAGAAATCAATCTAAAATATTATAGAGTAAATTAGTTAAAAAAAGTGAGACCTTAGTCTCACTTTCATTATTCTGCTTCTGCAACAATTTCTTTGCCTGCATAGTGTCCACAAGAAGGACAAACTCTATGAGGTAATTTCATTTCATGGCAGTTAGGACATTCAACTACTGTTGCTTTATTTAATCTGTAAGAAGATGCTCTTCTCTTGTTCTTTCTTTGTTTTGAAGTTTTTCTCTTAGGTACGGCCATTTCTACACCTCCTCATCTTTAAATAAATCTAATAACTTTCCAAATCTTGGATCCACTGTCTCTTCAACAGATTCTTCTTCATGACAATCGCATGGACCTTCATTTAAGTTCTTTCCACAATGTGGACAAAGTCCCTTGCAATCTTCGCTGCACAAATTTTTACCAGAAATTGATGTAATAATTTGTGAAAAAATAATCTCTGAAAGATCAATAGAATCATCGGTAATTTTAAAATACTCATCTATTGAATCTTCATCATATAGACTTGGGTCTTTAAAATTGTAAGCAATGTAAGATGTCTCTTTTTCATTAATAAATTCTTTGAGGCACCTGTCACAAATTGCTTTGAATTTGTAGGAAATATCAAGACAAAGTTCTAATTCCCCTGTCAAATCATGAATATATCCCTTGTACTCTATTGGATAGATGAGATTTAGATCTTCTAAACTCAAATCCGTGTCATTTTCCTTTAAGCTACCCTGAAAGTCAAGCCTAACTTCATCAGATGACAAAAAAGTACTAAGATCTAATTTCATATACTCACCTCAAAAATACATACAAATCATTATAACTTTTTATTTTTTAAATGTCAACAAAAATCTTGAAAATTATGCTCTTACAAGTTCCTTTGTATCTCTTGCAATCATAAGCTCTTCGTTAGTTGGAATAACAAAAATCTTAATAGAAGAATCGTCAGCAGAAATAAGCTTGTCTTCTCCTCTAACATTATTTCTTTCAGGATCAATTTTAATACCAAGAGATTTCAATCCATTAACTATTGATTCTCTCATTTCAATTGAATTTTCACCAACGCCTGCTGTAAATACAATTGCGTCAACATGGTCAAGTTCAGTCATGTAAGAACCAATATAGCCACGAACTCTTTTTTCGAAGATATCAAGGGCAAGTTTTGCTCTCTTGTTTCCTTCATCTCTTGCTGCTTCAATATCTCTAAAGTCACTTGATACTCCAGAAATTCCAAGAACACCAGATTTTTTGTTGATTAGAGTGTTAATTTCATCAGTAGAAAGATTTTCTTTTTCCATTAAGAATGGAAGAATAGCTGGGTCTAAATCACCACATCTAGTTCCCATTGCAAGTCCTTCAAGTGGTGTAAAGCCCATAGAAGTGTCAATGGATTTACCATTTTTAACTGCACAAATACTTGAACCATTGCCAAGGTGACAAGTAATTAAGTTAACTTCATTTACATCTTTTCCTAACATTTCTGCAGCTCTATTAGTTATATATTTGTGAGAAGTTCCGTGGAAACCAAATCTTCTAATTTTATATTTTTCATAGTATTCGTATGGAAGTGCATAAATATAGCTTTCAGCTGGCATAGTTTGGTGGAAAGCTGTATCAAATACTGCAACTTGTTTAACATTAGGAAGAAGTCTTTGGCAAGCTTTGATTCCCATAATGTTTGGTGGATTGTGAAGAGGAGCTATTTCAACATTATCTTCAATTCCCTTTAAAACTTTTTCGTCGATTATTACAGACTTAGCAAAATCTTCGCCACCGTGTACAACTCTGTGACCTACTGCATCAATTTCATCAAGAGATTTAATTGCACCGTATTCTTCATTTGTTAGGGATTCCATTACAAGTTCAAGAGCTCTCTTGTGATCTTGCATTGGAGTTTCAATAGTTTTCTTTTCCTTTCCTATTGTTTCGTGTTTAATTCTTGAACCTTCAATTCCAATTCTTTCAACTAAACCCTTTGCCATCAATTCTTCAGTTTCCATATCAATTAGTTGATATTTTAGAGAAGAAGATCCGCAATTAATTACTAATATCTTCATATTTCCTCCTCATGTTTTTTAAATTTCTTAAATATAGTATAATAACTAATAATAAGTTTATAACAGATGTAGCCATTAGTCAATAATTGGAGATTTAAAATATGAAAATTGCTTCTATAATTGCGGAGTACAATCCCTTCCACAGGGGTCATGCCTACCAAATTAAAAAAATAAAAAATGAATATTCAGATTATATAGTTGTAATTATGTCTGGAAATTTTGTGCAAAGGGGCGAGCCTGCCATAATAAATAAATTTGAAAGGGCAAAAATTGCAGTGGATAATGGAGCAAGTCTCGTCCTAGAGCTTCCCCTCTACTACGCAACATCTAATGCAGAAATATTTGCTCGCGGCGGCATTACTATTTTAGATTCTATGGGCATCATAAACAGGCTTTACTTTGGAAGTGAAGATGACGCATCTATTTTAAAAAATTTATCAAAAAAAATTAAGGACAACTTAGATGATGAGAAAATTAAAAAATTTTTGGCTGAAGGAAATTCCTATATAAAATCTCGTGAGCTAGCAATGGATTTTTTGTCTGATGATGAAAAAGAAATTTTAAAAAAACCAAATAACATTTTAGGACTTGAATATATCAAAAATTTAGAAAAAATAAATTCTAAAATAGAAGCTCACTCAATGACGAGAAAAAATGTAAACCACAAGGATGATTTTTCCCTTGGAGAATATGCATCGGCGTCTCACATTAGAAATCTTGCCTATAAAGGCGAAGATGTTTCAAATTTTATTCCAGATTATGAGCTAATTCCAGAAAATAAATTAGAAAATTATTTTGAAATTTTTAAATATAAAATGATATCAGAAAAAATAAATTTCAGCCATTACTTTGACTATGAAGTGGGACTAGAAAATAGGATTCTAGAAAACTTAGACGCCAAAAACTTTGAAGAACTAATAGAAAAAGTTCACTCAAAAAGGCACAGCAGATCAAGAATAAAAAGACTGATCCTAGAAATTCTCTTAGACATAAAAAAAGAAGCCATAAAAAAATCCTTTGAAGTACCCTATACAAGAGTTCTCGCCTGCGACAAAAGAGGCATAGAAATTTTAAAAAAATCAAAAAATAAAAATAAAATTTATTCCTTTAAAAGCTTTTACGACAAGTCATCTGGCATTACAAGAGAAATGCTTGATAAGGAAATCTTAGCAAGTGACCTCTACAATATAAAAACTGGAAAAATAAAGACAGACTTCACAAGAGAAGTTTATAAAAAGTTATAATTTTGATTAATTCTAAATGACAATACACTAGATAAATTAATAACGGAGCAATTAAAATGGAAATAGAAATTTTTAACGAAATTCTTGGAGAAAACCTTGAACCTATCCCAGGACAAGATAGATATTATAATTCCCTTTCAGATTCAGAATGTTTTTATGAAATACCTGACTGGATTAATGACACAGGCTACTACCAAGGGGCAATCATTAGCTTTTATGATTTGTTAAACAAAAAAGTCTATACCCCCTTTGAAAAAGAAAAAAATGTAAGCTATTCCTATGCAAAATTTAAAAATAATTTTTTCTATTTTTTAAAAGTAGATTTCAACAAAAATATTGTAGAATTAATAAAATATTATCCAGAACAAAGCTTAGAAAGTGTACACAAAATACTAATAAAGGAAGTGGAATTATATAACTTATCTTTAGTAGATGGTTATGAATTTCATATATGTAGCTCCTCTGGTAGATTTATTTCCTACTACCCGCGTAAATTTAGCATAGACATGAAGCCAGACCAATCAGTTTTATATATAGACAAAGATAAGATATATATAAACCAATGGATTGAAGAAGGCATAGAAGGAGATAGAGTAACCAATGACTATAAATACTATGAAAAATTACTCGTCCTAGATTTAGAGGGAAATTTAATATCTGACAGAAAAGGAAGTTTATCCATATATCCTAATGGAAAATGGTACCTTTCTTAAGTAACTTAATATGTTGAACTCTCACTTTATAAACAAGTGATATGTTTTTGAACTTGAATAAGAAATTAACGTAAGCGATTTTTACAACATAAAAATTGGAAAAATAAAAACAGATTTCACTAGAGAAGTCTATAAAAAATTATAAACTTATAAAAATCAAATTTTTTAATTAAAGGCAAAAAGAAACTCTCATCCTAAGAAATCCTAAAATGGAAATCTTAAAATGAGAGTTTTTCTTAATCCTTAGTTTCGCTTATTGACTTTTCATAAATATTTTTAAATTCTTTCATATCTTTACTTCTCACAACTTCTTCTGGCACATCATGGACGCTAATAGAACCTGCCCAAGACTCAGCTTCCCCATCAGGCTTTTTATTTTCCTCTGGAACTAAAATAACAGAATATTTAGTAACCTTTAAACTCGTCTTGTCCATAATTTTTTGCAAATCACAGAGAACATCAAAGCACTCTTCAAGGCTTGGCTTTTTAACGTAGCCAAAAGCCTGAGCATTTATATCTTCCTTAAAATTATTAAAATCAAATTTTTGGTCCAGAACGAGTTTTTCTTCAATATCATCATTAACTGTAGTTAAAGAAATTTTATAAGGGAAATTATAATTTTTCGCAAGTTTCTTACCATATGCACTTAATTCATTACCAAGTCTTATAAATGTGTTGAATAAAATAGAGTCGTAAGTATCTGCCTTTATCTTACCAAAAGAATCAAAGCCCAAATAAAACTTAGTGTCCTCGCTGTTTTTGTCGCGGAGCCTAACAATATAATAACCGTCCTTAAAATCATAATGGGCCCTGTCACGAATTAGGTCCAAGTCCTTGTAATTAGCCTCAATATATTTAGTAGCAGACTTTTCCGCCACGAGCCTTGAAATAGGATTGCCAAAAAATATTAAGTAAAAGATTGAAAAAATTAGGGCAAAGAAAATAAATAAGAAAATAAAAACTTTACTAACCTTGCCCTTACCCTTATCCATAACAAAACCCTCCTTTATTAGGATTTATTACATTATAACACAGAAAAAAACTCGAAGCCTAGGCCCGAGTTTAAATCCTTAACATTTTACTTGTCTTGAAATTCTCTAAGCCTTGGAACAAATTCCTTATAAAAGGCATCGCTCATTTCAGCGTGAAATTTTGCAATTTTTTCCCAATTAGACTTATCTCTTGAGTTTATATTTTCTATTGCTACATCAATAGTTGAAACTTTTTTATCATCTAACCTATTCCAAAAAAGTTTATAGCCCAAATTATTTTCAATACTTTCCTTATTCCTATACAAATAATCAAAGGCATATTTATTTTCTTCCTTACTAGACTTATTTAATGTCATAGAAACTTTGACAGATTTCATATGAAAATAACAGGAAATAAAAAAAGATCCCATTTTCATGAGATCTTTTCTAATTTATATTTTACATTTGTCTAAGTTTCTTTAAAATAATTTTTTGTTCAACACTTGCAACAAGTCTTCTTGTGTATTCTACTGTATCTGGATTTACTGACATTGAAGTGATTCCACATTCAACTAAAAATTCTGCAAGTTCTGGATATTGGCTTGGTCCTTGTCCACAAATTGAGCAAGTGATTCCCTTTTTGTTAGCTGCATCAATAATTGTCTTTAGGGCAATTTTTACTGCGTCATTTCTTTCGTCAAAGTATCCCATGTTATTTAGAACACCAGAGTCTCTATCTGCTCCCATTACAAGTTGTGTTAAGTCATTTGATCCAATAGAGAATCCGTCAACTAGTTCTGCAAATTCTTCTGCTTGAAGAACTACTGCTGGCACTTCTGCCATTATCCAAATCTTAAAGTTTTTAGATTGAACAAGTCCTTCTTCAGCCATTATTCCCTTAACTACTTTAAGTTCTTCAGGAGTTCTAACAAATGGAAGCATTACAATTACATTTGTAAGTCCATATTCTTCTCTAACTTTTTTAATTGCACGACATTCTAGTCTAAAGCCTTCTTCATATTCTGGAGAAATATATCTTGAAACACCTCTCCAACCAATCATTGGATTTGCTTCAATTGGCTCAACTTCGTCGCCACCCTTAAGACCTCTGAATTCATTTGTTCTAAAATCTGATGTTCTTACAACTAAATTTTTTGGATAAATTGCTTGTGCTACTTTAGAAATTCCTTCAGCAAGTTTATCTATCATTAAGTCGCCTTGACCAGTTTTTACTAAATACATTGGGTGAGCACCAATCATATTTGTGAAAATAAATTCTGTTCTCATAAGTCCAATACCGTCCATTGGAAGATTTTTATATTTTTCAATTAATTCTGGTTCGCCAAGGTTCATGTAAATTTTTGTTGCAGTTGTTGGTGCAAATAGATTTCTAAGTTCATCTAAGTTAGCTATGCTTGATACATTTGGAGAGTCAGGAGATTTCTTTTCTTCTTTTTCCTTTAAAACTTCGCCTTCATAGACGATTCCTCTTACTGCATCAACTGTTACAGTGTCGCCAGTTTTTAATGTTTTTGTTGCAGTTTTTGCTCCAACTATACATGGAATTTGTAATTCTCTTGAAACGATAGCTGCGTGACAAGTTCTTCCACCTTCGTCAGTTACAACTCCAGCACATTTTCTCATTGCAGGAACCATATCTGGGTTAGTCATGGCAGTTACAAGTACATCTCCTTCTTCAACAAGGTTGATTTCAGAAATGTCTTTAATAAGTTTTACTTTTCCTCTGCCAATTCCTGGAGAAGCAGGAAGTCCCTTAACAAGAGTTATTAGTTTTTCTTCCTTTTCTTCTTTGTCGCCAAGAGTTGTAATAGGTCTTGATTGTAAGAAATAAAATTCCTTAGTGTCTCTATCAAATCCCCATTCAGTATCTTGAACTGAACCATAAAGTTTTTCTACCTTAAGTCCTCTTTCAACAAGAGTGTCTAATTCTTTAGGAGAAAGTGCTTCAGCTTTAACTGCATCTTTACCTAAAATATCTTTTACATTAACTACTCTAGTTCCAACGCCATTTTCGTTTTTAATTACCATGTATTCTTTTTCAGCAATATTTTTTTCAATGACTTTTTTAGTTTTTTTGTCGATAATATATTCATCAGGAGTTACAATTCCAGAAACAACAGCTTCGCCAAGCCCGTAGCTTGCGTTAATCATCATTTCATCTTTGCTATTATTAATTGGGTTTGCTGTAAACATTACTCCAGATTTTTCAGAGTTAACCATTTTTTGAATAACTACTGAAAGAGCAACATCAAAGTGGTCGTAATTTTGTTTTTCTCTATAATAAATTGCCCTTGAAGTCCAAAGTGATGCGAAGCAATCTCTTATGTGGTTTAAAAGTTCTTCTTCGCCAGAAATGTGTAAGTAAGTATCTTGTTGTCCTGCAAAGGATGCATCAGGCAAATCTTCTGCAGTAGCTGAAGATCTAACTGCAACTTCAGGATCTTTTACTCCAATGTTTTCAGAAAATTCTCTATATGCAGATAAAATTTCTTCTTTTAATTCTGGATCAAATTCTTTTTCTTTAATTTTCTTTTGAATTTCTTTTGAAGCATTAGTAAGTTCATCAACATCTTCAACATCTACAGCTTCCATTAAAAATTTTACAACTTCATCAAGTTCTGCGTATTTAATAAATTTTGTATAGCCACTTGCTGTTACACAAAATCCTGGAGGCACAGGTAAACCAAAGCTAGTTAATTCACCTAAATTTGCTCCCTTTCCTCCAACAATTCCAACGTCTTCTTTACCAATTTCATCAAACCATTTAATATAATTATACTTAGACATACTTCCTCCTTATTTTTTAAAAATATTATAACACATTAATTATATATGTCACACTATTTTTTTTAAAGATTTTCTAAGTTCGTCAATGGACATTGTAGATACATGATCTCTATCTATTTTAAGTTCATCAACTAGGCTGTAAATTTCTTCTATACTTGGCGCTTCTATCTCAACATAAGGCTTAGGATAAGTGTCTTCATCCCAAGTATCAATGTCAATTACAAGGGAATTTAAACTGTATTTTTTTCTATTTTTATATCCCTTATGAAATTTATCATAGCCCAAGCATTTTAAAATATTTATTAAATCTTCCACACTATTTATTTCAGTAGTGTGTTCTATATTATCTCTAACCTTTATGTCAGAAATATTTTCTTTAAAAGTAAAATATTTTTTTTCTTGGCCCTCAGATTTTGCAATTCTTATTCTAAGATAGCCTTGCTTCTTATAAATTTTATGGGCAGTTGAATTAATTGTTATATTGATTTGATCTTCTTCTTTAACAAAAACAGCTCCTAAGGATTTTATTTTTTCTTCAAAATTTTCTATATCAATATCAAGAAGTTTGACTTCAATTTCTCTTTCCATTAGTCCTCCAAAATTTTTTTTAAATTAAAATTTAAGTAGTCACTTGCAACAAATTCATATTCAACTCCCAATAAATCTCCCTCATAGGAATACTTGTGACCCTTGCCATGTAAGTGACCGTAAACACATTTTTCTACATGATAATCTGCTAAGGTCTCTGAAAATTCATTAGGACCTAAGTCTTGATTAAAGGGTGGATAGTGAATCATTGCAATTATTTTTTTATTTACACAGGAATCCAGGGAGTTTTTTAGTCTCTGAACTTCTCTCAAATATATTTTCTCATCATCTTCCGAAAATTCAAAAGAATCACGAGAAGCCCAACCTCTCGTGCCACAAATGGAATAATCTTTGTATTCAAAGGAGTTGTTGTGCAAAAAGTGAATAGTCTTTAAATCTAAATTGTTCATTTTATTTAAGGAAGACCACCAATAATCGTGATTGCCCTTAGAAATTATTTTTGTACCAGGAAGTTTATCAATTCTCATTAAATCTTGGACTGCTGTATCTAATTTTAATGCCCAAGAAATATCTCCAGGTAGTAGAACTAAATCATCGTCACTAACAACTTTTTTCCAGTTTTCAATTATTTTTTCTTCATGATTTTCCCAGTTGTCTCCAAAAATATTCATAGGCTTTTCTTCTGTATAATCGAAATGAAGATCTCCTATTGCGTATATCATATACACCTCAAAGTCTAATTAATTTATAGGTCAAATTATTCTTATCTAAAATTTCTTTTTCCCTATTTGAACTTGAAAAAATTAAAACCTGCTCTTCCTCTTTTAAAACTTCTAGAGTGTTTTTAAGCCTTTCATCATCATAGGAATCAAAATGACTATCAAGTACAAGGGGGATTTTTTTGTCTGTAATTATTTTTGAAATAGAAAGTCTAAAGGCGAGATAAATTTGATCTATTGTGCCAAGACTTAAACTATCTAAATCTACATAATCACCTATGTTTTTATCATATACCTTTATATCAAATCTGTCATCAATTAAAATTTCGCTGTATTTAGATCTTGTCATCTTATCTAAATAATTTGAAATATTATTTTTTAATATAGGTAGTGTGTCTCTTCTTCTCAGCTTTATAAAAGCTTCAAATTTTTCTATGGAAAGATCAAGTAAGTCTCTTTTATACTCAAGTTTTTTTAATTTATCCTTTAATTCAAAGGATTTTTCCTCCAAAATTCTAAGCTTTTCTAAAGATTCTTCTTGAGTTCTTAAAATTCCATCTAAGTTTGAGACCTCTATTGTAAGCTCTTTAATTTTTTTTGAAATATTTTCCAATGACTCTTCTTTATAAATTTCACCACTTAGATTTTCTTTTTCAAGTTCTTCAATTCTATATTTGTATTCACTTGTCTTGTCCTTGTTAGAGTCTTTAAATTCATAAAATAAATTTTTTAGTTCTTTTATATTTTTTACCTTATACTTTTCAAGAATTTTAAGAAGTTCATCTTCAAGACTTGATATATTCTCTTTAGTAATCTTTATTTCAAAATGATTTTTTTCTTTCCAACTTTCATTGTACTCATTTTTTGAAACATTTTTTAAATTTTCTTCTTTCTTTTCATCTAAAATTTCTGATAAAGCCTTTACGTCTTTTACATTATATTTTTCAAAAAGCTCTCCAAAATCCTTGTCAAATTCTTTCTTTTTTATAGTTTTATCCAAAGATTTTTTCTTAAAATCTACTAGTTTGTTTTTAAGACGGTTTAAAAGGTCTTTATTTTCTATAAATTTTACAATCCTAAAGTAAGAATAAGTAAAAAATAAGAGTGAAAAAATTATTAAAAAATATTTTTTAAAGTAAAGTGTAAGAAAAATAAAAGCTCCACCAGCAAGAAGGGAGAAAAATATCTTCAAAAAGTATTTAAATCCAACTTTTTCTATATTTTTTATGTCGGCAGATATTATTTCAATTTCTTTTGAATAATTATTTTCATTTAAAAGCCTAATTTCTTCTTTTATCTCTTTAAATTTCTTATAATCTTTTTCTACTTCTTCGTCAATTTCAAAAATATTTTCTTCCTTTGAAAGTAAATCATCAAGCTTACTAGAATATAGTCCACTAGTTCTATTTATTTCAATTGCCCTTTCAAAATCTGCAAAATCAAAATTCTCATCTTGCTTTGCCTTTTCATCTTGAATTTCTTTTAATTTTCTTTTTAATTCTTCTAGTTCAAAAAGTTTTCTTCCTCTTAATTTATATTTAAAACTTTTTAATTTTTCCTCAGTTTCTTTATATTCTTCTGCATTTATTTCATAATTTTCTCTTAAGTTTATAAAATTTAATTTTTCAGATGCCAGTTTATCAAGTTCTGCATAAGTTCTTCCAATTTCAGAATTTTTTCGTCTTTTAGTCCCCAAATCATCTAAGTCTTTATTCATTTTTTCCAATACCTTAGTCAAATCAATATTTTCATCTTGGGATACAGAAAAATTATCTATTTTATTTTTTAAATCTTCTGCAGCATCTTCTTCAATTTGAGAAAGTCTTTGAGAAATAAAAAAGCTGGATTTATAAAGTTTTCTACTTATTTCAAAAAATAAAAAGCCAGGCTGGGCAATTCTCGACTTAAAAAAATTCCTCTCATCTTTAGAAAGATCTTCTCCATTTTCTGTATTTAAAATAGAAATCTCATCCCTGTCAAAATCTCGGCTAAGCCTATAATTTTCACCATCATTATTTAAAATAATGTAGCCTTTATATAAACTTGAAGACCAGGGTCTTGATTTTTCAAAAATATCGTCACGAATTTTTCTAGCAAGGGAGTCTCTGCTAAACCCGTAAAAAATTCCGTCAATAAAATTTACAATAGTGGATTTTCCACCTTCATTTTCTCCAAAAATTATATTAAGACCACTATCAAGTTCTATTATTTTATTTTCAAATTTTCCAAAATTTAAAATTCCAAGTTCTTTAAATATCATAATATTGCTCCAAAATGTAGTCTTTAGATAGTTCCCTTGCAGCCCTTTCTTTTTCATCATTAGAAAAGCTAGCTAGTAAATCTAAAATATACTTGTCTTTAATTTCAAAATCATCATCAAGGGTTTGTATAAGTTCATTATTTATTTCAAAATAAAAAGCTGATAAATTCTCTTTTAAAAATCTTTCAATTTCTATTTTGTGGGGACTCTTCCCCTTTAAACTTATCCTATAGAGATTATCCTCTTTTATTTTATCTTGAATATTATTTAAAATTTCAGAAAAGGTCATATGAGAATCTATTTTTACATCAAAATTTACAAATTCCCTCTTGGAAAAATTTTTAAACTCAATAGTTTTTTTCTCATCATCTAAGAATATTATTCCCCTTTGACCTTCATCTTTAAAGGAAAGTGGAATAAGGGACCCAGAATAATAGGCATTATTAGAAACTTTTCCCCTTTTGTGAATATGACCAAGTGCAAGATAATTAAATTCGCTCATAAAATTTTCATCAAGGGGCAGGTATCTCTCGTCCTTTAAGTCGGAGTGAAATAAACCAATATTTATAAAATTTTTGTCTAATTTTACCTGGCTAAAATCTTTTTTAAAATTATAATTGTCGTAGGATATTCCATAAATCCGAGTTTTTAAGTCACTTAATTCATAAAAATCAAGTTCATTTTTAAATATATATAAATTTTCTGGCAAATTTACCTTTAAAAATAAATTATCAGAAGAAAAATAATCATGATTTCCAAAAACTAGGAAGACCTTAGCTTTTATGACTTGGATTATATCTAAAAATCTTTTTAAATCTTTTAGGTTAAAAAATTCTCTCTCAAATAAATCTCCAGCAATTAAAAAAATATCTGCCTCAACCTCATTGGAAAAGTCTGCTAAATCTTTTAAGGCAGACCAAGTATCCTCTAAAAGTTTATTTGTAACATCAAGAGGTAATCTTCCCTTATAAAATTTTTTTAAATGTAAATCACTTGCGTGAATTATTTTCATTTTATCACCAAAATAATTATATCACAGTTTAAAATTAAAAAAGAGCTTCACTAGTGAAGCTCCTCTATTAGATAATTAATTTTTGTAGAGTTTTAAATTCATCTGTTCCTGCAATGCCTGCAAGGTCGAATAAAACTGTTTCTGTGTTTGTTATAACTGCACCCATTTCTCTAAGTAGGTCCATACCATTTTTTGAATTTTTTTCTGTCCTTGATCCAAGTGCATCTTCTACGACAAAAACTTCAAAGCCTGCTTCTAAAAGGGACCTAACTGTTTGGAAGATACAGATATGAGATTCCATGCCACATATAATAATTTGTTTTTTGCCAAGTCTATCAATTTCTTTTTTAATTTCTTCATCTCCATAGGAATTAAAAGTAAGTTTTCCAAATTCTTTTTTGTCCTTAAAGGGAGCTTTTACTTCTTCATTAGTATATCCAAGTCCCTTAGGATATTGCACAGTATAAATTACTTCTGACCCAATAATACTTGCAACTTTTGCCATAATTGCAGAATTTTTTACAATTTCTTCCTTGTTATACATTGCCTTTAAAAGTTTATCTTGAATGTCAATAAAGGCAAAAAGTACATGATCTCTATTTAAGTGAAAATTCTTCATTTGTCCTCCTCTTAAATTTCTTCAACTTCAACGCTATTCATAATTTTTTTAATAGCGCTCATGTCAATTTTATCTTTTTCAACAAAATTTTCCCACACTCCACAGGATATTGCAAGCTTAATTGAAGTGATAAAATCATAATCTCTATCAATAGCCATTGCAAGGCCTGCAAGGGAAAGCTCTGTGTCAAATTTTTCTGTTATTTCATTTCTTCCCAACTTTTCCTTGTTGACATAGGCCCTATAATTTTTTTCTTCTGTGGAAATAATTGTGGCTCTCTTGCTATTTACAAGGACAATTTTACTTCCAGCTTGAATAAATTTTTTGTTGTATTCAATGACTTCGCCAGTGTAGTTAATATTTTTTTCCTTTTCAATGTCATCCTTGTCAAAGATTAAAATATAAGGATTAGTCTTTTCCATTGCAGCAAGATTTTTTGGATTTACGGCAACTTTAATATTATTTTTGTAACAAATTTTTATAAGTTTATTGTAAATTTCATCATCAATTCCTAATAAATCAATTTTAGGAATTACTGCAATTTTTTTGTTATAAAGGGTCCTTTCAAAGGAATTTAAAATGTCATTTCTATCTTCCATAGTTATTCTTGGGTCTTGAGTTCTGTAATCTTTTACAGATTCTTCACCCCTTATTATAACTTCCTCAACATTTTCATCTTTAAGGGCAGTATAATTTACATCAATGCCAAGTCTAGATAAGCTTAGAGCAATTTCTCTGCCCTTAGAACCTCCCTTTAACATAAAAACTTCTGAATCCCCGCCAAGTTTTTTGGCAAAAAGAGACATGTATAGACCCTTACCGCTGGGATAAATTTTTGAGTTTTCAATTATATTTTCAGTTTCACTATCTAATTTGTATTCTCTTATAATTTTTGGGTTAAAGTCACAAAATAGTATCATTAAATCACCTACTTGCCTTAATTTTTTCCATTATTTCTTCTTTCATTGCACTTATTTTTTTCTTAGCTTCATCTTTATCTTCTGAAACTGCATAGGCATAAATTTTTAATTTTGGTTCAGTTCCAGATGGTCTAAGGGCAAACCATGTCTCTTCTCCAAAATAAAATTTTAAAAGATCTTGTGGATTTTCTTCATCTTCTATAAAATCAACTTTTTTCTTTATCTCACCAATTTTTTCAAAGTTTTGAATTTCTCTAAAATCATCCATGATATTTTTCATGATTTCTTTTCCATCTTTACCTTCAAAATAAACTGAATCCAAGTATTCCTCAAAGTATCCATATTTTTTATAAATTTCTTCAAGATAATCTTTTATTTTTAAGTTTCTCTTTTTGAGATAGCCAGCCATTTCCGCTACAATCATTGAAGTTCCAATGGCATCCTTGTCTCTTATATGATTACCAATTACATAACCAATAGACTCTTCATAGCCAAAGATAAAATTCTTTTCATGAGTTTCATCCCAAATATTTGGAAGATTGCAAATATTTTTAAAGCCTGTTAAAGTTTCAAAAACTTCAACTCCATAGTCCTCTGCAATTTTTTTTATTAAATCAGCAGTAACTAGGGTTTTAACTATGGCTCCATCCTTTATATTTTTATTCTTAATTCTTTCCAAAATAAAGTTTCCAAGTATAAATCCCATTTGGTTGCCAGTAATTCTAAAAATATCCTCGCCCATTTCCATTACAGCCACCCTATCTGAATCGGGGTCAGTTGCAATAATTATGTCAGAATTTTCTTTTTTTGCAAGTTCAATTGCCCTATCAAAAGCCCTAGCATCTTCTGGGTTAGGATTAGTTACATTTCTAAAATCTCCATCAGGATTTTCTTGTTCAGGAACAACACTTACATTTTTAAAGCCACGAAGAGCTAAAATATTTCTCACGAATTTATTTCCGCAGCCACTTAATGGAGTGTAGACAATTTTTATTTCCTTATCCACATCATCAGTTAAAGTTTCTTTTAAGGTATTTCTGTAAAAAGATTTTGTAACTCTTTCGCCTAAAAATTTAATATTTTCATATTCTCCTAATTTTTTTAGTTGAGAAAAATCAAAGTCTAAAATATCAATTTTTTGTGACTCAGCTTCCATTTTATCAGCAATGTCAGATAAAATTTGTGAGCCCTTTTCCCAATAAAGTTTAAAGCCATTATAATTTTTTGGATTGTGAGAGGCTGTAATCATTATTCCTGAAATAGTTTTTAAGTATCTTATTGAATAGGCAAGAAGTGGCGTTGGAGTAATTCCTGGAAAAAGATAAACCTTAATTCCCTTTTCTGCTAAAATTTTTGCAGTTAAAATAGAAAATTCATAGGAATAATGTCTTATGTCACGGCCAATTACAACTCCCCTTTTCTTTGCATCTTCGCCAAGACTTTCAATTAAATTCGAAAGAGCAAGAGCTGTCCTTCCTACAGTTAAATAATTCATGCGATTTGTACCTGCACCTAAAATTCCGCGAAGTCCTGCAGTGCCAAATTCTAAATCCTTATAAAATCTATCTTCAATTTCTTCTTCATTATCCTTAATATTTAAAAGTTCTTTTTTTAAATTTTCATCTAAAATTTCACTTGCAAGCCATTTTTCATAAATATCTCTATACATACTTACTCCTTTTTAATATCAGAAAATTCTCCATCAAGAGCAGAAATTAATTCCTTTGGATTTACTTTTATTTGCATTCCAACTTTTCCTCCACTTACATAAAAGAAGTCTAAGTCCTCTGCTGATGAATCGATAAAAGTTTTAAAAGATTTTTTCATGCCAACAGGAGAACAACCTCCATGAACATAACCAGTTAGTGGAAGAAGTTTTTTTTGTGGAATCATTTCAATTTTTTTAGAATTTGATGCCTTTGCTGCCTTTTTTAAGTCAAGTTCACTGGAAACAGGAACCACAAAGACGAAATGCTCGCCATCTTTTGCTTCTGTGACAAGAGTTTTAAAAACCCTATTTTTATCTTCACCTAACTTTTCTGCAACGTCAACTCCACCAATTCCATCCTTGGTTGAGTATTCGATTATTTCAAAATTTATATTCTCGCTTTCAAGAATTCTCATTGCATTTGTTTTTTTCATAAAATCACCTTTTCATCTACTTTAATTTTACAACAAAAAAGAATTTTCTTCATCTATTTAATCTTCTTCTTTAGCAAATTAAAAAAGACTGGTCTCGCCAGTCTTTTAAAATCCATAAATTTTTAATTTTTCTTGAATTTTTCTTGTCTTGTCCCTGCCAGTAAATTTTATCTCGTCGATTGCTTTGACATTTCTCACGCCCATTAATGAATTTGAAATAAAACATTCATCAAAACTAGCTAAATCTTTGGCATTAATTATTTCTTCAACAATTTCAAAATTTTTAAGGAGAAAATCTCTCATAGTTCCCCTTAAAAGTCCTGAAGAAATTTCTGGAGTATAGATTTTATCCTCTCTTACGAAAAAAATATTTGCAAAGGAAGTTTCACAGACTTCATTTCTTTCATTTAAAAAAAGGGCAGAATCAAAACCATTTTCCACAGCCCATCTGTGTTCCAAAATATTTTCATAATAGCAAAGGCTCTTATGATAGATGATTTTTGAAGTGCTATTTCTTCTTACAGATGAAATTTTTAAGCTGAAATCTTTATTTTCATCTCTATAACTATCTTTTCTACCTATCAAAATAAAATTTTCATCAGAAACTATTAGTTTTAAGGCAAAATCCTTCTCTTCAGAATTTTTTATATAGTCATAAATTTTTTCTTCATTGATTTCTTTTTCAATGCCAAAAAAATTTAAAGAATTTTTTAATCTAACTAAATGTTCTCTTAAAAAGAGAGGGTTGCCCTTTACTACTTTTATAGTTTCAAAGGCGCCCTTACCAAAGGAAAATCCATCATCAAATTCTACTTTCATTAAATTCTCCTAGAATTTTTGCAATTTTTTTATAAGCTTCATAATCAATAGTTTGTGGGCCGTCGCTTTTTGCCTGGTCAGGATTTTCGTGAACTTCGATCATCACACCGTCAAGTCCAAGAGCAAGAGTGGCTTTGACCATTGGCTCAATTAATTCTCTTTTTCCTGTTCCATGGCTTGGGTCAATAATTACTGGATAGCCTGTTTTTTCTTTTATATAATAGGCTCCAGCAAAGTCAAGGGTGTTTCTAAGTTCTGTTTCAAAAGTCCTTATGCCTCTTTCACAAAAAATTATATTATGATTTCCCTCTACTTCAATATATTTTGCAGCCATTTCCCATTCTCTAAGAGTTGCAGAAAAACCTCTCTTTAAAATTATTGGCTTATTAGTTTTACCTACTTTCTTTAAAAGAGCGTAATTATACATATTTCGTGATCCAATTTGAAAGGCATCTACATAGTCCTTCATGGCGTCAACATGATCTTCACTTAAAACTTCTGTAACTATAGGAAGATTTGTCATATCTGATGCTTCCTTTAAATATTTTAATCCATCAAAGCCAAGTCCTTGAAAGTCAAAGGGACTTGTCCTTGGTTTAAAGGCTCCACCGCGAAGAATATCTATGCCCATTTCTTTTAAGGCTTTTGCTTCCTCAATAATGTGTTCTCGAGATTCAATGGAGCAGGGCCCTGCAATAATAATTGGCTTGCCAGAACCTAGCTTGACATCTCTAATTTTTACAATTTTTCCTTTACTCATTTCATTCATTATCCTTTGCTTCCCTCAATATCTATGTCATCAAAATTATTGTAATAAGCTTGAAGTGCCAGTAGAGATCCCTTTGCCTTTAAAACAATTTCGTCAAATTCTTCTTCTGCATCAGATAAAAGAATTATGGCTCCTCCTACTCCTATTGTTGCCCTATCTTCTTCTATTAAGGCAGTTCTAATTACAATATTAAAATCCATTGTAGAATTATTTGATATAAATCCAATTGTTCCTGAATAAACTCCTCGAGGATAATTTTCTAACTGGTCAATGATTTCCAGTGTACGTTTTTTTGGCGCACCTGTCATGGAACCACCTGGAAAAGTTTTTTTCAAGACATCCATTATATCAACATCATCTTTAATTTTTCCAGAAACTGTAGTTACAAGTTGATGAAGAGTTTTATAAGTCTCAACATCCATTAATTTTGGCACTTCAACTGAACCAATTTCACAAAATTTACCCAGGTCATTTCTAAGTAAATCTACAATCATTAAATTTTCAGATTTTGTCTTTTCTTCATTTCTAAGTTCATAAATAAGTTTTTGATCTTCCTCTAAGGATTCTCCTCTTCTAATAGTACCCTTTATTGGCTTTGTCGTCACAATTTTATTTTTATCCACTTTTAAAAATCTTTCCATTGAAGATGAGGCAATTTTTATTTCATCTAAGGGCAAGAAGGCAGAATATTGTCCAGGACTTTTTTCTCTTAGCTTCATATAATATTTTTTAGCGTCTAATTTATCAAAAATATCTAGTCTATTTGTAAGACAAACTTCATAAGTTTCTCCCTGGCAAATTAAGTCTTTGATCTCTTTTATATCATTTATATAAGTTTTTTTGTCCTTTATAAATTTTAATTTTGGAAAATCTTTTTTACTAGCCTCTTCATTATTTTCTTCAAAATTTTCTTGCAAAATGTTTTTTATGTCTTTTATCCATTCTTTGTCATCTACCATAGATAAAATATAGAGTTTTCCATCTTTGTGGTCGTAGACAAGGACCCTGTCACAATATTTAAAATAGGCATCTGGATAATCGTAGGAAAAATTATTTGTGACATTTTCCGTAACTTTTTTTAATTCGTAACCCAAATATCCAATGTAGCCCAACTGAAAATCAAAGGGAAGAGCTTCATCATAAGTCCATTTTTTTCTATTTTTATTTAAGAAATCAAAAATATTTTCCTTGTAATTTTCCTTTTTTCTTCCATCAAGAAAATATTTTTCTACAAGATTTTTGTCTACATCATACTTTATTGTGTGAGCCTTTGTGCTTTGCAAGCCAAAAATTGAAAATCTTGAAAGGTCTTCTTCCACCTTGCTGGAGTCAAGCCAAAGAGCTTTATGGTCATACTTATAAATTTTTTCATAAATATTTTTTGTATCAAAACTTTTCTCAATTATTTCATAATAAAGTTGGTCTTCCTTATAAAATTCTCTGCAAATATTTATAAAATTTTCAATTAGTTTTTCTCCACATTCACTGGCAATTGATTCTGGATGAAATTGAAGACCATAAATTGGCTTAGTCTTGTGAGAAATTGCCATGACGACACCATCTTCCGTTCTTGCATCAATATTTATATTTTTAAGTTCCTTGTCTTCGCAAGTTAGTGAGTGATATCTTGTGACTTTAAAATTATTTTTTATTCCCTTAAATAAATTTTTACCATTATGCATAATTTCACTTTGCCTTCCGTGCATTGGCTCTTCTGCTCTTAAAATTTTGCCACCATTATAATAATAAATTCCCTGATGGCCAAGGCAAATCCCTAAAATTGGCTTATTTAATTTTTCTATTATGTCTTTACAAACACCAAAATCCTTCTCTTTTTCTGGGTTACCAGGACCTGGAGATAAAATTACATTGTCAAAGTCTAAATCTAAAATTTCTTGGTAAGTCAATTCATCATTTTTAATTACAAGAGGTTCAATACCACTGACTTTTCCAATTAACTGAAAAAGGTTGTAAGTATAGGAATCGTAGTTGTCAATTATAAGTGATTTCATTTTTGCTCCTTTAAATAGTTTTTTAGATATATTATTGCCTTTGTGTAGCCATCAATTCCATAGCCTTCAAAAGACTTTATGGCATAATTTCTTATAAAGTTAATTTGCCTAAACTCTTCTCGCTCTGAAACTTTCGAAATGTGAACTTCAACTGTTGGAATGCTAACAGATTTTAGAGCATCTAAAATAGCAACGCTAGTATGAGTGTAGGCAGCTGGATTTATTAATATTCCATCTATTTTTTTGTAGGATTTTTGAATTTTATCTACTATATCACCTTCGTGATTTGATTGAAATTCTTCTATTTCAATATTTTCCTCAGCTGCTACTTTATCTATTAAGTTTAACAAATTTTCGTAAGTGTCCCTGCCATAGATATTTACTTCGCGAATGCCCAGCATATTTATATTTGGACCATTAATTACTAGAATTTTCATAGTTCTTTATTTCCTCCAAAATTTTCTGCAAAGTCTTTTCCTCATCTTCAATAACTTTTATTTTTATGTGAGAAATTTCTTGGTAAATTTTATTTCTCTCTCCATACATTTTTTCTAGGGTCTCTAAATCTTTTGAGAGAGGTCTTCCCTCAGTTTCAAGATGTTTTATATCTCTATCTAAATAAATTACAAGTGAATTTTGTAAAATTAAATATCTATTTATTTCTTTTAGTGGAGTGCCGCCACCAGTGGCAATTATTACTCCAGTTTTTTTGGAAACATCTTCTAGCACCCTTGTCTCAAGGTCCCTAAAATATTTTTCGCCCTTCTTATCAAAAATTTCTGGAATATTTCCTTCCCTTTCCTCGATTAATTTATCTGTGTCAAAGTATTCTCTATTTAATTTTTCTGACAAGAGTCTTGCCATTGTAGTTTTGCCACAAGAAGGCATGCCAACAAAGACAATATTTTTCATACTACTTTTTATTTTAAAATAAATTTTCTCAATTAAAGACTCATCTAATTTTTCATCTAAAAAAAGTTCTGCCGCAAAAAAAGCTTGCGCAACTAGCATTAAAAGTCCATTCATAGTCTTTATGCCAAGCTTCTTCCCATCTAAAATTAATTTTGTATTAAGGGGATTGTAAATTAAATCTATTACAGCCTCTAGCTTTTTAAATTTACTTAAGTCCACCTTGCAGTCCATATTATTTGGAAACATGCCCACTGGACTCGCATTAATTATAATATCAAAATCTTTAAATTTATCTAAATTGTCGTAATTATTTTCGCCACTTCTACTGATGACAACAACACTTTTTGCTCCCTTATCAGCTGCAAGTTTTTGGACCATTTTGCTTGCTCCACCAGAACCAAGAATTAAAATCTTTTTGTCTTTTAGGTCAATATCAAAATATTTTAAAGAGTAATCAAAACCAAGATAGTCTGTGTTGAAGCCCTTTAAAATTCCATTTTTATTTACAATTGTATTTACTGCTCCAATTTCTTTAGCAGCAGGATCAACTTGGTCTAAATATTGTATAGAAAGTTCCTTATAAGGAATAGTCACATTTATTCCCCTAAAATTTTTCTTTTTAAAAAAATCCTCAACTTCACTTTCTTTTAAATTTTTTAGATTATAAGTATATTTTCCAAAGAATTCGTGAATCTCTTTTGATTTGCTGTGAGACAAACTTTCGCCAATAAGTCCAAACTTAAAATTTTCATCCTTAACTCTCAAAATTATTTTTTTGCTCTCCTTAAAAATTTCCTTGTATATTGGCTTTATGGCACTTTTAAATTCTGGGGCAATTTTATTTTCTAAGTTTTTTATAATTTCCCCTTCACGACTTGAATCTTCAGTGTTTAAATTGTTATTTGCCTTAATAATTCCAATTTCCTTAGAAATTTTCATTCGCCTTTCTAAAAGACTTACAATTTGTGAATCTATTTCATCTAAAATTTTTCTTGATTCATCTAAATTTTTCATCCTTCACCTTCCATAACTAAGTCTAAAATTGCAAGTGCAGTAATCATTTCAATGGCAACAAGAGCTCTGGGAACTATTGAAGGATCATGTCTTCCAATAATTTTAAGGTTAACATTTTTTTTATCTTTTAAAGATATTGTATTTTGCGTCTTTGCAATGGAGCTCGTGGGCTTCACTGCAGTCCTAAAAATTATTGGCATGCCACTTGAAAGTCCGCCAATAATTCCACCATGATTGTTAGTCCTAGTCTTTACCTCTCCATTTTCGTAATAGTATTCATCGTTGTGGCTGCTTCCGTGCATCTTTGCTGCTTCAAATCCACTGCCAAATTCAATTCCTCTTATTCCAGGAATGGAAAAAACTGCGTGAGAAATTACTGACTCTAGAGAATCAAAAAAAGGCTCGCCAATGCCTTTAGGCATATTTAAAATAAAGGTCTCTACAATTCCACCAATAGAATCTCCATCTTCCTTTGCCTTTAAAATTTCTTCCTGCATTTTTTCTCTTGCTTCATTCTGAAAAACTGGGAAGTCTTCATTTTTTAAATCGCAAAGTTTTTCTTCGCCAATATCATTTAAATTTATGTCAATGTCACTTTCATCGCCTAGGCTTTTTATTCTAGAGAAGATTTTTATGCCCTTCTTTAAAAGCAAATCTTCAGCAATAGAACCAGCAATGACAATTGGAGCAGTAATTCTGCCAGAAAATTGTCCGCCTCCTCTTATGTCATTAAAGCCCTTGAATTTAACGTAGGCAGGATAATCTGCGTGTGAAGGGCGAGGTCTGTCCTTTAAATTATCGTAGTCCTTGCTTCTTTGGTCCTTGTTTTCAATAAGAGCACAAAGGGGAGCACCACAAGTAATGCCTTCAACTTCTCCACTCACAATTTTAAAGTCGTCATCTTCCTTTCTTGCAGTGGAAAATTTATTTTTGCCAGGTCTTCTTCTCTCAAGGTTTTTCCTTATTAAATCTTTATTTATTTTATATCCAGCACTTATTCCATCAATAACAATTCCAATTTCTTCAGAATGTGATTGACCAAATAAAGTTACTTTAAAATTTTTGCCAAAACTATATGACATTTGTCTTACCTCCTAAAGATTTAAAATCACAAAAAAAGTTTTTGTAAGATTTTTCCACGCACTGACTATCATTTATTGTGATTGGACCATCTGCAAAAGTTGCTGCAATAGAAGCAGCCATGGCTATTCTGTGGTCATTATAAGTATTAACTTTTGCAGACTTAAAATTTTTTACTCCCTTAAAGGAAAAGGAGTCTTCAAATAATTTTACTTTTACTCCCAAATTTTCTAGCATGTCAATGGTGCTTTTTACCCTGTCGCTTTCCTTTAGCCTCAACCTTTCTATATTTATAAATTCTGTCTCTGTATTTGAATGTGCTGCAACTATTGATAAAATTGGGACAGCATCAGGCATATTTTTTGCATCTAAGGTTACTTTTTTCTTAGCATAATTTATTTTTTTTAGCTGAAACTCATCTTTAGAAATATTAACATATCCCAGGTCCTTTAAAAATTCTAAGGCTTTTCTATCTCCTTGAACTGAATTTTTATTAAGTCCAAGGACCTTTACACCAGCTGCCAAAAAAAATAAAGCATTGCTCCAGTCTTTTTCAACAACATAATTTACCGGAGAAAATTTTCCCTTACAAGTATAAAAATTTTCATTTTCTATAACGTCCACTCCAAAATTTTTTATGACATCAATAGTCATGTCAATATAGGGTTTTGATTCCGTTTCATTTGTTAGCCTTATATTAAAATCTTCCTGACAGTATCCTGATGCAAGCATAAGACCAGAAATAAATTGAGAGCTAATATTTCCTGGAAGAGTAAAACTAAAGTCTTTAAGCTTTCCACTTAAATAAATAGAATCTCCATCTTCTCTTATATGAACTCCATGCTTGGGAAATTCCTCGAAATAAACAGAATTAGTTCTCCCAATAAGACTACCCCTCCTTATAACTTTTGCATCAAGTCCAAGCGTGCCTATGACTGGTAGTAAAAACCTAAGAGTACTTCCACTTTCATTGACATCAAGAGTAACTGGTCCCTCAAATTTTTCTGCTGGATTAAAATAAAATTTATTTCCTATTTTTTTTACATCAACACCAAGACCTTTTACAGCATTAAGAGATGCTTCAATGTCTTTTGAGAGGTCATGAATCTCTATTACAGACTCTCCCCCTGCTAAGGCTGCACAAAAAATTGCACGATGGGCATAGGATTTTGATGTAATTGCAGAAATTTCTCCAGATAATTTTTTGTTTTCAATAATTCTATTCATTTTCCTTACCTAAATCAATTATTTTTTTAAGCTCATCAAAAGTAATTTTTTTACTTATAACCTCGCCTATTTTTACTGGAAGAATTACATTTATAAGATTTTTATTTATTTTTTTGTCGTGCTTTAAAATCCCTAAAATTTCTTCTGTTTCAAATTCATAAGAAGTTGGAAGCTTGTGATTTTTAAAAGCAGAAATTATTTCGTCTGAAAAATCTTCTTCCGCAAGCCCCATCTTATAAGCCGCCCTTGCCATATAAATTAGTCCAATTCCAATACTTTCGCCGTGGTTTAATTTATATTTTGAAAGAGATTCTATTCCGTGACCAATAGTGTGACCGAGGTTTAGCTTTTGTCTCTTGCCCTTGTCCCTTTCATCATCTCTTACAAAGTCCAGCTTAATATTTAAAGATTTGTAAATAATTTTTTCGTAGTCAAGTTTTTTTGCAGACTTTAAATAATCAAAAAACTCCTTATCCCTTAAGACGGAATATTTAAAAATTTCTGCAAGTCCATTGTTAATATTTCTACCGTCAAGACTTTCCAAAAAGCTGTAATCAATGTGGACATATTTTGGAAAATAAAAGGCGCCAATTTGATTTTTTAAATTCATAAAATTTATGCCATTTTTTCCGCCAACAGAAGAGTCGATCATGGAAAGAAGTGTAGTTGGCACAGAGATAAAGTCAATTCCCCTAAGATAAGTTGCTGAAACAAAACCCGAGATGTCACCTACAACACCGCCACCAAAGGCTATGATTATGTCGCCTCTATTAAAATTATTTTCCAACAAAAATTTATTTATACTTATATAATTTTCCATGGATTTGGACTTTTCGCCAGCAGGAAATTTATAAATAAAATAATTTAAGCCGTCCATAATATTTTGTATTCTCTTGTTATAAATACCGAAGACATTTTCGTCAGTGATGACTAAAAATTTCCCGTCCTTATTTTGATATAAATAATCCCTTAACTTTTCATCATTTTTATAATCAATATCTATTGTATAATTATTTTCTTTAACTTGAATTTTCATAAAACACTCCTATGCTTTCCTCTCTCTATAATAAAACAAAGATAGCTATAAATAAAGAATCTTCTTATTTTTAAGCTAATATACTTTTTACTTTATCTAAATATCATTGAAAAGTTTTCCTCTTTATATTAAAATTTATTTGAGATATTTATATGAGCTATTATTATAATTATTTGTTTAGACAGCTTTTAATTTTTTAATTGCCATTTTTTCTTGTTATACTAGGAAAAAATTGTATTTATATTTTTAAAAATTCCTATAAGAAAAAGTATTATATTCTTAAATACCTCTACTTTTTATTTGATAGCTTAATTCTAATTAAGATTATTTATTTTTTAGGAGGGCAGTCATGAATTTATTTAAAAAATTCTTACTTTTAAGTTTATTACTTATTGTATCTCTACTACTGATATTTTCTAATTCGGATAAACTAAATATTCAAAAGGAAAATATAGATATTGAAACTTCTAAAAACAAAATATTAACCTATGATGAAATGTTCAATACTATGCTAGAAGATGGATTTAATGAAAGTGAGATATATTCTATTCTCGGTGGAGATTTTTCAAACAACAATGAATCAGAATTAAAAGATTTTTCTTATACTACATTATCTAAAGTATTGAATGTAAGTCCAGACTATAAACCTACATTAAAATTTTATATTCAAGTTGATTCTCGTCAAGGTGCTTATTATATTAGTAAAATATTAAAGGTTGATATGAGTAGACAATCTAATTCAAAATCAAAAACTTTTGCAGGTAACATATACTATAACTTAGAAACTAACACAAAAATTTATTATTCGATTAGTGGAGACTTCTATAATAACGGTACAATTAGCACTTCTGGTGGAGGAGCTGTTGGTATTGGCGAAAGTGGTAAATTGTATTTTTCCCTAACAGGAGCATCTTCTCATTTTAAATATTTCTATGAAGAAGATTATGCTCACTATTAGTTAAAAATTAAAACTTAACATATTAATAAAGAGTGGGGACACATGGCGTCCTCACTCTTTATTTTTTCTTTATTAAAAGTATAATCGTTAAAAATAAAACTCCAATTAATACAATTGCCCCACCTGGTTTAAGTCCAATATAAAAGGATGAAACAAGCCCCGTTATTGTAAAGATAAAACCAAAGACTGATGCCAGTATAGTGGTCTTTAAGTAGCCTAATTTAAACTGCATGGCTGATGCCACTGGCACTACCATCAGGGATGAAATAATTAAAATCCCAACAGTTCTTGCAGAAACAGAAATTGTAACTGCAATTAGGATCATAAAAATTAAATTTACCCTATCAACATTTACTCCAGATAATCTCGCCGATGATTCATCAAAGGAAATATACATGAGATCAGTAAAAAGATAGAAAAACAAAATAAATACCAAGACTGAAACTATTAAGATTAAATAAAAATCAAATTCTGGTATGGCAATTATAGACCCAAAGAGATATTCTTCAAAGTTGGCACTTGTCTTTACAAAGCCAGAAAAAAGTGATGCAAGACCAATACCTGTGCTCATTAAAATTGCAGAGGAAATTTCTTGATAACCTGGGAATTTTGTCCTCACATATTCCAAAAATAATGAACCGAGAACACATAATACTAAGGCTCCAAGAACTGGCGAAGTTGATGTTATTAGCCCCAGCATTACACCGGCAAGGGACACATGAGATAGGGCGTCTCCTATTACAGAAATCTTTTTATTGACAACCACAACACCCATGCAGGGGATGATTATTGACAAGAAGGCTCCCACAATTAGCGCCTTAATCATGTATGAATATTGAAAGATTTCCATTATTTCACTTCCCTAATTTTTTCATCTTTTATTTCAAAAACTTTATTTACATTATCTTCCACTTCTTCAAGATTATGGGTAATCATTAAAATTGTAATGTTATGGTCCCTATTAATGTGGCTTAAAAGATGAAAAAGTGAATCCTTTGATTCCTTGTCAACACCAGTCATTGGTTCATCTAAAATTAAAAATTCTGGTGTGGCAACAAGGGTCTTAGCAATTAAAACTCTCTGCCTTTGTCCTCCAGATAATTCTGTATAAAGTCTATCCTTATATTTTCTCATGCCCACAAGATTTAAGGCATTATCAATTTTTTCCCTGTCATAGTTTTTTAATTTTCTAAATCCCTTGTTTCTTGGATAAAGCGCAAGAGATAATAATTCTTTTACAGTTATGGGAAATTCCAAAGATGATGGGACAGATAGTTGTGGCACATAACCAATATCTTTTAAATTATTTTTTGTATAAAAAGAAACAGTGCCAGTAAGTGGTTTAAGTTGATTTAAAATCAGCTTAACTAAAGTCGACTTTCCGGCACCGTTAGAACCTATAAGGGCGATGTAGTCGCCCCTATAGACATCAAAATTTATATCATCTAAAACTAATTCATCACTGTATTTAAAGCTTAGATTTTTGATTTCTAACAATTTTTCCTTCACTATTTTAAAGCACCTACTAAATTTTCTAAATTTTCTTCCATGATGCTAAAATAATCTTCCTTATTTTTTATTTGTTCTTCGCTTAATCCTTCAATTGGTGAAAGGACTTTCACAACGCATCCCGTTTCATCGGCAATAATTTTTGAAACCTTTGGATCAATTAACTCTTCTGTGAAAATAGTTGTGATTTTATTTTCTTTTACATAGTTAATTATCTCAGCCATTTTCTTTGCATCTGGTTCAGTTTCTGCGTTTACACCCTTAATTCCAAGTTGATTTAGTCCGTAGTCCTTACATAGGTAGCCGTAAGCTTCGTGGCTAACTACTATAGTCTTATTTGGAAGAGCGCTTAATTTTTCAGAATATTTTGCATCAAGTTCATCTAACATTTTAGCATATTTTTCATAATTTGACTCGTAATAATCTGCATTTCCTTTGTCAAGTTCACAGAAAGCATTTTTTATATTTTCCATTTCAATTTTTGCATTCTTTGGTGAAGTCCAAACATGGGGATCCATAGGTCCATGGTGGTGACCTTCATGTTCATGATCCTCTTCATGAGCTTCGTGATTGTGGTTGTTTTCAGCTGCTTCATGGTTGTGGTTGTGATTTTCTTCTGCCTCATGATTGTGATTGTGGTTTTCTTCAGCTGCTTCATGGTCATGTTCTTCCTCTTCATGGTCATGACTTGACTTAATAAGTTCTACTCCTTCTGATGCTTCAACAACTTTTAAATTTTTATTAGATAGTGAATCTATAACTTTATCTGTCCAGTCTTCAAGACCTGCTCCATTGTAGATTAACATATCTGCATTTTCAAGATTTTTTATTGCATCAGTATCTGGTTCCCATCCATGAGGTTCTGTACCTTGTGGCATTAACATTTCAACATCAAGTTTATCTCCAGCAATTTTTTTTGCAAAGTCATACATTGGATAAACTGAAGCATAAACCTTTAGTCCTTCCTTGTTTTCTGCACTTTTTGCAGCATCCTTTGTTTCTGCTGCCTTAGAACAGCCTGAAAGTAAAACTATTCCAGCTAATAAAAATAATATTTTTTTGATATTTTTCATCTTTTCCTCCTAAATAATAATGATTTCTATTAATTATTATAGCAAAATTTTTTCATTTTTAAAGTAATTTTTTAAATTAAATAAATTTTGATATAATACTTATAAGATTGAAAGCAGGTGAATTTTTGAAAAATTTTGAAAATATACTAAAGAAAAATAATTTAAAGGTGACTAAGGGAAGGCTTGCCCTTTTAGATCTTTTATATAATTCTCATGTGCCAATGAACACAGAAGAAATTTTTGAAGCTGTAGATAAAAAATCTCTTCCTAGCTTCACCTCCCTTTATAGAATGCTAAATGAACTTACCGATAAAAATATTTTGAAGAAAAATTTGTATCACAATGGACTTTATTATTTTGAATTTGCAAATATGGGACACCGACACTATATTGTCTGTGACAATTGTGGCAAAATTTCTGCCATAGAAAATTGTCCGATTTCAGAATTTGAAAAAATTGCTGAAGAAGAAACTGGCTACACTGTGACAAATCACATAGTTGAACTTCGTGGTATTTGCCCTGAATGTCAAAAAAAGATTAAATAGACTAAATTCTCTTAGCTATCTTAGAGTATAATTAGTCAATTTTAAAAAATCACTTTCTTCATTAGCTAACCATAAATAAAATAATCCACATAATGGAATATGATTCACATTACAAAATATTTCTTTACTTTTTCTATGACAGAGTTATAATATATTTAGTAAAATAATAAATGATTATTTTACATCCTTTACTTATATTTTGACAAATAAAAGAGACTTCTGTACACCCCGCAGAAGCCTCTTTTATTTTTATTTTCTTTTTTATTTTAAAGTAAAGTCGTTATAAATCCACCAATTAGTATAAGTGGTACACCAAAGAAACATATTTGTGGAATACAAGTATCTTTAATGTGATCATGTTGTCCGTCAACTGAAAGACCAGATGTTGGTCCAAGAGTTGTATCTGATGCTGGTGAACCTGCATCACCACAAGCTGCTGCAACAGTTACAAGTAAAATCGTTGCTGGAATTGAATATCCAAGACTTGTTGCAATTGGTACATAAATTGCTGAAATTATAGGAACTGTACCAAAGGATGTTCCTATACCAAGTGTAATCATTAGTCCTAGAAGAATCATTACATAGGATGCAAATAATTTTGAGCCACCAAGTAGTGATGTTGCTACTTGAACTAGACTATCAACTGAACCAGATTTTATAAGGACATTTGCATAGCCAGCTGCTATTAACATGACAAAGGCAATAAAGCCCATCATTTTTATTCCGCCGTCAAGCATTTCTTGCATATTTGACCATTTTACCACACCAGTTAAAACTACAAATATTAGCCCAACTAGAGCTCCTAATGGTAATGATTTTGTAAAAATTTGTACAACAACAGTTATTACTCCTGATAAAAGAACAAGTATGTGTTTCTTTTCCAATTTTTCTGGAACTTCTATTATTTTACCTTTAACACTCAATGTATCATATTCCTTATCTTTTATAAAAAACATCAAGCCAGCACAAAGGCCAACAAACATAATAAGTGCAACTATCCAGTTAGTGCCAGTTACATCTTTATCAGTTATTGTAAGTCCTGATCTGCCAAAAGAATCAATAATTAAACCATGAAAAATTGCACCATAACCAATAGGTAAGGCAATATAAGGTGCTTTTAATCCAAATCCAAAGGAAACAGAAAGCATTTTCCTGTTCATTTTCATTTTGTTAAGATGAGAAATAAGTGGTGGTATTAAAATTGGTATAAAGGCAATGTGAATTGGTATAATCGTTTCTGCACAAACAGCAATTACTATTATGATTGCACATAATAAAATTTTGTTGTTTTTAACTAAAGAGCCAATCTTTTTTGCCATTATAGCTGCTGCACCAGTTTCCTCCATACAATAGGCAAGTGAGCCAAGAAGAATATAACTAAGCGCTGTCTCAGCGTTTCCTCCCATTCCGCCTATTAAAACTTTCATAGTCTCGGTAATACCTAGACCTGAAATAAGACCTGCAGATATGGCTGATATCATCAGCGCAAAAAATACAGGAACCTTTGCTAAACATAATGCTGCCAAAATTATTACTGACAGCACAACTGCATTTGTAAAGATCATTTAGTCTCCCCTTTTCTTTTTTATCTAATTTCCTTGTACCCCATTAATACATTTTAATCTAAAATTTCCTTAAAAAAAAGACTTTTCTTTAATTAGAAAAATCTTTTCTATAATAAATATTAATTTATCTATAATTTATAAATAAAATTTTTAAATCATATAATCTCTCATTTACATACTTCTAACTAATTTTAAATTTAAATATCTTAGCTTTAATCTATAGACTCAAATTCATCTTTAAAATCATCTTGAATTTCTTTTTCATCATATTCTTTTAAGATGTCCATAAATTCTTCACCAGTTATTGTTTCTTGACGAAGAAGATATTCTGCAATTGCGTGAAGTGCTTTTATGTTTTCTTTTAAAATTTTTCTAGCCTCATCATGAGCATGGTCAATAATTTTTTGCACAGCTTCATCAATTTCGTATTGTGTTTGTGGTGAACATTGAAGTGAAGTATCTCCCCCAAGATATGCATTTGTCATAGATTCTAAAGCGACAAAACCAAATTCATCTGTCATTCCAAACCTAGTTACCATTGCCTTGGCTATTTTTGTTGCCTTTTCAATATCATTTGATGCTCCACTTGTCCTTATGTTAAAAATAAGTTCTTCTGCTGACCTTCCACCAGTAAGTGTAACAATGCTATTTATTGCATCTTCCTTAGTCATTAGGAATTTTTCTTCTTCATCAACTTGCATTGTATAACCTAGAGCACCAGAAGTTCTTGGAATAATTGTTATTTTGTGTACTGGTGCAGAATCCTTTTGTTTTGCAGCAACTAAGGCATGACCAACTTCATGATAGGCAATAATTCTTTTTTCCTTTGGAGAAATAACTGCATTTTTCTTCTCATAACCTGCAAGAACAACTTCTACTGATTCTTCCAAATCCCTTTCACTCATTTTGTCTCTTCCTTCACGCACTGCACGAAGAGCTGCTTCATTAATCATGTTAGCTAAATCAGCACCAGAGGCACCTGCTGTTGCACGAGCAATTTTTTCAAAATCAATTGCATCTTCTTTTTTTATATTTTTGGCGTGAACTTTTAAAATTGCAGTTCTTCCACTTAAATCAGGAAGTTCAACTGGAATTCTTCTGTCAAATCTACCTGGTCTTAAAAGAGCTGGGTCAAGTGAATCTGGTCTATTTGTAGCTGCTAATATTACTACTCCTGCCTTTGCATCAAATCCATCCATTTCTGATAAAAGTTGATTTAAAGTTTGTTCTCTCTCATCATTTCCAGAAATTCCAGATCCATCCCTTCTTTTACCAATTGTGTCAATTTCGTCAATGAAAATTATACATGGAGCTTTTTCAACTGCTTGTTTAAATAAATCTCTAACTTTTGCAGCGCCAAGACCTACAAACATTTCAACAAAAGCAGATCCTGAAATTGAAAAGAAAGGAACTTCTGCTTCACTTGCCACAGCCTTGGCAAGAAGTGTCTTGCCAGTTCCTGGAGGTCCAACTAAAAGTGCACCCTTTGGTAATTTTGCTCCAATTTCTGTATATTTCTTAGGATTGTGTAAAAAATCTACAAGCTCTGATAAGGCTTCCTTTGCCTCATCTTGTCCTGCTACATTTTCAAATTTAATTCCATCAGTTGATTCAACATAAATTTTTGCACCACTTTTACCAAGACTCATTGGACCAACATCGCCCATTCTCTTAAAAATAAACTTTGATAAGAATAACCAAAAAGCTATAAAAATTGCAAAAGTTGCAACTGTCGAAATTATAAAAGAAAGTACGGGATTCATTTCAGGCTTATAAACCTGAGCAGATTTTACATTTTTATTAACTAACCTATCAACTAAGTTAGGATCGTACATCCTATTTGTTTCGTACTTAACTTTTTTCCCATCTTTTTCTACTTCAAAAGCAATAGTTCTATCTCTAACTTCAGCTTTTTTAACATCGCCCCTATTTACCATATTTACAAAGGAAACATAATCAATTTCTTTTATGTCTTTTTCCTTATTTAGTCTTGGGACAAAAACTATGGCGACTAGATAAAAAATTATAATCGCCAAAATTACATAGAGAATTGTGGGAATATACTTATTAAAATTATTTTTGTTGTTAGACAAAATTTTCCCCTTTCTAGAAACCTTAAAAGAAAAAATTTGGGACTAAGTCCCAAAATTAATCTAATCTTCTTCTATTTTCCATGGCTGTTTGAATTGTAATCTCATCATAATATTCAAGATCTCCTCCAACAGGTAAGCCATAACCTATTCTAGAAACTGTTATATCATAGTCAGATAAAATATTTTTTATATAAGTTGCAGTTGCATCTCCATCTACAGTGGGATTAGTTGCAACTATTATTTCTTTAATATTTCCTTTTTTAACTCTGTCAATTAGTTCCTTAACCTTCACATCATCTGGTGATTTACCCTTTAAGGGAGATATAACTCCATGTAGCACATGATATTTTCCATGAAAACTATGAGATCTCTCCATTGCCTCAACATCCTTTGGACTTTCTACTACACATACTATAGAATCATCTCTCGATTTATTTGAACATATTTCACAAGGATCACTGTCAGCATAATTCATACATATTGAACACTCAACAGTATTTTTTTTTGCTGCAATTATAGAATCTGTAAGACTTATTACTTCGGACTCGTCAAGTCCAATTATATGATAAGCAAGTCTTTGAGCAGTTTTGGAACCAATACCTGGAAGTCTATTTAGTTTCTTTATTAAATCTTCTATAGGACCAATTTCTTTATTCATCTTATAGTCCAGGAATATTTAATCCACCTGTAAATTTACCCATTTGAGAATTCATTTTGCTTTCAGCACTTCTCATAGCTTCATTTACTGCCGCTACAATTAAATCTTCAAGCATTTCAACATCATCAGGATCAACTGCATCTTTATCAAGTTTAATAGAAATTAGTTCTTTATTTCCATTAACAGTTGCACAAACTGCACCGCCACCTGAAGTTGCAGAAATTTCTTCATTAGCTAAATTTTCTTGCATTTCTTCCATTTGTTTTTGAAGCTTTTCAATTTGCTTCATCATATTATTTCTTCCGCCTCCACCTGGGAAGCCATTAAATCCACCTCTAGCCATAATTCCTCCTAAATATCTTCTATATTATTCTTTCCAAAAATTTCTTCTAATTTGTCTATTCCACTTTTTTTGATTTTCATCCTGACATCAATATCCTTGCCATAAATAGACTTTAATAAGTCAGGCAGAATATCTTTTCTCTCTGGATTTGAACAATAGTCAAAATAGAATTCGTATTTATCTTGAAATACAATATCTAATATTCCATCATGAAAATTTTCTGGTTCTGCAAATTTTAAAAATCCTCCAAATCCTGAAGAATTTTGTGAAATTAATTCATCTACAATTTTTTGCCAATCCATTTTAATTTTTTCAAGAGATAGTGAAGTTTCTGTCTTATCTTTAACTTCACCATTATCCTCTATTATAGCAGATTGATTTGATTTTTCAATTGAAGCATCATTTATTGATTCCTTGTTTATTTGGTCTTTTTCTACTTTCAAATTTTCTAAATGGTTATCAACTAAATCTTTTGAATTCTTTAAATTTTTATTATTATCATCTTTTTGACTTGTATTTAAGTTGTTTTTAAAATAATTTAAGCTAGCACTAGAATTAATTTTATCTTCTAAGGCTTTAAGTCTAAGTGTCAAGTCATCTTTAAGAATTCTATTGCAGATTTTAACAGCATTCATTTCAAATACAACTCGTTTATTTTCAGCATATTTTATCTCAAGGCAGAGATTTTTTAATATATCAATTATTATTAAAAGGTCTTCTAAATCAACTCGTCCAGCAATATCTTGAAACTCCTTTAAAAAAGTCGAATAGACAATTTTTCTTGGGTCCTTTAAAGTCTTTACCATTAAAAGGTCTCTAAAATGATTTAAAATTTGTGAAGAAAGAGTATTAAAGTCCACTCCCTCTTTGTAGATTTCATCTATTGCTAAAAGTGATTCATTTACATTTTTTTCAATCAAGGCTTCTGAAAGATTAAATAAAAGTTCTGATGAAGATATACCTAGAACTTCCATGACATCTTCTAATTTAATGTGATCCTTATTTTTTGTAAGAAGCTGATCTAAAACTGAAAGTGCATCTCTCATTGCACCATCTGATGATTTTGCAATTAAATTAAAAACTTCATCATCACAAGATTTTCCTTCGAGTTCAGTAATCTTTTTTAAATTTTCTGAAATTTCCTCAATAGAAATTCTTTTAAAATTATATTTTTGAGATCTTGATAAAATCGTTGCAGGAATTTTTTCAATTTCTGTAGTTGCAAGTATAAAAATTAAATGTCTTGGTGGTTCTTCCAAAATTTTTAAAAGTGCATTAAAGGCTCCCTTTGAGAGCATATGAACCTCATCAATTATGTAAACTTTATACTTTAAAGATTGAGGAGGGTATATTACTTTTTCCTTTAATTCTCTTATATCATCGACGCCATTATTACTAGCAGCATCCATTTCAACTACATCTAAGGAAGACTCATTTAAAATAGACTTACAATTTTCGCACTCATTACATGGATTTCCATTAATAGGATGAAGACAATTAACTGCACGAGATAAAATTTTTGCTGCAGAAGTCTTACCTGTTCCTCTAGTTCCTTGAAATATATAGGCATGACTTATTTCATTATTTTTTACTTGATTTTTTAAAGAAGTTACAACTGCTTCTTGACCGCAAATCTCATCAAAGGTTTTTGGTCTATATTTTCTATATAATGCTTTGTACATTTTCTCACCTAAAATAATTATACATGAAAAATTTTTATATTAAATTAAATTTAAAATTTTAAAGCTATTTTTTTTATTTCCAAAATATTTAACAACTTCTTCACATAATTTTCACATGGCAAGTATATCATGTAGACAAATCAAAGAAACAATGTGTTTCAAATTAGGAGGATTTATTAAAATGAAAAATTTAAAGAAATTAGCAAGCGTTGGAATGATCTCTGTATTAATGCTAGGTATGGTAGCATGCCAAGGCGCTAACAAAAAAGAAGAAGAAGCTGCTAACGCTAAAAACCAAGCAGTAGAAGAACAAGCTAACGCTAACAAAGCTAAAGTTGAAGCTAACGCTAAAGAAGCTGAAGCTAACGTAAAAGCTGAAGAAGAAAAAGCTAAAGAAGAAATTAACGCTAAAGCAGAAGAAGCTAAAACAAACGAAGCTGCAACTAACGAAGCTGCAACTGAAGAACAAGCAAAATAATTTAGCTTAACTTTTAAAGGAAGCCTTTCGAGGCTTCTTTTTTTACATAAAATTATTTGTTTTAAAAATTTTTAATTTTTTATTAAAAGCTTTTTTAATTTTTTAATTTACTATATAAAAGATTTGTCCTCTTATAAAAATATGTTATAATTATTTTTATAGAATTTATGAAAGAAGGTGCTGAATTGTTTTGTCCAAAATGTGGAAATCCTGTCTCTAAGAATGACAATTTTTGTCCTTCCTGTGGTAACAATTTAAAAAATGTAAAAGTAAACATTACATTAAATTCATCTGATAAAAAAGAAGATACATCTAAGGTTCAAAAAATTTCTGAACACACTAGAGTCTTTAATCCAAAATCTCTTGATGCCATTGACACTACTGACGAACTCAAAAATATTATTGCTGAAGTAGATAGAAAAATTTCCAAAAATATTGAAGATTACAAAAAGGGCAATGTCCAAACAAAATCACCTGCAAAGGAAAAAATAATAAAGAAGTCTCCTATTAAGGATAATGAGATAGAAAAAAAGCCTAAAGTTTCTCAAAAGAAATTTGATACTATTGACACTAAAAAAGCTGACAAGGAATTTTTAGATGCCAATAAAGATGTTAAGTCTGATTCTGGAATTAGCCAAAAGGAATTAATAAAAAGAGTTCAAGAGGAACTTAAAAAATCAAATTTTAAAGAGACAACTAAAAATATTTATCCTGAAACTGAGGAAGTTTTACCAGAAAAAAAGGATTCTTTTGAAAATAAAAGTGATTCAAATTTTATAGAAAGTGAAAAACCCAAAAAGTTTTCTCTAAAAGAAAAATGGAAAAACTTTATTAATGAAGAAAATGATGAATTTTCTATTTTTTCAAGTATAAAAGATGATAACAAGAAAAAAGAAGACACCAGAAACTTTGAAATCAGTAAATCTGTTGAAGATTCTGAAAAAACTTTTGAAAACACTCTTTCTACTCCAAAGATTGATATTGAAAATGCGATAAAAAAATCTGAAGAGGAAAAAAAGAAAAAAGAAACAAAAAAAGCTGAAGAAGTAAAAAAAGAATCAGAAATTAAAAAAAATAATTCTTCTAAAGATGAAGATGTAATCCATATTGATATGACTTCAAAGGAAAGTTCAACTGATTCTTCAATAAATAAGGATATAAAAAAAGATTTAAATAATTCTCAAAAGGAAAAAGACTTTCCTCTAGCCTCTTCTGTTTTTAAGGATAAAAAAATAGAAAAAGATACTGCTACGAATAAAAGGTCAAAGAATCTAAAGGACTTGTTTTCCTTTAAAGACAAAGGCGAAAAACCTGTAAAAGAAATAAAATCTGTTGATTCAAAGGTCGAAAAAGATTTGTCCAAAAAAGTTAGTAATATGGAATCAAAATTTTCTAAGTCTTCAATGGATAGTCTCGACAAAATAACTGAATTTCTAAGTAAAATCACTAGTAAATTATCTAATTATATTGGTGACTTTGGTTCAAGAGAAAGTAAAATTGTTATTGGTTTTGGAGCTTTATTAAATGCTATTGCTCTTTTAATTGGAAGTGGATCTTTTAAATTAATTTTAATATTATTTTTACTTCTTAAACTTGTTTTTGATTATTTAGAATTTTATGTTCCACTTAATATTGCCAGTGATAGAGATGATATTGACACGTCTTATCCTGAAGTGAAAAAATTTGCACTTATTAACTGGATAATTTGTAAGGTATTTTTATTTGTTGGATTTATAATTACACCCTTTGGTGGATTTTTTAAATACAATATGTTGCAAGCTTTAACTGCAATGCCCCTTGCCACTTTGATGTTAATTATATTATCCTTACTCATTGCAATGACTCTTTATAGTGAAAAATTTATTGGAAGATCAAAAATTAATTTTATTGGTTGGTATTCTATAGCCTTTACTCTTTTTGAACTTCTATTTAAAATGATTTGGTTTATAATTAATTTTATTTTTGTAACACTTTTTTAAGAACTAAAAAAGGAAGGTAGCTCATTTCCTACTTTCCTTTTTTTATGCAAATTTTTAAAATTAATAATAGCTTTTAAAATCAGTTTCAAGATATTTTTTTAAATCTCTTGGCTTATAAATTCCCTTGTCTGTTACAAAACCGCTTATAAGTTCTGGTGGTGTTATATCAAAGGAAGGATATATAGCTTTAACTCCTTTTGCTGTGTGATCACCTAATACAAGAGAAGGATCTCTTAATTCAATCACTATATCGCTCTTTGTCTTTTTTTCCCAATCTGGCATCCCCGTTACATAAAAAGGAACCTTAAATTCTCTTGCCACAATAGCAATTTGGTGAGTTCCAACTTTATTTGCCACATGACCATCAAGAGTAATTGTGTCTGATGCCGAAGTAAATAGATCTATGCCAATATTTTCCATGGTGTAGGCAACCATATTATCTGTTATAACAGTTGTATCAAAGCCCATTTCACTTATTGAAGTTGCAGTAAGTCTTGCCCCTTGATAATAGGGTCTCGTTTCTGCACAATAAAATTTCACATTTTTACCTTGCTCTTTTAAAGTTCTTGTCATTGTACCAATAATTGTCTCTGCAAAACATTGGGTCAAAACTTTTCCTCCATCTGGAATTAAATCGCAAAGATACTTTGCAACATCATTCATGGCACTGTATCTTCTATTAAGGGAATTTAGAGCTTCTTCAAAAATTTTTTCAACTACATTTTCTCCCTTTTCAACTGCTTTTTTTGCAACTTCTATGGAGCCCTTTGTAACTTTTTTTAGTCTTGTAGATGTAGTTGGCCTTGCAGTGGAAATTGTATTAGCTGCATCTTCTAAATATTTTAAAAGCTCATCCCCTTTAAGATTTCTAGCCTCGTAGGCAGCAAGTGCCATTCCCATGCCAGCAGCTGTATAGGGGCCCGCAGACTGAGTTACCATATCTTTTATTGCTTTTGCAACTTCTTTGTGAGTTTTACAAATTTCAAATCTCACTTCTTTTGGATAAACTCTCCTATCTAAAATTCTAACTTCTCCCTTTTCATACCAAGCCACATTTTCATATCTAAGCATAAAAGGCATGTCATAATCTTGTCTTTTCATTTAATTATCTATCTCCCCAATTATTTTTAAAATTAAATTTTTTAATTTTGGCGAAACTTCTTTTGCCACATCTTCCACTTCACTTCCATCCATATTTTCAATTCGATCAGAGGAATAATTTGTGGCAACAGAAAAAGCAAGAACTTTTATGCCACAATGTCCCGCTGTTAAGGTTTCAGTAATTGTTGACATTCCAACTAAGTCTCCACCAAGAGTTCTTATTGCTCTTATTTCTGATGGCGATTCAAAAAATGGACCCACTGTAAAAAAGTAGACAGCTTCTTTTACTTCAAAGCCTAACTTAATTGCAGATTTTTTTGCAAGTTTTCTAAGTTTTTCATCATACAATTTATCAATTGGATAAAATCTTTCTCCAAATTCAGCTAAATTATTGCCTCTAGTTGGACTCACACCTGAAAAATTTATGTGATCTCTTATGAGGCAAATATCCCCTGGATGAAAATTATAATTTACAGCCCCAGCCGCATTTGTAAGAATTATATTTTTTACTCCAAGAAGTTTTAAAACATATACTGGCATGGCTAGTTCGTCAAAGTCGTAGCCTTCATAATAATGAAATCTTTTAGTCATGCAAATAACCTTTTTGCCTTATAACTTCCCAAAAATAAATTTTCCTTCACTGTTGTTGGTTGTTGAAATTAAAAAATTTGGCACATCTCTATAGTTTATTTCAATTTTATCTTCCATTTCATCTAAAAGATTTTCTAGGCCTGTGCCAAGAATTATTGCTATCTCTACTTTTGTTTTTATTTTATCTAAAATATAATCAGCACTTTTTTTATAAGTATCAAAATTTTTTTTCTTTAACATACTAACTCTCCATTTATTTATCTTTAGTCTAACATAGCATATTCAATTGTCAATTACATTAAAAATATGATAAATTATTATTTGAGGTGTAAGATGAATTATAAAAAACTTTTAGTCGATTATGGAAAAAAACTTTTAGATAAAAAATTAGTTGCTGGGACTAGTGGAAATTTAAGTCTTAGAGGACAAGCTGATGATATTTACATAACGCCAAGTGGTATGAACTACTTAGAAATCACAGAAAATGACATTGTAAAAATAAATTTTAAGGGTGAAATTTTAGAAGGAGATAAAAAACCTTCATCAGAGTGGATGATGCATGTAGAAATTTATAAAAATTACCCAAATTATAATGCCATAGTCCACACTCATTCCCCTATTGCCACAGCCTTTGCAGTTTCACGAAAGAAAATTCCTCTAATCTTAATTGAAATGAAGCCTTTTTTAGGTGGAGAAATTGAAGTTGCTCCTTTTAAGCCTTCAGGTTCTCTTGAACTAGCAAAATCCCTTATTCCCTATTTAAAAAAATCAAATTCCTGTTTACTTGCAAATCATGGAGTCGTTTCTTGTGGAAGGAATATAGAATCTGCTTTTTTATCTGCAGAATATGTTGAAGACGCTGCAAAAATTTATTATTATTCCTTAAATATTGGCGATCCAAAATTAATAGAAGATTAGTTTTAAAATTAAAAGAAAACATAAAAATACCGAGCCTTTAAGCTCGGTAAATTTTTTTATTTAGATCTACTTGTCAAAAATTCGTTAATTTTTGGTGCAACTTCTCTTTGACTTCTACCAGATACAAAAAGTCCAATGTGACCTGTTTCAACTTCAACAAGTTCAACATCTTCTGAACCAACTGCCTTAGGAATTGGTCTAGTTGCATTTGGTGGAACTTGATTGTCTTTTGTGCCTAGAATTGCAAGCACTGGGCATTTTACATTTTTAAGGTCAACTCTTTCGCCATCGAGATAAAATTCACCTTTAATTAAATTATTCTTGTGATACATTTCTTCTTGAAATTCTTGATAAGCTCTCCCAACTTGATCTGGTGAATCAAAAATCCAGTGTTCCATACGAAGAAAGTTTGCAAGTTTATTTGGATCGTCAAGAGAATCAATGACTCCAACATATTTATCCACCATTAAATCAAGTGGCTTTAAGAATACAAAGCCTGCATTCATAAATTCTCCAGGCACATTTCCAAAGGCCTTTACCATATTTTCTGGATTTAGATATGGTCCCCATTTAAATAGTAGTCCATCATCAGTAGAAAAATCAATTGGAGTTACCAGTGAAACAAGTGCATTTACTTTTTCTCCATGTGTTGCTGTATAAATAAAGGAGAAAGTTCCCCCTTGGCAAATTCCAATAATGTTAATTTTTTCAATCTTGTGTCTTCTTCTAATTATATCTACGCAATCATCAATATAACCATTTATATAATCTTCAAGTCCCATATATTTATCATCCATTGTTGGATAACCCCAATCAATGATATAAATGTCTTGTCCACCTTCTAATAAATTTTTTATAAGAGATCTATCTTCTTGTAAGTCCATCATGTATTGCTTGTTTACAAGAGCATATACAATTAAAGTTGGAATTTTATTTGGATCATTTACTTTTGCTTCATAATGATAGAGCTTCATCTTGTCTTCTTGAAAAATCAGCTCCTTAGGAGTTGCATCAAAGCCACTATAGTCGACATTCATAAGAGTGTCTACACCCTTAATAAGTTTTTCGTATGAGTCGACCATATCTGACATTGACTTAACATAATCTATTCCAAATACGTTTTTCAAATTAATAACCTCCTATTATTTATTATCCTTTTTTTCTTCTTCAAATTCTTTATCTCTAATGTGTTTTTTTAGGCTTCTAACTTCTTTTTTAAGTTCATATACTGTTTTGTAAAGTGAATCCATGTCAGAATTTGTTGGAATTGGATACCATTTAAGGGATTCTTCAACAACTTTATCTAAGTCAATTTTTAAAAGCATTAAGGAATCAACAAAATTACCTAAAAACTTAGAAAATTCATCTGAGTAAAATAATTTATCAAACTCACCTGATGTTTTCTTTCTCCAATAATTGTAAAATTCTTCAAAAGTCTTAGGTGCTTCTCCCTTTTTTATCATTTCGAAACTATCTTTTACAACATTTTCTGTTGATTCAGTTACTAAATTTGATAGCATTGTAGTTAACTCTAGATAGTTTCCAATGAAAGTAATAAGCTTATCTATTGTTTTCATTTGCATTTCATAAGAATTTCTGTCAATTCCAAATTGTGGAGAATTTAACATTTTTCCAAAAGTTTCTCCGTAATTTTTCTTCCAAAGTTTAAAAAATTCAAGGAATGCCTTAGGATCAGCAAAGGCTCCCTTCATTACAGAATCCATTAAGTCAGATGAAGTATCCATCCATGGACCATAAACTGTCATAAGAGTATCCCTATAACTTTCACATGCACCCATGCATTGTTTAATCAAATTTTGTAAATCAACTGGAATATATGGGAAAAGATAATTGTTTATATATTGAAGTGAACCATCCTTATATTTTTTCATTATCCTTTCGAAATTTTCCTTTGTTGGTTCTATGCTCTTGTCATAAATATTCTTATAAAGTTCATAAATGCTGTAATAAATTTTAGATGTATCCTTAATTTTTTGTGCAAGTTCAGAAGGCGAACCACTGTAATTAAAGAAATCAGCACTTCCTAAGTCACCAAAAATCTTATTCATGCTTGAAAGATATTCTTCACTAAAGGGATTAAAATTATTTCCTCCAAAAGATTTTGCATAATCTTGCCACATATCCATCATCTTTTTTTGTGAATTCATATAATTTTCAAAGAAATTGTATACATTATCCAACTTTGTTCCTCCTCTTACTTTTATAATCTAATATATTATTTTATGTTTATAATCTATTGTCTTATAACTTTTATACCCAAAACTACTTAAATTTTAACAGTTTATAAATTTATTACTTTTTTTTGATAAATCAAACATTAAATTATTTTTGCTTCTTTAAATAAAATATTGCCATCATCATCTACAGCAACACCAACATAATTTGAATCAAAGGCTTCTCTTAATTTATCAGTTTCACTTGAATGGATTGTAATTTCTTCTCCAGTAAAGTCAAAATTAATATCTTCTGACTTTAATAAAATAAATCTATCATATCCCTCTTTTGAAAATTCATCAGGATATTTCTTTTTAAGAGCCACAAGCATATAACCTGAGTCCAAAGTATTTTTATAAGACCTATGATTTTTAGGAGAAATAGTTGACATCTTGTGAGTAAATTTAGAATCTTTATATTTTTCTTCCAACTTTTCTCTAGTTATGTTTTGTAAATTTCTACCTCTATATTCCTTTAAAACAACAACTGTGTCATTTATAATGACTTTTTCTGGATCGATGAAAAAGTCAACATCATAGGCTAGATTATCTTCCTTATCGGGAACTTTTAAACTTCTATATGCAACAAGTTTATCCTCATCGTAAACTCCAATAAAGGATCCTCCATTATCTATAAGATGTTCTAAATCACTTTTTGAGTCGTGAGAAAAAATTTCCTTATTCTCAATTCCTCTATAAACTTCTGAAGTTAGTTCATATATCTCGTCAATGTGTTCTTTTTCTAAAAATTTAAAAATTAATTTCTTCATATTGGCTCCTATTATAATCCTATAATTTTATTTCAAAATATAATTTGTGTAAATATTAAGCTTATTTTTTCTTTAATACACTAACATGAATAATGTTTTTAATATTTTATAACAAAAAATATAAATAAGCCAGATTTTTTAGGATAAATTATAATTTAAATAAAAATTTAAAATTTAATGAAATTATACTATTAGTCAAAAATAATCTCATTTTATTATAAACAATCATATAGAGTTGAGTGAAAACGCTATAAATGTTATGATTATATTAGTAGATAGTAATGCAATTAAAAATAAATAAGGAGGCTTTTATGGAGTTTATTAGAGAAAATGGTATTTTAAATATTAACTTAGATTCTATATTAACTCTTGCCCTGGCAGTAATAGTATTGTTAGTAGGCTATGGAGTTAAAAATAGATCTGCATTTTTAAGAAAATATTGTATCCCAGCACCAGTAGTTGGTGGATTTTTATTTATGTTTATAACATTTATAGGTTATAAAACAAATTCTTTTAACTTTGCTTACGAAAACGTCTTTCAATCAACATTTATGTTGGCATTCTTTACAACAGTTGGTTTAGGAGCAAACTTAAAAATATTAAAATCAGGTGGTAAGCTTTTAATTATCTATTGGTTACTTTGTGGACTTTTATCACTTGTTCAAAATACAATTGGAATTGGAGTTTCTAAAGCAGTTGGACTTGAATCAGCTTATGGAATGCTTGCATCATCTGTATCAATGATTGGTGGTCATGGTGCTGCAATGAGTTATGGCTCTACTTTCGCGAAAATGGGTTATGAACAAGCTCCAGTTGTTGGTGCTGCAGCGGCAACTTTTGGACTAATATTTGGTGTACTAATAGGTGGACCTCTTGGAAGAAGATTAATAGTTAAAAATGACTTAAAACCTATTGATGATAATTTTGACTCATCAGCGCTTGACAATTTATTTAAAGAAGAAAAGGTAGAACTTACAAACCTTGATGTTATAAAAAATGTTGCAGCAATTATTATATGTATGGCATTAGGTACTCTTGTTTCAAAACAAATTGGTACATTAATTGATATGGACTTTCCAGATTATGTAGGTGCCATGTTTATAGCAGTTATTCTTAGAAATCTAAATGAAAAAGCTCATTTCTATAAATTTAATGGTAATCTTGTAGATGGCATTGGCGATGTTATGTTAAACCTATACCTAGCACTTGCACTTATGACATTAAAACTATGGGAACTTCAAGACTTAATGGGTGGAGTTCTAGTTGTTCTAATTTGTCAAGTTATTTTCATGTTAATTTACTCTTACTTCGTTGTATTTAGAGTTCTTGGAAAGAATTACGATGCTGCTGTAATGTGTGCAGGACTTTGTGGTCACGGACTTGGTGCTACACCATCTGCTATTGTTAATATGACTGCAATTAACGAAGAATATGGTATGAGTAGAAAAGCTATGATGATTGTTCCTATTGTTGGAGCTTTCTTAGTAGACATAATCTATCAACCTATTGTATTAACATTTATTAAGACATTTGTAAAATAATAATTAATTGCATTTATATCTAATATAATAAACTACTAGATGGTGGTTTAAAAGTTAGTAAAATCCCATTAAAAGAACCAGCGGATTATTTCGCTGGTTCTTTTATTTTTGACTTTAGTCAGTTGAGCACGCAACGCGTGCGAAACAAAAAACTACCCGCTATGCGGGTAGGCAACAATAGGTTAT
>OFLW01000056.1_pt1 | contig 89076 bp, 66 predicted proteins | sample 1541061 | NCBI WGS metagenome assembly OFLW01 (sample SAMEA4413045, study PRJEB24355) | metagenome | biome: human; feature: gut; material: faeces | place: United Kingdom | collected 2010
GAATGCAGCATAAAAAAAATACCAGAGAAAATATAAATTCTCTCTGGTATTTGGTCCAAATTTATGGGGTCACCACATTTTCCACAGTCTTATTTTTTTCAGTCATAATTTTTATAATTTCTAAAATAAATAAAATCACTATACCTATAAAAAAACCAAGAGGACTAAAAGTTTCAAGGCTAAGGGGAAGATTTCCCCCTATAGTTGTTGGCCCCATGACTATGGCATAAAGTGAGCCAATAATCATACCAATAATAAGATATAACATTTTGTCCCTACTTTTTCTCATCCTATCTCTTATTATCCTAATGGACATAAAAATTCCAAATAAAATGCCAAGAGACATGACAAAAAGTGGCAGAATTTTTTCAAAATTAAATCGAAGGACTTCCCCAACAGCTTCAACTACTGGAATGTAAACTCCTGCAATAAGTAGTATTGATGATCCAGATATGCCTGGTAGTACCATGACAGAAATTGCCACAGCACCTGCTATAAATAAATAAAAATACTCAAAAATATTGGGATTAATTAAATCAAAATTTCCAATGAGTTTACTTTTACCACGAAAATAAACTAAGAGAGCAACAATTATTATTCCAATGAAAATAAAATAAAAATTATTTTTGTTCTTTTTTAAAATTTCCCTCTCATTATTTATTACAAAGGGAAGAGACATTGTGGTCAGACCCAAAAAAACTGAAGACATAAAATAAATTTCACTTTGAAATAATTCTGACAAGAAAAAAATACTTAAAAGAAGCCCAAAGACCCAGCCCAGTCCAAGTTTTAAGAGATAAAAAAAAGCTGGCTTTCTCTCGCCTTTTTCTCCTTCAAAAAACTCGTGAAGGGCTTCTATAAATTTATCGTAAAAACCAAGTATGAAGGCAATAGTACCGCCACTTACTCCAGGAACGGAGTCGGCAAGAGCCATAATCATACCGTGAAAAATATTAACTAACATAATTCCTCCATTCCTCTATGATAACATTAAATTAAAAATATTATTATTAATATATTGTAAACTTTCTTAAATTTCTCTTAAAAACTCAGAAAATAAAAAAATCCACTACATTAAGTAGTGGAAAATTTATAAAACTTATATAACTTCTCTGTCTTCTTCCATTTCATCATAAATGCCATTGATCTTGTCTAAGTAAATATCAGAAAGCCTTGCAATATAATTTGGTGCCACTATTACAGCTGCTAATGATGCAACCATTATGGCAATAACGGAGATTGTTAAAAACTCTGGCATAGACTTTGCAGGAATTATCATAACAAGTGCCACAATTAAAGAAATAATTGTAACCTTAAAAACTTTTACGCCCATTATAAAAGTTTCAGAAAATAATTTAAAGCCTGCCTTTAGAATAAGTTTTAAACACTTAAAAAAAGGCAAATCTCTATATCTCATATCAGCCATTACAAAATTTAAATAGGCAAAAATAATAGAAAAGAATGCTGTTACTAACATATATAAAATTGAAATGAATATAAGACTTCTCATGCCAGAATCAGTCATTACAGCAGCAGTTCCTGAAGTTATAGTTGAAAATATAAGTCCAAGGGCACTTATTGCTCCAACTAAAATATTCATCAAAAAAACTTTTCCCGTAATTGTCTTTATTCCTCTAAAATATTCACTAATGCTGCCTTCTCTCGTGTATAAAAGACCTCTACATATTATGTAATTAATAATCCAAGTAAATATTATTCCAATTATAGAAAGATTTCCGTCATAAATTTTTTCAAAAACCCCACTAATAATTCCACTTAAAATCATTAAAAGAATAACTGAAGCGTAATTAAATTTTCTCATAGTAACCTCCTATCTATGTATAACTTTATTTTATCACAAAATCTATTTTTAAAAAACTTTTTTACATTAAGACTCCCTTTGGGTATATAAATTAAAAAATAAATTATAGGAGGAAGTATGAAAAATATAAGTATAAATGAACCTGTGGCAAGTCTTGTGGAAAAATATCCTGACTTGAAAAATATTTTAAAAGATATTGGTTTTAGTGAAATTACAAATCCCTTGGCACTTTCTAGTGTCGGAAAATTCGTTTCAATAAAAAAGGGATCTGGAATAAAAAATATTGATCTCGAAATAATTAGGGAAAAATTGAAGGAAGGGGGCTTTAATCTCATTGAAGATGAAGATCCTCAAGATAATCCTTCAGATGAAGGCAAGAGGCTTGAGCTTTTAAAGTCCTATATTGAAAGAGTTTCCAAGGGAGAGGACCTGGAGGCTGTTAGAAGTGACTTTGTTAAAAATTTTAAGGATGTATCTTCAAAGGAAATTGTTGCGGCAGAAGAAAGCCTAATAAAAAGTGGTCTTCCCCTTGAAAAAGTTCAAAAACTTTGCGACATCCACTCTGCCCTCTTCCACGAAAGCAATATTATAGACGAGAGCCAAAAGGACCTTGAAAAAATTCCTGGCCATCCCCTAAATATTTTAAGCCTAGAAAATAAAAAAATTAAGTCCTTGGCTGATGGGGTTAAGGAAGGTGAAGACAAGCTAAAAAAGATAAGTGACCTTTTAAAAATAAATTCTCACTATGGAAAAAAGGCTGGACTCATCTACCCTCTTTTGAAGACAAAGTACAAGATAAGTGGCCCAAGTGATGTTATGTGGGCTGTTGACGATGAGATAAGAAGGGACCTATCAAAGATTATTAAGGCAAATTCTTATAATCCAGAGGACCTCAATAAAATTTTAGACAGGGTTTATGAAATGATTTATAAGGAAGAAAATATTCTCTTCCCACTTTTAAAGGAAAACTTCACAGAAGAAGAGTGGAATAAAATTTATGGTGACCTTGGGGAGTATGGACTAGACCTAGTGGGTGAGCTTCCTCTTTGGAAGGACTACAAGCCTAAAGAAATTTCCCCAAAAGAAAAAATTTCTTCTGGAAGTCTAGACTTTGAAACTGGAAGTTTAAAGCTAAATGAGGCTATGCAAATCCTAAGGACCCTTGATGCCGAGCTTACCTTTATAGATAAGGATGACTTGGTTAGATTTTATTCTGAGGGGGAAGACAAGATTTTTCCTAGGCCTAAGTCCTGTTTAAATAGGGATGTAACTTCTTGCCACCCACCAAAAGTTGTACCAATGGTTAAGTCCTTGCTTGATGATTTTAAAAACAAGAGGAAGGACCGTCTGGTAGTGTGCAGGAATATTAAGGGGAAGAAAATCCTTGTTAAGTACCTTGCAGTCTATGAGGATGGGGAATATATAGGCACCCTAGAAACAGTTGAAGACATAAGCCAATACTAAGGAGATTAAAAAAAAGCCACTATCAAAAGTGACTTTTTTTTATAAATCTTCTTCAACTTTATTGGAATAAATCCTCTCATTGTTTTCTTCATAAATATCAGCTAGGCTTGCTCGAAATCTTGGTGTTAAGAGGAAAAAAGCGATAGCAGCAATTACACCAAGTATAATTGCAATTAAAACTATTGATGGGGTTTTAATTGATAGGATTCCTGCAAGAAGGGCGATGGCTCCAAGTATTAAAGAAATCTTATAGGATCTAAGACCTGCCATAAAACTTTCATTAAATAATTTTAAGCCTGCCCTTATAATGAGCATAAAAGAATCAAAAAAGGTCAGGTCCCTGTATCTCTCATCTGCCATAAAAAAGTTCACATAGGCAAAAAGAAGAGATAAAAGAATTGTTATTAGGATAATTAAAACTATTGCGATTATAAGAACCCTTGTATTGTCTACTTTATAAGGCGTAAATAAAAATCCTGCTCCTGATATAAGTAGGGCAAACATAAGTAGTATAACAGTTATAACTCCCACTAAGATGTTCATTAAAAAGACCTTGCCTGTCATAGTTTTTATTCCCATAAAATATTCAGAAAAACTTCCCTCTCTCTTATAAAGAAGTCCCCTGCAAATTATGTAGTCAGTAATAAAAGTAACAAAGCCTCCAAGAATTGACAAGTTGCCGTCAAAAATATTTTCCAAGATTCCAACAATTATTGCATTGGCTATAAGTATTAAGATAATAGAACCGTAATTGTACTTTCTCATAATGACCTCCTCTTTATCTGTGATTTTATTTTATCACAAAATATAATTCTAAAAAACTTATTTATATTAAGAGGGCTTTTGGGTATATAATTAAAGAAATACAAGAAGGAGGAAGACATGAAGAAAATATTTGGAGCACTAGTGGCAAACTTTTTGTCCTTTTACATACTAGACATGCTTTTTAAAAATGGTATTATTTTTGAAAAACCAAGTGCCTTTGTAGCCATGGCAATAATTTTTTCACTAGTAAACTTAACAATCAAGCCAATATTAAAAGTATTATCACTTCCAATAACAATAGTAACGCTGGGATTATTTTCTCTAGTTATAAATGCAGTTGTCCTTGAAATTGCCTTTCATTTCGTGAGATATGCATCTATTGGAAGCTTTGGCACAGCCTTTTGGGCAAGTATAGTTTTAAGTTTTATAAATAATATTATAAGAGAAGTAATTAGCAAAAACTTTAAGTAAAATTTCACAAAGAAAAAATGCCGCAGCTATGAAAAGTCATAACTGCGTTTTTTTAGGCTCTATAATAAATAGTGTTGGTGAGAAATCATCAGCACTATTTTTGTATGGAAATGTATAAAAAATAGACATAGAAATCACATTCCTATAAAATATAGTTGCTAGCAAATACCAAGGAGTAATTCTATGTCTATTAATAATTATATAAAAATTATTTACTTATCTTTACAGTTCTTGTTGAAGAATCCCAATCTACTTTAGATCCTAATATTTCAGAAATTGCTCTTAGGGGTACAAAAGTCCTTGAATCCTTAATTACTGCTGGAGAATCAATTGCAATTTTCTTTCCATTGGCATTTATTTCCTTTTCTCCAATAACAAGACTTGCCTTGTTATCTCCAACAATAACGGTCTTTGTGTCAGCCTTCCAGTCAACCTTTTCGCCAAGAGCTTCTGATATAAATCTTAGAGGAACCATTGTCCTTCCATTTTCAATGTAGGCTGGAGTCTCTGGTTTGATTTCCTTATCTGAAACAAAAATTTTAATCTCAGACTTAGCTGAAGATTTTTCAGCCTTTACGTCCTTCTTGCTTGCAGGTTTAGAATCTTTAGCTTCCATGGCCTTTGCATTAGCCCAGTCAAACTTGAGATAAGCCTTTTGTTCTCCTGAACCCTTTCCACCGCCAGCAATAGCATCCATAGCATCAACCCATACAGCAACAAGAATTTGATCTTCCTTTGGATTTGTTCTTACAAACTCATGCTTCTTTATATATTCACCATTAATAGGACTTTGTTTAGTTTCAACTCTCTTAGAGTCCTTATCGCCATCATAGATAAATAAATTTGTAAGTTCACCTTCCATATTCATAAATTCCATCTTCTTAAGAAAAATATTGTAAATAAATTTACCATCTTTTTCTTCAACTTGTGCAACTTGTTTTAAAGAAGGGTTGCCCATAGACTCCTTATCTGGTTCGCCATACTTAACTAACTTTACTGGTACTTCATAAGAACTTGCAGCAAAAATAGAATTAGGTAATAAAACTAATACTAACAATAGTGATAAAATAATTTTTTTCATATTACACCTCATTTTTATATAAAGGGACTCTTAATTTAAAAGTCCCTTTAAATTTTTAAGCTTAATTGTGATCAATGTTATAAAGAACTTGTGCAACTTGTGCCCTAGTAAACGGTGACTTAGGAGCAAAGTTGCCATCGCCCATACCACTTACTACTCCAAGTCTTGCCATTTCCTTTACAGAATCCTTAGCCCAACTTTGAATCTTTTCTTCATCTTTGAAGGCATTAGTCTTGCCCTTTGCATTGAGATTCTTGCCTGAAACCTTTAAGAACTTAGTCATCATCACAGCCATTTCTTCTCTTGTTAGTTCTTTATCAGGTGCAAAGTTTCCTTGACCTACGCCTGATACTATTCCAACTTTATTTGCCCATGTGATGTATGGACTGTAGTACATTCCTGACTTAACATCTTTAAAGTTTTGATCCTTGTAGTCATTTACATTGACATTTAACATCCTTCCAAGAACACTTACAAATTGTCCTCTTGTTATAGACTTGTTAGGACCAAATTCTGTATTACTTAGGCCTGCGAAGTATCCCTTGCTTACAACATAGTCAATAGCAGTCTTAGCCCAGTGTCCACTTGTGTCTGTAAAGTTGTTTGTATTATTATTTTGAACAGCCTGTTGGTTTTGATTTTGTTGCTTTTGTTGGTTTTGTTGATTTTGATTTTGTTGGTTTTGGTTGCTGTTTCCGCCAACTCTTCCTACTTCTCTTGCATTGTTCCAGTTAAAGGATAGGATTGCTTTTTGTTCATTCACGGCAATTTGATCCATTACGTCTACTTTAACGCTGACATTTACCTTGTTATATTTGCCATTCATAACCCATGACCATACATTTCCAGATGATTGTTCTGCTAAATATTTATTACCATCATGAATAAATAGATGAGTTAAATTACCAACAAGTTTTTGTCCATTAAATTCTCTTTCAAGAGGATTAAATTGAACGCTATACCTGAATTGACCGTTTCTTTCCTCTACTCTTGCTGTGTGGTTTATTGCTCCATTTGCCATAGAATATCCATCTTGATAAGCGTGAAGAACTTCTACAGGTACTTCATATTGGATTGTTACTGGTCCATTGTTTTTATTACTTTGGTTGTTTTGATTGTTGTTTTGATTGTTTTGGTTATTGTTATAAACTCCCCATGATGAGTTGTTATTCCAACCTTGGTTTTTGTTGCCATAACTTCCCCATGAAGAATTGTTATTTCCCCATCCAGAGTTATTGCCCCAGCCTTGGTTGTTATTGCCCCAAGCTTGGTTGTTATTTCCCCAAGAACTATTATTGTTTTGGTTATTCATACTACCCTTATTGTTAATAACTGCATTATTTAGGGCTTGTGTAGCACTTAATATTTCTTCTCTTGATGCGTATGGGTTATTAGCAATTGCACCTGCCCTTGCCATAGCTGCTACTAAGTTGGAGTCAGCTCCCTTACTCATAGATGCACTTGCACTTGCCATTGCAGAGCCTAGTGCAGATCTTTCTATAGCTAAGTTTTGGAAGGAATATCCTGGTGTGCTTGGGTTACTTGGGTTACTTGGGTTACTTGGATTGCTTGGATTAGATTGGTTGTCATCTCCCCATCCAGTCCATTCTTTTGCTTTAGACCCTGTTATTTTCAATTTTGCATTTTGTTCAGCTCCACCTAGTTTAGCCATAGCATCTACACTTACACGGCAATAAATTTCTCCATCTTGAGTTTTAAACTTAGGATCTATTTCAAATTTGAATAAAGATGGAAATTCTTTTTCTTCATTTCCTAGTCCCTTATCTCTTTTATTCTCAATTATTGTAGATTCTATTTTTTCAGACTTAAAATCATTTTCTTTGTATGTCCAGAATTGTAATAAATGGCCACGCATACCCATAAAATCAAGACCCTTTAATTTTATTGTCATATAAGTCTTGCCATTTTCTTCTGTGATTTTTGCCTTTTGCACTAGGGCGCCATTACCCATAGATGCATTGTTTTGGTAACCATGCCATAGCATAACAGGCACTTCTAATTCTTCTTTATTTTGATTTTCAATTTTTGAATTAGTAAAAACTTCTACAGCCTCGTTCAAATTCTTTAGTGCTTCATTTATCTTGCTTTGATCTTGTTTTTCATTTTTTGCAACATTTTCTGCGACTTCAATAGCTTTACTAAGTTTTTTAAAATCCTCCTCTGAATGTCTTCCTTTTTTTATGCTTTTAGCATCCTCTATTGCTTGATTTAAGCTATCTTTATTGATTTCTACTATTTTTTCTTCTAATACTTTTTTCCCTATATCATAATTTGGAATACTAAACATATCTTCAATAGGATCATCATTTTTACCGGGACTTAATTTTATTCTTTTTTTACCTTCTTCTACCCTTATAAACCTAGCATTAATTAATCCTATTGTTTTGTCTTCACCATTAATTGATAGAGGCACATCTTTCAGATTTATCTTTGTTATTCTATTTTTATAAGTGTTTTTTTCATTTGTAACGGTAAAATCCTTGCTATCTAATACTTCTACATCTTTTATACTTCCATCAGATGATTTGTATTGGATTGGTTTAGAATCATCAATTTTTACTAATCCAGTCTCTATAAGTTTAGTTCCTTTTTTGTATTGCTCAGCCCAATACACGGTAATATCAGCTTTATTATTTCTTATTTCCAAATCGTATATTGGTATAATGCCTTCTCCTGGATTAAATTCAAGCTTATTATAATTTCCCTGGATTAATTCATCATTGTATTGCTCTCTCGTGTATTTTATCTTGTTATTTTCCTTATCCCATAAAGCATCAAGCATAGCTTGATTTGCCGGCAAACTTATTATTGGCAAAGCTTTATATTTACCACTTTGCAAATCTAACTTTTCCAATTTCATATCTTCCCATCTCATTAGAAGATTGAAATTTTGTAAAGAATTACCCATCGCATCAACCTTTACTTTAAAAAGTTTTTGAGATTCATAATTTGTCGAACCATCTTCATATTTTAATGGTATTTCATAAATTTCTGGAAAAGATAATTCAATACCACCTACATTCTCTGAAAAATATTTCTTTAAGAATTGTGGATTATCTAAAGCTATTTCCTTTGCTGTAAAAACTGTAGGAGCTTTCATATATTGGTCAAAATCATCTACTGAATTATAAGTCCACAATTTCATGAGATGTCCTGTAATAGGTTTTCCTCCTGTATAAGCAGGATCGCTCAATGTTAGTGGCTTAAATTTTATTCTCAACTTAATAGAACCATCTTGCCCAACAATTAGTTCTCCGTTATCTTCTACTGCACCATCTGCCATTGAATATTTTCCTGGTGAATTTGAATACCTGATAGATAGAGGAATATTATAAGTCCCCGGAAGCAAGTCTTTAGGTATTGGCTTAGGCCAACCCTGAAAGATATATATCCTAAATTTGTCATGTGTACTACTATAATAATCTACCGGTTGGAGGCTAAGATTTATTAAATATTTCCTTCCATCATGGCTTGATTTATAATCCTGTATTACGTAAAATCCTTCCCCTTGTTCGTCATAACTTCTTTTTTTATCTAATTTCTTAGGTTCACTCCATGAATTAGTGGAATCATCGAAGGATGATAAATACAATTCAACTTGTTCAGGCCAGATGTTATACATACTTCCGTCATCTATTCCGGAACTATTTATAACAAAATTACCATAATAGTCGCACCCAACATCGTGCTTTAAGTCTAATTCATAGGCATTCCACTGAGGGTCATCCTCTTTATTAACAGCTGCTTCATCTTTATGTTTTTCTCTAAATTCTTTAAAGTTTTGATCATTATCAGATATTTTTTTGCCTGACATCTTTAATCTATTTTCATCAAATAGGGGATGAGTTGCCGTTTCATCCGTAGATACATCTTTTCCTTGAGCCCATCTTTTATATACTTCCGGATGAATTTCAAAGTGCGCTCTGTTATCTCCGGTGATTGGAATTATAGCAGAATGGTCTGCTGCTAATACATTAGACCCACTTGCGAATAAAAATACCAGCAAAAATAAAATAAAATTTATACTTTTTTTCAATTTATTTTCCTTTCTTTTTTTATATAGTTAATAGATGTATAGGTCTATTCGCTATACATCTATTACTATTCACAATAAACATCTTTTGAATTGTAAATTTTTAAGGATTAGTTATTTATTATAATTTATTTTACAAAAAATCTTGCCTCTGGTTTCATCATAGCTGCACCGATTTTACCTAAAAATCCGGAGTCAGCTAAATTAGTTGTAAATTTAATTTTAAAATAATTATTATATTCTCCTATACTTTCTTCTTCTAGGTCATCCTTTAATATAGTGAATTTAAATCCTTCAGGCACAGTCTTATTTTTATTATGAACAGCTTCTTTAGAACCAAAGGCTTCTACTGCAATTTCTTCTCCATCTATTACAGGTGTAATGCCAGTACAATCTGCTTCATATACCTTACCAAGTATTTCTTTACTAACTGGTTTTGTATATAAAGTTATTTCGTAGCTGTCGCCTTTATCTACAACTTTAGATAAATCTTTATTGAATGCATCATCAGCCATAGAAAGTTTTGCTTCTTTCCTGTGATAAATTGCAAAATCAGCAACTGTCCTTACGGATCTATCAGAATATTTAAATCCATAAAGTTCTGAATCAGAGTAGTCTATAGTTTCTTTAATTTGCTCCTTTATGGCTTCTAGATTCATTTCTTGAGCAAATGTAAAAGTTGGAACTAACATCATTAATACTAATAGTAATAAACTAATTTTCTTTAAATATTTCATATTATTTATCCTTTCTTTATATTATTTATCTTTGCATAACTAATCCTTATAAAGTTATAAACGTACTTTCCTAATCCCACCCAAACACCCACTAATTTTTATAAATTAATTAATTTTTCATAGAAGTAGTTTGCAGCTTCTTCTAGTTCTTCTTCGCTTGCCTCTCTTGATGCAAGGCTTGTTTCTATCATTTTTTCTTTTATCTTTTTTGGAACTACTAATCCTGTAATTCCTCTTAATTTTTCTATCATCTTGGGATCAACTAGGCCTGGGCATATGTATTGTCCCAAGGAGTCCCTGTCTATTAAAAGATCCTCTAAGTTTTTTATCACCTTCCTTCCATGTTCTGAGTCTGGCATTGCTCCTAATGTTGCAAATAGTCCTATTTTTTTATTTTTGATGGTCTTTAAGAATTTTAGGGTCTTGGTCTCTAAGGTCCCTCTATCTATCCAAGCACCCAAGAGTATAAAATCAAATTTTTCTACTTCAGGTGCATCTCTTATGTCCTTTATGGTCATTTGGTGCTCATCTTTTAAGACTTCATAAATTTTTTCTGCCATTCTCTTGGTGTTGCCTGTCTTTGATGAATATATTATTAGTCCCTTCACTTTTCCTCCTTAATCTTCTGCAAATACATATTTTTTATTTTCAATATCTATTATTTTTAGTCTTGTGTCGTAAATCTTGCTTATGTTTTCTTCTGTTAATACTTGGCTTGCTTTTCCTTGAAATTCGATTTTCCCCTTCATCATTCCTACTATGGTGTCTGAATACTCTAGGGACTGGTTGATGTCATGAAGGACCATGATTATTGTCTTTCCAAGATTTTTATTTAAATTTCTTATTAGTTTCAAAATTTCTATCTGGTATTTTATGTCTAAGTAGGTTGTAGGTTCGTCCAGGAGAAGTATCTCGCTATCTTGTGCAATTGCCACGGCTATCCATGCCCTTTGGACTTGTCCGCCTGATAGGGAGTTTACTCTCTCTTTTCTTATTTCTTCTAAGCCACAAACTTCTATTGCTTCTTTTATTTTATTTTTGTCCTCTTGACTTGGCTTCTGCATAAAGCCTACATAGGGATTTCTTCCATAGGCAACAAGTTCTTCAACTTTGATGTCGCCTGCTATTTGGTTTTTTTGTCTAACTATGGCAACTTTTTTTGCAAATTCTTTTCTCTCTATATTTTTTATATTTTTGCCATCAAGACTTATAAAACCCATTTTGGGTTTTTCCACTCTTGTTATTAGTTTTAAAAGAGTTGACTTGCCGCAGCCATTGGCACCTAGAAGGGTTGTAATTTTATTTTTTTCTATTTTTAGATTTAAGTCTTTTATAACCATGTTCTTGTCATAGGCGAAAAATAAGTGATTAATTTCCATAATTTTTCCCTCCTACTTTTAATAGGCCTATAAAGAATATTCCACCCACTACTGTCATTACTACTGATGGTTTTATTTCGTAAGGGTAGGCTATCACTCTTCCCAAGGTGTCTGATAGGAGGAGGATTATTGCTCCCAGTATCATGGAATAGGGTATTAGGTTTTTGTGGTTTGAGCCAAGAATTATTCTTCCTATGTGTGGCACCACTAGACCTAAGAATCCTATTACACCAACAATGGCTGTGGATACTGATGCTAGTATTATTCCTATTAGGGCTAGGATAAACCTATCTCGATTTACATTAACTCCCAAGGCTTGTGCTGTTTGGTCTTCCAGTTGAAGTAGGTTCGCTGTCCTTATTGTGAAGAGTGCTATTATTAGAAATAGGATTCCGTAAATTGCCATAATTTTTACATCTGCCCAAGTTTTTTGTGCAACATTTCCTTCTATTATTGATTGAACGTTTGTGAGGTTGCCACCCATCATGGATTTTATTCCTTCATTTACTCCCATGAGTGTCATGTTGAGTGCTACACCTACAAGTATTAGTTTTATTGGGTTAGATCCCCCGTTCCAGGCTAGTGAATATATTAAGAGGTAGGCGAGGAGCCCTCCCACTACTGAAAAAAGTGGGCTAAAGGCATATAGGCCAGGGAATAATATCATTACAAGGCTTGCTGATAGACTAGCTGCTGATGATATACCTATTATGCCTGGATCTGTTAAGGGGTTTTGCATTACTGCTTGAAGGAGAACTCCTGATGTTGCTAGGGCTGCTCCAGCTAGTATTGATATTATTATTCTTGGAAACCTAAGGTCATATATTGTCGCTACGTCGGGATCATATTCTATGAACAAGCCTCTTAACAATTTTCCAAAGGTCATTTCTATGGATCCTGTTTTTGCTGAATAGAGGATGAGTCCTATTAGGACTAGGATTGATATGGTGTAAACTAGGATGATTTTATTTTTCTTCATTTGTCTTATCACCTGTATTTCCTATTTCATTTGAGTCTTTTCCATAGAAGAGTTTGTCTAAGTCGTTTAAGGCTTCCTTGTAGTTAAATTTCGCGCTCATGCCAAATTTTTTGTAGTCAAGGTCGTAAACCTTGCCTTCCTTAACTGCCCTGAAGTGCTTCCAAATGTCATTTTCTGCAAAGTCTTTTTTAAACATTTCCATTACATCATCAGGTAAGGCATGGGCCGTTCTAAGAATAATATCAGGATCCTTTTTCAACATATCTTCTGTATTTATTGTTATAAATTGTTGATTTGTTCCTTCATATACATTTTCTGCCCCAGCAAGTTTTACAAGACTTCCTGCATAGGAGTTTTCTGTCGCTACTACATAGGACCCTGGCAAACCCATTAAGATTAATACTCTAGGTGCTTTTTTGTCCTTGTGTTTTTCTTTATAGTCGTCTATGAATTTTTTGTAATCATCAATTAATTCTTTGGCTTCTTTTTTTCTATTAAGTAATTTTCCAAGATCCTCTATTGACTTATACATTCCATCTGTGTTATTTAGGTTCAAAAATCCATAGTCAAGGTCTGCTGCCTTGAACTTGGGAAGTAGGTCTGAAATTAAAGACACTGGCGAAAATACATAGTCTGGATTTATTTGTTTTAATTTTTCAATGTCTGGTGTCATTGCCATGCCTACCTTAGGAACATCCTTATATCTTTCTGGCATTGGATCAATTTCTGAGTTAGGTACCGCTACTAAGTCAACATTTAATTTTTCCATTATATAAACAGTTGCCATTGATGTTGCTGCTATTCTCAGTTCGCCATTGTTTGCTTTCTTACCAGATTTTTGACTTACGCAAGACGTTAATAATAAACTTGCTAGAAGTATGGCTAGAATCTTTTTTATTCTATTCATAGATGTTTCTCCTTTTTTCTTCTAATTCATCTTCTATTTTTTTCTTGTAGTTATATGATAGGAGGGCTAGTATGATAAATCCTCCTGTCAATATTACGAGAAGTCCTATTAAGCCATAAATAAAAGCCAAAGTTATTTTGCCTAATTTTGTCTTAGTTGTTTCTTTTTCATCTTGGTCATCTGAATAATATAATTTTTTAATTATTGGAGAATCCTTTGTTAAAAGTCCATGGTCATAACCTAAGTCTCCAGCAGAAAATTTTGAGTTAACTGGTTTTTGTTCAATTATTTCTCCCTGGTTAGGAGCTTGTAAAACTTCTCCAACTTGTTCATCATTGTCTAGTGGTTTTAAGTTGCTTAGGTTAGGCATGTTTAAGTTTGTGCTAGATTTAGGAATGTTTGCATCTACCTGTGGAGCTTCCTCTGTTGGCGCTTGATTGCTAGAAGGGTTTGATGAGCTTTTTTGAAGGCTTGCAAAATCTGTGTTACCTTTAACTAAATCTGATATTGTGTAGTAAAAAATTACATCTCTTCCCATAGGTCCAACAAAAAAAGTTGCCCTTACTATTACATTTTTGCTTGGTATCTCAAATCTGTAATCTCGTGTTTCTTCAGTCTTTCCTGTAACTTCTGCTGTTACAGAATAGAAACTATTGTCGCCATAATTTTGGACTGCGAAACTTTCATTTTTTATGTAGTTGGCTAAGTTATAGCGAACTGACAAAAATATTCTTCCGTCATCTGTTGTTTCTACTAAGGCTTGTGGACATAGTACATTTTCTGTCATACCCTGTCCTATTCCTGGATTGTTACCAGGGTCTTCTATGACTCCTGTAACCGGATGGATATAGTAGGGCGTCGCCTTTGCTATTTCTTGTGAATAGGCATAGGTAACATTTATTAGACTTGTAAAAATGAGAGCCAAGATACATAAGTTATTTATTATTTTTTTCATTATCTTTAAGCCCTCCTAAAAATATTATTTCATCCTTCATTTCTTTTACTTCTTGAAAATTTTTTCTAATTACAACAAAGGCCATTGAATTTAATCCTATAAATATTAGGAGTATTAAAATAATAATGCCCTTTGATTCTTTTTCTTCAATTTCTTGTCCTTCTGCTCCAATCTCTGCATCTTTATTTTGATTGAAGGATGGTCCCTTGTTTTCTTGACTTGAAATTTTACTTTGTTGTGAGCCTATAGAAGGTGGACTTGTGTTTAGTGTTGTTGAACTAACTTGTGGTCCTTCTACTGGCATAGGGGATGAGGAATCTGAAGAGCTTGATATTTTTTGTGCCTGTGGCTTTTTAACTGTCGTCATAAAGGCCTTTGCTCTTTCTTCCTTTGAACTACTATTGCTTGTACTTATATTGCTTAATGTCGGTGATTTATTATTATCTATGCTTTCATTTACTTGCATACCTGATCCAGCAGCTTTCACCACTATAAAAATTGCTGAATCTTTTGTTTTAAATTCAATGTGATCTCCATTGACTTTGAAATCTATCTTCTTTTTTTCTCCATTATTTACTTCATAAAGACTTAGCTTGTCTTGTCCTTTAAATTTTAAAAGAGGTAATTTTAAATCAAATTCTTTGTTTGCATAAATCTTTTTTCTTTTTGCTTGAATACTTTCTTCATTGCCTTGTATTTCATCTAGGGGTCCTAAAAACTCTATCTTAAAAACATTTACTTGATCTAATTTGTCAAAGGACTTTGTGAATTCTTCTGCCTGCTTTCCTGATAATCTATTTCCATAAAAAGAAAATTCTTCATTAAAGGTATCAGGATCATAGTTTACTATTATGTTTTTATTTTGAACTTCTCCAGCTTCCTTTGAATTAAATTCTGGTTTATTTGCTCCTTCTTTAAAATTGTTTATTAATATTGAATCGCTTTCATTTATTTTTTTAATCTCGCCATAGTCAAGTTTTATTCTTGCCCTTATTGGTTCATCCCCCATAGGTTCTACTTTTGGATCTACATAAACCCTTGTCATTTCATCCATATTAACTAGGGATGTCTTAAAGACTCTTGGTCTTTTATCTTTTTCCTTGGGTACTTCTAAGTCATAGCAAGCTGCCTCTGCCCTGTGATAAATTCCATCTTCCTTTTGGAAGTAAATATTAATTAGAGAAGCTGTTATTGATAAGTATTCCATCTTGTCAGATCCTATGTAGAGGTTTGCTTCTCCATCCTTCACTTCAATCTCGGCTTTTTGTACAAGCGCTTTGTTGCCCATACTAGGTTTTTCTTCGATGGAATGCCATAACTTAATTGGAATTTCATAGTAGCCATCTTCTAATTTTATTTCTTTTTTCTCTGGTGTGCTTTCATTATCCGCAAATACAAAATTCGTTAAGAATAATAAAGATAATAAAAATACTAGAGATATGTAAATTTTTTTATTTTTCATTATAAAGACCCCTTGTTATCAATTTATATTACTTAGGTAATGATATTACTTATCAATTAAATAAGCTATAAAAGAATTATGAAAATTTTGTTAACTCCGGTTTACTCGCAGAAAAATTTTTATAAATATATTATTTTAATTTTTATAATAAAAATAAACTCTAGTCACTGACTAGAGTTTAGAATGTTTTTACATATTTTATGGTGTATAAGTTTAAGTTTTTAAGTTAAACAAAGGTTAACTATAAATAAAAAATTTGCTTTTTTTTCATGTATTGTTATTCCCATTTGAGATTTAATTTTTAAAATCAAGGATGCTTCTAAAATTATCCCATCTGATGTTGACCAGTAATCAATTAACTTAAGAGGAATCTTAAAAATCCTGTTCTTAGAATTTATTTCTATTTCTTCGCCTTCATCAAAATAAAATAACTTTGTAGCAATTGCTTTTTTAAAGTAACCATGATGAGCCTTCTCTATGGTCTTAGTCGAAAGTTCTATATAGGATTCTTCTCCTATTATTAAATATACGTGATCATCAAAGCCCATAAGTGCCATGGAATTATCTACAAAGGAGTTTTTGCTATCTTCAGAAATTTTTTTTATTGAAAAATTAATTTCATGCCTTCCCTTTTCTAAATATTTGGAAATATCTTGGACCTTCTCTCTCCCCTGAATATCTTTAGCCAAAATCATACTTTTGTATCTTTTTTCTAGTGCCTCTTGGTAAGGAATAAGTCTCTTTGACAACATTTCAAGACTGATACTCCTAGCAAGATTATCGTCAATATCCAAAAATTTTTGTACTACAAATAAATTCTTATCAAGATTTTCATTATAAAATTCAGAAAGATCATATCCTATTTTCGTCAACTTATACTCATTATCCTCTTTGTATAGAATGCCTGTAAGAATCATTTTATCTAGAATTTTTTTTGAGTTAGGTCGAGAACAACTAAAGAATTGACTTGCTTCTGTGATGGTCTTCCTTCCTTCATAATTTTTTATAAATAATAAATATTCAATTTGTACTTTGGTTATATTTAAATTTAACATTGACTTATGACTCCATTTCTCTCTTCACTTCTACTATTCTGTCACAAATCCTAAGAGAACTATCCCTGTGAGATGAAATTATAATACTTTTATTTTTTCTCTCATTATATAGGGACTTTAAAATTATCCCTTCGTTTAATGCATCTATGTTAGCCGTTGGTTCATCAAGTAGATATAGCTTTGATTTTCTTAAAAAGATTCTTGCTAAAGCTAGTCTTTGAGCTTGTCCAGTAGAGATTTCATTATTTTCTTTTACTATCTCTGTATCCAAACCCTTGTCAAGTGTCATTATGAAATCATAAATATTTGCCTTCTTGCAAGCTTCTATTAATTCCTCTTCACTTGCATCTTTTTTTGCAATTTTTAGGTTATCTCTAATGCTTCCTCTAAATAGGTGGGTTTCTTGACTTAAGTAAGAAATGTTCTCTCTTAAATTTAATGTATTCAAGTCTTTTATGTTTTTATCATTTAGGCAAATCTTGCCACTCTTTGTATCGTAAAATCTCATCATTAATTTTATTAGTGTCGACTTGCCACAACCGCTTTTGCCTTTTAGCCCTATTATCTCATTTAATGAAGCTTTAAAATTAAAATCATTAATGAGTTTTGTTTCATCATAAGAAAAATTCACTTTCTCAAGACATATATTTTCATAATCAATTTCTTCTCCCTCGTAATTTATCGGTGTAAGGGGATCTTCTTCTAAAAGTTCCATGACTCTCTTGCCACAAGCAAAGGTCAAAACTAAGTTATTTGCAAGAGATGAAAGGGCGCTTGTTGGTCCAAAAGAGGAAATGAAAACTCCCAAGGGGAATAATAAACCACTAAGGTCTAAGACAGAACTTTTGTAAAGCTTAATGGCTGCCAGAGTAAAAATTAAATCTGCAAGTATTATCGTAAAAGATGTGAGGGCAAAATTATTAGATGATTTTTCTGTAAGAGTCTTTGTAGACCTATTTAACTTATTTGCTTCAAATTCAATCTCCTTATACCTATCTTCAAAATAAGAAAAATTAATGATTTCTTTTATTCCCTTAAAGCTTTCCAGGATTAGAGAATTTAAACTTGATATATTCTTCCTCTGCTTTCGTCCAATTTCTCCAGCAGATTTCTCTGTGATAATTGGGATAATTATAGCTAATATCAAGTGAAAAGTTAGAAGTATCCCAGAATAAATTGGATTAAATCTCCATAAAAGTATAAATAAAAATAAAGTGTGAACTAGGGCTATACAGACAGGTGAAATTGTGTGTGCGTAAAAGACCTCTAGTAGTTCTATATCTGATGTAATAATAGAAATTAATTCTCCCTTATTTTTCCCATTCATCTTGGCTGGTCCCAAGGATCTTAGTTTTTTGAAAATTTTGTCTCTTAATATTGCTAAAATTTTGAAGGCTATATAGTGATTTAAAAGCTGCTCTAGGTACTTAAATATTGCCCTCAGTATAGCTAAAGTAAATAAGATTCCAATTATTAATTTTAATTTTACAGTTTGATTTAAAATTAGTTTACTTAGGTAGAACAAGCCTAATGATGGCAATAAAGTCGCAAATATGTGTCCACTTGCACCAAAAAATATGGCAAAAAACATTTGTAACTTCAGATCATCCACAAGGGATAGGAGTTTCCCTATTAAATTTTTATATTCAATTAATTTCTTCATTTAAACCCCACATTTCTAGTTCCCTTTGGTATCTATAAATACCAGAAAATAATTCTCCCTTACTTATTTCTTCAAAACTTCCTTCTTCAGCAACTTTCTTATTGTCAAGATAGTAAATATAATCTGCCTGAAGGACTGTATTGAGTCTATGAGTAATAAGAATTATGGTCATTTTTTCTTTTAATTTTTGTATAAGATTTAAAATCAAATCTTCTGATTCCTTATCTATATTTGAAATGGACTCATCTAAAATTAAAATCTTTGGTTCTTTCAAAAGTACCCTTCCTATTGCAAGCCTTTGTTTTTGTCCACCAGATAAGTTGTTACCAGCACTTTCTAGGATGCTATCTAAGCCGCCTATATTTTTAAAGTAGGAATACAGACCAACTTCTTCTAACACTTCTATTAACTTATCATCATCTGCATTTTTATTTGCAATTTTAAGATTATATCTAAGGCTTTCCTTAAAGAAGTAAGGGTTATTGTCTACTAACATTATATTTTCATTTAAAGAATCATTTGAAATTTCACTTAAGCCATTGTAAAGTATTTCTCCATCATAATTTCTTTCAAGTCCTGCAACTAATTTTGCAAGGGTGGACTTTCCGCAACCACTTTCTCCTACTATGGCTGTGATTTTGTTTGATTTAATCTTCATATTCAAATCTTTTAAAACTTCTTTTTCCTTGTAGGAAAAATTTAAATTTCTTATTTCTACATCCACTTTCTCTTCTTTTATTACATCTTTAAAATCTTCTATACTTTCAAGTTCTAAAATTTCAAAAAGAGAATTCGCTGCCGTAATTCCGTTCATAGCCACATGAAAAAGCGCCCCTAGCCTTCTTAATGGCAAGAAAAATTCTTGACTTAAAAGTATAAAAGAAAATGCTACAAAGACAGAAAGCTGACCTTTTGAATAATAGTAAATTGATAAGATAATTCCCAAAGCTGATCCTGCATAAGAGATTAAGTCTAGAACCGTAATGTTGTTTAGTTGCATCATGAGAAGCTTCATTGTTTTGACCCTAAAGTCTTCTGCCTTCTCATTTAGTAGATCATTGTAATCTTCATCTGCATTAAAAACTTCTAAACTTGTTAAGCCATATAGGAAGTCTATAAAAACTTCTGACAAATTTGTATATGATTTCCAATAAGTTTTTACAACTTTTTTTGCAAGTTTTTGTACCATCATTATTGCAATTGGTATTAGTGGTATTAGTAAGAGCATTATTATTGCAATTTTGAAATTTAAAAAAGAAAGTATAAAAAATAAAATTAGAGGTCCTATTAGAGAGAATAGAAGTTGTGGCAATAGAGCAGAGTAAAATAAGTTGAGTTGCTCAATTCCCTCTACACCTAAATTTATAACTTCTGAAATAGAAATTTTACTCCCATACTCCATCTTAAAAGAAAAAACCTTCTTCATTAGCCTTTCTCTCAATGTATTTTTAATCCTATATGAAGCCTTGTAAGATATGCTAGCTTCTATTTTTATTAAGAAAATATTTAGTCCAATTATTAATAACATTAATATAATATACTTGAGCCCACTAAAATTTGCATTAATTACACTTTCTATAGACTTACCTATTAAAAAAATCATGGCAACATTAGTCGCCATTTGTATAATTTTTATAAGCAAAAGCTTTAAAATTTGTATTTTTTCACTTCTTAACTCATTAAATAATTTTTTATTAAACATTTTTACTCCTTGATTGTCTTAATTTTAAAAATAAAATATATGTAGTGAAAAATAAGGACTAATAAGAGTGTAATTCTAGCATGTAAGTTGTTTACAAAATAAAATGATAGGGAAATAAAAAAAGTAATCATCATAAGAATCTTCATCTTCCTCTCTCTTGTCATACCAGTCTTATTTTTTATTGGCTCAATATTTTTCTTGTATAGTTTAGTAGAAATAAAATAGTCGTTGAATTTTTTTGATCCTCTTGCAAAGCAATATGTTGCCAGTAACAAGAAGGGAGTTGCAGGTAATAAAGGCAAATATATACCAAATATTCCAATCCCCAAAAAAATAAATCCAAATATTAAAAATAAAATTTTCAATTATATCCTCCTTAATTTTGATTTTTGTATTTTTCAAAATAAATACTAACAAAGAAATTTTTATAAGTAAACAATATTGATATCGAATATCATTTTGTTTATATTAAATATATTCATTTTTTTTATGATATATGTTGATTTATAGGGACTAGACCCTTGTTAACTACAGTTAACTTTTTATATAATTCAAGCCAAAAAAATAAGGCCCTGGTTTGAACTGACCCCCAAAAGTTGGACTTAAAAAACCAACTTAAGGAGGTCAGTTTTTTAATGACAAAATACAATTTAGAATTTAAACTAAATACTGTAAACTTGTACTTAACAGGAGAAATGTCCTATCAAAGCCTAGCAAATGAACTAAAAATCAATAATCCACCTATGATAGCTAAATGGGTTAAAGATTTTAAAGAAGAAGGAATTGAAGGACTAAAACCAAAAAAAGAGAGGTAGACCTTCAAATATGTCAAGTACAGATAAAAACAAAAATCAAAAAATCAAAAAATAAAAATAATAAAACAAAAAAAGAATTGAGTGAATTAGAAAAACTAAGAAAAGAAAATTGCTATCTTCAAATGAAAGTAGATATATTAAAAAAAGATACAATTCTCTCAGATGACAGAATCAGAAATAGACGAATATCTAAGATCATTAAATCACTAAGAGATAAATATAAACTAAAAGACTTGTTGGAATATTTTGATCTACCAAAATCTAGCTACATGTATTGACAAGAAAGACTAGATAATAGAAATAAAGATGAAGAATTAAAAGAAACAATAGAAGAATATATCGAATATTACAATAAAGACAGAATAAAAGAAAAATTAGGATATTTAAGTCCAGTGGAATATAGAGAAAAGAATGCAGCATAAAAAATACCAGAGAAAATATAAATTCTCTCTGGTATTTGGTCCAACTTTATGGGGTCACCACAGTTTCCTAGAGCCTTTTAATTAACGGTATTTTAAAACTTCTGTGGCAAGCTCAAGCATTTCAATGGCAATATTGAAATTTTCGCCAAAAAGATCGAAGACAGCATCTTCAGAAAGAACTCCGCAAGGAAGGTCCTCTGGAATTTCGCCCCTGTCATATCTTTCCAAATCATCAAAATAAGTCTGGGAAGAATAATAATCGCTGAGCTTTCTGTATTCCTCTTGATGAGCTTCAAACCTTTCAATGGCAGCTCTCAAATTTTCAATGAGATCATTGTGATCATTTAAAATCTTTTCCATTTCACTAATTCTTTTAATAGGATCCATAATATCCTCCTTATAATTAATTACATAAATCTTTATACCCTTATTATAAAAAATAAATTGCAAAAGAAAAAGATAGGACTTTCATCCTATCTCTAAATAATAAAATAATATTTACCTAAATTTTCAATTTAAGGTCTTATTAGTCTTTCTTAAAAAATTCTACGCCTGCTGTGAAGATGTCTTCTATTTCTATGCCTGGTATATTTTTAAAGGTTTGGTCTAAGACTCTTTCGCTGTGGCCCATCTTGCCAAGAATCTTGCCATCCTTTGACATTAAGGCTTCTACATTTAACATTGAGCCATTAGGTGCATCTTCGTAGCAAATTGCAACTTGTTCATTTGCTAGAATTTCATCAATTTTTTCTTTACTTGCTATAAATCTTCCTTCTCCGTGAGAAATTGGCACCTTATAAGTTTTTCCTACTTCAAGTTTAGCTAGCCATGGTGAATTATTTGAAATAACCTTAGTTTCTGCAATTCTTGCTATGTGTCTGTTGCAAGTGTTATATGTTAATGTTGGGTCCTCTTCTTCTAGGTCTTTTATTTCGCCATAAGGTAGAAGTCCAGTCTTAATTAAGGCTTGGAAGCCGTTACAAATTCCAAGAATTAGTCCGTCATTTTCTCCTAAAAGTTTTTCAATTGATGCCTTTACTTTTTCAGATCTTATTACATTGGCTATAAATTTACCAGATCCGCCTGGTTCATCTCCAAGGGAAAATCCGCCAGGAATTGCTAGGATTTGTGCATGAGAAATTTTTTCTGCTAATTCTTTTATAGATTCTTTTACTTTTTCATTGTCCTTATTTTTAAATACTATAACTTCTGCACTTGCTCCAGCTCTTTCAAAGGCTCTTGCTGTATCATATTCTGAATTTGTGCCAGGGAAGGCTGGTATTATTACCTTAACCTCATCAACTGGTTTTTTGGACTTCATTCTTCTCTTTGGAGCCTCTTTTTGTTTAACTTCACTTAATTTATTTGAGTCAACTGGTTTAAAGATTTTATCCATTGTATTTAGGTAGGCTCTAGATAATTTTTCTACATCTAATTTTTTGCCATTGACATGCATTTCATAGTCGTCTCTAAATTCGCCAATTTTTTCTATAAAGTCTCTATCTTCTTTATATTCAACTACAAAAGATCCGTAAAGTGGTGAGTATAAATCTTCTACTTGAAGATCAAAGCCCACATTATCTATTGCCATTTCAAAAATTTGTGGAAGTGTGCCCTTGTGATTTATAGCTGCAGCAGAAATTATATTGCCACTTTTTATTTCTTCTTCTAATTTTTTAAAGTTTTCCTTAGTTTCATCAAGGTTAAGTGTGCCAATGTGCTCTCTATCTGTTTTTATTAGACCAATTTTTCCCTTGCCCTTAAATTCTGGACTAATTACATTTTTTGCATCAACTGTATTTACTGCAAAGGAAATAAGTGTTGGTGGCACGCTTATGTCTTCAAAGGTTCCACTCATGGAGTCCTTTCCTCCAATAGGTGGTGCTTCAAAATATCTTGATGCTCTTAAGGCTCCAAGTAGTGATTTAAGCGGTTTTGACCAAGCTTTTTTATTGTCCATTTTTTCGTAAAATTCTTGGAAGGAAAGTCTTATGCCTGAAAGAGGCGCCCCTGCTGCTACTAGTTTTGCAATAGATTCAATTACTGCGTAGTAGCCTCCAAGATATTGTGACTCTTCAGACAATCTTGGATTAAAACCATAGGACATAAGAGAGGCAGTTTTTGACTCGCCATCATCTGTTGGAATAAGTGCTGCCATAACTTGGGCTGGTGTATTTTGCTTTTTGCCGCCAAGAGGTTGAAGGACAGTTGCTGCTCCTACTGAGGAGTCAAAGCGTTCAATCATATTTTTCTTTGAAGTTATATTTAAGTCAGATAAATATTTTTCTAAATCTTCTACTCCATCTTTATTAACTAAAAATTCTGGGAAGTCTTCTGAAGTAACTTCAACTTCTTCTTTTCTCTTTGCTCCAGTTTGGTTTACAAAATCATAACTCATGTCGCAGATAATTTCATCTTCGTAATACATCTTTAGTCTATTGTCGCCAGTTACTCTTGCAACTACTGTGCTTTCCAAGTTTTCCTTATCTGCCAAGTCCATAAAGGTATCAACATCTTCTTTTGCAACTACAACTGCCATTCTCTCTTGTGATTCAGAAATTGCAATTTCTCTTGGCTTTAATCCCATGTATTTAAGTGGAACCTTGTCAAGTTTTACTTCAATTGAATCGGCAAGTTCTCCTATGGCAACAGAAACTCCACCTGCACCAAAGTCGTTACATTTTTTAATTAATTTTGCTGCCTTTGGATTTCTAAATAGTCTTTGAATTTTTCTCTCTTCAGGTGCATTTCCCTTTTGCACTTGGGCAGATTCAGTTTGAATAGAAGAAACCTTGTGAGATTTTGATGAGCCAGTTGCTCCACCAATGCCATCTCTACCAGTTCTGCCACCTAAAAGAATTATTATGTCGCCTTCTCTTGGTTCAATTCTCTTTACATTTTCAAGAGGACAAGCTGCTATAACTGCACCAGTTTCCATTCTCTTAGCAACATAACCTGGGTGATATAATTCGTCAACAAGACCAGTTGCAACGCCAACTTGATTTCCATAAGATGAATAGCCTATCGCTGCTTCAGTTACAATTTTCTTTTGTGGAAGTTTTCCCTTTAAAGTTTTTTCAATTGGAGTGAAAGGATCTCCAGCGCCAGTTACTCTCATGGCTTGATATACATAGCTTCTTCCAGAAAGTGGATCTCTTATGGCACCACCAAGGCATGTTGAAGCACCACCAACAGGCTCAATTTCTGTTGGGTGGTTGTGAGTTTCATTTTTAAACATAAGTAGGTAGTCGCGGTCTTCAACCTTGCCATCAACTTCTACCTTCGCCTTTATTTTTACAGAGCAGGCATTTATTTCTGATGAAACTTCTAAATCGTCAAGCTTTCCATTTTTTCTAAGTTCCTTGGATAAAATTGTGCCAAGGCTCATTAGGGTGATTGGTTTTTTTATGTCAAGCTCTCTTCTCATTTCAAGATAAGAATCAAAGGCTCTTTTTATTTCCTTATCAAGTTCAGTTACAACTTCAAAGTCAATATCAAGTTCCGTATTAAAAGTTGTGTGTCTGCAGTGGTCTGACCAATAAGTGTCAATTATGGCAACTTCAGTTTCATTGGGGTCTCTTTTTTCAGACTTGAAATAATCTTGCAAAACCTTTAAATCTTCTGGACTCATGGCAAGAGATTTTTCATCCACAAATTTTTTTAAGCCTTCTTCATCTAGGTCATTAAAACCAGTATAGATAAGATTTTCGTGATTTTTCTTTGCGTCTTCTCTTAAAATAGTTTCTGCATAAACATCAACTTCTTGTGAGTCAACAGGGTTTATTAAAAACTTTTTAATTTTTTCAAGTTCTTCTTCATTTACGCCGCCAAGGTCGTAAACTTCTGTCACCTTTGCCCTAACTTTTTCATCTGTGAAAAGGGCAATAGTTTGAACAAGGCCATCTTCTCTATTGTCAAATTGTCCAGCTTGGTATTGAATGCCTATTGGATTTTCAAAGGAAGCTTCCAATTTTTTGTAATCTTCATAATAAACATCTTCTACTGGCCCTTCGTAAAAGACAGTAGCCAAAGTCTTTTTTAAAGTTTCATCTGATATATCTACATCGTATCTTCTGTAAGTTTTTAAGTAAGTAGCATCAATGCCAAGAGAAGTTTTTATTTCTTCTCTAAGGGATTTTGACTCATGATCGAATTCATCTTTTTTTGCAATATAAATTCTCTTAATTTTATTTTTCATCTTCAACTAACTCCTTTGGCTCAACTGCATAATCGCCATTAAAGCAGGCTTTGCAGAAAACATCTTTTTTCATCAAAGTAGCATCTAACATACCTTCCATAGATATAAAGGCAAGGGAATCTGCTCCAATTTTTTCTCTCATTTCTTCAACAGAATAATTTGCAGCAATAAGTTTTTTTCTTGAAGGCGTGTCAATACCATAGTAGCAAGGATATTTTACTGGAGGAGAAACTATTCTCATGTGAACTTCCTTGGCTCCAGCCTTTTTCATTCTCATAATAAGATTTTTTGAAGTTGTTCCTCTAACTATGGAGTCGTCTACCAAGACAATTCTCTTGTCACGCAAAACTGTTTCAAGTGGATTTAATTTCAATTTAACAGAAAGTTCTCTCTCTTCAGCTGTTGGCTTTATAAAAGTTCTGCCCATGTATCTATTTTTTACAAGACCTTCAGCAAAAGGAATGCCTGATTCTTGTGCATAGCCCATGGCACCAGGTGTACCTGAGTCTGGGACTGCAATAACAAGGTCTGCATCAACAGGAGCTTCTTTAGATAAAATTTCTCCACATCTTCTTCTAAAGTTATAAGAATTTACACCGTCAAGTGTGGCATCAGTTCTTGCAAAATAAACATATTCAAAGATGCAGTGTTCATTTTTTTCTTTTTCAAAAAAGTCTGAATGAATTCCCTTTTTATCAACTACAATAATTTCTGATGGCTCAACATCTCTAATGGCATCAGTGCCAATTATTTCAAGAGGTGCATTTTCAGAAGCAATTATAACTTCGCCATTTTTTGCTCTGCCAATTAAAAGTGGTCTAAAGCCATAAGGATCTCTAAAGGCAACTAATTTGTCTTCAAAAAGCATTACAACGCTGTAGGCGCCCTTTATTCTTGCCATAGTTTTTTTAACTGCTTCAATAATGTCGCCCTTATAATATTTTGCAACGAGAGATAAAATTACTTCTGTATCAATGGCAGTTTGGAAAAGCATACCTTCGTCTTCAAGTTCTCTTCTAATTGACTTGTGATTAACTAAATTTCCATTGTGGGCAAGGGCAAATTCTCTATTTTTTGAGAAGGCAAGTAGGGGTTGTGAATTATATTCATAGGATCCGCCTGCAGTTGCATAACGAACATGACCAATGCCAATATTTCCCTTTAATTTTATAAAACTTTCATCGTCAAAATTATCATAGACAAGACCCATACCCTTGTCTAACACCATATTTTTTCCATCAAAAACGCAAATACCACTGGCTTCTTGTCCTCTGTGTTGAAGAGAATTAAGTCCGTAAAATAATTTTTTGCTCACATTACTTTGTGAGTAAATTCCAATAACTCCACACATTAGCCTAACACCTCTTCCTTAAAATTAAAATATCCCATTCTTCCTCCAATTAAAAAAGCTCATCAAAAGATGAGCGTAAAAAACTTTTAAGTGAAAAATTAGTCGCAAAAATTCCGTGGTTAAGTACATTGTCCATGTCTATAAAAATATTTGTTAAAGCAGGGCAAAAAAGCATACAACTAATCCTCCAAATCATAATAAAATAATTATATCATAAATTTATTAAATTGTACTAAAGCTAAACTTATTTATTCTTTAAATTTCAATTATTATCCCTTGCCGCATTAATATCCACCATAAAAATGGAAAGCATTGTAAAAAGTAGCCATGTTTTGTTGGGATAAGATAGGTAAACTGGCTCCCATGAGGGAGAAAATTTTTCCTTATATGCCCTAAGTCCTTCAAAGGAATAAAATTTGTAGCCAAATTTATAAACTAGATAGGCAAGTTTTTCTTCCACAAAACTATTGGCGTTGATGCCAACATTGGATAGGGGCGCCATACCAAGCTCGAAATAAATTTTCCCTTGGCCCTTAAAATATAAGAAGAGCTTCAAGAATAGAAAATCCATAATACCACTTGGCGCATTTTCTCTTTCAAATCTCATTAAGTCAATAGTTGCCCAAGTTTTATTGGGGTTGGGCATAATATTTGCAAAGGCAAGGATTTTTCCCTTATCATCCTTTGCCACTGCTATGTCACATAAATTTAAATAATCTCTCTTAAAATATCCAAGAGAAAATCCCTTCTCCTTTTTGCCATCTAACCAGTCAAGAGAAATTTCTTCTAGCCTATCTAAAAATTCATCTTCAAAGGGTGCTTTAATTACTTCAAAAGTGTAGCCTAATTTATCAAACTTTGATAAGACATTTCTCTGTGACTTGTGCTCTCTTCCTTCTAAAGAAAAGTTTTCTAAATCAAGTGCTGCAGTCTCGCCAAATTTTATAAAGGAAAATCCAAAATCGTGAAGCTTAATAGTTTCCCCTTGTCCCACTTCATAAAAAATTGGCTTATAGCCATAAAGGTCAGCTTCTTCTACAAATTTTTCTAAGAGCTTATTAAAGTCACTAGCCTTTCCAAAGGGCTCTCCCATTACAATTACTCTATCCATATAAGTTGAAATTGCCATGGCACAAGTTGTTATTCCATCTTCTTCATAATAATAAAGTTCCTTGTCGCCAACTAGGGCAAGAGGTGCTTCGGCAGGGCAGTCGTAATCATATAAAAGCTTCCTAACTTTTTCCAGATCCATTTTTTCTCCAAGTTTTACTTTATTTCCCTTTAAGAAAAACAAAAGTAGTCGCATGGAAATAAATAAAAGCAGAAAAATAATAGAAAAACGTAAAAAACTCTTTTCAAAGGGAATTAAAAAGAAGTCCCTATAGTGAATTGGCTTTACCCTATAATTTATTGCCATAAAATAAATTGTAATTACAGAAATTACTACAAAATAAAGGCTGTCCATGGTAATGGCTTCAAAGGAATAGACAAGTTGTTTTCTATTGGGCATTTTTCTAGTAAATACTGCAAGAAAAATAACTAAAATTAAAAATAAAATTTCAATTAATCCAAAGCCACTTATAAGTGAATATATTAAAGACAGAAGGAGAAAAATTATTGTAATTTTCCCTGCCCTCTCTACTTTTTCTCTATTGGCACGTCCTAAAATTATAAAGCATACTCCAAAAATTAAAGATGGAAATTGATAAATTAAATTTGCATTTAAGGGACTAAAGTGACTTAAAAAATAATGTTCATTCATCTCCTCGGGAATAGTTGCAGATAAAATCATAAAAGTACCTGTCAAATATAAAAAGAGTGAGAGGAGGTCAAGACCCAAGGACTTTATAAGCCTAGAGGGAATTTTGTCATTTTTCTCGTCAAAGATGCTGCCCAAATCATGAACAAAGAAAATAAAACCAAATATAAAGGGGATAATGTAATAAAAAATTCTATAAAGAAGTAACCAGCTTAAAACCACTTCACTTTCAAGTCCAAGGGAAGAAAAAGCAGTTAATATTACTAAATCAAAAGATCCAAGTCCACCTGGTATAAAGGAAGAAATGCCAATAATATTGGCAATTACAAAGCTAGAAATAATTATAAAAATATTAAGTCTTATGCCAAGTAAAAATCCTATTAGTGAGAAAAATAGACCTGCAGCTGACCACTCACAAATTGACACAAGAGAAACTTCTGTGGCGTATTTTTTTGAAATGGAAAAATCTCCTTCATTTCTAATTTTTGAAAGGAAAAATAAAACAGGATAGTAGAGAATTGCTCCCAGTAACCAAATTTTATAATTGATTAAAATTTTGCTCTCATAAAAAATTAAAAAAATAAGAGATGTTACTGCCAAAAAAGATAGCCCTGCAAAGTCAAAAAAGAGAGACTTCACTAAAAACTTTAAAAAGTGCTTGTCTTCTTTTCCCTCTCCAAAATATCTCATTCTAAGTCCAAGGTTTATGATGCCGCCAAAGCCTATTAAATTGTTAAAAGAATTTACTGTTATAGATCTTTTTATAATGTAGCTTTTATCTCTATCTAATTTTAAAAATCTACTCAAAAGTATATCGTAGAAGATCATGGGAGAAAAGGCGAGAAGACCTAAAACTGCCATAGCAAAAATTTTTATTATAGAAATTTCATAAAAAATATTTGAAACTTCCTCAAGGGAAATTTCCTTTCTTAGTTTTGTAAATTCAAGAATTACCAAAAGAATTACTCCAAAGAGAAAAATTGGCTTAATTCCCCTGGCAAATTTTTTTAATTTTTCCACTAATTAACCTCTCTCTTTAAAAAATCAAGGACAACTTCATTGTATTCATCTGGCTTAGTCCTTGCTACCTTGTGACCGTGATTTTTTATTATATATAATTTAGATTTTTTTATTTTTTTAGCAATTTTATAAAAGTTTTCAAGATATATTAAATCTCTTTCGCCAGCAATAATTAAAACTGGAAAATCAAATTTTTTGTAATCAGAATCAACAATTTTTATTTTATCAAAAATTAATTTGTAAACAGAAAAATAATTTCTAAGACCTGTAAAAATTTTGGATAATATTTTTAGATTGTAATAAAAAATATAGGAAGCTATTCTTGGTATAAATTTTATCTGTGAAAAATCTTTGTTGGGAGAATTTAAAATAAGCCTTTTAACTTTTTTGGGATGATTTTTAGCAAAAGTAAGGGCGAGATTTGCCCCATCAGAAAAGCCTAAAATATTTGCATTTTCAATTTTTAAATAATCAAGGATATCTAAGACATCATTTGATAATTTTTCTAAATTTAAAGAGTAATTTTTATCGCTTTTGCCATGACCTCTTGTGTCCATGGCTATGACTTTAAAATCCTTCTTAAAGACAATAATTTGCTTTTCAAAAAAAGAAAAGTCGTCGCCATTTCCATGAAGAAGCAAAAGAGGCTCTCCGCTTCCCATAATTTTTACAAAAATTTTTGCACCATCGCGAACTTTAATAAATTTATCCAAAACCCTCACCACTTACCATATTTTACCACCTTTAAAAGGTGATGGCTTAACTTTTAATTTGACAAGACAAAAAAATTTTTCAAAGAAAAAAGGGGGTTGTTGCAAAAGTCCCATAATAGAAAAAGACGAGGAAACATAAAAATCCTCGCCTTTTTTTGATACAATGTATTTTTGAAAACCGTTACGAATACATATCACAAGGGGGCAAAGAATTCATAAGATGTAATGACAGATACAGAAAAAGAAAAATTGGATACATAACAATAACAAAAGTCTACAGATCTTTAGACTGGAACAAAGAAGTCCAAAAAACAAAAGGAATCTACATAGCCGAAACATTTCAAAAATATAGAGAAGAATTCCTAAAAAACATAATATCCGATCAAGGAATAGAAGAAAGAATAAATATATCAATTCAAGCCGAAGGAGCATTTTCCAAAATAAAGTCAGGCTTAAAATACAACAGATTTCACCACAGAGGAAAAGAAAACATAATAAGTGAAATATGTCTCTTATCAATAGGGCTAAACTTAAATACTTGATAAAAAAATGATGTTACAGAGTAGAATCATCTATTCTATAACATCACCTTATTTTATCTTTCATCTCTTTAATTATGGTAAGTCAATAAAGAATTTCCCTAAAGATACGGAAAATATTAATAATATAATTAAATATTATAAAATATATGAATACCCTAAAATTTTTGAAGATATTTCTCTAATAAATACCAATATTTCTTAGTATCTTTTAAATTTTTAAATAATCTTCCAGTTCTATAGACAGGTTTAACAGACTCTATTTTACAATTCAAAAATCTCATCTGCTACTTCATTTAAAAACTCAATATCATGAGAAACTATAAAAATTATTTTATCCTTATTTCTATATTTTTTGATTAATTCCGATATTTTCATCATATTGGAATAATCCATACCACTTGTAGGTTCATCGTAATAGACAAATGGAGAATCCTTACACATAAGAGATGCTATTGCAAGTCTTTGCTTTTGACCTCCTGATAAGCTCATTGGGTGTCTTTCAATAAATTCGTCCAGGCCTAAATCTTTTAAAATAATTTTTGCCTTTTCTTCATCAAGATTTTTTACTCCTAGACCGAGCTCTTTGAATACTTCATCTGTGAATAATTGATGATTTACGTCTTGCATAACAAGTGAAGAGTTTTTGAGTCTTTCTTTTTTAGATAGTTTCTCTCCTTTAAAATAAATTTCTTCTTTTGATTTTTTCTCAAGGCCAATTAAACATCTTAAAAGCGTTGACTTTCCTCGTCCGTTGAATCCTATTATGCCATAAATTTTCCCAAGCTTAAACGCAATGTCTTTTAAGCTTAAATACTCATCATCAGTAAATTTGTAGCTAAGATTTTTTATCTGATACTCTCCACCATCTTTTAAATAATGAACTTCTAATTTACTTAATTCTTTATCTCTTAAACTTAAATCCTTCAATTCATTTTTATCAAACTTTAAAAATTCACTTCTAGTATAAGTTTTTTTAAGTTTACCCTTATCTATTAAAAATACACGGTCAACTATGTCCATCAAATAATAGATTCTATGCTCAGCTACAATTATGCTTATGCCCTTCTCTTTTAATATCTTTAGCATCTTTGCCAAAATGCTTATGCTTTTAATATCCAAATTTGATGAAGGTTCATCCATAACTATTATCTTTGTGCCCGCTATATAAGAAGCAGCAATGCAAAGAATTTGTTTTTCACCGCCGGATAGATTAAATATATTTCTATTCAAAAGATTTTTTATCGAGAATATTTCAAGCATGTCCTTTAAACGCTTGTCCATCTCTTCTCTTGCAAGTCCAATATTTTCTAAATAAAACAATAATTCTAATGTCGTATTAACATTAAAGAAATATGTCTTAGGATTTTGAAAAACAGTTGAGACAAGCATTGAGATTTGATAAAGCTCCAACTCTTTTATATTTTTACCATCAATGATTATTTCGCCCTTTGTCTTTGCGTTATCATACCTTACAGCTAAACCATTGATTGAATTTATTAAAGATGACTTACCACTTCCACTTTTTCCTGTAAATAGCACGCACTCTCCCTCGGCTATTGATAGTGATATATCATCTAATATATGCTCTTCACCATAATCAAGACTTAAATTTTTTATTTTTACCATATTAAGCCTCCCACAATAAGTCCAGCAACTGCTAATACATAAACAAAATCAATTAGCTGTATCTTTAATCGAATATATCTGGTCTTGGAAATTGGATTTTCTATTGCCTTTGTTTCTGCTGCTTTTGCAATGTCATCTGCAATGTTTGAAGATATAATGAGTAGTGGCACTGAAACATATTCAAGATATTTGATTGGGTTTTTAAAATTTATCCCCCTTACTCTCATAGCCATTTTGATGTTTTTCTTCTCTTCTTTAAAAGATGGGAAAAATCTAAACATAACTGCAATAGGTATGGAAAGATTTTTTGGAATTTTAAGCTTATCCATTGACGAAATTATTGCACCTACATCAGATGTCTTTATCATGAGGCTTGCTGCCATAAATGGCAATAAAAACATTCTAAAGACTATAGGTATACTTAAAAACATCTTGAGTATCGGGTTTAGTGTAGATAGAATCATAAAATTAGGTAAAGAATATAATGCTATACATAAAATTATCCATTTAAAAAGTGTTTTTTTGTACCCATTCAAATAAAACAAAATACCAATAAGACAAACAATCGCTAGCTCCAAACGGATATTTAAGCTATGCGCAACAGTTAATCCTGTAAGAAATACTACTAATATCTTACTTATTGGATTGGGATTAAAGGGAGCATTTGAAGAAAAGGTAGGCATTATACAATGCCTGCTTTTTCAAAGTGTTTTTTCAATAGAGCCTTGCCTATATATGCTCCAATTATTCCTCCTAGAAAAGCCCCTAAGGCTACTAAGGCCATGTGAGGATATGTTATTAGTTTTTCCATTGCATCAACATAATCTTTTCCCATCATTTCAATAGACATTTCCAAATATTTTTCTTTTGCTAAAAGCATTTGCATCATAGAGCTGCATATCCATATACTAAAAACTGCGTAAGAAAGCATATTGTATTTAAAGGAATTATAATTACCAATCTTTCTAATTAATTCTGCTATTATCATTACTATAAGCGATAAAACTACAACGACGTAAGTATGACCAGCAGCAAACATCACAAGAGGTGATATCATGCCGAATATAAATAACGCCCATGGTTTTTGAACCTTTGTCATAAATAACATAACTACAGTCCCTGCAACTATGCCCAAAACTGTTGGGTATATTAAAAACAATATTGGGATAATGCCCATCATGCCAATTCCAAACAGCAAGACCAAATAAATCACGCCAAAAACGCCGATACTTACTAAATCTTTTACTTTTAATTTTTTATTATCCATTTTATTACTCCTAATGTATAAATTCTTCTGTCATTTTTATTTTTCTTTTTATTTTATTTTTAATCATTTACATTCATATTTGAAAGAGCCTTTGCTTGCATTGCTAAACCTACCATTATCATAGTAAAATCTACAACTGGTTCTGTCCACCAAACAGCCCCTGCTCCAAATACTCTTGGTAATATAAGTAAGGCTGGAACAAGTAGTATTAGCTGTCTTAACATTACAATCATTCCAGCTTTTTTTCCATCCCCTATCGCTTGGAAAAAAGTTATTGTCATAATCATAATTCCATAAAGAATAAATACTGAATAGAACATTCTAAAATTATTAACTCCACTTGAAATTATATCCTGACTTACTTTAAATAAACCAAGTAACTGTTTTGAAAATACTTGTGCTGGTAACCAAAAAATTGCTGCAAGTACTGTTCCTCCTATAGAAAATATCTTCATAGTTTCCTTTACTCTATCGTATTGTTTTGCTCCAAAGTTTGTACCAATAATCGGCTGTAACGCCTGACTCATTCCCCAAATTGGTATAAATGAAAATCCATAAAATCTCAAAGTTGCCGACATTAATATTGCATTTGGATCTCCTCCATATCTAAAAGCTTGTCTATAAAGCAATGTTTGTTGAACCATGAAAAATACTTGCATGATCATAGCTGATACTCCTACTCCAAACATTTCCTTTGATATATCTTTTTCTTTTTTTATTTTCTTTATTTTTACATTTTCACTTTTACTTTTAAAATAATAAAGAGTAATAACCGCTTGAATTACTTGTGCTGTTACAGTTGCTATAGCTGCTCCCTCAATGGCATAATCACCCATTAATTTCATTAGTATTGGATCAAGAGCTATATTGATAAAGGCACCAAGTCCCATGATACTCATTGCTCTTTTCATAAGTCCTTCACCACGCATAACCATATTGGCTGACTGGGTAAAGTTTACAAAAATTGAGCCTAGAAATATTATTCTTAAATACCTTATGCCTAATGCCTTTATTTCTCCTGTTGCTCCAATTAAATCTAAAAAATATGGTCCTAGAAGTATTCCTCCTATTGTTATAATCGTTGAAAAAAATATAATCCAATAGATAAGATTTCCCATAAGCTTGTCTATAGTATCTTTATCACTCTTTCCCATGGCTCTTGATAAAATTGATGCCGAACCTATCCCTATAAGCGTGGCAATCCCATTATTAAAAAATGTAAGTGGCATAGCTATTGAGCAAGCCGCCATAGCATTCTCACCAATTATTTGTCCAGCAAATATTCCATCCATAAGTGGATATAGACCTATAACCACCATGCCAATTACTGCTGGTATAGATAATTGAAACATTAAAGACAATGGCTTCTTGGTCAACAACTTTTCTTTCATGTTTTGTTTCATTTTTAGTTCTTTCAATATATAAATTCTTCTGCCATTTTTGTTTTTTCTATTAAGTTCCTATAAACTTTTGATTTTTGTAAAAGCTCTTCATGTTTGCCTTCACTTTCTAATTTTCCGTTTTCAAGAACTACAATCTTGTCTGCATTTTCTATGGATTTCATTCTGTGCGAAATGATGACAACAGTTTTATCTTTAATTAGATTATTTAAAGACTCTTGAATTTTTTTCTCGTTGTCAACATCAAGGCTTGCTGCTATCTCGTCTAAGATCAATATCGGTGCATCTTTTAAGAAGGCTCTGGCTATTGATAATCTTTGTCTTTCTCCACCTGATAGCTCAGCACCGTTCTCACCAATAACTGTATCGAAGCCTTTATCCATTTTTTCTATAAAATCTGTGCAATTTGCAAGTTTTGCTGCTCTTTTAACTTCTTCGTCACTTGCATCTTGCTTTCCGATCCTAATATTTTCCATAACGCTTTGATTAAATAGAACCACATCTTGGAAAACTATTGATACCTTGTCAAAAAGTGATTCTGTTGATATTTCTTTTATATCTTTGCCATCGATTAAGATTTGTCCCTCATCATAATCATAAAGTCTTGATATAAGTTTTAAGATAGTAGTTTTGCCACAGCCACTTGCTCCAACTAAAGCAGTGACCTCTCCCTGCTTAGCTTTAAAGCTTACACCATTTAAAACTTTTGTGTCTTTATTGTAGGCAAATTCAACATCTTTTAAATCAATGTCAAATTTTTTTAGTTCATAGTCATCGCCTTCTTGTAAATCTTGATTTTGAATTTCTTTTAATCTTTCAATTTTAGGCGATAAATAAAATATCTCCATCATTCCCTCTTTAGATGCATCAAGAGCGTCTTTTATCTTCATAGCTGCTAGTAAATATCCTATAATGTAGAGAGGGCTTATCTCTTTATTGATAATTAAATTAACTCCTACAAGTATTACAACAGCAAGAGATATGAAGCTAAATATTGAAGATATAGACATAGTTAAAATTGTAATTATTTCCGATTTTAAGTGCACTTTTTCACTTTTATCCATTTTTTCATACAGTTTTTCTTTCATTTCCTCTGATAAGCCATAGGCTTTAATCTCCATTTGCATTTCGATATTTTCCTGAAAACTTTCTGAGTTTTTTCTTAGAATATCATAATATCTTTTATGTCCCTTAACCTGAATTTTTTTAGATAAAGGTATAAATATAAAGCTTAAAAGAGATGGAATAATAACAGCTAAACCCATCTTCACATTGCTTATTAGCATCATAACGGATATAAGCGGGAAGAAGAGTACCATGCCACCCACTTTTGGTATCGAGTGGCTCATTGCATGCTCTATTCCTTCAATATCAGACATGATTGTTTGGGCTAGGTCTGAAATATCATGCTTAGAAAAGTATGATAGAGGTAGTTTTGATAAATTTTCTGCTGTCCTTATTCTTAAATCTGCACTTTCTTGATATGTTGTGCTGTATAATTTATCATATTCGATAGAAAGCAAAATATACATTGCTATCAAGGTCAAAACTGAGAATACTATATAAAAGCCCTTGCTTTTACCAATATTTTCCAAAACTTCTTGAGCAAAAATCATTAGTAACATGGCAGGAAACATGTTTATACAATAAACGAAAAATGAAGCCAGTGTTGCTTTACTTAAATTTCTTGCTCCTTTATCTGTAAGAGCAAATCTTTTTTTATAAAACTCCTTCATTTGAAACCCTCCATTCATTCGCACTGTTAAACATCTCTTGCAGTCTCTTATAGTTTGTATCTCTTGACATTAGCTCTTGATCTGATCCTTTTTCTATAATTTTTCCCCTATCCATCACAATAATTTCATCAAGGTCTTTAATTGTAGATAGCCTGTGTGCAATCATGATAACTGTTTTATCCTTCATAAGACTTTTGAAAGCTTTTTGCAATTCAAACTCGTTATCTGGGTCAATTGATGCTGATGCTTCATCCATAATAATAATTTTGGAATCCTTTAAAATTGCCCTGGCAATTGCAATTCTTTGTTTTTCTCCACCAGATAAATAAACTCCCTTTGAGCCTATGATTGTATTTTCTCTTTCTGGGAATTTGTCTAATATCAAATCGCATCCTGCTAATTTTAAGGCTCTCATAACGTCATCTCTTGTCGCATCTTTATTAGCTAAAGCGACGTTATCATAAATACTTTTCTTGAATAATTTTGAATCTTGAAAAACAAAGGAAATGGCTTTAATTAAAGCTTCGTCAGAATATTCACTTATTGCTATCCCGCCTATCTTTATGTTTCCTTCATTAACATTGTAAAAACCTGATATAAGTTTTGCCACTGTTGATTTACCTGATCCAGATGAACCGACTAGTGCATAGGACTTTCCCTCTTCTAATTTAAAGGATAAATTTTCAATGACAGCTTTGTCGTTATAAGCAAAGCTTACATTCTCAAATTCTATATTATAGTTTTGAAAATTATTGACATTACCATGCACTAATTTGTCTTTTTGCATATCTTCATAAAGTGCCTCTAAAGTATCCACTGCATAATTGCCTTGAGAAATGTACATAGAGTACCACATCATTCTCATAAATGAAACAAAGAGAACTCCTGATAAGAATAAAATCATGATAAGCTCAAGTAAAATCACCTTGGCGCTGCCTAAGCTAGTCATAAAATAAACTATAGGAATAATTAAAATTGCAATTAAACCAAAAAATAACCATTGATACAAAACATAAGGTTTTTTACAAGATAGTGAATAATCATAAGCATACTTTGAATAATCTTTTATCGCCTTGTAAAAGCTTTTAAATGACTCTACATTTGCTCTAAATATCTTTACTACCTGCATCCCTCTAACGTATTCAACAGTTTCAGCGCTTAGTTTAGATAGAGCTTCTTGATATATCTTCATAAATTTTTGCTCGCCCATCATTGCACCTAAAATTAAGCCTCCAATTATTGTAAGAGCAAGTAAAGTGATACCAACTCTTATACTTACTATAAAGCCGAGTGCTAGTACAAGTACTGGTGTAACTATTGCCTGAGAACTATCGGGAATCATGTGAGCTACAACCTGATGAGTTTGCGCGGCGTTGTCATCTATGATCTTTCTTATTTGACCAGATGGATTCAAGTCAAAGAACCTAAAACTAGCTTTCTCTAACCCATCAATCCCCCTTTTCCTTAAATTTGTTTCAAGCCTAAATCCCAAGATGTGTGAAAACATTCCTGAAACACAATAAAATATTGCTCCACTTGTTAGTGTAATAACAGATTTTAATGCTATGCTCTCTGCACCAGATAAATCTGAATTAATTATTAACTTATCCAGAAATTTGTAGATTAAATAAAATCCATATACCGTAAGTGCAGCAGATATAGCAGAAAAAACTATAGCTAAAACCCCAAGATATTTTTTATCCTGTACATAAGCAAATAGTTTTTTGTAAATCTTCATAATCATATCTCCTTTCTTTGATATCCCTTTTAGATAAAAATTTCCTTATTTGATAATAAGTATCATTGCTTTCATATTACATATCGGTTATAATTGCTAATACAATAGTTTTAAAATAATAAGGCTAATTGGAATATTGTCTAAAAGGGATAGGTGCATTATGACTTATATTGATTTTGTAAAAGATTATATGAAAGTAGATGAATGTAAAAACAATAAGAAGTATTCAAGTGCAGGGCACACTTTTTGTTGGAAAAAAGAGGATTCAACCTATGCAGAAGGCCTATATTGGTTTTATGAAGGAGATGGGTTTATTATTGATGTCCATGACTTTTATATCAGAGAAGAAGTAATTCAAAATAATACTTATAGCATGGCAGATTATGTTTCAATATACACAAGCTACATAGTCAGCGCAAACGGAGACAAATTTAATCCCTATCAAACACTTACCGCAAACTCATTATGTACTCTTGATTTTGACAATATAAGAGATGACTTTGTTTTTTTATTACACGAGAATTGTTGTTATCTTGCTGTTTCCATTGGTTTTAAAAAAGAACTAATAGAAAAACATTTAGCATCTATTAACATTAATCCAGAATCATTTTATTCAGCTTTACTTCAACCTAATCAAATAATTCTTACAAAATCCTTAGAAAAAGTGGCAATGGAAATATTAAATTGTAAGATGGACCCTCCTGCCGCTGATTTTTTCTTTAAAGCCAAAGCAAATGAATGGGTAAGCATTGTTATAGATACCTACTTAAATAGGAAAAAATATAAAATTGAATCTGATGATAATAAAGCACTTGAAGATGTAGCAAGATTTTTAGATGATCATTTCACTATGAATGTAAATCAAGAAACCCTTGAAAAAATATCTAAAATGAGCGGTACTAAACTAAAAAATTTCTTCAAAGAAAAATATGGTCAAAGCATTACAGAATACACCCAAAGAAAAAGAATGAATGTAGCTGAAACTCTTCTCTTAAATACCGAACTTCCTGTAAAGGAAATAGCTGAGTCTGTTGGATACTCATCAGCAAGCAAATTTTCCATTTATTACAAAAGGTACAAGGGAAAACTTCCTAGTGAAGTTCGTAATTTAGCTTGCAAGGATCACAATTTAAAATGCGATTATTGTGATTAAAGTATTTTTTTATTTATAGGTCCTTATATTATATGATTTTATAGATATTGGTATAGGTATGTATAAATTTAATAAAAAATTAGCAAAAAAAAAATAAAGGGGCTGTCGCAAAAGTCCCATAATAGAAAATATAATAAGTGAAATATGTCTCTTATCAATAGGGCTAAGCTTAAATACTTGATAAAAAAATGATGTTGCAGAGTAGAATCATCTATTCTGCAACATCAGCTTAAAATTATTTTTGAATTTTTCCACCAAAATTATTCTTCGTCAAAATTATTTTTTAAATAATTTATTCTTCAACAGTAATTTTTGATGCTCCATCAATTTTTATATTGGAATTGTAATATTTTGTAAGTGCCTTAATCATGTAAGCTGGGTCCATTGCTCCTGCTGTTTCATAATTTGAGTGCATTGCAAGTTGTGCAAGTCCAATATCAACTGCGTGAAGTGAAACTTGTGTGTTTGATAAGTTTCCAAGAGTTGAGCCACCTTGCATGTTGCTTCTGTTGGCAAAGTGTTGCACTGGAACTTCTGCTAGGGCACAGATCTTTTTAAAAACTGCTTGTGAAAAAGCATCTGATGTATATTTTTGATTTGCAGCTTCTTTTATTACAATACCCTTATTCATGAAAGTTTTATTTTCATCGTCAGTTAATTCCTTGTGATTTGGATGAACTGCGTGAGCATTATCTGCACTAACTAAGAAGGATTTTGCAACTGCCTTGTGATATTCTTCTTCATCAAAGCCAAGAGATGCATTTAATCTTTTTAATGTGTCATGAAGTAGGGTAGACATAGCACCTTGTTTTGTGTTTGATCCAACTTCTTCATTGTCGAAGCAAGCATATACATTTACTGCCTTGTCATTATTTCCTGCAATAAAGGCCTTTAATGATGTGAAGGAACATTCTAAGTCATCAAGTTTTGGAGATGATACAAATTCATCTTTGTAGCCCCAAACTTTTCCTTCTTGTCTATTTACTAGGAATAAGTCCTTGGAAATAATTTGTTCTGCCTCTACTCCAAGTTCTTCTGCTATCATTCTGTCATAGTCGCCCTTTTTCAAAGCACCTGTTGTAAATAATGGAAGTAAATCTACTTGTCTATTAAATTCATAGCCCTTATTTACTTCTCTATTCATGTGAATAGCAACATCTGGGATAATTAAAATGTCTTTGTCAATGTATAAAAGTTTTGAAACAATTGAACCATTTTCTTCTACTAATACTCTTCCTGCTAGGGTAAGAGGTTTGTCAAACCAAGTCCAATCAATTGGTCCACCGTAAACTTCTACATTTAACTTAATATAATCTCCTGCTCCTTCTAATTCTGGCACGCTCTTAACTTTAAAAGTTGGAGAGTCAGAGTGTGAAGCAACAAGTTGATAGTGGTAATCTGAAAGATCTTTTCCCACTTTAAAGGCAATTATTGATGAATCATTTCTTGTTGTGTAATAATTTTTGCCCTTTTCAATATTCCAGCTTTCGCCTTCTTTTAATTCTATAAAATTTTCTCCATCAAGATATGATTTCACAGTGTCAATTGTGTGAAACATACTTGCGTTCTTTCTAATATAATCTAACAATTCCTTTGAAGTTTCTAAATAATTCATAACTTCCTCCTTTTTGGAATTTAGCTTAGTTTTTTATCTTCCTTTGCTCTAATCATTGGTAAAATTACTCCAAGTGCAACAAGTACAAGTGGTGTAATTACATTAAGTGCCATTTGCATTGGGTCATCTGAAACCATACCTAGTATACAACAAGCAAGTGTAACTATAAAGCACCAGAATCCAAAGAATAATGCAATGCCTTGGTTGCGAGTGAAGTAGAAGTCTCTTTCTACATCGCCTCTGTTCTTTCTCAAGAAAATATATGCCAAGAATACCCATAGGTAACGAAGTGGCATTGTAATTGAGTTAAGTTTTGTTAATTGTCTTAAAACAGTTGCAGCACCTGGCACAAGAATTTGTGCAAGGATAATTGAACCTGCAAGAACAATTATAAGTTTAATACCATTGATGTAAGCTCCGTATTTATTTTTCTTAAGAAGCTTTCTTGGGATGTATTGATTTGTCTTGTCGTCGTCAAGTAACATTCTTAGTGGTGCGTCAATACTTACAACAAGTGTAGAAAATTGACCTATCATGTTACATAATGCGTAGATAATCATAATTGAATTGCCAAGACCATAGTATTCTCCAACTTTTTCAAAGGCCCAATAAGCACCGTTAGCTGCATAAGAGTCAAAAGTTGCTGGGTCAGAATTTATTATAGCTGGGTCAAACATCATACCCATGGCAATAGTACCAAAGATAGCTGAAATAATTACCATGACAGCAGCAAAAATCATTGCCTTAGGAAATTCCTTTGAAGAATTTCCTTCCATGTGGTTTACATAAGGACTCATCTTTTCAATACCACCAACAGCAAAAACAAGGATTGATAAAGAAGTGAAATACTTCATATCAAAAGTTGGAATTAAATTGTCAAGAGACCAGTCCATAGCTTGGTAACCACCGTTAGGGTTGATCTTTGGAGCAGCAAGCATCATTAAGATGTAAAGGATACCCATGACAAACATACTTGAACCAGCAATAGTTGCTAGGTTTTTAAGTGGGTTAAGACCTCTACTTGCTACCCAGCAGAAAATTAAAAATACTGCTAAAGTAGCAAGTTGTACATAAACTGTTGGAAGTGAGTCATAAACTTCTGCATTTTGGAAGAACATCCAGGACATTGCCTTTAGTCCACCAGAACCCTTTGAAGCGATGTAAGTTATGTGACATGCCCAATAAGTCCATCCAGCATAATAAGCTAACTTATCGCTAGAAGTTGCTCTAATCCATGAAGTAACTCCACCACCTTCATCCTTAAAGGATGAACCAAGTTCCCCTACCATAAGGGCGTTAGGAATAAAATAAAGTGCGAACATTAGGATCCATGAAAATATTACTTGAATTCCGTTAAAGAATACGAAACCGTTAACAACATTTCCAAAGCCCCATAAAGTGGAAAATGCCATAAATGCCAGCATGGACCACTTAATTTTCTTTTGTTGTGAATCTTGCATATTTTTCTCCTCTCATAATATAATTGCATGATTAAATTAATTATAACCTTTAAAAAAATTGTAGTCTAGTATATTTAAGGATTTGTAAAAACATTTTTACAAAAATTAGATTTTGTATTAATAGTTTATGCTGGCTAGAGAATAAAGCTTAGAACACTAAAAATACAGTAATGTTTTCCTTTACAGTATGAATTAGTTTTTCTTTTAAAATAATTTTTTAAAATCTAACTTTAAAAAATACAATTTCCCTAAGTCTTGTACTTTTCTTTATATGGTTACTTTTAAAAATTAATATAAATTTTATCCTATAATTAAATGAATTTTTCCAATAAAAAATCCTCGACTTAGCGAGGACTTTTTTATTATTAATTTTTAGAAATTAAGTATGGCTATTTTTATTCAAAGTAAAATTTCTTCTGCTACTTCTTTTAAAAGTGCAATTTTTTTCCATTGGTCTTCTTCTGTCACCGTATTTCCTTCTTCTGTTGATGCAAAGCCGCATTGTGTGGAGATGCAGATATTTTCTAGGGGAATATATTTTGCTGCTTCTTTTATTCTTTCAATTAATTTATTTTTATCTTCTAGTTCTGCTCTTTTTGATGTAACTATTCCAAGGACAACTTTTTTTCCTTCTGGTATTTTTGCAAGGGCCTTAAAGTCTCCAGATCTTTCGTCATCATATTCAAGATAAAAGGCATTTACTTTTTCTCTTGCTAGTACATAATCAGCAACACTATCGTAGGAGCCTTCTGATGCGTAATGTGATTTGTAATTTCCTCTGCAGATATGTGTCGTAATATTAAGTCCTTCTGGTGCTTTATCTATGGCGTCATTATTAATTTTTAAATATTCTTCTTTTAATTCATCTATGCTTTTGGCATCAACATGAAATCTTTCTGCAAAGCTAGGGTCAAGGACACTTCCCCAAGCGCAGTCATCAAGTTGAAGATTTCTACAGCCAAGATCATAAATTTCCTTAAAAAATTCTCCGTAAGCTGCTGATACATCTTTAATAAATTCTTTTACATCTTCATAAGGATTTCCTTTTTTTATTTGATTGTAAACTCCTCTTAAAAGTTGGGCAGGTGATGGCACAGTTTGTTTTGCAACTGTATTTTCATCTTCAAATCCTTTTAAGAATTTATAATGTTCTAAGAAGGGATGGTTTTTTCCGCTAATTTTTCCTACAACTTTTATTCCTTCTGGCCTTAATGTTTCGCCATGGAAATGAATTAGTTCATCTTCAGCTAAAGTGTACTTTTCTATGCCGTGAAGACACCAGAAGAAATCAAAATGCCACCAACTTCTTCTAAATTCTCCATCAGAAATAATTTTTAGTCCTGCTTCCTTTTCTTTTTTTACTAGCTTTTCAATTTCTCTATCTTCTACTCCTTTAAGTTCTTGGGCACTTATTTCTCCCTTTTTAAACTTTTCTCTTGCTTCTTTTAACTCAACTGGTCTTAAAAAAGAACCTACTACGTCAAACTTACTTGGTGCTAAAATTTTTGTCATTTTCTTTCTCCTTTTTCTAAATCCATCTTGAGAATGTATAAAAAAAAGTCCTTACTGTTTATAAAAAACAATAAGGACGAATTATATCCGCATTACCACCTATTTTGCATAAATGAATGCCACTCTCAAGTACCAACATACTCTATCTCTGTAACGGGAGCTCCCGGAAAAGTCTAATATCGACTAATCCCATCAGAGGCCATGTTCATCTTTCTCTTCCTTTGACCCTCTCACCAAACGGGCTTCTCTGTAAAATTCCAAGTAAGATTACTCTTCTCTTCAAATGGTTTATTTTTAATTTTTTATTATGTTAACATCATTTTTTTCTCTGTCAAGGCTAATTTAATTTTTTTAAAATTTCTTCTACTCGCTCTTTTAGATCAAATAAATTCTCTCTAATCTCTTTAATTTCCCTATTTACACGCATATCTGTAAAAATATTGTCGAAAATTATATCTACAAAAAAATCATAGGATGTGTCGCTAATTTCCTCATCTCTTAAATTTATTTTCACATCACTTAATTCTTTTTTTGCAATTTCTAATTTTTCTCTAAGAATTTTTAAACCCTTATTTATATCTTTGATTTTTCCTCTTTTTACAAAGCCAACTAAAGTTGAATCAGAAAAAATATCAAAAAGGCTCCATCTTTTTGCAGAGTCTGTAGTTTTTATAAGAAAGTCAATTTCATCTTTTAAATCTAAAAGTGCCTCTCGTGCTTCTTTTATTTCCTTTAAATCTGTCATATTTTCTCCTATTCTGGGTCTTCTATTTCATTGGACTCCTTAGATATAACTATTCTGTCGCCAGCTTTTAATATAGTATCTCCCCTTGGAACAATTATATTTTTTTCTGGAGTCTCAACCATAATTATAAGCTCATTTTTACCGATTTGAATGTCTTTTACTTTTTTTCCTGCCCACTTGTGATTTTCTGATATTTTTATTTCAAGCAGATCTTCTCCTCTTGAGTCAAAATAACCTTCTCCACCAAGAATAATTACATCATCATCTCTAAGGTAGGTGTTGCCCCTTGGGACAATACTTTTGCCCTCTCTTTCTATCTTTGCAATTATTATGTTAAAAGAAATTTTTATATCCGATATTTTTTTATTTACCCAGGGCGAATTTTTTGTAACATGAGTTTTTATAAATTCAAGATCTGTCTTGTCTGAATAATAATTAAAGGTCCTGAGAACTGTGTCGTCTGGGTCATACATGTCAAGCTTTTTCGTGGCAAAGGGCAGTGCCGTCCCCTGGATTAAAAGTGAAAATATACAAATTACAAAAACTATGTGGAAGATGTCTATGGATAAGTTTATGTCCCTATTTACAACCATTATGGCAAAGGCAATGGCTGCTGCTCCCCTAAGTCCTGCTAGAGAAATTAGGGTAAGCTGATTTTTTTTCATCTTAAAGGGCGCCATTAGTCCAAATACTGAAAGAGGTCTTGCCACTAAAAGCATAAAAATTGCAATAATAAATCCTATTGGAAGGGCCTTCATTATTAAATTTATATCTGATAAAAGTCCCAAGAGGAAGAACATTGCTATTTGAAATATTGTTGATAGTCCGTCGTAGAAAAATACTACATCTCTCTTCCTCCTAAACTCGTGATTGCCAATATAAATGCCAAGAATATACAGTGCCAAAAATCCATTGCCTCCAGCAAGTGATGTAAGGGCATAGGTTCCTATCATCATAGTCGCAATAAAAACTGAAAAGAGTCCATCTTGGTCAAGAGATAAAGTTTCTATGATTTTTATAAAAATAAATCCCAGCAAAAATCCTCCGATTATGCCAAGGACAACTTGTTGCAAAATTATTATTGAAATGGAGACGCTATAGCCTGATAGAAGTGACAAGAAGACCATAGACATAGTATAGGCTGTAGGGTCATTGGATCCACTTTCGATTTCAAGAAGTGAAGCAGTGGAATATTTTAAATTTAATTTTTTTGAGACTAAAATATTTGATACAGAAGCATAATCTGTTGATGCAACTACTGAACCTAGTAGCATTGCTTCCAAAAAATTAATTTTTAAAATGTAGTGACAAAAAAGTCCTGTTATTATTGCCGTTGCAAAAACTCCAAGACTTGCAAGACTTATTGATTCTCTTGCAATTGACTTTCCCATAGTCCAGTTAGTTCCAAAGCCACCATAAAAAATTATTATCATAAGGGAAAGAGTGGCAATATTTTCTGCAACTTTAAAATTATTAAAATCATAGCCAAGGGCAGAAAAAATTACTCCCAATGCCAAGAACAAAAGTAGGGCAGGAAGACCTGATCTATTTGAAATTTTTGTGGCAATAATGGCAAGTAAAAGCACCACTGTTATAAGTAATAGATTCATTATTTCGCCTCTTTCTTTTTAAAAAAGGAACTGCTAAAAAACAGTCCCTATAATTAAGTTTATTATATCATATTTAATTTATTAAAGTACTAAATAATGAGATCCTAAATTTTATTTGCAGACTTAAATACGTAAAATAAAAGACCTGTCAGTGCATAAAAACCAATTAAGGTAAAAAATAATGCCTTATTTTTATTTATAAGCGCCATTATAAGAGTCAAAACAACTATTACAAGGGCAAGAACAATTTGAATCATCCTAAGACTTTCATTTATTGCACCGGCACTAGTTTTAATATATTGATTTGCAAGAACAGATATCATTATTAGGGTTACTAAAAAAATTATAATCTTTTCTAAAATTTTTAAAATCTTATCTCTTTTCATTTTCACTCACATAAGCCTTAATACCTTCACGCAAAATTCTCATGCTCTTTTTTAAAGCATCTGTATTTAGTACAAAGGCAAGTCTAATCATTTGTTTACCATCTTCTTTATTTTTGAAAAATCCCTTTGCTGGAGCAAACATTAGACCTTCGCCATCTATTTCAAAATTTTCAATCATCCAAATTGCAAATTTTTCTGTATCGTCAACTGGAAGCTTTGGCATAACATAAAAGGCTCCCTTTGGTTTTTTTACAGTGACACCAGGTATTTTAATTAATTCTTCATAAATTACGTCACGTCTTTTTTGATATTCTTTATTTACAGCTTCAAAATAAGAATTGTCAATTTCGTATAATCTTGCAGCAGCAACTTGTTCAATTGTTGATGCGGCAAGTCTGCAATTACAAAGTTTATTTATTCCATCGTTAAATGCTTGATTTTTTGATGCGACAGAACCAATTCTTGCACCACAAGCTCCAAATCTTTTTGAAATAGAATCAATTAAAATTAAATTTTCTTCTATACCTTCCACTTCTCCAAAGGATTTATAAGTGTTGCCATCATAGACAAATTCTCTATAAACTTCATCTGCTATGATGTATAAATCGTGTTTTTTTGCAAGATTTACAATTCTTAATATTTCTTCTTCAGAATAAAGTGCTCCCGTTGGATTAGTTGGGTTTGAAAGTAAAATTGCAACAGTTTTTTCATTTATGTGTTTTTCAATTTCTTCTTCCTCTGGAAGAGCAAAACCCTTATCTGGATCAGTCTTAAAAGTTTCAATTTCAACTCCCAATTGTTGAAAAACTGTCATATAATTTGTGTAGAAGGGATCCGTTGTAAGAACTTCATCTCCTTCATCTGCTATAACTTGAAAAGTAAATAGAATTGCTTCACTTGCTCCATTTGTTATATAAATATCATCTGCGTCAAATTTTATATTTCTTTTTTTATAATAAGATGCAGTTTTTTCTCTTAGCTCTAAAAGTCCTTGTGCATAGGCATAAGGAAGAGGTCCTCTTCTAAAATTTTGAAAAGTTTCATAATAAGTATCTGGCACATCAATATCAGGTGCACCAATATTTAATTCATAAAATTTTTTTCCTTCTTTTTTTGCCTTGTCAGCATAAGGTGTAAGTTTTCTTATTGCAGAATACTCAACCTCTTCTATTCTTTTTGATAGTTTCATCTTTTCTCCTCTCATTGCCATCTTAGGTCCGGTCCAAAAAATCTAATAGGCACAAATTTTTGAAATACCCTGGAAAAAACTCTATCAGTGTAAGTTTCTGATAGTTCCTTTGGCGATAAATTCGTTGAAATTAAAGTTTTTTTACCTCGCAAAAGTCTTGTGTTAATAATATTAAAAATTTCAGAAGTTGTAAAAGAATTTACAAATTCAATTCCAAGATCATCTACAATTAAAAGATCGGCATCAAAGTACAAATTGTACCTGTCATCATCTATATTTTTAAACTTTCTATCTTCAATTGTCTTTAAAATCTCATAGGCTGTCTGATAAATAACAATTGCATCCTTATTTATAAGTTCAGCTGCAATGCAGTTAAGTAAAAAAGTCTTGCCCTGACCAGTTGGTCCCCATAAAAGCAAATTCAAATCATCTTTCTCATGAAAATTTTTTATAAAACTTTTTGAAAGGGCGAGAATATTTTTCATATTTTCTCTTGGCGACATATTAAATTTTTCATATACCTTTTCCGAAAAAACATTTAAGTCAAATTTGTCAAAATTTTCCTTATCAAGCATATAAGAAATTGAAGACATGTCATATAATTCTGATACAATTAATTTTTTTAAGCAGTGACATTTCTCATTGTCTTCATTAATTCCAGTATCATGACAATCTTTGCAATTATATATTTCATCAAGATAATCTCTAGGATATCCCTTTTTCTCTAAAAAATCCATCTTTTTTAACTTTAATTTATAAATTTTTTCTGACTCTTCAATAGATTTATCTTGATTGGGATTTTTTATCTGCTCAATTGAAGCACGAAGGGCAATATCTCTTATAAGTCCATCTATCTCTCTTATTTCAGGAATGTTTTTGTAAATTTCTTCAAGTCTTTTTTCATGAATATTTATATTTTTTCTTCTGAGGTTTTCATAGTAATTACTTATCTTTGCCGTCAGTTCCATAATCAACACCTAATTTTTTAAAGCCTTCACGCTGTTTTCTCATTGCCACATCAAAAAGTTCATCTTCAGAATATTTATCAGTGATTTGCTTAAAATTGTGAAAAGCAGTTGGCTTTCTCTTTTTTTTCTTTTGATCTTTTTCTTCAATTTCTTCTAAAGAATTAATATTAAGTTCCTTCCACTTTCTTAAAATGGCATCAACATAGCCTACATTAGGCTTGGAAATCTTTGAAGTTCTGTTGCAGGCTGCAAGAATCAAATCCTTAGAAAAATTAAATTCATCAAACCAAGAATTTATAATATTAAAATCAGCTTGAGAGAATTTTTTGTCCACGCCAATATATCTCATGACCTTTTTATATCTATAATATTTAAGGTCATGTTCAATATAGGATTTTTCAACATCTTCCATAGTTCTAATATTATCTTTTGACCAATTTCTCACAACTTGTTCCACATAAGAAATATTATAAATTCCCTTAATTTCTGTAGTATAAAAAAATGCCTCTTCAATTAAATCTGCTGGCATATTATAAGAAGTAATCCAATTTATTATGTCAATTTTTTTCATTGGAGCAATGGGCTCTCTCATTAAAAATTCAGCTCTTGTAAGTAAGTTGGCATAAGTTGGATTTTCTACAATTTCTGAATATCCCTTTTCTTTTTTCTTTTTCTCTTTTAAATTGTAGACATTATTGATATAAAGTTCCTTTAAATTTATAAATTTTACTTTTTCATTATCTATCTCAACAATGCCCATTTTTTGCCAATATTCCCAAGCTCTATTTACATCTGATTCTAATATTCCAAGATAATCGGCGAGCTTTTCATTTGTAATATCTTCTCTATTTTCCCTGGCAAATTTATAACCAAGAATATAAACTTTTACAAATTCGCCATTGGCTCCAGGCATAAAATCATTTATAAAAATATTTTCAAGGGAAGTCTCTCCAAGGTCGTATTTATTTTTTTCAAGTAAAAACATATCTCACCAATCTCTTTCAAGGTCTAGTTCCATTTTTATAGCGTAATTAAAAGTTCTCTTAAATATAATTTTAAAGGAAGATTTATGATTTTTAAAATCAGGATTTTCCTCATCATAATCTCCATTTGTAAAGCGCATGAGAAACTTATACTTTTCCTTAAATCCAAGGCTCTTATAAACTCTTATGGCTCTATCATTATAGGATGCGGCAAATAAAATTATCTTTTTAAATTTTCTTTTCTTTAAATAGTCTAAAAATAATTTCAAAATTTTTTTGCCAAGGCCCCTATTTATATAAGAGGGATCAAGGACAATTCCAAGTTCTCCTCTTTTTAAAAAAAAGTTTATATTTTTTAAAGAAAGATATCCAATAATTTTTTCTTCTAAAAGAACTACATAATATTCTGAAAAGGCCCTATTGCTTTTCCATTTGTACCAATCTATAATGTCTTTTTCCCTCTCTTCAAGAAAATTATATTCTAAAAATAAAATTGAATCATGTCTTCCCCAATTTCTAAAAGTAAAAACATCTTCTACTTGCATTTTTCTAAAACTGAGAGTTGAAAAATTTTCCATAGGAGCCTCCTGCAAGTTATTATATACTATTTTCTCCTCTCTATAAAGAATTATCATCTATTTTAAATTTTTATCCAAATAAAGTATTTAATATTAAAAAAAGTTTTATTTTATTTAATTTTTTTTAATTTATGTTAAAATAAAGTAAAGTTAATATTAAAAATTATACAATTCGTAACAGGGAGAATTTTTATGAGAAAAAATGAAAATTTAGATGAAATTGATATCGAAATTTTGGAACTTTTGAGAAAAAATGGAAGAATGAGCCACGAAGATATATCAAAAAAATTAAATCTTACTAGACCTGCCATTCATAGAAGAATATATAAAATGGAAGATTCTGGTTTCATTAAGGGCTACGAAGTTCTAGTTGATTGGCAAAAAATTGGCTACAATGTTGACACTTATGTCCTTGCAAAAGTTAATACCAATGACTTTAAAAAACTGATTTCAAAAATTATGGAAATAAAAGACGATAAATTTAAAATTTTTGAATGCTACAGGGTTACTGGCGAGCATTGTATTATGCTTAGAATAAAAACTGTAAATACTTCAGATTTAACTAGATTTTATGATATGATTTTAAAGATAGATGGAATACTTGACACAAAAACTTTATTAATTTTGTACTCTGAAAATGGAAACGACGAAATTTTTACAAAATTAGATAATGAATAAAGGATGATTTTATGGAAGAGAAAATACTCGTAGTAGATGATGAATCTGCAATTTCTGATATTATAAAATTTAATTTTGAAAAGGAAGGTTATTTAATTGACACTGCCGACAATGGCAAGGGTGCAATTAAACTTGCAGGTGAAAATGATTACGATTTAATTTTACTTGACATTATGATGCCAAAATTAAATGGCTTTGAAGCCCTTAGAGAAATAAGAAAATCTTCTGATGTGCCTGTAATTATGCTTACAGCTAGAGAAGATGAAGTTGATAAGGTCCTTGGTCTTGAACTTGGAGCAGACGATTATGTAGTAAAGCCCTTTTCTATGAGAGAACTTCTCGCTAGAGTTAAGGCAGTTTTAAGACGCTCTGATGGCCAAGAAAAAAAGGAAAAGGACACAAAAATTTTAAAGGCAATGGATCTTGAAATCAACCTAGAAAAATACCAAGTTAAAAGAGGAGAAAAAAATATCGAGCTAACTCTTCGTGAGTTTGAACTTTTAAAATTTTTAGCTTCTCACCCTGGCATAGTTTTTTCAAGGGAAGAACTTCTTCAAGAAGTTTGGGAATATGAATATTATGGCGATATTAGAACAGTTGATGTAACTGTTAGAAGACTCCGCGAAAAAATCGAAGATGAAAATAAAGATTTTAAATACATCAAGACTAAAAGAGGAGTTGGATATTTATTTGCATCAGATAATGGTGAATCCTGATGAATCACTCTATTAAATCAAGATTTATATTAATTTATGTTGTACTTGTTTTGATCTCCATGTTTATTGCCTCTACTTTTATAATTGATAGACTTGAAAATGTACAAATTGAAACAGCAACTACTTCTATGGAAAAAACTATGGACACCCTTGCAACTACAACATCAGCTTTTTTTAAAGATAATAATTATAAAACACTACCCCAGCTTGACCAAACTCTAAAAGACTGGGGTATTTCCAGTGAAGAATCTGCTTATATTATTTCATCTGATGAAGTTCCACAAATTATTGCAAGTACAAAAAATATTTCATCAGAAGATTCAAAAGATGCCTACTCCTTTAAATACATAGAGCCAAAACTTGTAATGGATGCATTAAAGGGCAAGAACCGTGAAAAAATTGTAGATTACAAAAATGAAAAGGCAGTAGAAAAACACATTGCAAGACCAATTTTTTCAGCCGATGGAAAAATTCTTGCAATTATTTATATGACGAGAAATTTAAATTCTATCTATTCTGTAATTGAGGATTCAAAAGTAATAATCACTTACGCAACAATAATTTCTCTTATTACAACTTCAATTTTAGGTTACTTTATTGCAAATTCTATTACAGGTCCCATTAGAAATTTAACAAAAAAGGCAAAGGCCATGGCAAAGGGAAACTTTAACCAAAGCGTTGAAGTAAAAAGCAATGACGAAATTGGTGAACTAGGTCTTATGTTTAACTTCCTTACAAAGGAACTTCGTGAAACTATAGAAAAAATGGATCTAGAAAAATCAAAATTAAATACTATATTTAATTACATGGCTGAAGGTGTAATAGCCATTGATAGAAATAACAAGCTCATTCATGCAAATTCCATTGCCAAGAAAATTTTAAATATTTCAGAAAAGGACTTTAATCGTGAAATTAATTTAAAGAGTATTAACCTTTACAATATTGATTACAAAAAGGTCGAAACTTTAAAGGGCGAAGAGCTTACAAAAATTTCTGATACTTTTTATAAAATTAAGTACGCCCCTTATAAATCTGATGCCTTCATAAATTCTGGACTAATAATTGTACTTCAAGATGTAAATAAGGAACACATGCTTGATATTATGAGAAAGGAATTTGTTGCAAATGTCAGTCACGAACTAAAAACTCCTATTACAACTATTAAATCTTATACAGAAACTCTTCTTGATAGCGACTTAGATGAATTATCTCAAAAGAAATTTTTAAAGGTAATCGACAGAGAAAACTCAAGAATGTCTAGAATTGTAACAGACCTTTTGTCCTTATCAAATATTGACTACAATAGGGACAATTTGCATTTTGTAAGATTTGACACCTATGAATTTATTGACGAGGCCATTGAATCGCAATCTCTACTAATAACGCAAAAAAAACACAAAATAGAATTAGATATTGACATGGATATTAAGGACATTTATGCAGACAAAAATGGTGCCGACCAAATTCTTACAAATATTATTTCCAATGCCTGCAAGTACACTCCAGACTTTGGCAAAATTTCTATCTCTGCAAAAAATTTAGATGACTTTGTTGAGATAAAAGTTTCTGACAATGGAATTGGAATACCAAAAGAAGATCTTCCACGCATTACTGAAAGATTTTATAGAGTTGAAAAGGGAAGAAGTAGAGCCATGGGAGGAACTGGTTTAGGACTTTCTATTGCAAATGAAATGATAAAATCTCTTGGCGGAAGTTTAAAAGTAGAATCAATTTTTGGCGAAGGCACAAGCATTACTTTACTCTTTAAAGCAGGTGATGAAGATGAAGAAATTTCATAGATCTTTTTCTACTTTTGCCATAATTTTTTTAATTTTTCTCTTGGTTTTTCAATCAAAAAATCTTTGGCTTTCCTTTGACACAGAGGATGAAGATTCAAAAAAAGTTGGCGAAGTAAAGGAATTTTTGGAAGAAATTTTAACACCTCAAAGAATTGTGGCAAATTTAGGCGATAGAGAGCATTACATGACTACAGATGTTGGTGAATATTGGAAATTAACTGCTGAAGATATTTCTGAAAAATTGCAAAAGGCAAATTCTGAAAATTTAAAATTAATTGATACTGAAGAATATTTAAATTTACAAAATCAAAAATCTCTTGTCTTTAAATTTAATTCGCCCCTATCTGGATCAGTTTTTGTGAATTTAATTGGCGATGACAGAAATTCCAACGACTTAAATCTAAGTGTAGACTCCATTTATGTATCTGATCTCGGAGAAATTTATATATCTGGCAGCAAAAACTTTTACAAATTACTTGATACAAAGGTTGATTTTTCTATTGATAATATTTTAAATGAAGTAAAAAACAAGGGCCTTCGTGCCATTAATTTTTACGAGGCCTATGGAATTAAAAAGGACATATATATTCCTGACGAAAACTATATTTCCCTTCAAGAGGTTTCTTATGTTTCTGGACTTTCTAATTTGGAAGAGGATAAAAAATCCACTCTTGCAGAAAGATTTTTAGAAGTTCCCATTGATTATATAAGAGAAATTACTGTTGATGGAAATAATACTTATATTTATGAGAAGGAATATCTCTCTCTTTCTTATGATGGCATAATCGAATATTCTCTGGAGTCACTTTTTGATGTAAGGTCTAGAGATTTAAATAAATCCCTAGATAAGGCAGTGGAATTTATTTCCCAAAAAACTGGCATAAGTTCTGGCATATATCTTGAAAAAATCGAACCCGCAGACTACAACGGAAACCTTGGTTATAGATTCTTTTTTAACCTAAAGGATGGTCAGATTCCACTAGTTCTACCTTCAAAAGATCACAGCTTTATAGAAATAGATGTCTATTCTGACTTTGTAAAAAAATATCGTGAATATTATATTAGAAAAGATGACAATCCAATTTACAAGAAAGAAGAAATTTATATAAAGGATATTCACAGAATTATAAATAAAAATAAAGATCTCTTTAATAATAATTCCACTATGGCTATTTTAAATTCCGTAGACAGTTTAAACTTAGTATATTTAAGTTCTAATAATATTGACTCCGAAAAGCCAATGCTAGTCTACGAAATGCTTTACATGGGAAAGCTTTATTATTTTAATACCGAAACTGGCAAACTAATGATGATAAGGTAGATATTATGGATTGGAAAAAAATAAAAAAAATTTTAATAATAGCCCTTCTTACTGCCAACGCAATTTTATTTTTCTACACTAATTACAATAATTTTAGACTTAGAAATGAATCTACAAGAAGAGATTTTGTAAGAGAAGTTACTGAACTTTTAGCTGAAAAAAATATTAGTCTTGACACAAATATTCCAAGAAGGACAAAAAAACTTCCTTCAGTCTTAGTTTCCTTTGAAACTTCATCAGAAGAAGACATTAATGAGAGATATTTTAAGGGCAAGGGGAAAATCCTAAGGCCAAGCACAGACCTTGCTGAAATTTCTCTTGGCGATGAATATATAAACCTAGTTAATGGCAGAAGGACTTTTTACGAAAATAGAGTTAAAGAAAATAAATATAAAATTGATAGCCTTGAAGAGGCACAAAATATTGCAAAAAAATTTTTATTGGATAAAAAATATGACACTAGAGATATTTATTTAAGCTACTATAAAATAGATGGCGACAAATATATATTAAATTACACAAAAATTTTTGATAGCTTTCCTGTAGAATCTTCCTACACAAATTTTGTCATAGACTCAAGAGGTGTAATGTCAATGGATAGACTTTGGTTAAATGTTTTAGATAAATCAGATCAAAAAATATATTTATCTCCAGCAGCTCGTGCCCTTCTTGCTCTTTTAAATAAAACAGATTATTACAACAAGACTATAGAAAAAATATCCCCTTGTTTTTATTTTAATCCAGAGGACCAAGGCTATATAGAAGACATAACTCGTGCAGTAAATGGTCGTGCCATACCTGCCTGGAAAGTAAAATTTACTGATGGAGAATATACTGTAATCTCAAATTACTAAGCTTAACAAATTATTAACCCTGTGTTAGAATAAGCATGGAGGTTATTATGAAATTTTGCTCATTGGCAAGTGGCTCTAGTGGCAACTGCCAATATATTGAATATAAAAATACAAAAATAATAATAGATGCTGGACTTTCGGGCAAAAAAATCGAAGAAAACTTGGAAAAAATTGGGGTTAAGGCAAATGAAATTGACGCAATTTTTGTCACTCACGAGCACATTGATCACATAAAATCAGTTGGAGTATTATCAAGAAGACACAAGCTAAAAGTTTTCTCCAACATGATGACCCTAGATGCCATGCTTCCCACAGTTAAAAAACTAGACCCAAAGAATACTTTTATCTTTGAAAATGGAAAAAGCTTCACCTTTAAAGATTTAGATATAATGCCTATATCAACTTTTCACGACTGTGCAAGTGGCTGTGGTTTTGTAATAAAAGGCGACAAAAAAATTTCACTTTTGACAGATACTGGCTGGGTTAACGCCGATGCCATGGAAAAAATGGATGGATCAGATCTATTTTATCTGGAATCCAACCATGATGTGGATATGCTAGTAAATGGTAGCTATCCCTATCCAACAAAACAAAGAATCTTATCAACTAAGGGACATCTTTCCAACGAAAATGCAGCAGAAGTTCTATCAATGATTTTAAAAAAGAAAAAAGAAAAAATTATCTTGGGGCACTTATCAACGGATAACAATTTACCTGATCTTGCACTAAAGACAGTTAATGAACTACTTTTATCTGAACACAAAGAAGAAAATGTAGACTACACAATTGACGTTGCACCAAGATATTTACCATCAGAAGTTTTTGAACTTTAAAAATTTTAAGGGGAGGGAAAATTTGAACATATTAGTTACAAATGATGACGGAATTAATGCAGAAGGCATAGAAGTCCTTGCAAAGGCACTAATAGCTGAAGGTCACAAAGTTACAATTGCAGCACCAAATGTAGAAAACTCTGGCAAATCTCACGCCATAACTTTTAAAAGCCCGCTAATAGTCCAAGATGCCAAGCTTGAAGGACTTGAAGATGTTAGAAGTCTATGTGTCTATGGAACACCAGCAGACTGCGTAAGGGCAGCTGTACATTTACTTGACGAAAAATTTGACTACTGCTTTTCAGGAATAAATTCTGGCTACAACACTGCAACAAATGTCCTTTATTCAGGCACAGTTTCAGCTGCTATCGAAGCAAATTTATTTAACATACCAGCAATTGCAGTTTCAGCTCAGTGGGTAAAGGGTCATTCAAAATTTGACTCAGCAGCAAAAATTGCCATGGATGTTTTTAATAAGCTTGAGGACTTTAAAAAGTTACAAGTCTTAAATATAAATGTACCTTATCTTGACTACGAAGATATAGAGGGCATAGAAGTTTGCAAAGTTGGAGCCGATGTAATGTCAATTTATGACATATCAGAAGAGGGCGAAGGCTACAATATGAAGTTAAAGGGCTTCCCAAAGGAGAACAACGCCAAAGACTCAGATATTTATTATCTGGGACAAAATTATGCAACAGTTAGTCCCCTACTATACGATGTTACAAACCTAACTCTAATAAATGAGTTAAAGGAAATTTTAAAATAATCTTGGAGATAAATCGTGAACTACAAATTTACTTTGATCTTTTTAATAATTTTAATTTTTGGAATATTTTTTAGAACTATAATGTAATGCGTAAAAACATTGTAAGTTGCGAAAAATAATATTAGAACAGTCATAGAAAATGAGATTTAAAAAGTCCTGGCGACTTTTTATTTTTTTGCTATAATTTAGTAAAGAGGTGATATCGTGAAAAAATTTATACCAATAATTTTTGCCCTTCTTTTAATATTTTCTTCTTGCAATAAAAAAGAAGAGAGTCTATATGATTTTAAAACAGACTTTGTAGGCGACAATACAAGGGTTTCACAAATAGTTTCTAAAGAGGTTTATCCTAAAAATTTAAAGACGGGAGAAATAAAAATCCTATCAGATAAAAAACCCTATGGCTTAAAGGTCTTCTGCAAAAATTATAAAGACTTAGAAAGAGAAGACTTATTTAAAAATGCAACAATAACTTTTGCCCTAATAAAAAATTTAGACAATTTATCTTATGTAGATGATGACGAAAAAGAAATCTTTAGCTTTACTAGATCTGAAGTAGAAAAGGAACTTCAAAAAGAAGAGACAAGTCTTGACAAAATATCAGAAAATAAAGAAAGCCTAGAAAATTTTATAAATAAATAAAAGAACTCTCTCAGAAAACTGGGAGAGTTTAATTTTGCAAATCTTTAAAAATTTATTTAAAAAAGTGGGGGAGACCTTATAATAATTTCTCCTGTCAAAAATTTCCAATTAAGAAAAAATTCACAGATGCAAAAATTTTTACCAGCAAAAATTTTGGAAGAAAATTTAAAAAGTGCAAAAATTTTTCAGGCCTTAAAAAAATTTATATAAAAATATCTGCCAGAGATTTCCAGCAGATGTTATAAAGCAAGAAAAAAAGAGAAGGATTGCTCCTTCTCTAATTTTTTCTATCTAGGATTTCTTTGAAACTTAGCTTTTAAAATTTCAAATCCATCTGTGTTGACGTTAAACTTATTGTTGTCTTCCTTAATCCAGTGTGCCCTATATAAATCTTTCTTGTATAAGAATGTGTTACTTGCACAAAGAATATCTTCGTAAGACCACATATCCTTCTTAACATCTTTGTAAGATATTAGATTCTTTTCGTTGTTTCTAATATAAGTCTTATCAAGAACCCTCTTGAAGGCCTTGTTAGAAACTGCTGCAACTTCTTCTCTTGGGATGAACTTGTCGCCTTCATAAGTTGCAAGTCCGTCAGTGTAAATCTTTAACCAGCCTTCCTCGTAAGCTGCTTCGATTTCACTCATTGCCCAGTGTCCATCTTTTAAATTCATGTGATTTCCACTAGCATCGCTAATTTCTTGGAACCTCTTTAGAGTTGCAATCCATTCATTTCTTGTAATCTTATCTTGTGGCTTGAAGTTGCCATCATCATAACCAGCAAATACATTAGCCTCAGTTACAATCTTAACAGCTCTAGTGTACCAAGCTTCTCCAATGTCCTTGTAAGAAAGTTTGAAGTTAGGATTGTACTTGTAGCCGTCTTCAACAAGTGCATTGGCAAGAATTTGTGCAGCCTCAGCACGAGTTAAACCATCCTTAGGTCTAAAATCTCCCTTAAATCCTTGCATATACCTTACTTCTTTCATGTAAGGTTTTTCTGGAACAGGTACTTCAACAACTTTTTCTTGAATTACTGTTTCGTATCTAACTTCAGGATACATAGGAATATATGGTCTCTCTGGATAATAAGGATTATCTGGATTTGGATAATCTGGGTTCCATGGATTTGGATCCCACGGATTTGGATTGTCAGGATTTGGCTTATCAGGGTCTGGTGTTGGTACAGGGCAAGGTTCTTCAAGTTTTCTGTATTGTGCAGTGATTACTGTATATTCAGTAAACATATCTTTTAGATACTTATCCCATGCACCAAAACCTTTTTCTTGTTCATATCCTGTATTTGGTGTTACTGTTGGAGGTGTTAAAGTAACAAGTTTTGTTGGATTAACCCAGTATTTTGTAGTTCCAGCAATTGTTCCATGATCTCCTGGTTTAAATTCTACCAATACAAAATTTTCTGGTACATTATCTGGTTTTTCAGGTCCTGGTTGAGGAATCACATCGTCTCCATTGTAATCATATTGTGCAATATGTTCAGTGTCTCTGCTATATGATGTTTCAACTTTTGGTGACCAAGCTCCATCTCCAGTCTTTTGTGCATAGCCTGTATTTGAACTTACTCTTGGTGGTGTAAGTGTTACTGCTTCATCCTTTAATACCCAGTAAGTGCTTGTTTCGGCATCAGCTATTGTACCATGTTCACCTTGTTTAAATTCTACCTTTACATACTTTTCTGCATTTTCTGTAGGTTCTTCTGTCAATACCTTCTTTAGATATTGAGCTGTGACTGTTAATTCAGTCTTGATTTCTGTATTTTCAGTCTTATCCCAGCCTGTATGCTTCCATCCTTCATTTGCTGTTACACTTGGATGTGCTATGTCAGAAAGTTTCTTTCCAGCTTTTGGATTAACCCAGTATTTTGTAGTTCCTGTAAGTGTACCATTACTTCCTTCTTTAAATTCTACTAAAACAAAACTATCAGGTACTCCTTCAGGTTTACTTCCATCATCCTTTGCAGGAATAATATCTTTTGAATATTGAGCTACAAGAGTTATGTCTTCTGTAACTTTGTCCTTAGTTGGGTCAAAAACTTTATCTGTACCTTTGATTTTCCATCCTACAAAGAAATATCCATCTTTTTTAGGATTTCCAACTGGTGTTATTAATCCTTCATGCTTTACTTGTTGTGAATCGATATGAGTTCCACCAACGGTATCAAAGTTTACAGTGTGTAGACCAGCTTCCCATACAGCACTTGCAGTTGTATCTGCATTAATTGTAAATTTTTCGCCTGGCTTATAAGTTTTATCGCCTATCTTCCAACCAATTAATACGGCATTATCTTTTTTTAGGTCATTTCCGCCAGCAATAGTAATTTCTGTTCCAATTTCATAGGATAATGCTGCTGGAACGCTTCCTGAAGTTTTGTCATCAGCCTTGTAAGTCATAGTAACTTTATTAATCTTGAAAGTTGCTACATATTTCTTATCAGTTGTGATTTCTTCTTTCTTATTGATATTTTCTAACCATTTAACAAATGTATAGTTGTCATTTGGTTTTGGTGTAGGAATTGGTAGATTAGTTGAACCGACTTTAACTTTCTTAGATGGATTTACATAATAAGTTTTATCTCCACCTTCAAGACTACCATTGTCATCAGATGTGAATTCAACTTTTACATATCTTTCTGGTTTTTCTACTTTATCTCCCGCTGGAATTACATCTTTAAGCTCTTTGAATGTGAACTTGAATGTTTCATCTTTTTTGAAAGTATCAATTATCTTTTTGCCGTTATCATTCACCCAAGCTCCACCATCTACTGTGTATCCTAAGTTCGGAGTCTTAGTAATAGAATTTGCTTGTTCTGTTAATTCAACTTTTACATCAGGTTTTGCATAGTAAACTTTAGTTCCTGACAAAGTACCATTTCCGTCAGATACAAATGTTACTGTTACATAACCATTTGGTTTGTCAGTTCCATCAGTATTCTTTTGAGGAATGATATTGTCAAGTTGAGTATAACCCGCAGTTATTTCATAAGTTGTGTCATTTTTATTAGCTGTTACTGTTAATGATTTGTCCCACTTATTAAATTTGTGTCCAACATTTGGCTTTACAGTTGGTGCTGGGATATTAACTTCAACTTCTGGTTTGATCCAGTAAGTTTGTGTTCCTTCTAGTGAACCGTTCGTTCCTGGTTTGAATTCAACTTTTACATAACCTTCTACTTCTGTTGTTGAAATATTTTCTGGTTCATTATAAAGAGCTGTGATTTTAGCACCGTCTTTGTATTGAATTGCTTGGTCAATAGATATATCCCATCTTGCGAATTTATATCCTGTTTTTGGAACAGCTGTAGGAGCTTTATCTTTAAGAACTACTGCCTTGTTAGGATTTACATAATAAACAGCTTGTCCTGTTAATTCTTTTCCATGCTCGCCCTTTACAAATGTTACAGTGATATATCCAGCTGGTTTTTCTGATTCATCATTTGTTGTCTTTGGAACAATATCTGCGATTTCTTTGTATTGTGCTTTTACAGTTTTATCTTCTTTTATTTCAAAAGTATCTTTTGTATTCCAAGCTTCCGCATCAGCTTTTTGCTTCCAACCAATTTCTGTTTCTTTTACTGTTGGTTTTTTAATTTCAGATAACTTTTTACCAGCATTTGGATTTACATAGTAAACTGTTTGACCTTCGATTTTTGTTCCATGTTCGCCCTTGTCAAAAGTAACTGTTACATATCCTTCTGGTTTTGCGTTTGGCTTACCTTTTTCATCAGTTGAAGGAATAATGTCGTCAAGCTTTTTGAAATTTCCTTTAACCGTTGTGTCAGCTGTATACTTTTTAGCTGTCGTAGTATCTTTATCCCACTTTTCAAATACATAGCCTGTTTCAGCTTGAGTTTTTGGTTGTGGAACTGTTAAATCTTTAGCTGGATTTACATAGTAAACTGTAACTTCTTTATCTGCAATCTTTCCGCCTTTGCTTTCTATTTCAAAGGTAACTGTTACATATCCTTTTGGTTTTTCAGAGTCATCATCCTTTGTCTTTGGAACGACATCTTTCAATCCATTAAAACTACCTGTAATTGTTGTATCCTTGTCGTAAACTGTTGGAATCTTAGCATCATTATCCCATGTGCCAAATTCAAAACCTGTGTTTGCTTTTGTTGTTGGTGGGTTAATTGTTACATATTCTGCTGGGTTAACGTAGAATTTTGTAACTCCTTCAAGTGTACCCTTAGATTGGTCTTCATCCTTAACCTTAAATACTACTTCCTTGTAGCCTTCTGGCTTAGGGTTTGTATTTCCATTATTATCTTTTTCTGGAATAACTGTGCCAAGCTTCGTCGCCTTTGCAGTTACAAGTATATCTTGTGTGATTTCAAGGCTGTCTTCCTTATCCCACTTATCAGATTTGTAACCTGTTTCAACTTTGTATCCAGGTTTTACAAGTCCTGTGTCACCAAGCTTTATACCTGCATCCTTCTTAACATAGTATGCTTTTTGCTCTGTTAATTTTAATCCATCTTCTGCTGCAAATGTCACTCTTACATAAGTGTCATCTGGTCTCGTTGTAGGATTATTAACTGGATCATACTCGATGATTTTCTTATCATCATCCCATTGAGCATAAGCTGTAGTATCTTCTTTTAAGTTAATTTGGTCTCCGGCTTGATAAATTTTATCGCCAATCTTCCATCCAAGGAATTTTGCATCTTTCTTAGCAAGCTTACCTATGTTTGCAAGTCTGACATTTGCATCATAGTCAACTGTAAGTTCTGCAGGTACAGTTCCTGTAGCTCCATTTGCATCGTAAGTTAATTTAACTTCTTTAGGCTTGAACATTGCTATATGAACCCTACCTCTTGTGATAGGTGTAGTAGTGTCAATCTCTGAACGCCATTGGTCGAAGATATATTTATCAGGATCATTTGGAGTGGTACTTGGTATTGCCAATTGTTCAGCTGCTGGTGTAGCACCAGGATCTAGCTTAGCAAGTTTAATATTTTTCTTTGGATTTACAAAGTAAACTATTTCTGTTTCATTTGCTTTCGGATTAGTTTTATCTTCGTATGCTTTATTTCCTGTTATCGTACCTCTTCCATCTGTTTCAAAGATGATTACAACATAGCCATCTGGTGCTGTATCTTTAGGTCCTGCTTTAATTATATTTGGTAGTTGAGTATAGGTTGCTGTTACATTTATATTGTCTGGTCCTTTTATAGCTGTATCCATTGCCTTATCCCACTTATCAAACTTGTAAGTCGGACTTGGTACTACAGTAATTCCACTAGTATCAAGGTCTTTTAGCTTCTTGCCAGCCTTTGGATTGACATAGAATGTTGTTTTTCCATCTAGCACGCCGTGATCTCCCTTTAGGAAATTAACTATAACGTAGCCTTCTGGTTTGGCATTCACTGTACCATCAGGATTTTTAGACGGAATTATCTCATCTAGCTTTTTGAATTGGCCTTTAACAGTTGTGTCAGTAGTATATTGCTTAGCTTCTGTCGTGTCTGGATTCCACTTTTCAAATTCATAGCCTACATTTGCTGTCGTATTTGGTGGCTGTATTGTTACATCTGTATTCGGTCTTACAAAATAAGTGATATTTTCTCCAGTTTCAATTTGTCCACCTTGTCCTTCTATTATAAAAGTAACTTGAACAAAGTCTGCTGGTTGTGTGTTTACTGTTCCATTTGGATTTTTCTCTGGTATAACATCGCCTTTTGTATTAAACTTTGCAGTTATAGTTGTGTCTTTAGTAAAGTTAATATTGTTTGCCAATATAAACTCTTTACCTTCACTGCACCAAGTTGAAAACTCATAGGAAGCATTTGGAACTGTTGTTGGTGGAGTAAGCTTTACATACTTGGCAGGGTTTACATAGTAAACTTTTTCTGTAATGTCTGCACCCTTTTCTTGAATCTTACCATTGTCTCCAGACTTGAATGTAACTGTTACATAGCCTGCTGGTTTCTCCGAATCATCAGCCTTTGTCTTCGGTATTACATCAGCAAGTTCTTCATATTGTGCAACCACAAACATGTAATCTTTTATAACTGTAGAATCTTTTACATCCCATCCCGTATGCTTCCAACCTGTGTCAGGTGTTACTGTAGGCTTTGTTAAATTTCCAATAGTTTTCGCAGGATCTGCGTTTGGGTTGACATAATACAAGATTTGTCCATCCACACTGTTCGCATGGTCTCCTCCGATGAATAAAACAGCGACATAGTCTATCGGTTGTAGGTTCGGCGTTCCATCGTCATTTGTTGCCGGTATTACGTCTTTAAGTTTAGTAAAGCTACCGTAGATAGTTGTGTTATTTGGATATTGCTTTTGGTCAGCAGGATTAATTACTTGGTCAGTAGGGTTAGTTCCCAATCTCCATTTATCAAAGATAAATCCTGTACCAGCTACTGTCTTAGGCGCTTTTAGTGAAACTTGTCTTGTCGGATCAACATAGTAAGTTTTCATTTCACTGTCAGCAATCTTACCGCCTGTGCCGGAAATTGCAAAAGTAACTTCTACATAGCCGGCTGGTTTTGTTGAGCCATTTAGTTTTGGATACACTGCGTCCTTTTGGTTGAACATTGCAGTTATAGTTGTATCTTCTTTATAATTTACAAAGTTTGCTAGACTAAAATCACTTTGAGACTTGTCGCTCTTCCATGTGCTAAAATCATAGCCTGTATTACCGTCTGGTGTAGGTGCTGTTAAGTTTACATACTTAGTTGGATTTACATAGTAAACTTTTTCTTTTATAGCATTACCATTTTCTTTTATTACACCATTAGCTCCTGCTTTGAAAGTTACCTTTACATAGCCAGGGTGTTCTTTTGTATCAAAATCAGGTAATGCTTCAGCTTTTGCAGTTACAAGTACATCATCCTCTTTAATTTCAAGGCTATCTTCTTTATCCCAATTAGTAAACTTGTAACCAGTTTCTTCTTTGTGTCCTGGTTTTGCAAGTTCTGCATTGCCAAGTGTTATGCCTGCATTTTTCTTTACATAATATGCTTTTTGCTCTGTTAAGCTTAATCCATCATCTGCTGCAAAACTTACTCTTACATAGCCTTCTGGCCTTGGCATTGGGTCTGTTTTGCTTGGGTCATAAGGGATAATATTATCAACATCGGCATACTGAGCTATAATTGTTGTTTCTTTTTCTGTAAATTGTCCCTTTATTTCATTTGTCCAGGTTTTTGGACTTTGCTCAGTTGATTGCCATTTTGTAAATGTCCAAGCCTTGGCTGCTTCTGTCGCTGTTTTATCTACAGTTTTTCCTACTGGCTTCACTACTGGGATAGTAACTGTTTTTGTTGGGTTAACCCAGAAGGTTTTTGTAAATTCAGTTACAGCTTTGTCAGTTGTTTTGACAATTACTTTAACATAATTATCTGGAACTTTTGGTTTGTCTGTCCCTGTTTGTGGAATAACATCCTTTGAAAATCCTGGAGTAATTACAGTATCTTCTGTAAACTTATGTCGCTTGCTGAAGTAGAACACTCCATTTTCATTTTGGCCATCTTTATCAGCAGACCAATTAGTAAAACCTAAATTCGTTGCCACATCAGATATATCAATTTCTTTAATGTCTACCCAGGCCTTTGAATTTACATAGTAGATCTTACTATCTTTTTCCCCTGGTTTTCCTGTTGGGTTTACTGTTACTTTTACGTAATTTCCTGTTACATCACTTAAACCGCCTTTTTCTGCTTTCTTTCCTTCTGCTTCTGTTAAGAATAGTGGTTTATTGCCTGTTGTAAGTGCTTCGTAGACGTTCTTGTAAACTGTAATTGGTATATCAAGTTCTTGTGGATCCTTTCCATTCGTGAAAGTAACCTTAGCCTTAATATTAACTGTGCGAACAAGTTCGTCCTTGTCAGCTTTTCCCTTTTCGTTTACCAATTCATAAACTTGTTTATCTTCTGTTAGTTCATTGCCAGCTTCGTCAAATAATTTTACTTCAGTTCCTGCTGGAAGTGGTTTATCTACAATTTTTTCTGTTTCGTTTTCTTTAACTTTTTCTTTCCAAACAATTTGCTTCTTTAAGTCTTCAATCTTTGGAGCAAAGTCATTTGTCCAAGTATTGTTAGGGTCTTTAAAGGCTTCTGTTATAACCATAGGGTTAGCTGCTGCACCTGACCAGTCAAAGTAGGCTGTAAAAGTGTAGTTTTTTTCAATGATAGTATTGTCGTTCAATAGCTTTTGCTTATCCCACTCGATAAATTTCTTACCATTGTCTGGAGTGATATAGTACTTGTCGTCAACTTTTGTTTCGCCTTCTTTTAGTTCTCCTGGAACTGGTAAAGAATCAGACTTAAGTCCTTTTACTACATCGTAATAAAGTTCTTTAATATCCTTGCCTTGGCCGTCCTTGCCAAAGGATCCACCCTCGTCTGCCACAAAAGTTACTCTTACATAGCCATCAGGAAGTGGGTCATTCTTATCCTTTACTTCAATTACTCTGGCATCTTTGTAGAAGAAATTAATTTCATCTAGTCCTGTTTCGTTGATTCCGAAAAATGCATTAGTATTTTCGTTAATGTCAAAGAATAATTGTTGTTGTGGTTCATCATCTAATACCCAACCATCTATAGGCCTAAAGTTTCTGGCATCCATGTGACGATTACCATTTGTAACTTTTTCTTGATCAATAATTGAGTATTTTTTTGTTATTTTTTCAAATTCTTTTTTCTGGTTTATTAGAAATTGTTTATATTCCCTTGCTTTTTCCTCTTCTGTCAAATTCGCATTGTTTTTTATGCTATCTGTATAGGATTTTTTAGTTTCCTTAATAAAATTTTCTACTTCAACTTTCCCTCTGATGTCCAAGTAGTTTACATAATATTCTCTTTGCCTAAATTTTCTATAGAAGAAATGGAAGACATTATATTTAGCATCCGGATTATCTATTTCTTTGCCATTAGTATCTGTAATTTGTTTAGGTTCTACTCTTATTTGTTGATTGTAGGAATTTGTCCTCTTATTATTCGGATCAAAGTTTTGATACTCTTTATAAGTCATTGAGCTGTCGTTATATTTTTCATTCTTTTCTAATAGATCCTCAAATTCTTGTCTAGGTACAAGTATCCATTGAGCATTTTGTCTACTTCCTACTGCTGAAACATAGGAGCCAACTCTCTTGTTTTTAAGATTTTGTTCCTCTGGTTTATTGATTTCCTTGTAGTCCAAATCCAAGAAGTGATGGTAAGATTTTATTTCTATAAGGTTAGTCTTTACCCAAATAGCCTTTAGGTAAAGATCTGACACTACATCATTTCCAAAAGAATAAAGCTCCGGAACTTTATAATCATTTCTATAAGAATTGTCAACTTCCTTTGTGTCATTTCCATTAGGATCTTTTTTAAATCTTACTAATTCCCATCCCAAGAACTCATAACCATCTCTAATTGGCTTTTCAGGTTCTCTTAGTTTTTGTCTTTGTATAACAGTGGCAATTCTTTTGTCGCCATCCATTTCTGAAGTTGGATAGGTCCTTTTTTCTTCTTGTCCTATATCTCCTTCTTTAATAGTTTTTTCCTCTGTGGTAATGTCTGAATCTTTATATAATTCAGGTAATTTTCCACCGTTAGGGTCGAAGGTTACCTTCCACTTATAGTCTGGCTCGCCCCAATTAGCATAGAGGTTTACTGGGTGGTTAGGCATCTTCTCGCCCGGGTTCTCCCAAATAAGCTTAGTGCCGGCAGGATCTAATGCCCAGCCCTTGAAGACCATTTGGTCTGAAAGATTGTCTGGTCTTTTAACCTTTAACTTTCCATCAGTATCTGTGAAAACAAGGTCTTTAAGGCCTAATTCTTGTAACTTTTCCGGATTATCCAATAAGTTTTTCGGATTTTTTGTATTGTAGCTTTCTTCCGTATCCGCATCAGGGCTTAGGGCCTTTAGTGGGAATTCGTAGAAAGTATCTAATGAGTTGGTTGAGTCAAATTCATTGTCGCCCTTAATCTTTGATGGGTCGTAATTAAATCTTAGTGGGTATTTATTACGAGTGTATTCAAATTTAAGGTAGCCATTTGTATCAAATCCGTCCCAGCCGTCAGGATCGCCCCAGTCATCGGCATTATTAAAGAAGGCTTTAATAAATTTCATCTCACCTACAGGGCGTGCTCCATACATGTCTGTATAGGTCTTATCAGGGAATGGAGTTACATCTGCACGCTCGTCGTTTTTAGCATCTATGCCATCTGAATCAAGATATTCCGGTGTTTCATTACCTCTCTTGCCAGTAAATCCTTGAACCTTTGGGTATTTAGGCGCATAAGTGTCAGAATTTGTATCTGCCTTATACCTGTATAGGTCGTAGCGGATAATTGTTTCGTCATCCTTAAAGCCGTCCATCCAAAAGTCCATGTGGTGTGGCATGGAGTTTTCAGATTGTTTTATACCAAAGGATAGAGTTGTAAATTCGAACCACTTTAAATCTATGTTTGTTCCATCACCCTTATCTATCTTTTTCGTGTAGCCGCCCCATTTATCGTAGTTTTCCATGTCAAGGAATTCATCGGCATTTAATCTATAAGGTGGTGTGTCTAAGTGAGTAGGCCAATTTGGAGTACTAAAGTTTGGTCCCCAGCCGAAGGATTGCATACCTTCGCTAAAGCCCTTAGTTTGCATAGCGTCGTTTGGCCAGCCTAGCATTAGCTGGTTAAACCTTGCCTTGTAATGGTAAGGATTACCAGGACCGCCCTTCTTCACTGCCTCGCCGTTAGCTTCATCATATCCCCAAATTTCAGGATAAAAGGTGTTTTCAGCAGGTAGGGCATTGGACTTGGTGAAGTAGAGTTCATATACTTGTCTGTCGTAGTAGATATTGTAGACAGTCTTGCCTGTTGCATCCACAGTCTTAACTAGGTTTACATTTTCTGGGTCCTTGTTTTGATCTGCCGTTAAGGCTTGGTTGTAAACAAAGAACTTGTTTAGATAAAGATCTTTTCCACGATTAAATTTTTCGCCCTTCCATATCTTGGCTAGTCTAGCTTTGTCTAGGTCAGGAAAAACTATGTCTTTTACAGATTCATTGGCGAGATCCGGTCTCATGCCTGTGTTTTGATCTTTATAGACACGAGTGCCTATATAGTCGTACTTATCTAAAAGAGATGCATCATCAGCATGGTCTGCCTTTTCTGCCCAGAATTGTACAGCGTAGTCTGCCTTTTCCTTGTCCTTCCAAACTGCAGTAAAAGTAACTTTTGATCCCGGCATAATTAATTGAGCATCAAGATCTAATATAGGCTCTCCGTCTGAGTTTTTTATAATTTCATTTGCCTTAAAAGTATTTCCATCTTCTGTTTTTAAGTCGACAGATGGCTTCCAACCTAAAAAATCAGAGCCTATTTTTGTAGGTGTTTTATCTATTTTAGGAATTTTTTGTGCATAATAAAGTGTACGAGCAGGGATAGGTGTTCCTTCTCCTGTGTCAAATGTTACACTGAAGTTTGCACGATTATAACGATATTCAACTTCGAAGTCTTCTATGTTTTCCGGTACTTGAGTGCTTATGTCGTTACTTTCAGGAACGTAACCAACTCTATCCTTCTCTGGTATAGGTTGTATCTTAAGGCTTGTACCGGTAACACCTGTTTGTTCAGTTATAATGTCCTTATCACGGCCCGGTAATTTACCGTATTCACTAGGATTTTCAAAATCTTGGAAGACGTGTTTTACTTTAATAATACCATCATTAGGTTTATAGAATTGTGCTCTATATCCACTGTTCCACACTATTTTATTATCTTTTTTATCTGAGTGCTTAACAATGTAGTCGTAGCTTAAGTTAGCCTCTTTAGTTGGGCTTGTATAACCATCAAGAATAGGATATTTAAGGTTTCTTTCCATCTTTTTCTTATCAGCCTCTGTTGCTTTTTCCCCAACTGTAGCTATATAAGGTTGGTAAGCTATTATCTGGTCGTCCCCACGCTGAACCTTATAGTCAAATTTAATATTATAAAGCTTAGGTTCTTGCGGATTAGCCACATATTCTTTTGCAGGCTTATCTTTTGCCTTAGCGGGGATTACGGGTAGTTCCGCCTTATTAATATAGCGTTCTTTTACTATAGGCGTCTCATCGTAATTAATTCCTTTTTGCTTACTATTGTTTTCATTACTCCCAGCTCCATTTATTTCAGCAAAGGCCTGTAATGGCACTGACAATAACATTAATAATGCCAAAAAAATGTTGTCGTTCTTTTCAAATAATTTTTCATCTCTTCACTCCTTTAACTTCCGAATTAATTATTTTGAAAATAAATTTTGTATATAAAAATAATAATCTATAGTTGAATTATACTATAAACCTCCCCAAAATTAAACAATGAAAATGTTTATTTCATCCAATGTTTGAGTTTTTTTCCATAAAAAAATCACGATACATAAGTATCGCGATGTAAATAATTTTTATATAATTTTAAATTAATCAAGATTTTAATTTTTAAACTCCTATTAAAACTGTTGCCACTTCAAAATATACAAATAATACAAGAGTATCTACTATTGTTGTAATAAGTGGACCTGCCATAATTGTTGGGTCAATTTTTAGTTTTTCTGCTATTAGTGGAAGTATTCCGCCTATCATCTTTGACAAAACTATGGTTGTAAGAAGTGTTACAGATACTGTAAGTGTAACTCCAAGGTCAACTGTATCAAGAATGGACATTCTAACTATATTTACAATTACAAGTATTGCCCCAACTATAAGTCCAATGCGAAGTTCTTTAAACATTACTCCAAAAAATTCTTTAAACTCAACTTCTCCTGTATAAATTCCACGAATGATTGTAGTAGATGATTGTGTGCCTGCGTTTCCACCTGAATCCATTAGCATGGGAATATAAGCAGCAAGAGCCACACTTGATGCTAAAAGTGTTTCATATCTTTTTATTATAAAGCTAGTAAAAGTTGCAGTAACAAGGCAAATTATTAGCCACATTGTTCTATCCTTTGCAAGTCTAAAAACTGATTTGTCCCAATAGTGTTCTGGTGATGACTCACTAATACCATGGATATTGCCAAGGTCTTCTTCGTATTCTTCGTGCATTACGTCGATAGCCCATTCTACTGGAACTATACCAACTAGTCTACCTTCAGAATCTGTTACAGGTATTTCTGATAGGTCATACTTAAAGGCTAGCTTAGCAACAACTTCTTGGTCATCTGTTGCATAGACGCTGGAATTTATTGGGTGCATAAATTCTTCTATATTTTTATTTCTATTACGAAGTAGGTCGGCTAGGTTCACATAACCTATAAGGACCAGGGATTCATTTGTAACCCAAACTTGTTCCAGCCTATCTGCGTCTAGTTCGGAGTGGATTATTCTTTCTAGTGCTTCTGTTGGAGTCGCCGTCTTTTTTACAAAGATAAAGCCCACAGACATTATTGAACCAACGGACTCTTGTGGATAGCCCAAAAGTTGATTTATGACCGGTCTTCTCTCTTCTTCTATGAAGTGATTCATGAGCTTTCTAACCATGTTTGCTGGCAACTCTTGCAAGGTATCTACAAGTTCATCTTCTTCTAAGTCCTTCATCAGGGACATGATTTTTTCTTGGGAAAGAGAACCCATTATTTCAATTTTTTTATCTCTTGGCAAAAGGGAAAAGGCATCTGCCAAGAGGTCCTTGTTCAAAAGTTTTATCCAAATGGCAACTTCTTCCTTTGAAAGGTCTTCTAGTTTTTCTGCGATATCAACAGGATCCATTCTGTTGATTAGTTCTTGTGTCTTTAATAATTCTTCTCTGTTGTAATTTTTCATAAAGCCTCCTTTTTTTGGCATAAAAAAAGCCGCTGTCTAGCGATAAAGAGGCATGGTTAAATAGACTTAGCTTTCGCTAAATCTTTGAGATTTCTCCTTTATCGCATAGACTAATACATTTTTCCAGGGTCGACTGGTATCCATGTAAACACCTCCATATAGACTTATTTTATCACATGGGCTCTTTTAAATCTATTTCAATATTTATTTGTGTCTCATTTTATTTTACAACTTATTATTTTAAATAAATTACGCCAAATTTTTTATAAATTTATTTATCATAAAGTGATAAAATCGCCTTGAAAATGGGGAGGTAGCCATGAGCCTTACATATAAAATTCTTGAAAAATTTGTAAAATTAATTAGATTAAAAAAAATATTTCTCCTTCCAGAGGACACAATTTTAAATTATGCCAGAAATCAAAATCAAAAGCCAAGTTTTAAAATTCAAAATGAAAAGGATCTTTATTTTGAAGATAAAACATTTTTATCTCAAAGATTAATCATTCTTCATTCAAAAAATAAAAAACCTGGTGCAATTTTATATTTATTTGGCGGTGGTTACATAACAAATCCCGACAAGAGAGATCTTTCTCTTGCGAAAAAAATTTGTCGCAAGACAGGAAAGGACGTCTATTTTTATTTTTATCCTCTTTGCATAGAAAATAGCATAGTTAAAACTTATGCTTCAACAGTAAAACTTTATGAAGAGATGACAAAAATCTATGATAAGGAGCCCCTTTCTGTTATTGGCTTTTCTTCTGGTGCCTCTCTTGCCCTTGGTCTTTTTCTTTGCATAAATGCAAATAATTTAAATGTAAAAATGCCAAGGGAGATAATCGCATCTTCTGCAGGAGGCTGTCTATGTGATGAACTTGACATGGATAATCTTAAAAAATTAAATGAAAAAGATATTATAGTCGACTACAAATATTTTGAAACTGCAAAAAATATTATGACAAAGGATGAAGATGTGCCAGACTATATGCTTTATCCCTTTAGGGGAAACTTTAAAAATTTCCCAATGACCTATCTCTACTATGGGTCTAGTGAAGTAATTTATGCCTTCGCCCCACTTTTTGAAGCTGCTCTAAAAAATTATGGCATAAATTATAAATTAATTGTTGGCGAGGGACTTTGCCACTGCTATCCACTTCTATCAATCTTTAAGGAAGGAAGAGAAGCACAAGAGGAGATAATAAATATTTTAAAATAAGAAATTAAAAAAGCTCTTAGCTAATGCTAGGAGCTTTCTTTATAAGAAGAATAAATCTTATATAATTCATTCTAAATTTTTATTTTTTTATTTCCAGTAGTCTAATTTAGATGTTTCAATTCCAATTGCTTCTGCTTTAAATACTGGGTTCTTGCCTTCTTCTCTTTGTTCCTTATAGTCTTCAAGAGCTTTAAGAGCAGTGCCACCAAGAATAATAATTGATGGAATGTTAATTAAGCACATAACTCCCATTAAGAAATCGGCTATATCCCATGCAAGTGACATTTCCATACCTGCACCTACAAAAATTAGGATTGTTGCAATAATTCTGTAGCAAAGCATAAATGTCTTTGAAGGTGTTTTTTTGTTTAAGTATGTCAAACAAGAATCTACATAGTAAAGATTTCCAAGTAGTGTTGTGAAGGCAAAAAGGGCAAGAGAAACTGTAATAAATAAGTTGCCATATCTTCCAAATACAGTTGCTAGTGATGCTTGTACAAAAGGTGCTCCTGCTAAATCTTCACTTGGAGCAATACCTGATGCAAGTGACATAAAAGCTGTTGCTGAACAAATAACAATTGTATCTAGGAATACAGAAATCATTTGAACTAGACCTTGTTTTACAGGGTGAGAAACTGATGCTGATGCTGCAGCATTTGGTGCAGAACCCATACCAGCTTCGTTAGAGTAAAGTCCTCTCTTAATACCTTGTACTAGAGCAGAACCTGCAACTCCACCAAAAATTGCCCTAAAGTTAAAGGCATCTTCAAAGATCATGCCAAACATTGCTGGAATATTTTTAATGTTTATAACTATCATTACAAGAGCCATAATAACGAAGATAACGCCCATAATTGGTACTAGTAAAGATGTATATTTTATAATTCTTTTTCCACCACCAAGGATACAATAGCCTGCTAATATAGCAAGAACTGCACCTATCATCCAAGAAGTTTTTCCTGGAACGTAGAAGTCATAAACTCTAAAGGAGTCTTGTAGGTTAAAGGATGCAAGCATATTAAATCCTACTGCATAAGTTGCAATAAGTGCTATTGCAAATAAAACTCCAAGTCCTCTTGATCCAAGGGCATTTTCTATGTAGTAAGAAGGTCCACCGTAAGATACACCATCTGCACCACGTTTTTTATAAATTTGTGCAAGTGTTGATTCTATAAAGGCTGATGCACCACCAATAAGTGCTATAATCCACATCCAAAATACTGCTCCAGGTCCACCAAGGCAAATTGCATTGGAAACACCAACTATATTACCTGTACCAACTCTTGATGCAGTTGATACCATAAGTGCTTGGAAGGAAGAAACGTCATCTTTTCCTTCTGGTTTTTCTGTTATAACTTTAAAAGCTTCACCTAGTAAGCCAAATTGTATAAATTTTGTTCTAATTGTGAAGTAAAATCCACAAGCTAGTAATACTATAATAAGTATTGGATAATATAAAACGCCATTAACGGCTGAAAGTAATTCTCTCATTTTTTACCTCTCTAATAAATTGATAAGTCTAATTTTTGCGATAAGAATTCTAGCATTCTAACTCCAGAATAGGAGTTGCCATGTTTATCAAGTCTTGGAGCATAAACTGCAAGTCCATTTTTATTTTTTGATGCAGTAACAATTCCTCCACCAACACCAGATTTAGCAGGTAATCCCACTCTTATTGCAAAATCTCCAGAGTAGTCATAAGTCCCACAAGTTGCCATAAGGGACCTTAAAACTTTTGCTTCCTTTGCAGTTATAATTTCTTTTCCATCTAAGTCAATTCCATCATTGGAAATTACATAGGACATGTGAGCTAAGTTTTCTGTGTTAACAAGAATTGAACAAGCTTTAAAATATGTATCTAAGACTTCTTCTACCTTTGTGTCACTTGGTAAAATTCCCTTAGCTAACATTAAATAAATTAGGGTCCTATTTGTAAAAGATGATTCCTTTTCTGACTCTGCAATTTCTCTACTGTAATCAACTTCTTCTCCCAGAAATTCACTTGCTTTTTTAAGTATTACATCAAAAGTTTTTTCTCTATAAACATTGTGTAAAATAGCTACTATAATAATTGCTCCAGCATTTATAAAAGGATTTACTGGTATCCTCTTTTCTGAAAGTTCAAGTTCAATAACACTGTTAAAAGGTTTTGCAGAAGGCCTAACTCCTACATATTTTTTAAGTTCAGCAACTTTGTAATTTTTCATTGCAAGAGCATATAAAATTACCTTTACAATAGACTGAATAGAAAATTTTATTTTAGAATCTCCAACACTTGTCAATTTTCCATCTTCAATAGTGGAAATTGCAACTTTATTTGCTTCAACTTTTGCAAGTTCAGGAATATAATCTGCAACAGCTCCTTCATGTAAGTATTTTCTACCTAAATTGAGAGCCTCTTCCAAAATTTCTTCTGTATAAATAATAAAATTCACCTCCTTAAATTTATTTGGGATTGTTTTCCTCATATAAATAGATTACCATATCAAAAAATCTTTTTCAACGAAAAATTTCAGCCTGATAAAGCTATAAAAATTAGGAAATCATTTTTTAAATCACTAAATATTTTTATTTTAAAAATAAAAATCATAGGATTTTAAAAAAAAAGGACCAAAAATATTGGTCCCAAAATTTTTATAATTAATTTTATTTAACAAAAATTTTATAGTCTGAATATCCCTTCTCATCCATTTCTTCATAGGGAATAAATAAAAGGGCTGCACCATTTATACAATATCTAAGGCCACCCTTATCCCTTGGCCCGTCAGGAAATACATGACCAAGGTGTGAATCTGAAGAATTTGATCTTACTTCAGTTCTTAGCATGCCAAAGGACCTATCCACATTTTCATCTAAATAAGTTGATACAATTGGTCGAGAAAAAGAAGGCCAGCCACAGCCAGAGTCAAATTTGTCACTTGATGCAAAAAGTGGTTTTTTTGAAAGTTTATCTACATAAATACCCCTTCTATACTCATCATTTAATTTGCTTGTAAAAGGTCTTTCAGTGCCAGCATTTTCCATTACATCATAGGAAATATCATCGAGATAAGCTCTTTTATTTTCTTCAAGAAATTCTCTATCATCATCTATTATTGGATCATCTGCTCTATTTAAATTTACATGACAATATCCTCCTGGATTTTTGTCTAGGTAGTCTTGATGATAATCTTCTGCCTTTACAAAATTTTTAATAGGAGAAATTTCTACTGCAACTTTGCCAATTTTTTCTTCCTCATATTTTATAAAGTCCTTTACAATTTTTTCTGACTCAGAGTCGCCATCTTCCCAATAAATTCCTGTGCGGTACTGTCTTCCAATGTCATTTCCCTGTCTATTTATTGATTTTGGATTAATAATTCTAAAATAGTGGAGGAGAATTTCTGTAAGAGAAATTTTTGAAAAATCGTAATAAATTTTTACTGTCTCTGCATGGTCCGTACTTGATACAATTTCATAACTTGTGTCGTCGCTATCGCCATTGGCATAACCTACAAGAGTCTTAGAAATTCCCTTTAATTTTTTAAAATAGGCTTCTGTTCCCCAAAAACATCCACCAGCTAAATATATAATTTTAATATTTTTCATATAATCACCTAACTTACCTTTACCCAAAAAACTAGAAATAAATATAAGGCCTTGCTGGACTCCTCTTAGGGGGAGAGCTTTGTGGGTAACTTCCTTTCATTTTTATTTTAAAAATCAATTATTTCTAAAGGTTTTTTATGAGGGATCAAATAAATCTTAATAAAATAATTTTTCTAAATAATAATCCTTCGTGTTTATTAAATAAATTTGCATAAGTACTTTAAAATAAAACTTTAGAACTTGCTATACTAGGCTTATAAAATGATGATTAATATCATTTACAAGTTATGTAATATTTTGTAAATCCTTTCATATAAGAAAATTTTTTCTTCTAATTTCTTTAAATTCTTCACAAAATATTACATAACTTATATTTTAAGGAGGAATTATGAATAAAAAATTTAGACTGTCACTAGGCCTATTGGCCCTATCCGCAACACTTCTTGTTGCTTGCAATAAGGAAGAAACTAAGAATGAGCCTAAAGAGAACAACACTAAGGTTGAACAAAATGTAGAGGCTAAGGCTGAAGATAAGGCTACTGATGAAGTTGCTCTTTCTGACTGGGACGGAGAATGGAATAACATTGCCAACTATCTTGATGATCCTGGGCTAAAGGGAGCTTACGAGGAAGTTGCTAAGAGAGACAACATCACAGAAGATCAAGCTAAAAAGAATTTTGCTGACCACGTTGCAGTTGATTTTGGAGCCATAAAGGTTGATGGAGATAGCATAACTTTCTTAACTGGACCTGAAGGAGACGAAATTGACAAAGCTGACTACAAACTTGTAGACAAACACCCAATGGAACACGGTGGAAAAACTCTTTATTGGTACGAGTTTACTTCTAATGGAAAATATCCAACAATTTTATTAATGCCAGTTCACGGCGAAGACCACATGCCACACTTCCACTTAAGAGTTGGAGGAAGTGCTGAAGAAATGTTAGCTAAAGATGACTGGTACCCAACATTTGTTAGTCCAACAGTAACTATCGATCAAGTTTACGAAGAAGTTGCTGAATAATATTTCTATTTTTTTCTATCCTCGATGTTTCATCTCTTGATGTTCATCGGGGATAAATTTTTTTAAGAGAAAGGAGACTTTATGTCAAAAATAATAAAAATTATGACTGTATTTCTCTTGGCTTTTTCTCTAGTTGCCTGTAAGGCAGAAAAGGATGACAAGGCAAAACCTGTCGTCTACACTTCCTTTTATCCAGTCTACAGCTTAACTAAAAGCGTAGTTGGTGACACTGTGGACCTAAGGATCCTCATGCCAAAAAACCAGGATCCCCACCTCTGGGAGCCAACTCCAAGAAGGATAAAGGACCTGTCAAAGTCTGACCTTTTGATTATAAATGGAGCAAATATGGAACACTGGGCAGACTCAATTGCAAATACCCTTCCAAATTTGGATATCCTAAATCTTGCCAGCGGGGTAAATTTAATTTCCTACAAGGGGGCTGCTGCCATTGGAGACTTCCAATACATGGTGGCTGGCGACTTTGACAAGGAAACCTACTCCTTTGACTTTGGTCACACTCACGAAGACAACATGAGGATTGCCTTCCTCTATTGCGACAAGGACTACTCTGAAAAGGACCTTGTTAAGATGGGACGAAAGATCATGGAGGACCCCGGAGAAGATATTCCACAAAAATCTTTAATTAAGGTTGAGGACAGGAAGACTTACAAGCTTGAGATGGGCCACGAGCATGGAGAAATTTATTACAAGCTTCCTAAGAAGGGAAGGTGGATTATGTTTAGCGACAGAATTTCCACAGACCTTCTTTCTTATAAGATGCTTGATGCCCATGGAGATCCTATGAAACTTGATGTCCTTCGTGATACTTCAACTACTAACGAGGACAAGATAACCTACGATCCTCACTCTTGGATGAGTATTAGAAATGCCAAGAGATATGTAAATGATATTGAATACAAGATGTCCAAGCTCTATCCAGAGAATAAAAGCCTCTACAGGAAGAATGCTTCCAAGACTTTGAGAAAGCTTACAGAGCTTGACTACAAGTACAGGGACCTCTTTAAGAAAACTAAGAGAAAGGAATTTATTGTGAGTCACTTTGCCTTTGCCTACCTTGCAAAGGACTTTGACCTCATCCAATATCCTCTCCAAGGTCTAACAAGTACAGATTCTCCAAGTATAAAGAAGATCACCAGCGCCATAGATGACGCAAGGGATAGAAAGATCAATACAATCTTTTACGAATATGGTATGCCAAAAAATGGGGCAGACATAATCGCAGAAGAAATTGGCGCCGACCTAAAAGGCCTAATATCCATGGAATATATTAACAGGGATATTGAAAGGGACGTTGGAGACGACTTTATAGACATGATGGAATACAATTTGAAAAATATATATGAATCATTGAGGTGATATATGAAGGCTATTGAAATAAAAAATGCCAACTTTGCCTACGATAGGGACCCAGTTCTCAGGGACTTAAACCTAACCCTGATGAACAAGGAGAAAATCACTATAATCGGTGGCAACGGAGTTGGCAAGACAACTTTAATAAAAATAATTATTGGGGAGCTCAAGCTAAGGTCTGGAGAAATAAAAATTTTTGAAGAAGACATAAGTGTAGATTCACTGAAAAAAATCGGCTACGTTCCTCAATCACAAAAGGAAAACTTATATACATTTCCCATTTCCGTCAAGGAGCTTGTAACCCTACAACTCTATGAGAGCATGGGGATGATAAAAATTCCAAGAAAGACCCACTACGACAAAACTATAGAACTTTTAAAGAAGATGAATCTTGAGAAGTACGCAGACTATCCTATAAGGGACCTGTCTGGTGGCTTGAGACAAAGGGTTGTAATCACAAGGGCCCTTATGAACAATCCAGAGATTTTAATTTTTGACGAGCCAACATCTGGTGTCGACGAAAATTCAAAGAGGCAGTTTGCCAAAACCCTTGAAGACCTAAACAAAAATTTTGACGTATCCATAATTTTAATAACCCACGAGCTAGACTGGGTGAAAAACAATTTGCAAATGGATAAGTTTTACGAACTAAAGAAGGGAGGTCTTGAACTTGTTACAGTATAGCTTTATGATTAGAACTCTCTTAGTTTCCCTCATGATTTCCATAATAATTCCCCTCATTGGAATTGTAATAGTAAATCGTGGAACTTCTATGATGGGGGATGCCCTATCTCACGTTTCACTGGCTGGAGTTGCCTTGGGACTAATCCTTTCAATCAACCCCCTAATTGGTGCCATCTTCGCCTGTGTAATTGGAGCCTTCTCCATTGAAAAAATCAGGAAGAAGTTCCCCCAATTTGGTGACATGGCAACTGCCATAATAACCTCCATGGGATTGGGACTTGCTGCCCTCTTGTCAGACTTTTCGCCAGGAGGAAGCAGCTTTGACGCCTATCTCTTTGGTAGTATTGCATCAGTATCAAAGGCTGACGTTATAATCGTCCTCATAACCTTTATACTTGTTGTTGCAATTTCTTTAATTTATTATTTTGGCCTCCTCTCCATTGCAGTTGATCCTCAACTTGCCAAGATGAGTGGGGTAAATGTGGCGAGAATTAATTCAATTTTCACACTTTTGTCTGCCCTTACCATTGCCCTTTCAGCCAAAATAATTGGTGCCCTCATGGTTACATCACTTATAGTTTTGCCAGTGGCATCATCATTATTAATAAGTAAGTCCTACAAGGCTACCTTTATAAACACCCTGGTTCTTGGACTTGTTTACACCCTAAGTGGTGTCATCCTGTCCTACTACTTTGACCTAAAACCAGGTGGAGCAATAGTAGTTATTGCCTCCCTAGGAATGTTAGTATGCCTATTGATTTCAAAAATAAAAAACAAAAAATAAAAGGAATCTACAAGATAACTTGCAGGTTTTCCTTTGGCTCTTTTAAGTGGTTCATAGAGAAAATTTAGTACAAAATAAAAGCATTGACTTAATATGGTCTCGGTGGTAATTTATATTTAGTTGTTTTCCCTTTAAATTTGTATTTATACAAAAGGAAAATAATTTTATAGGAGAATATTTTTATAGGAGGCTTTTATGAAAAATTGCAAAAAAAGTTTATTAGTGGCAGGTCTTGTATCTACATTATTTATTTCTATGGCAAATACAACTTTTGCAAATTCTAAAAATGACGAAAAAATAAATAGTGACCTAGAAAATAAAATTACTGATATAAAGGACCACTGGGCAAGAAAACCAATAATTGAAGCTATGAAGAAAAAGTTAATGCTAGGAACAAGTGATAGCTTATTTTCTCCAAATGAAAAAATCACTCGTGGTGAATTTATAACAATTTTAGGAAGGCTTGGAAAAGTTGACACTAAAAAATATCTTGAAGTTAAGGATAAAAATATTGAAAGTGGAAAATTTTACACTGAATATATGAATTGGGCTGTGGAAAATAAACTTCTTCCAAAAACTTCAAAGGCTCTTGGAGATGAAAATATTACTCGTGAAGAAATGGCTCACATTTTAGCATCTTATTTAAAAGTTATGGGCGATGACACTTCAACTTTAAAGCTTTTTGTTTATGATGATGAAAAAGAAATTTCTGACTGGGCTTATGAAGATATTCAATTTTTGGCTAACAAAGATATTTTATGTGGGACTTCTAATAATAAATTCTCCCCAAAGGAAAACCTAACAAGAGCAGAAGTTGCACAAATTATTTCTAAACTTTCAAAATAAAAAACAAGCTAAAAATCCTAGGCGTAAAAACCTAGGATTATTTTTTATAAAATTTTTATTAATTTTTTAAATTCTCAAAGGGAAAAATCTATTTCTGGACCTATAGGCACTATTTGATTTGGATTTATCATGTCGTGAGACTTGTAATAATGAACCTTTATGTGGCCTAAATTCACTGTTTCAGCTATTCCCTCCATATTATAAATAAGTCTCGTGTATCTCCAAATATTTTCATAGGAAGTAAGAGGTCTTAGGTTGCACTTGAAGTGAGAAAAATAAACTGCGTCAAAACGAACTAAAGTTGTGAAAAGTCTTATGTCTGCTTCTGTAAATCTATCGCCCACTAAATATTTTTGTTTTGACAAAATTTCTTCAATTTTATCTAAGGCATCAAAGACATTTTTTGCTTCTTCTTCATAAACTTCCTGCTTTGTTGCAAAGCCTGCCTTGTAAACTCCATTGTTGATTCTGTCATAGACAAAATCATTTATTTCATCTATTTCGCCTCTTAATTCTTCTGGATAGAAGTCGCCTTCTTTTGCACCTAAATGGTCAAAGGCATGGTTGAAAATCCTAATTATTTCTGAGGATTCGTTGTTGACGATTTTTTCTTCTTTGGTGTCATATAAGACTGGCACTGTAACTCTTCCTGTGAAGTCTGCCTTTGCATGAGTGTAAAGTTCATGAAGGTACTTAAAGCCGTGGACCTTATCTTCTGTTGCTCCAGGATAGTCTCCAAAGCTCCAGCCCTTGTCATACATAAGTGGACTTACAATGGAAAGACCAACTATATCTTCTAGTCCCTTTAATTTTCTTACCATAAGAGTTCTCGCTGCCCATGGACAAGCTAGGGAAACATAAAGATGATACCTTCCTTTTTCTGCTGGGTAAGCCTTCATACTCTCGTCATCTATTTTTCCGTCCCTTGTTATCCAGTCCCTAAAAGAGGAGTCCTTTCTCACAAATTTTCCGCCAGTAGACTCTGTATCATACCACTCATCAACCCATTTACCTTCAACTAATAATCCCATATTCATCTCCTTTTCTTCTCTAAAATATTTTAATTATTTTTATAAAATTTTCTAACTTATTTTATTTTTACCCCTAGACCTTTTTGGCAATCAAAAAAGGCAGCCACATCCGCCTTCTTCTCAATCAATTTATTTTTCTATTAATTTATTTTCTTCATCAAAATTTTTATATTTTGACAAAATTTCCATAAACTGCTTTCCAGTTATTGTTTCTTCTTCAAGCAAGTATTCTGCAAGTTCTTTCATGGCATCTCTGTTGTCTGCAATTAATTTTCTGGCATTTTCTTGTGCATTTTTTACGATTTTAACCATTAAGTCGTCAATTTCTTTTCTAGTTTCTTCTGAGCAGTTCATATTTCCATTGTCGCCCATATATCTTGAACCAGAATCTTGGAACTTAACCATGCCAAATTCGTCAGCCATGCCATATTGAGTTATCATAGCCCTAGCAGTTTCTGTTGCCTTTTCAATGTCATTGGCAGCGCCAGTTGAAACTTCGTTAAAGATAACTTCTTCTGCTGCACGACCACCACATAGAGTTGTTATATGATTTATTAAATCTTCTCTTGTGTAGAGATTTTTTTCATCTTTTGGAACCTGCATAGTATAACCTAGAGCTCCTGAAGTTCTTGGTATAATTGTGATTTTTTCCACAGGTTCAGAGCCAGTTTGAAGGGCAGCAACAAGGGCATGACCAATTTCGTGGTAGGATACCCTCTTCTTTTCTTCTGGAGACAAAATATCTTGTTTTCTTTGTGCTCCTGCAATTACAACTTCTATGGATTCTTGTATGTCTTCTTGACGGACTTTGTCGTGACCCATTCTCACTGCACGAAGGGCTGCTTCATTTAAAATATTTGCAAGTTGAGCACCAGATGCACCGGCAGTTGACCTTGCAACAAGAGAAAAATCTATGCCATCTTCCATGAGATATTTCTTTGCGTGAACTTTTAATATTTCAATTCTGTCTTTAAGTGTTGGAAGCTCAACTCTAATTTGTCTATCGAATCTTCCTGGTCTTAAAAGAGCTGGGTCTAAAATTTCTGGTCTATTAGTTGCAGCCAGCATAACAATTCCTATGTTTCCGTCAAAACCATCCATTTCAGATAAAAGTTGATTTAAAGTTTGTTCTCTTTCATCGTTACCTGAAATTCCTGCTGAATCTCTCTTCTTTCCAATTGTGTCAATTTCGTCTATAAAAATAATGCAAGGAGCATTTTTCTTTGCTTCTTCAAAAAGTTCTCTAACTCTTGCAGCTCCACGACCAACAAACATTTCCACAAATTCAGAACCTGCGATAGAGAAGAAAGGCACATGGCTTTCGCCGGCAACTGCCCTTGCAAGTAAAGTTTTACCAGTTCCTGGAGGTCCTACAAGTAGGGCTCCCTTAGGGCATTTCGCACCAATTCTTGTGTACTTCCCAGGATTTTTTAAATAATCTACAATTTCAACAAGAGATTCTTCTGCTTCCTCTTGACCTGCAACATCTCCAAAATTTACAGTCTCGCCGTTGGGTTCGTATTTTTCAATTTTCTTTCCGCCGCCAAAAATTCCTCCAGGACCACCAGTCATGCCTGCCATTTTCTTGGCAAAGGCTCTTTGTAAAAAGAAAAATAACAAAATTGGAATTCCCCAAGTCATTATAAAGGACATAAATAAACTTGGCTTTTCAGGAATTTCTGAGGAATATTTTACATCTTTTTCCTCTAAATCTTTAACAAGATCTGGGTCTTCCATCTTTCCAGTCTTATAAATTTTTTTATCATCCTTTAAAGTGTAAAGAATTTGGTCTTGCCTAAAGTTTACTTCCTCAATTTTTCCCTGGCTAAGATTTCTTCTAAAATCGGAATACGCTGAGTTTTCCATGCTATTTTGTGAAAGCATGGGAAGAATCAACCAGTTTAGGGCAAAAACTGCCAAGATGGCAATTAAGTAATATCTAAGTAAATTATATTGAGGTCTCTTATTATTATTGCCTTTATCTTCCATAATTTTCCTCCTATTAAATTGGGATGAATTAAAATTTTTTAATTAAAAAACCGGATGCAAGATCCGGCTAAAATTTTATTTTATTAAAGGTCGTCTTCTATTACAGAAGATTTTGAATAAGCAGATGGCTTTGCTTCAAAAAAGTCTGTCTTAATTTGATTTGGATCGGAGTATTCGCTAACCCATTTCATGGATTCAGGTTCTTCAGTGTTTTCTTCAAAGAGATTCCCAAAACCTAAATTTCTTGAACGCAAGTTGCCAAGATACATAATGTAGTCTTCGATCATTTTTTCATTTAGACCTCTAATTTCATCGCCTATGACATACTTACCCCAAGAGATCTCTTCTTCAACACCTTTTTTAAGCATCTCTTTATATTTTTTTATATTTTCATCAGTAAATATTTCTGGATTTTCCTTTTTCATCTCAAGAATAATACTTCTAAAGAGCCAAAGGTGAGTGTTCTCATCTCTGTTGATGTATCTTATTTCAGATACTGTGCCAGGCATCTTGCCCATTCTTCCAAGATTGTAGAAGAAGGAGAAGCCTGAGTAAAAATAAATTCCTTCCAAAATATAATTTGCAATAAGAGCCTTCATGAAGTTGTCTATATTTTCGTCTTCATAAAAATCTTGGTATTGGTCGCCAATAAATTTATTTCTCTTTAAGAGAACTTCATCGTCCTTATATTGGTAGAGAATTTCTTCTCTCTCTTCTGGGGAACAAATTGTGTCAAGAATATAAGAGTAAGATTGAGAGTGAATTGACTCTTGATAACCTTGAATTGATAGACACAAATTTATTTCATTTGCCGTTACATAGGATTGAAGTTTTGGAATTTGTGCAGTTTGTAGTGAATCAAGATATATTAGAAAAGACAAAATTTTGTCGTAGGCAGTCTTTTCATGGACATCTAAAAGTCTATAGTCCTTTACATCTTGTGAAAGATTAATTTCTTCTGGTATCCAAAAATTATTCATGGCTTGGCGATACCAGTCGCTAGTCCAGCTGTACTTTAGATTGTTAAAATCATTTAAATTTGTAGTGTTTCCATTAATAACTCTTCTCTTTGATGTTTCAATGTCGCCCTTTTCATTAAAAAGACCTCTTTTTGAAAGTTTCATAATTCCTCCTATTTTATGACGCACAATAATCGCAGTCTTCAACTTCTAAAGACTTACTTCTAACATAATAAACTGACTTTATTTTTTCCTTAGCTGCTTTTATATAGAGATTTAAAATTTTTCTCATTGTAAAGTCCGTTGTGATATAAAAATTAATTGATTGAGCTTGGTCAATATGTCTTTGACGAATGGCAGCAGCTTCAATTACAAAATTTTGGTCTAACTCATGAGCATTTTCGTAAAGCCAAAAAGTTTGTGGAGTTAAATCTGGTGCAACTCTAGGTAGGATTGAGCCCTTCTTTTCTTCCAAGAAGTACCTATTCATAACAGGGTCAACACCAGCACTTGTTGCAGATATAATAGAAGTGGATCCCGTTGGTGCAATTGCCATTATATAACCATTTCTAAGTCCATTATTTTTTACATCTTCTCTAAGTTTATTCCACTTGTCATCTTTATAATATCTTAAATCAAAATATTCGCCACTTTGCCAGTCAGATCCTTCAAAGAAATCATAGGATCCCTTTTCCTTGGCAATTTCCATAGAAGCAGTTATAGCATGATAATTTATTCTCTCATAAACATCGTCTGCCCACTTTAGGTGGTCTTCTATATCAGAAAATGCCATGCCAGCTTTTACAAGGGCGTGATGATAACCAGATGTGCCAAGTCCAATGGACCTATACTTCCTATTTGTAACTTTTGCATAAGGTATTGGATAGTAGTTTAAGTCAATAACATTATCAAGTGCCCTAACAGTTGTGGCAACAATATCCTTTAAGCCCTCATCATCTTCTAAATCAATATTTCCAAGTACAAGGGAGGCAAGATTACATACAACAAAATCGCCAGGTCTTGTCTTTGTAACAATTATTTCTTCTCCATCGATATTTTCTATAGTTGTGTCAAGAGTTTCTATGGCAGACATATTTTGCATAATTTCTGTGCAAAGATTTGAAGAATAAATCATGCCCTTATGCTTATTTGGATTCATTTCATTGACATTATCTCTATAAAAGGCGAAAGGAGTCCCCGTTTCTGTAAGAGATTTTATAATAAGTCTCACTAAATCCTTGACGCTCATTTCACGTCTTGAAATGTTTTTATCTGCAATACATTCTCTATATTTTTCTTCCCATTCCTTGCCGTAAAAATCTTCAAGGGAATAACCCTTTTTCTCTAAAATTTCGTGAGGATCAAACATATACCAAGTTGCATTTATATCTTTTTCTGCAAGTTCAAAAAATAAATTTGGATAACAAATAGCAGGGAAGATGTCATGTGCCTTCATTCTATCATCGCCATTATTTGTCCTAAGTTGTAAAAATTCTGGAATGTCCTTGTGCCAAACATCTAAATAGCAGGCAACTGAACCTTGACGAACTCCTAATTGGTCAACAGCAACAGCAGTATCATTGGCAAGTTTAATCCATCTTATTACTCCACCAGCAACACCCTTAAAACCTCTAATATCAGAACCTGTTGCACGAACTTTTCCAAAATAAAGTCCCATTCCGCCGCCATGCTTAGAAATTTGTGCAAAATTATCAATAGATCGATAAATTCCCTTTAAAGTATCTGGAACTGTGTCTATAAAGCAAGATGAAAGCTGATTATAAGGCTTTCTCGCATTGGACATAGTTGGAGTTGCCACTGTAACCTTTAGTGTTGAATAAATATCATAAAATTTCTTTGCCCAGTAAATCTTATTTTTTTCAGGTATGGCAAGGTGCATGGCAATGCCCATAAACATCTCCTGGATGCTTTCCACAAATCTGCCATCGTGACTTCTTATTACATATCTCTTTATTAAAAGATCAAGACCAGAATAATTTAAAAGCTGATTTCTTGAATTATCAATATAATTTTCAAGTTCTAAAATTTCTTCCTTAGAATAATTTTCCAAAATATATTTTCCGTAGAGATTTTTTTCAGTTAAAAATTTTATTTTTTCGTAGAAATTATTTATATTTATGTCACGCAAATTTTCTGCAATTTTCTTTTCCAAATCATAATTTAAAAATAGGGCAGCAATAAATTCCCACTTAGGTGAGTCCTTATCAGTAAGTTCACTGGCAGCCTTTATAATTTCAGAAAGATAGGCATCTTGACTTTGGTCCTTTTTCACAAAAGATTCAAACTTGTTGTATAAATTTTCCAGTTCATATTTTTTTGGATCGTAATTTTTTCTAACAAATTTTAAAATCTTTATTACATTTTTATCTTTAATAAAGTTAGCAAATTTATCTAAAATTTGTCTTTCTTCAGAATGTCTATTTCTATAAAGAATATAGGCCTTTACAACTTCAATTTCTTTTTCATCAATTAGCTTTAATTCAACTAGATCCTGGATTTCCTCAACAGTGGGAGGATTCTTGGGATCATAATTTTTCATAAGCTTTTCTTTAATGTCAAGAGCATAATTATTTATTACATTGTCATCGTATTTTTTTCCAACAGAATCAAAGGCTTTTTCAATTGCATTTTTTATCTTCAGATGGTCAAAAGTAGCCTCTCTCTTGTCTCTTTTTAATATTTTCATGAATCCCCCATATAGTATAATTTTTATAATCTCATATTAAATACTACTATATAGTATCACAAAGAATAATTTATAAGTAGACTAATCCCAAAATAAAATAATTAATTATTTTTAATTTTATTTTTATTTTTCATAAAAAATTTTTTTGGAAATTTATAATCATAACCACCCGTCAAACGGGTGGTTTGATCACGGGCTATAAGCCCGAGTGATACCAACCAGCGTCTCAAGGCG
>OFLW01000066.1_pt1 | contig 74144 bp, 76 predicted proteins | sample 1541061 | NCBI WGS metagenome assembly OFLW01 (sample SAMEA4413045, study PRJEB24355) | metagenome | biome: human; feature: gut; material: faeces | place: United Kingdom | collected 2010
TTTTGCTTGGAGCTAAAGCTTTTTTTCCCACCACCAGCATAGCTGGTGGTTTATTCATGCTAAAGCGTACAAAAAAATCCCAAGAGCCTTTGCCCTTGGGATTCTAATTTTTAATTTTAAATTAAATTATTGGATTACTGAAAATAAAACTTTTGCTGCTTTTTCTGCAGTTTTTTCTGTTTTTTCAGCAACTTTTTCTTCTTTAACTTCTTTAGTTTCAGACTTTTCTTCTTTAACTTCTTCCTTATCGTCTCCTAAAAATTCTTCCATTTCCTTTTTAACTTGGTCTTGGTATTTTTTTAGAAGTTCAGGATTTTTGTCAAGGTCAGCTTTTGCTGCAAGAATTTTATCTAATTCTTCGCCTTCATAAAGGTCTTTTAAAGTTTTTACAATTTCTTCGTCCTTTTGTCCAGTTGATTTCATTGAAGCAATCATCTTATAATTTTCTTCTTTTTCAAGTTCTTGAAGTTTGTCTGCAAGTTCTTTTTCAGTGATGTTAAAGATGTCAACTATTGGCATTCCTTCGTTTGCATCATATTTAACCTTGTAGCCAAAAGCTTCAGATACAAATCTTACTGGGATGTAAGTTTTGTCATTTACAATAGTTGCAGCTGAATCAAGAGCAACTTCTTTGCCATTTACAAGAGCTTTATTTGAACCAATTGTAAGAACAATTTTGTCCTTATCTTTAGAAACTGTAACAGTTCTAGCTTTTCCATTCCAATCAACTTTTGCACCGATTTTTTCATAGAAAGCACGAGCTGCAAGCATTGTTCTATTATTCATAATTTTTGGAAGAGCTTCAGGATCTTCAAAAGTAATATCTTCTCCATTTACTCTTACTGTAACTACATTCATTTTTGGCATAATTAAATTCATGTATTCATCCATAGTTAATTTCTTAACTGATGTTGGGAAGTTAATTTTTACATTTTCATCTTTAACTGTATCAACATTTCCCTTAACAGAAACTTTTACAAAATCAGCGAAATTAAATTTAAGAGCTATTTCTTGATTTAACTTATTTTCTCCGAAAGTAGTTTTTTCAGAAAGGCTTGAGCCCTTAATCATTTCTTTGATTCCCTTAGCAGCTTCTTTTAAATCTTCTGCCTTGTATTCTTTGTTAAGTTCTTTGAAATCTTTCTTTTCTTCGTCAGTTAATGGAAGACCAGCCTTATCAACAATTTTAAGAGCGCTTGTTGAAACTGCGTCCCAATTTTTCATAATGTTATCTGCATATTTGATAAATTCGTCAATAACGGCATCACTTGTTGTGTTTAAAGTATAAGTGTTGCCTTCAACCTTGTAGTCAATTCCTTGCTTAATATCTTTAGATGCAGTGTTCATTAAATTTAATAAATCTGTTTTAAATTCTTCAGAGCTAAAGTATTTTGTTGCCTTTGGTGAAAGACCATTTTCTTCATTGGAAATTGAGATGTAGTCTTCCTTGATGTCCTTAAGTCCATCTCCAGCTAGGGCGAAAATGTCCTTTGACATAATAACTTCATTATCTTTTACAAAGATATCCATTTTAATTTTGTCAGGCACATCTTTGTTAAGACTTGCAACTTCTTCATCTGAACCAGCTTTTTTAGCAATAAGTTCTTTTAACTTTGAGAAGTCCATGTTCATAACAACGTGAGCCTTGTCTCTTCCCATTTGTTCGCCAGTAAGACTTACAGGGAAATTAATTTTTTCAGTTTCTCCACTTTCAGGATCTTTAACTTCAACATTGTATTCTAGTTTTCCTGAAACTTTTGAGCTCTTCCAGTCTGCGACCTTTTGAGCTGAGTCAAGGTAAGATGTCGTGTTAGCACTACATGCGCCTAGAGTAAGGGCAAAGCATAGTACTAAAAAAATAGCTAAAATTTTCTTTTTCATAAATACCTCCTATTTTTCTTTATTGTATTACAAGAGAAAAAGCTTTTCAAATTAAAAAATTATTACAAAATTTCTTATATTGTGGGAAAACTTTTTAACAATAAAAATTATTATTGGCTTAAAATTAAAGATTAATTTTATAAAAATTTTTTAATTAAGGCTTTTAAAAATAATACAAAAACAAAGTGTATATACTTTATATTTACACTATAGTCCCGATATACAAATTTGTCAAGTTATTAAAAAATTTTTTCAAAGTTTTAATTTTATGCTTTAGTAAAATTTTTTGAATTTGAAATTTTAATAATATTTTGGATATCCAAATCAAATATAGCAAAAAAACATTTGTCGAACAAGCAAATAGAGGGGAAACTTTTAGTTGCAAATGATTATTTTTATATATTTTTTTAATTTTAAGACTAAAATTAAATTTTCACACTTTAAATTTCCAAAATACAAAAAAAGAGACTCATTACGAGTCTCTTAAATTTAATTTTCAGTTGTTATGTAACTATAGCTCTATATCTCTTAAATTAAGCATTTAAACCTTTAGCACTTAGCTACTTCAAATGAGATACTTTGCTACTTTTCCCTTGCGGGATAAATTAAAACTCTTCATTGGAATCACCTTTTCTTAGTTACCAATTTGTTTTCATCAGCTAGCTTAACTATAGTATAGAGCATGATTCTATTTTTGTCAATGTTTTCCTATAAATTTTTTAACTTTTTTAAATTTACTTTATTTTCTTCAATTTTTCCTTTTTCAAGGGCATCTTTTATTTCTAAAATCAATTGATTTTCAGAGTTTTTTGATCCAACCTTTACGATATAATTTTTTGAATCATCTTTTCCCTTAATAATAACTTCATTTTCTTTTGACTTGGAAATAGATTTCATACCTTCATAGGGAAAATAATAATTTCCTAAAACTAATCCATTTTCATAGGATCCAACTACATTTCCAAGAACATCATTTCCATTTCTAAAGGAATGTTTTTTGGGAATTTCATAAATATCTGTCTCTTTTTCATCTTTAATAAGGAATTTTCCATTTTGTAAATTAAATAAAAATAATAAAAATAATCCCACTATAAATATTGGACTTGCCAATGTGTTAATTATATCTACATTTCTAAAATACATTTGTTGTAAAAAGTATATATTTACAAAGAATAAAAATCCTATGTAGACAAAAATATTTATATAATAAGTTCTCTTCCTTATTTTTAAACCTGGTAGCTTTGAAATATTTTTGTATTTTGAAATAAAATCAACAGCTGTCATGATAAATAAATAATTTATCAATCCCCACATTACTGAATATAATAGGGCACTTTTTCCCATTTCATTTTTCATTCCAGATAAACTTAAACCAAAGGGTATTAAGACTGAAATGCCTATAATTGCATTTTGTAATTTTTTATTCACCTTGTACTCCTTTTAATTAAAATAATCCCTCCTGGGATTATTACTCATCATATCTATTTAAATTATATTTTTCTATTACAGAAATTATTTTGTCGGCATAATTTGGATCAGTTGCATAGCCGCCTTCTTGAATATATTTTGCTGCTTCTTTGTAGTCCTTGGCAGTTTTTACCTTGGAGTATCTCTTAGATGTAGAAAGAAGTTTTGCATAATGATTAAAGGATTCACTCTTAGAAGAATATTTTTTAAAATTTTCCATATACCTTCCGCTTTTGCCTTCAACATATTCTTCTGTCTCAAAGACTATGCCATCCTTTTTTTTCACTGCCTTAATGCCAAAATAATTATTATATTCAAGTGAAAGCTGAGATCTTCCCCAGTTACTTTCAAGAATTGACTGTGCAATCATAACAGAAGGAAAAAGATCATTTCTCTTTGCAATTCTAACTGCCAATTTTGCACTGTCTTCAATATAATTTTCCCTGTAGTTTTTTTCTTCTAAATCTCTTTTTTCTTGGGCCTTATTTATGAAAAAACTCATGAGAAAAATAATTGCAAGAAAAGTTAGGATAATAACAAGACAGCCGCAGCCAATTTTTTTAATTTTCATTTCTCACTTCTTCATAAAGTTTACTTATTTTTTTATTTAAAATTGGGTGGAAGTAATTTGGAATTAATTCATTTAAAGATTCCAAAACAAATTCACGCTCTGCTATATAAGGATGAGGAACAATTAATTCATCTGTAAATATAATTTCTCTATCAATAAATAAAATATCAAGATCAATTGTCCTTTCTCCCCATTTTTCATGTCTAACTCTACCTAAATCAAGTTCAATCTTTTGCAAAATGTGAAGCAAATCATGGGGATCTTCATAAGAAGAAACTTTTACAACTGTGTTTAAAAAGTCGCCTTGGTCAGTTTTTCCCCAAGCCTTTGTCTCTATAATACTTGCCTTATCAAGAACTTTAAGACCTTCTCTTTCCATCATTTCAAGGGCACTTTTTATATATCCTTCTCTATCGCCAAGATTTGTGCCAATGCCGATGTAATAATTTCTTCTCTTTTTATTACATCTAACAGAAGCTGTATCAAGGGGCAAATTTATTGGCGCCCATGGTTTTTTTATTGTTAAATCAACTGTCTGTGCAATTTCATAATTGTCAAAAATAAATTTTGTAAGCTTATAGGCAAGAGTCTCGATTAAATCTTCAGTTTCTCCTTTAAATAAGTCATAAAGCTCATGGGATAATTTTCCATAATCTATGGATTCATCCAAATTTTTTTCTATTGCACATTTTCTAAAACTAAGTCCAATTTCTGCACTTATTAAAAATTTTTGTCCAAGTTTTTTTTCTTCTCCAAAAAGTCCATGATTTGCATAAACTTCAAGATCTTTTATTTTGATAAAATCCATAATTCTCCCATCAATATTTTATTTCGTGATTTTTCTTCTCATAGGACCAATTGCAAGCCTCATAGGCAGGACATCTAAAGCAAGGTCTTGATAATTTATCTGACCTATAAAAAATATTGAAAAATTCATCTTCTGCCAAATCCTTAGTCCTGTGATAGGCTATGCAGTTTAAAATTCTATTTTTTTCTTCACTAGAAAAATCTGTAATTTCTAAAATTTCTCTTGCTATATCAACTGATGCCTTAGCATGATTTATCCCTTCTTTAATCTCAATTACACGACCTAAATCATGTAAAAGTGCCGTAGAATAAATCATATCCTTATCAACATCAACATCTTCTTCTAATTTTAAAATGTAACAAATTCTAGCAACAGATATAAAATGTTCATAATTGTGCCTACAAAAGAATCTATCCCTTTCAAGGTACTCTAATTCATTTAAATAATCCTTGTAGATTTTGCTCTTAATGATTTTATTTGTGTTTTTCACTTGAATTCAATTAATCTAAAAGCTTCTTGCTTTTGTTTTTCATCAGTTTCTAAAACGCCTCTAGCAACTGCTGTAACAGTTTTTGAGCCAGGTTTTTTAACTCCTCTCATATTCATGCACATGTGCTCAGCTTCAATAACAACTAAAACTCCCTTTGGTTCAAGGTATTTCATCATTGCATCTGCAACTTCAATGCTAAGTCTTTCTTGAAGTTGTGGTTTTTTTGCATAAGTTTCAACAGTTCTTGCAAGTTTAGAAAGTCCAGCAACTTTTTGGTCTGGAATATATGCAATGTGAGCCTTGCCATAAAATGGAAGGAAGTGATGCTCACACATTGAGTAGAAGTTTATATCCTTTACTACAACAATATTATCTTCAGTAATCTCAAAAGTTTTTGAAAGATGTTCTTCAGCAGTTTTGCCAATTCCTGCAAAGACTTCTTCATACATCCTTGCAACTCTAGCTGGAGTTTCAACTAAACCTTCTCTAGTTTTGTCTTCTCCAATTGCTTCGATTATCATTTCTACAGCTTTTTCAATTTTTTCTTTATCCATTATAATCTCCTTATAGATTTTTTAATTACAAAAATTATTATAACATATTGATGCTTATATTAATAACTAATACCCACAAATTAGCTCCTATAATAATAAAGAGCTAATTTGTCTTTAATTTACAATTTATTTATAATTTGGTACAATATTTGCCGAGGTGAAAGATGAAGAAATTACTTCTATACTTATCTATTGTTTCTATATTATTTTTATCCCCAATAAATGTAATGGCTGAAAATGTAAAAACAGTAGAAAACACAAATCTTAATACAAATCAAAATACAAATCAAAATACCAAGGAAATTGATCCAAATACAATTAGAAATAAAGACTTCTTAGTTCCAACTAAAGAAGGCGTACAAAAAGCCAATCAATATGAAGCCGATAAAATAAAAAAATTGGAAGAAGTTCCCTTAGAAGGACTTACAAAATCTTATCTTTTAGGAGATTACAAATCTGGCGAAATTTTAGAAGGCTATAATTTAGATGAAGTTCGTGCAATGGCATCGACTTCAAAGCTTGTTTCAATTTTTGTTGTCTTAGATAAAGTTTCTGATGGGTCAATCTCACTAAAGGATGAAGTAGAAATTGATCACGAAGTTGCATCTCTTACTGGTTCAACTTTTAAATTAAAAGAAGGCGACAAGGTTAGTGTAGAAAAACTAATTGAAGCCTCAATGGTTGTATCAGGTAATGATGCTATAACTGCCCTTGCAAAATACATTGCAGGCTCAACAGATGCCTTTGTAAAAATGATGAATGACAAATGTGAAGAACTTGGACTAAAAAATTCACTAATGGTAAATCCAACTGGACTTACAAATTATGAAATAACTGATTATAACAAGATGACAACAAGGGAAATGTTTAAACTTGCAACAGAACTTTTAAAACAACATCCAGAGATTTTACATTATACAACAATTGAAAAATTAGAAGAACCTGAAAGAAATTTTATAGAATATAGTACAAATCCAGTCCTTGGTATTGTTCCTGAAGTTGATGGTTTAAAAACTGGTTATACAAATGCAGCTGGCAGATGTGTAATTTTGACAGGCCTTGAAAAGGGTGTAGAAAATAAATCAAAGGACATGAGATTAATTTGTATAACAACTGGTTCAAATTCTGATTTTGAAAGATTTGTGGCTTGCAAAAGACTTATCACAAGAGGATTTGAAGATTACGGCTATAATGCAGTGGGAGATACAGAAAAAGAAGTTAGAACTATAGAAGTTCTTAACTCTCAAGATGAAGGAATACCAGTTTATCAAAAGGAAGTTGGATATATTCTTTCAAAGTCTAGCACTAAATTAAAAGAAATAGTAAGTATTGATGAAGATTTAAAGGCTCCCTTAGAAGCAGGTACTTCAGTTGGAAAAATTTCTTTTTACAAAGATGATGACTTAGTTTATAAAAGTGATTTAATTGTTAAGGACAAGGTTTATGAAAAAGGATTTTTTAACAAATTTAAAAAAGTCTTTGAAGAAATTTTTGTAAATATAGAAAAGGCAGCTTAAAATAATAAAAAATTTAAAAATAAAAATTTCAAATTTAAAATAAAAAATTTTAAAAAACTAGAAGTGTCAAAAAAAATTGACACTTCTTAAAAATTTATATACAATTATTTTATAGGTCTACGTAGCTCAGTAGGATAGAGCACACGCCTCCTAAGCGTGGGGCCGGAGGTTCGACTCCTCTCGTGGACGCCAATATCACTTGCCAAGGCAGGTGATTTTTTTTGATTTAAAATTTTATTAAAGTTTAAATCAATCATTAAAAAGCTCTATTACATTTATAACTGGAACTTCATAGGGATGATTTTTCTTTATTATTTTCATAACTTCATCTAAATCACTTTTTCTTATTCTAAATTCAACTTTATTTTCTAGCACATCTTCAATTTTTCCAAGACTGCCTATGTAGGGATTTGCCCCTTCAATTGGTCTAAAGTGTCCTGTTACTGGTGTTTCTGCATAGCAAAAATCATAATTTTCTTCTCTTAAAAATCCACCTTCATTTACTTTTTCCATTAGTTTTTTTGTATTTTCTCTTGGTATAAATACTTCTATTTTTAAAAATTTCATGATAAACCTCCTATTTTTTTATACCCAAATTAGATAAAAATTGTTTAAATTGTTATTCATTGGTTATAAATAAATCAGGAGGGGAGATTATGATAAAATTAATAATCAAAATTCTTATTAGTGGATTAGCAATTCTTATAACTTCTGCACTTTCTATAGGGATTCAAACTGATGGGTATACAACTGCAATTTTAGCAGCTGTTGTAATTGGTATTTTAGACTGGGCAATTAATAAATTCACAGGTGTTGACGCTTCACCATTTGGTAGAGGAGCTGTCGGATTTGTAGTTGCTGCTATCATTCTATTTATCACAGGTAAAATCGTAGATGGATTTACTGTATCAATTCTCGGCGCTATTATTGGTGCTCTTATTCTTGGTATTGTTGATTCTTTTTTACCAGCTGATAAAAAAACTATGTAATATAAAAATTAAGGCTCGAGAAATCTCGAGTCTTTTTTTTGTGGATAAGTGAGAATTTTTTATGATTTTTATTAATTTTCTTGGAAAAATTTCAAAAAGTTATTCACATTTTTTAAATTCTATCTACATTTGTTATTAAATATTTTTTATTTTTTATTAACATTTTGTAGGATTTAATTTTTTTACTAATTTTTAAATTTATAATAATTTAAAAAGCCTATGAGTTTTATCTCATAGGCTAAAATTAAATTATTTATTTTTCTTTTCTTTTTCATCAATACTTTCAACTGAAATAGTTTCTATAACTCCACCAGTTGCCATTTTTACTATTTGGAAGATATTTTCTCCATCGTCTACTATAGTTCCCATTTCTGCTTCTTCTGCATTTTTAATTAAAAGGGCTGATACATAACCACCAAGTGTTGTTGCATCCCCAGAGTCTATGTCAAAGCCATATTTTTTGTTAAGTATTTTAATTGGAGTGGATGCAGAGTATTCGTTGTGCTCAGTTGCTGCACTGTCAATACTAACTCCTGTCAGCAAGAATTTTCTAGTAGCAAATAAAACTGCAATTGCTATTGTAGCAATAAGTAAGTCCACCATATTATCTGAATATACTAACATTTTTCTGGAAATTACAAGTAATATCAAGTGAATAATATTTGTATCTGTATGTGCAATCATCAAAACTACAAATTCTATTGCTATTACCAGTAAAAGTACATGAGAGAGAAAATTTTGAAATATTTTATAAGAAAGTGTTGCGTCACTTGTTATTATTTTAAGATAATACTTCATAATATCTGGTACTGAAATTATAACACCAGCTATTAGCATAATGGACACAACTATTTCAAATAAATTTACAATTCTTAAAAGGGTAACTAGGTACCTATTCCTGTTCATTATACCTCCATAGTTTTAGCAAGTTCTTTTTTCATTTTTTCTAAAACTTTTTTTTCTATTCTCGAAACTGTCATTTGAGAAATATTTAATTCTTTGGCAATTACAACTTGAGTCTTTTTGTTAAAATATCTGTCGATTAAAATAGTTTTTTCAACTTCGTCTAAATTTTCCATAGCTCTTTTGAAAAAGTCATTTGATTCTATTTTGTCAAAATATTTTTCCTCTACTCCTATTAAATCTGATAGATTTACTTCACTTTCGTCTCCTGAATCATAGGATATATCAAGAGACTGAGGAGTGTAAACTTTTGATGCTTCCATAGCTTCCATTATCTCTTCTGGAGTTGAATTTAGAAATTCTGCTATCTCATCAATAGTAGGAGTCTTTTGATATTTTTGAGATAAAGTTACAGTTGCGTTTGCAATTTTTTTGGATAGCTCTTGAATTCTTCTTGGAACTCTAATGGTCCATCCATTATCCCTAAAATATTTTTTAATTTCTCCAATTATAGTTGGTGTTGCAAAAGATGAAAATTCAAAACCCTTGTCTGGATCATATCTTTCTATGGCATAGATTAGTCCAATAGATGCAACTTGATAAATATCGTCATAATCTATTCCTCTACCTGTATACTTTTTAGATAGGATTTCTGCAATATAAAGATGCTCTTCAATTAAAATATCTCTTATTTCTTGATCTTCTGTTTCATGATACTCTTTAAAGAGTTGTTTTCTCTCTTCTTTTGTAAGTCTTCTATCTAAATTGTTGTATTCTTTTAAATTCATAACAAACCCTTACAATTTTTTTGACAAAATTAATTTATTTCCATCAAAATAACATTCATCAACAAGAGATTCAATAATAGTTTTTGCAAGAAATAAATTCTCAGATGAATCTAACTTATCTTTTTCGATTTCACTAACAAAAATTTTAATATTTTTTTCATCTTCTATTTCAAATACTAAATCTATATAATCTAAATCTGTACAATTTTGTGCAATATTTAAACTCTCTGTCACTGCCATTTTTAAGTCTTCAATTTCTTCAATATTTCTTTTTAAAAGATTTAAAATTCCAGATAAGGTAAGTCTAACTGTTGAAAAATATTTTGCATCATTAGGTATTTGATATTTAATTTTATCCATACTACCCCCTAATTTCAAACATATCTTCAAGTTTAGTAATCTTAAAGAGCTTCATTATTGAATTGTTTATATTTTCAATTACAATTTTATTACCGTCTTTTTCAATTTCTTTTAGTATATAGATTAGTGAACCAAGACCTGTTGAATCAAGGTATTCCAATTCACTAAAGTCGAATAAAATATCTTTTTTATCTTTTTCATAAACCTTTAAAGATTTTTCTTTAAATTTTTTTGTATTATAAACGTCAAGTTCTCCCTTTGGATATAGAACTAAAAATTCATCAGTATTTTTTGACTCTAATTTAAATTCCATAAAGCCTCCTAGTCTCCAATATAATTGGCAACAGCTACAACTTTTGCATCTGTCAAATTCATAAGTTTAACACCAGAAGTGTTTCTACCTTGGATAGAAATATCTTCTGTTAAAATTCTAATAATAATTCCAGAATCTGCAATTATCATAACATCGTCTTCTTTTTCAACAACTGTTGCAGCAGCTAAATCTCCTGTCTTTTTAGTAATTTTATAAGTTAAAAGACCCTTGCCGCCTCTATTTTGAGGTCTATATTTAGAAATTTCAGTTAATTTTCCAAATCCATTTTCTGAAATTACAAGTAAATATTTATCTTCACAAACAAGATCAGATGAAACTACAATGTCATCTTCACTAAGATCAATTGACTTAACGCCCATTGAATTTCTACCAGATTTTCTTACTTGTTCTTCATTAAATCTTATGGCAAGACCTTTTTTAGTTACAAGCATTACATCTTCATCATCTTTAGTCAAATGTACATCAATTAACTTGTCATCTTCATTTAATTTTATGGCAATTATTCCTGATTTCCTAATATTTTTATACTCTTTAAAAGGTGTTCTCTTTATAAGTCCCTTTTCTGTAACCATTAAGAAATTCATATCAGGGTCATATTCTTCCACAGGTATTATTGAAGTTACTCTTTCGCCTTCATCTAAATCTAAAAGATTAATAATAGCAGTTCCCCTTGAAGTTCTAGAATCCTCAGGAATTTCAAAAGCTTTTAATTTAAATACATTTCCTAGAGATGTGAAGAATAAAATCATATCGTGAGTTGAAGTAACAAAAAGTTCTTTTACAAAGTCTTCATCTCTCATATTTCCAGATGAAACTCCTCTTCCGCCTCTTTTTTGTGGCTTATAAGTTCCTTCACTCATTCTCTTGATGTAGCCAAATTGAGTAAGAGTTATTACAACATCTTCTCTTTTAATAATATCTTCCATCTCAATATCAGTTCTCTCATGAGAAATTACAGTTCTTCTAAGATCACCATATTTTGATTTAATTTCAAGAAGTTCTTCTTTTATAACATTCATAAGTACGTCGTTGTTTTCTAAAACTTCTTTAAACCATTTTATATCAGTCTTTAGTTTTTCATATTCAGCTTCAAGTCTTTCTCTTTCAAGTCCTGTAAGTCTTCTAATTCTCATATCTAAAATAGCTTGAGATTGTGCTTCAGATAGTTTAAATTCTTGGTAGAATTTTTCTTTTGCTTCATTGTCATCTTTTGATGCTCTTACTATTTTTATGATTCTGTCAATATTATCAAGGGCAATAAAAAGTCCTTCAACTATGTGAGCTCTCTTTTCAGCCTTATCTAAATCAAATTTTGTCCTTCTAGTTACAACTTCAACTTGATGATCAACATAATATCTTATTATTTCCTTTAAATTTAAAATTTCTGGTTTTCCATTTACAAGGGCAAGATTTATAATTCCAAATGTTGTTTGCATTTGCGTGTTTTTGTAAAGTTTATTTAAAACAACTTCTGCATTGGCATCACGTTTTAATTCAACTATTATGTTTATGCCTTTTCTATTGGAAGCATCTGTTATATTTGAAATTCCATCAATTACTTTATTTTTAGCAAGCTCAGCTATTTTCATAATTAAGGATGATTTATTTACTTGATAAGGAAGTTCTGTAATTACAATTTTTTCACGATTGTTTTTAAAAGTTTTAATTTCTGCAACTGCTCTTACAGTTATTTTTCCTCTACCTGTTTCATAGGCTTCCTTTATCCCTTCAGTTCCCATAATTTGAGCACCCGTAGGAAAATCTGGTCCCTTGATTATTTCATTTAATTCAGAAATGGAAATATTGTCCTTGTCAATATAGGCTATGATTCCATCTATTGCTTCATTCATATTGTGTGGAGCCATATTTGTGGCCATACCTACAGCAATACCAGAAGAACCATTTACTAAAAGATTTGGAAATCTAGCTGGAAGAATAGTTGGTTCTTTTTCATTTTCATCAAAGTTTGGAACAAAATCAACTGTGTCTTTATTAATATCTCTTAGCATTTCTTCTGCAAGCTTAGTCATTCTAACTTCTGTATAACGCATAGCTGCAGCGCCATCGCCGTCAATATTACCAAAGTTTCCTTGTCCATCTACTAAGGGATATCTTGTGTTAAAATCTTGAGCAAGTCTTACTGTTGCTTCGTAAATAGATGAGTCACCATGAGGGTGATACTTACCCATTACATCCCCAACAAGTCTTGCTGACTTTCTGTAAGGTCCATTTGATGCAAGATTAAGTCCCTGCATACCATATAAAATTCTTCTATGAACTGGTTTTAATCCATCACGTACATCAGGAAGTGCTCTTGCCACTATTACAGACATTGAATAGTCAAGATAAGAAGACCTCATCTTTTTATTAATATCAACATCAAGTATTCCTGATTCTATAAAATTATTTTCAGTCATCTTTCACTCCTATGCATCAATATAATCTGCATAAACTGCATTTTCTGTTATAAATTCTCTTCTTGGCTCAACTTCTGTTCCCATTAAAACTGTAAAAGTATCATCAGCTTCAGATAAATCATCTATATTTACCTTTAAAAGAAGTCTATTGTCTGGATTCATTGTAGTTTCCCAAAGTTGTTCAGGATCCATTTCACCAAGACCCTTATATCTTTTAATATTTATTTTTGCATCGTCATACTCTTTAAGTGCAAGTCTAAGTTCCTTTTCATTATGACAATATCTAAGTATTTTAGTTCCCTTTTCTATTCCAAATAATGGAGCTTGTGCAACATAGACATGGCCTTCTTCTATTAAAGGTTTCATATATCTAAAGAAGAATGTCAAAAGAAGTGTCATAATATGGGCACCATCCACATCGGCATCGGTCATTATTATAATTTTATCGTATCTCAATTTTTCTATGTTAAATTCTTCGCCAATTCCTGTTCCAAAGGCAGTAATCATTGCACGAATTTCAGATGAATTAAGCATTTTATCAAGTCTTGCCTTTTCAACATTCATAATTTTTCCTCTTAGAGGAAGTATTGCTTGATATGCTGAATCTCTTCCGTCCTTTGCAGAACCACCGGCAGAATTACCTTCGACTAAGAAGATTTCATTTCTTTCTGGATCATCATTTTGACAATCTGCAAGCTTACCTGGTAGAGTCATAGACTCTAAATTGTTTTTCTTTCTAGTTAAGTCTCTTGCCTTTCTTGCAGCTTCTCTTGCACGTCTTGCTGAAAGGGCCTTATCTAGTATTTGTTTTCCAACCTTTGGATTTTCTTCCAAGAAAACTGCCAAATCTTCTGATAAAACTGAATCTACAATTCCCCTAGTTTCTGAATTACCAAGTTTTGCCTTAGTTTGTCCTTCAAATTGTGGATCAGGAAGTTTTACACTTATTACTGCTGATATTCCTTCTCTTACATCTTCACCAGAAAGATTTTCTTCTTTTTCTTTAATTATATTATTTTTTCTACCATAATCGTTCAAAGTTCTTGTAAGAGCAGATCTAAATCCTGAAAGGTGACTTCCACCTTCTTCAGTATTAATATTATTTGCAAAAGAAAGTACAACTTCTGAATAAGAGTCTGTGTATTGAATTGCAATTTCTACAGCAGTTTCTTCTCTAACTTCATCAATATATATTATTTCATCGTGAACTGGCTTTTTCTTGTGATTTATAAATTCAACAAAGGATTTAATTCCACCTTCATAGTGAAATACCTCTCTTAAATCTTTTCTTTCATCAATAAATTCAATTTTTATGCCCTTATTAAGAAATGCCATTTCTCTAAATCTTTTAGATAAAACTTCGTCAGAAAATTCTACAGTTTCAAAAATTGTATCATCTGGTTCAAAATAAATTGTAGTTCCTGTATCTTCTTTTTTTGTTTCTCCAATTACTTCAAGTTCACTTTTTCTAATACCTTTGGAAAACTCTTGTCTATAAATTTTGCCATCTCTTTTTACAGTTGCAACTAATTTATTTGAAAGAGCATTTACTACAGATACACCTACACCATGAAGTCCACCAGAAACCTTATAGGCAGAATTGTTAAATTTTCCACCTGCGTGAAGTATTGTAAGTACAGTTTCTACTGTAGATTTTCCAGTTTGCGGATGTATAGCAACAGGAATACCTGAACCATTATCAGTAATTTCTACGCTTCCATTTTTATTTATCTTTATAATTATATGATCGCAAATACCAGCAAGGGCTTCATCTATTGAGTTGTCTACAACTTCATAAACTAGATGATGTAAACCTCTTGGTCCAGTAGAACCAATATACATACCAGGTCTTTTTCTAACTGGATCTAGTCCTTCTAAGACCTGTATGTCCGATGCGTCATAATGTCTCTTATCCTTCGCCATTTTATCTCCTATTCTAATAAATTACTTTGCCTTCACTTATTCTATAAAAATTTGCATCAACTGATTTTAAAAATTCATCAGTTTCTGTTGTAGTAATAAATGTTTGTAAATCTTTTAATGAATGTAATAAATACCTACTTCTATTTGAATCAATTTCAGAAAAAACATCATCAAGAAGAAGAAGAGGTTTTATTTTATATAAATCTTTTATTAAATCTGCTTCAGCTAATTTTAAACTAAGTACAATACTTCTCTGTTCACCTTGAGAACCATAACTTTTAGAAGAAAATTTGTTGATTTTAAAATCTAAATCATCTCTGTGAGGACCAATAGTGGTATATTTTTTCTCCATATCCTTTTTTAGAGAATCTTTCATGAGTTTAAAATAATTTTCCATAAGTTCCCCTTCATCTACAAAAACTGGAACTGTTGAGAGATAAGTAATATTTAAATCATCTCCAGAAATTAATTTATAATGCTCTTTTGCAATTTCATTTAATTTCTTAATTGTCTTTAGCCTCATAATGATTATTTTTGTGCCATTTTTTACGATTTCTCTGTCATATACATCTAAGAGATTTTTATCCATATTCATTTTCAAAAGTTTATTTCTCTCGAATAAAAGTCTTCTGTATTTATACATATAAAAATCATAGTTTAAGTCAATATTAGATAGTAAATCGTCTAAAAATTTTCTTCTTTCCTTTGGTGAATATTTTATCATATTGAGATCATCAGGATTAAATAGGACAACAAATCTTGATTTTCTAAAGTCCTTTGTATTCACTTTTTCATCATTAATAAATAATTTTTTATTTTCAAATTTTGAAATTTCAAGTCTAAAGTCATCTTTATAGTCATAAGTATTATATCTAGTAATAATACTAGAAGAATTTTCATCTATATTTATAAGATCCTTGTCCTTTGAATTTCTAAAGGAATTTGCCCTAATAGACATATAAATTGATTCAATTAAATTTGTCTTTCCTGAAGCATTTAAACCATAGAGAACATTTATATTTTCACCAGGATTAAAATCTAAACTCTTGTAATTTCTGAAATTAAAAAGTCTTAGATATTTGAGTTTCATTTTTCACCAATAACAAATTCATTTCCCATAAAGGAAATTTTATCTCCCTTATATAATTTTTTGCCTCTTCTAGTTTCTACTTCTCCATTAACTTTAACAAGTCCATCTAAAATCATAGCTTTTGCAAATCCTCCTGATTCAGCAAGACCTGTAAGTTTTAGAAGAGAATCCAGTTTTATATATTCAGTATCTATATTTATAGTTTCCATATTTACCCCGCAAGTCTTACTGGAAGTACAAGATAAATATATGAGTCGTCTTCCACTTCAGTTATTATTAATGGATTTACAGAATCTGTGAAATTAAGCACAATTTCTTCTGATTCTAAAATTTTAACTCCATCTAAAATATATCTTGAATTAAAAGCAATATCCAAAGTTTCATCATGTTCTGATGTCTTAACCTTTTCAAAAACATCTCCAATTTCGGAATTACTCTTTATATCAATGTAATTTTCCTTAACATTTAACTTTATTAGGTTAGCCCTGTCTTCTCTTGCAAGAAGAGATGCTCTTTCAACTGCAAGTTGAAATTCTCTTTTAGAAACAGTAGTAGAAATTTTGTGTTCATCTCTTAAAAGAGCACTGTAGCTGAAAAATTCTCCACTTAATAAAGTGCTATAAAATACAGTTTCATCAAATTTAAAAACTATATTATTTCTTGAAATATTAAGAGTTACATCTATATCATCGTCAATTATTTTTACAAGTTCATTAAGTGATCTTGATGGAATAATAACTTTATTTTCTATGCCAGTTTCCTTAACAAGCTTTTGAATTGCCATTCTAAATCCATCTAGTGCAACAAAATTTATAAAGTTTTTCTTTATATCCATTAAAACACCAGTAAATACAATTCTTGATTCATCTGTAGAAACTGCAAAAGTTGTTTTCTTTACAATATTTTTTAAATCTTTAGAAGATATAACTATTTTAATATCCTCTTCAACCTTTGGAAGATCAGGATATTCATCTGCTTTTTGTGTAGAAATATTAAAAATAGAGTCGCCACATTTTAGATTCATTACATAATTTTCTACATTTATATTTATAATGTCATTTTCAAGCTTTCTTATAATATCTCCAAAGAGTCTTGAATTTATTACGATTTCTCCTTCTCTTTCAACTATTGCATTTAATTGTGTCTTAATACTTATTTCTGTATCAGTTGCAGTAAGTATTAAGGTATTGTCTTTAGCTGAAATTTTTATGCCCTCAAGTATTTGCATAGTTGTTCTTTGAGAAATTGCTTTTTGAACTATTGAAATGTGTTTTGTAAGTTCTTTTCTGTTAACCTTTATTAGCATTTTTTCCTCCTAGAAAATAGTATATTAATTAGTAATAGTAGTAGGGCTTGTTAATTTGTTAATAAGACCTTCAAAGCTATGAGATATAATAAAATTTAATATTGATAACATGTTGATAAGTTTTAGGATTATAAAAAGTTATCAACAGTTATGATTTTATTTCTTTTATTAAATTTGTTATCTCAATTTTAAATATAGGATCATTATCTAAATCCTCAGTTATTTTATCATAAGCATGAATTACAGTAGAATGATCACGACCACCAAACACATCGCCTATTTTTGGAAGACTTAAATCAGTAAGTTCTCTAGTAATATACATAGCTATTTGCCTTGGATATGCAATAGCCTTTGTTCTCTTTCTTGAATTTAAATCATCAGTAGTTAAACCATATTTTTTTGCCACTTCAGACTTAATAAATTCTGCAGTAATTTGTTTTTTTGCCTTAGTTTCATAAATATCACGAAGAACTATGGCAGCAGAATCAACAGAAATTTCAGAATCAGTGAGTTTGGAATATGCCATTACACGAGAGAGAGCTCCTTCAAGTTCTCTAATGTTACTTCTAACATTCTCAGCAATAAAATTCATAACCTCTTGGCTAACTTCAAAACCTTCGGAATCAGCTTTTTTTCTTAAAATTGCAATTCTAGTTTCAAGATCTGGTGGACCGATATCCACCACAAGTCCCCAGGCAAATCTTGAAATTAACCTTTCTTCAAGACTTTTAATGTCCTTTGGAGGTTTATCAGAAGTGAGGACTATTTGCTTATTTTGCTCGTGAAGTTCATTAAAAGTATGGAAAAATTCTTCCTGAGTTCTATCTTTATCAGCTATAAACTGAATATCATCGATTAATAGAAGATCAACTTTTCTATATTTATTTCTAAAGTCTTCATTTTTATTAGTTTGAATAGAATTTATAAGTTCATTTGTGAATTGTTCACTTGTAACATATAAAATTTTCTTAGTAGGATCTTGTTCTAGTACAAAATGTCCAATTGCATGCATTAAGTGGGTCTTACCAAGTCCAACACCTCCATATATAAATAATGGATTTGAAAATGCATTTTGTGGGTTTTCATAATTTTCAGACACTGCAAGTGCAGCTGCATGGGCAAATTCATTGCTCTTTCCAACTACAAATGTTTCAAAAGTGTATTTTGGGTTTAGCCTAGAAACATTTAAAAAAGGCTTATTTATAATATCTGCAGGATTTGAATCCGTTGATTCATCATCTGAAATAATGCTTATATCAAAATCAATGCCTGTAATTTCTTTTAAAGCATCACCGACTAAATCGAAATGCCTCTTATTATTTACTAGATAATCTCTTATAAAAGGTGAAGGAACTTTTATTATGATTTTTTTATTATCGTAGTCAATTGATTTTGGGAGCATTCTGGAAAACCAAGTGGAATATGTAACTTGAGACATAGATCTTTTTTCAAGTTCTTTTAAAAAAGATTCCCACATAGTGGAAAGTTCTTTATCCATATTTCCTCCTAAATTAACAAATAATAAATTGTTGATAATTTTACGTTTATAAGTAAATCTACAATTGTGTATAAATTTGTGGATAAATAAATATTAACAGTATGTGTTTAGTAAAATTGTTGATAAAATTACTTAAAAAACCGATTATTTAGAAATTTAAAAAAATAAAAATAAAATTATCAACAATTTATCAACAGAATGTTAATAACTTTATTTATAAACAATTTTGTTTTTATTCACATACACTTTATATTTATCAACATATATTTTAACAAATATTGCCATACTTATCAACAATAAGCGATTTTGCAATATTTATAAGTTAGATATTATTTTTATTATTATAAAATTATTTTCATATCATTTTTTTTAATAAATCACCTATATTACTTGACAAGACTCCCATTTGTAAATAAAATGATAAGGATAGAAAGAGGTGAGAACTTTGAAGAGAACTTTTCAACCAAAAAATAAACAAAGAAAAAGAGAACACGGTTTTCGTTCAAGAATGAGAACTAGAGCAGGTAGAGCCGTTATCAAAGCAAGAAGAAGAAAGGGCAGAAAGAGACTTTCAGCTTAGGTTTTATAATGAAGGATTGTTATTTAAAAAAAAATAGTGAATTTCAAAGGGTTTATTCTAATAAGAAGATTTCTGGATCAAAATTTATTACTCTTTTTACTGTAAAAAACAATAGAGATTATCCAAGATTTGGTATTACTACCACTAAAAAAATTGGAAATGCAGTAAAGAGAAATTTTGTTAGAAGAAGATTAAAACACCTTTTAAGAGAGAATTCTCATAAAATAAAAGCAGGTTACGATTATGTTTTTGTTGTAAAAAAGGAAGCATGCGAATCTGATTTTAATGACTTTAGGAATTCTTTTTTTTCTGTTTTAAAAAGACAAAAGAAGATGATTAAATGAGTAAAATTTGTATGATTTTAATAAGATTTTATCAAAAATTTATTTCGACATACCTTTTACCAGGAAGACACTGTAGATTTACACCCACTTGTTCACAATATAGTTATGAAGCCTACGAGAAATATGGTTTTTTTAAGGGATCCTATCTTACTATTAGAAGAATTCTTAAATGCCATCCCTTTCATAAAGGCGGTTACGATCCTCTCATTTAATATTGGAGGAATTTATTAATGCATTTAATTAGTTCTATACTTGGTATTTTTGTAAAGTTCATTTATGATGGACTTGCTGCAATTTTACCTCATGAACCAGCTCAAGTTTCATATTTTGCACTTTCAATTATAGTTGCAACAATTATTATTAAGCTTTTAATTTTGCCACTTAACATTTCTCAAATGAAGAATCAAAAGAAAATGGCAAAACTTCAACCAGAGCTTAAAAAAATTCAAAAAAAGTACAAAAATGACCCACAAACTTTAGCTGCAAAGCAACAAAAACTTTATAAAGATGCTAATACAAACATTGCTGCAGGATGTCTTCCTATGATTATTACAATGGTTGTCTTAATTGCCTTCTATAGAGTTTTTTGGAATCCGCAAACCTACGCTTTTACAGACCCAGGTTTTTACGAAGCCATGAACAAGAATTTCTTTTATATAAAGAATATTGATCATGTTGATCCAACTTTTATTATGCCAGTTATAGCTGCTGTTTCTACATTTTTAGTAAGTTTTATTACTACTAAAAACCCTGCTACACAAGGTGCAGGTGCTGATCAAGCTAAGTCTATGATGACTACTATGATGGTTGTAATGCCTATTTTAATTTTTTCTATGGCAAGAAAATATGCAGCTGGTCTTGTTATTTATTGGACTGTTTCTAATATATTTTCAATAGTCCAACAGCTTATTACTAATAAGATTGTAGAAGAAGAGATTGAAGAAGTTGAGGTTAAGGATAAGTAATGAATTATGTAATTAAAACGGGAAAATCCGTAGATGAAGCAGTAAGAGAGGCTCTAAGCGAATTAAATATTTCAAGAGAAAATGCTGAAATCGAAGTACTTGATGAAGGTCAAAAAGGATTTTTAGGACTTATTGGTTCTAAAGATGCAACTGTTAAAGTCTGGAAAAAAGAAGACGAAACTAAAAGTATTTTAAATGAAATATTTAATGGAGAAATTGAATCAGAGAAGAGCCAAGACGCAGTTCAAGAAAATGTTGAACTTGAAATCGAAAATAATGAAGTTTCTAGTAATGATGAAAAAGAAGTTCAAGAAGTTATAGATGTTGAAGAAACTGTAAAAAGCATTGAAGAAGAAAATGAAGAAATTTTAGCTGCTGCAAGAGAGTTTATTTCAAAAATTCTTGAAACTTTGGAACTTGAAAACATTGTGGAAATGGAACTTGATGATAATACTCTAAACATTAATGTCAATGGAGATGAAAATAGACTTGGAATTTTAATTGGAAAAAGAGGTGTAACTCTTGATTCAATCCAATATATTTTAAATTTACTTGTAAACAAAAAATCTTCAAGATATATTAGAGTCAATTTAGATTCTAGTGGTTATAGAGAAAAGAGAAAAGAAACTCTTATAAATCTTGCAAATAAAATGGCAAATAAAGTTACTAAGACTGGAAGGTCAGTTAAACTTGAACCTATGAATTCTTATGAAAGAAAAATTATTCATACAGCTTTGCAAGATTATGAAGGAGTACTTACACATTCTGAAGGAAAAGATCCTTTTAGAAAAGTTGTAATTCAAAAAGAAAGAAAATATTGATGTGAAAATATTTTTTAGAGGGCTTTATTTTAAAAGCCTTCTTTTTTATTTCTTTTAATTGTAGTAATATAGTTTAAAAGGACTGATATAATGGGAAATTTAAATGATACTATAGCTGCAATTTCTACTGCTATTGGCGAAGCTGGTATTGCAATTGTAAGAATGAGCGGCGAAGATTCAATAAATATAATAGATAAAATTTTTGTAGCTGCAAGTAAAATTAAGATGAAAGATGCAGAAAATAGAAAATTCATGTATGGTCATATTTATGATGCTGACAAAAAAATTGATGAAGTTTTAGTTGTTAAAATGAAGGGACCACACTCTTACACTGCAGAAGATATTGTTGAAATTCACTGCCATGGTGGTGTTGTGTCTGTTAAGAGAATTTTAAATTTAATTCTCTCTAAGGGTGCAAGGCTTGCTGAAAAAGGTGAGTTTACTAAAAGAGGATTTTTAAATGGAAGAATTGATTTAACACAAGCTGAAGCTGTAATAGATCTTATTAAAGCCAAGACAGATATTTCCTTTGACCTAGGTTTAAATCAACTAAGTGGTGCTCTTAGCGAAGTTTTAAATAAATTAAAGGATGAACTTGTATCCATGCAGGCATTAATTGTTGCAAATATTGATTTTCCTGATGAAGATATAGAAGATGTTGCCTATAATGATCTTTTAGATAGAAGTAAAAAAATTCTTGATAAAATAGATAATCTACTTGAAAATTCTAAAAATTCAAGACTTCTTAGAGATGGCATAAATACAGTAATTCTTGGAAAGCCAAATGTTGGCAAATCTTCTCTTTTAAATGGTCTTTTAAAATACGATAGGGCAATTGTTACAGATATTGCAGGAACTACTAGAGATGTAATTGAAGATTATATAAATTTAGATGGAGTTTTATTAAAAATTTCTGATACAGCAGGAATTAGAGAAACTGATGACGAAGTTGAAAAAATTGGTGTTAATATTGCAAGAGAAAAATTAAAGGATGCAGACCTTGTAATTGCAATTTTCGATTTATCGAGAGACTTCGATGATGATGACAAAGAAATTTTAAAATTAATTGAAAATAAAAAACACATAATTATCTTAAATAAAGATGATTTAGAACAAAAGATTTCTGACGAAGAAATAGAAAAATATTTTAAGGATGACTATTTGAGACTTTCTGTTATGGAAAATGAATCTGTTATGAAAGTCGAAAAACTTATTATAGATCTGTTTTTTGATGGAGAGCTTCAAATTTCCTCTGATACGGTGCTTTCTAATTTAAGGCATATAAATGCATTAAGGGAAGCAAAAAAAGAGCTTTTAGAGGTAAATGAGAGTTTAAATAAAAGAGTGTTTTTAGATTTAATTGAAGTTGATCTTGAAAATGTAATTGCTCACATTTCTGAAATAACAGGAACAATTACGACAGAGGATATTTTGGACAGGGTATTTTCTGATTTTTGTATAGGAAAGTAGGTAAAGATGTCAGATATTAAATATTTTGAAGCTGGAGATTTTGACACAGTTGTAATTGGAGCAGGTCACGCAGGAAGTGAAGCTGCTCTTGCATCGGCAAGACTTGGTGCAAAAACTCTTTTATTATGTATAAATTTAGATTCAATTGCACAAATGAGCTGTAACCCCAACATTGGTGGTACAGGTAAGGGACATTTAGTTCGTGAAATTGATGCACTTGGCGGCGAAATGGCAAAAAATATAGACAAGACTTTTATCCAATCTAGGATGCTTAACACTTCAAAGGGTCCAGCAGTTCACTCACTTAGAGTTCAAGCCGACAAGAGAAAGTATCACGAAGAGATGAAGAGAGTTTTGGAAAATGAAGATAATCTCTATCTTGTGCAAGACGAAGCTGTTAGAATTTTAAAAGATGGAAATAAAGTCACAGGAGTATTGACTAAAAATGGAGCAAAATATAAGACAAAATGCGTTGTAATTTGTTCTGGAACTTATCTTAGATCAAGAGTATTTATGGGAGAAGTAAATTATTCTTCAGGACCTAGTGGCTTTGGTCCAGCAAATTATCTTTCAGAAAGCTTAGAAAAAGATTTTGGTATGAAGCTTAGAAGACTTAAAACAGGTACTCCTGCAAGAGTTCTCAGAAAATCAATAGATTATTCTGTCATGAAAGAACAAGCTGGAGACGAAAAAATTGTTCCTTTTTCTTTTTTAAATATAGACAAGGACTATGACATTCACCAAGAACTTTGCTATTTAACTTATACTACAAAAAAATGTCACGATATTATAAGAGAAAACATTGGAAGATCAGCCTTGGCACTTGGTGATATTGAAGGAAAAGGCCCAAGATATTGTCCTTCAATTGAAGACAAGGTAACAAGATTTGCAGATAGAGATGCCCATCAAGTTTTTATAGAACCTGAAGGACTAACAACTGATGAGATGTATATTCAAGGCGTTTCTTCTTCCCTTCCAGTAGAAATCCAACAACAATTTTATAAGGAAATAATTGGAATGGAAAATTGCAAAATATTAAGACCTGCCTATGCCATAGAATACGATGCAATTGATGCAACTCTTTTAAAGAGAAGCTTGGAACATATGGACTATGAGGGACTATTTTTTGCAGGACAAATCAATGGTTCTAGTGGCTATGAAGAAGCAGGATGCCAAGGTATTGTTGCAGGAATAAATGCAGCACTAAAAGTAAAAGGAAAAGAGCCCTTTGTACTAGATAGATCAGAAGCTTATATTGGAGTTTTAATAGATGATTTAGTTACAAAAGGAAGCTTGGAACCCTATAGAATGATGACTTCAAGGGCAGAATACAGACTTACTCTAAGACAAGACAATGCCGATTTAAGACTTACTGAGAGAGGAAGAGAAATTGGTCTAGTTGATGACGAAAGATATGAAGGTTATCTTTACAGAAAAAATGCCATTGAAGAAGAAATTAATAGGATTAAAAAAATTCAAATTAACCCAACTGCTGAAAACAATAAAATCCTTGAAAGCCTTGGTTCAACAGAAACTCAAAACTCCTTCTCCTTATATGAACTTATAAAAAGACCTGAGCTTGACTACAAAAAACTTGCAGTTTTCGACAAGGACAGACCTTTTGTGCGTGATGACGTAATAAGAAATATTGAAATAGAAATAAAATACGAAGGTTACATTAAAAAACAAGAAATTCAAATAAAACAATTCAAAAAGCTTGAAAACAAAAAACTTTCTAAAGACATTGACTACAAAAATATTGATGGTCTAAGAATAGAAGCAAGAGAAAAACTATCAGATATAAGACCAGAATCAATTGGTCAGGCTTCTAGAATTACAGGTGTTTCACCAGCAGATATAAATGTACTCTTGATATATCTTGAACAAATGAGGAGAAAAAATGTTAATTGATTATATGGAAGACTACGGTCTAGACACAAAAAACATTGATAAATTTGAAAAGTATAAAGAATTAATTCTTGAATATAATAAACACACAAACTTAACGAGAATTACTGAAGATGATGAATTTAATGTAAAACATTTTTTAGATTCTTTAAGCTTATTTAAAACAGATTTATTTGTGAAAGATAAAAAAATAATAGATATTGGAACAGGCGCAGGCTTTCCAGGTCTTCCCTTAAAACTATATAATGAAGACTTAGACATAACTCTACTTGATTCACTTAGAAAAAGAATTGATTTTTTAAATGGTGTAATAGAAGAACTTGGTCTAAAGAAGATAAGGGCAATTCATGCAAGAGCAGAAGAAATTGCAAGAGATCCAAATTATAGAGAAAGTTATGATATTGCTGTATCAAGAGCGGTTGCCAATTTATCAACTTTAACAGAATATGCAATGGCTTTTGTAAAAGTTGGAGGATATTTTATTTCTCAAAAGGGACCAGAGTATAGGGAAGAATTAAAAAGTGCAAAAAGAGCAATAGAATTAATGGGTGGAGAAGTAAAAGAAGTCATTCACACTCCCCTTCCTAATGATATTGATCACTATATAATAGTAATAAAAAAAGTAAAAGCAACAGATAAAAAATATCCAAGAGGCGGCGGAAAGCCAAGAAAATCACCTCTATAACAATTAAGATGAAAAGAATAAAAAGAAATGCTCCACATAGAGCATCGATAAAAAATAAAAAAATGCTCCACGTGGAGCAAAGCTTCAAAAAATTTTTGGAGCTTATTTTTTTGCTTAATCTTTTAAAAAAATTTCAAACATGTTATTATTAATGATATAGAAATGAGGTAAAAAATGTCTGTTGTAATTACAGTATTTAATCAAAAAGGTGGCGTTGGAAAAAGCACCACAGTTATAAATTTAGCTTCAGCACTAGCTTTGAGGGGTAAAAAAACTCTAATAGTCGATATGGATCCACAAGGAAATGCAACATCAGGCTTAGGAGTATATGAGTTTGAAAAAATAATTTATGATTTTTTAATTGATGAAGATGTAGATTCTATTTATAAAACCACTTTTAATAAACTCTACATAATTCCATCAAGCAGAGAATTTGCTGGAGTAGAAATTGAACTTGCAAGATACGATGATTGGCAATTTAAACTGAAAAAAATGATAGATAAAATTAAGGGCGATTATGATTTTGTAATCATAGACTCACCTCCTTCTCTTGGAGTTCTATCTATGATGTCTCTTGTAGCAAGTGACAAAATACTTATACCAGTTCAGTGCGAATACTATGCCCTTGAAGGTGTAACGCAGCTTATGGATACAATAACTCTTGTAAGAGACAATTTCAATTCAAATTTAAGCATCTTGGGAGTAGTAATGTGCATGTACGATGGAAGAACTAATCTTTCTAATCAAGTAGTGGAAGAAGTTGAAAAATTCTTTAAGGATAAAGTTTTTAAAACTTTTATACCAAGAAATGTTAGGCTTGCAGAAGCACCAAGTTTTGGCATGAACATATTTGATTATGACTATAAATCTAAAGGAGCAAAGGCATATACAGATCTTGCCAAGGAAGTAATAGGTGAAATAGATGGTTAAAAAGAATGGACTAGGAAGAGGAATAGGAAATTTCTTATCTTCTAGTGAAAAAATAAGAGAAGTTATTGATGAAGATAATTCTAGACTCATGGAAATTGATGTAAATGAGATTGTTCCCAACGAAGATCAACCTAGAAAAAACTTTAATAAGGATGAGCTATATGATTTATCTCAATCAATTGAAAAATATGGAATAATTCAACCCCTACTTCTCAAAAGAAAAAATGATAAATATGAAATCATAGCTGGAGAAAGAAGATTTAGAGCAGCAAAAGAAATTGGACTATCAAAAGTCCCAGCAATTATAAAAGATGTATCTGATGATATTTCATCTAGAATTGCAATTATTGAAAACATTCAAAGAAAGGATTTAAATCCAGTAGAAGAAGCTATGAGTTACAAGCATCTACTTGATTCTCAAGATTTGACACAAAAAGAACTTGCAGACGAGCTAGGAAAAAGTCGCCAATATATTGGAAATACAATGAGGCTTTTAAAATTAGACCCAAGGGTTTTAAAACTTTTGGAAGAGGAAAAATTAAGTCCTTCTCATGGAAAAAATCTCCTTTCAATAAAAGATGGCGACAAACAATATAAAGAAGCCATGAAAATCATAAAAAACTCTCTTCCAGTAAATGACAATAAAAAAACTCCTAAGAGGGTGAAAAAAGAAGTTGAAGATATTTTTATGGAAGATATAAGAAGTGAAATTGAGAGAACTCTTGGTACAAGGGTCTGCTTCAAAAAAAAGGGAAAAGTTGGAAAAATTGAAATAGATTATTATGGTGAAGAAGATTTATCTAGGATAGTTGATTTTCTTTTGCAGAGGGCTTTGTAATATATGAAGAGATTTTATACAACTTATTTAGTATCTGCCTTTTCAGATAAGGCTTTTATGGGCAATTCAACAGGTGTTGTAATTGATGATGGAAGGCTTACGGATTTGGAAATGGAAAATATTGCAAAGGATATTAATCAATCCGTAATTGTATTTGTAAGAGAATTAGATAGAGATAGATATTTAACAAGATTTTTCACTCCTCATGGAGAAATAAATTTATGTGGACATGCTACTGTCGCAACTTTTTATGCTCTTGCAGAAAACGAGTATATAAAAAGTGAAGACCAAGGCATAAAGAAAATTATTCAACATACAAAAATTGGAAAGATTCCAGTTGAATTAGAATATAAAAATGGAAAAATAAAAAATATATATATGAACCTTGATATAAAGCTTGAGGAAAAGTTTCATGACATAGATAAAATTTTAAAAGCCTTAAATTTATCAGAAGATGATATCGGACTTGAAATATGTGAAAATGCACAAATGGAAAAGATTTCAACGGGAACTTGTGACATAATAGTGCCAGTTAAAAATCAAGAGGTATTGTCATCAATTGTTTTAAATAAAGAAGATGCAATAAAGATATCAAGGGAAGAAAATATAATTTCCATTCACGCTTTCACTACTGAAGACGGAAAAGAAATTAAACAAAGAACTTTTTCGCCAATAATTGGTGAAGATGAAGAGTTTGGAAGTGGAACATCAACTGCAGCTACCATGCATTATCTAAGTTCAAATAAAATCAGCGAAAGTAAAACTATAATAGCAATACAAGGTGATTACATTGGCAGAATTTCTAAGGTTTTCACTAGTTTAACTGATGTTGAAAATAGGATTAGAGTTGGTGGAAGATCTTACGTGTTTATGAACGGAGTTTTAAATATATAATGACGAGAAGAGAAAAGAAATCGAATAAATCTAAAATTGTCCTATTTATATTTTTTGTTGTAATTATGTTTTTTGGTGTTAGTTTAGTATCTTCTAGAAATAAAATTGTAGATATTAATCCTAAAGATGTAGATTATATTGAAATAATCGGATTTAAAACAGATAATATGAAGACTATAAAGGAAGAAAAAACTGTAAATAAAATTGTAAAAGATTTAAATAGTTTAAGAGGAAAACAAGCAAATAAAGATACCAATGCTGAAATTGCAAACTATATAAATGTTTATTTTACAAGTGGAAATAAAATTTCCTTTGTAAAAGTAGGACTTACAATTAGAATAAATAATATTTACTACAATATTAGTTCAAAAAATTCTAAAATGATTGATAATATTATAGATAAATATGGAAGATAATTTTATAAGATAATAAAAGCTGGCTTAAAGAAGCCAGCTTTTGTCATATACTTTAAAATGGAGCTGATAGGCGGATTTGAACCGCCGACCTATTGATTACGAATCAATTGCTCTACCAACTGAGCCATATCAGCAAAGATTAAAACAATTATAGCACTTATTAGAAAAAAGTTAAATTGCAAAAAAGTCTCCCATTAATGATATAATAAAGATGGTGATTAAATGAAATACATAATGGCATTTGATGCAGGTACGACATCTGCTAGAACTATAATTTTTGATAAAAAAGGAAATCCAGTTTCAGTTGCACAAAAAGATTTAATTAAGCACTTTCCAAAACCTGGATATGTGGAAGAAGAAGCAGAAGACCTTTGGTCAAAGCAAATTGGTACTGCAGTTGAAGCTATGTCTCGTAAGGGAATTGATCCAAAGGATATTGCTGCAATAGGAATTACAAACCAAAGAGAAACAACTATTGTATGGAATAAAAAGACTATGGAGCCAGTTTATAACGCTATTGTCTGGCAATGTAAGAGGACTTCAAAGTATTGTGAAGAATTAAAAGAAAAGGGTCTTGAAGAAAAAATAAAAGAAAAGACTGGACTTGTAATTGACCCCTATTTTTCTGCCACAAAAATCAGATGGATTCTTGAAAATGTAGAAGGCGCAAGAGAAATGGCAAAGAGAGGAGAACTACTCTTCGGAACAGTAGAAACCTATCTTATTTATAAATTGACAGACGGCGAAGTTCACATAACTGACTACACAAATGCGTCAAGGACCATGTTATTTAACATAAAAGAGAAAAAATGGGACGATGAACTTTTAGAAATTTTTGACATACCAAAGTCCATGCTTCCAGAAATAAAAAATTCAAGTGAAGTTTATGGTAAGAGCAAATCAAAATATTTAGGCTGTGAAATTCCAATAGCATCAGCAATAGGAGATCAACAGTCATCACTTTTTGGCACAGCTTCCTTTGAAAAGGGAATGGCAAAATCCACTTTTGGAACAGGAGCTTTTATACTTATGAATACTGGTGATGAACTTATAAGATCGCAAAATGGTCTTGTATCTACTATTGCATGGTCCATAAATGGCGAGGTAAAATATGCTCTTGAAGGATCAATTTTTGAAGCAGGCTCTTGTATTAATTTCTTGAGAGATAACCTTAGAATACTTGACCAAGCAGATGACTCTGAATACATGGCAAGCAAGGTAAAAGATACAAATGATTGTTACTTTATACCAGCCTTTACAGGTCTAGGTGCGCCCTATTGGGACCAATACGCAAGAGGATCTATAGTAGGTCTTACTGGTTCAGTAAATAAATATCACATAATAAGGGCAGCTTTGGAGTCAATTGCCTATTTAAGCTGTGATGTAGTGGAAGCCATGGAAGAAGATTCAAAGACAAAAATAAAATCACTAAAGGTTGACGGTGGCGTCAGCAAAAATAATTTCTTGATGCAATTTTTATCAGACATTCTTGGGGTTGAAGTTACAAGACCAAAGGTAGTGGAACTTACAGCTCTTGGAGCTTGCTATATGGCAGGTCTTGCAGTTGGATTTTGGAAAAATATTGACGAAATTAGAGAGTATAATGAAATAGAAAAATATTTTGAGCCAAAAATGGAAGAGAAAGAAAGAAATAAAAAAATGAAGAGATGGCACGAAGCCATAAAATATTCTATGAACTGGGCAAAATAAATAGAAATAAAAAAGGAGATCTAATGGAAAAAGATTAGGTCTCCTTTAAATTTGCCTTAAATAAAATTATTATAATAAATCAAAACTCATTAATTTTCATTGGCGTGTGCTATATTATAAGCCTTAGCAAGTAAGTTGACATTTTTAATCATCAAAGACCAAGCAACAAAGGCTCCAATTCCACAGAACCATGATCCTATAATTAACCATAACAAAAAGCTTGCTCCACCATCTTGAGTAAATCTTCTATATCTAGGTGCATTTGCTTGTAGTCTATTCATTACATTAAATTCCCAGAAAAGACAATATATACCACATGTTAAAGTTCCAAATACTACGAATTTTAAAAGTCCTCCAGTATTTTCTCCATCGCCATCACAAGTTATATTTGCCATTTGAGCAACTCTATAGATAAAATACCAATGGTAAATTCCACAAGTTAAAAAACTAAAAATTATAAAAAGTAGAAAAGACCAATCGTCTTTTATATAACCTCTAAAGGGTGCAGGTCCTAGATCATTGCCATAATAATTGTAATCTGTATAAGAATTCTCCTTATTTTGATAGGAATAAGATGAATTATTTTTATAGGCTTCAAATTTTTGTGACTTTTTGGCATTGGATTTCTCTTGATATTCATTTTTGCTAGAATTAAAAATAGACATCAAAACATTTATAGAGTTTGTAAGTTCCATTTTTAAGAAATCTGTGTCAGAAATATTTGAAAAATATTCATCAGGATAAATTTTATTGTTAGATCTATTTCCTATTGCGAAAATAATTACAGTTATTACTAGAGATAAAAATATCATGATTAAATCATTAAAATCAAATCTATAATAATAAGACATTTTAGATAAAATAAATATTAAGATGCTTGATAAAATTAAAAATACATTTGAAAGTAATAGGCAGTTAAAAAGCTCCTTATTATTACCAGTGTTCCATTTTTTAAAGATACTAAATAGTGTAAAAGTAAGAAGTATCAAAGATATAGCTCTTGCAGCTAAAAATGGAAACATAATTAATGAAATGAAAAAATTATTGCCGTACATTAGTATAGAACACCTCCAAAAATATAGAAAAATCCTTGTATTAGGTTAATTATTGCCCCAATTGAACAAAGGCCCATTACGACCATTGAAATAACTGCAACTACATTTACAGTTTTTCCTGGAATTTGTTTTAACTGAGATGTGCTATAATTTTTATCATCGCGATTTTCTTGATAAAAATATCTATCCTTAAATTCTTCCTTTTTTTCAGCCTTTGAAATTACATCTTCTTTTTTTTCTTCAAGGTCCTTAGATTTTTCTTCTGGAATAACTATATCCTTGTGAACTTCAAGTTTTGGAAATTCAGTTTCCTCTTTTGAACTTTTAATAATTTCAGGAACTTCTACACTTTCAACTTCCTCTAAAGGCTCTATGATTTCAGGAGGCTCAACTATTTCTACTTTTTCATCTTTAATTTCTTCTTCAAAAATCTTTTCCTCTTTCTTATTTAAGTCCTTAGACTCAGAAGGTTTTTTGTCAAATTCATCAGGCACCAAATCCATAGGATCCTCTTCTATTATAGGAGCCTTAAATTCTTCAACAGATGGACTTTTTGGAACAGGGCTGCCACAATGGTCACAAAAATTCATGTCTTCAGTAAGTTTGTTACCACATTTAATACAATACATAATTCACCTCTTCTAAAATAAATTTTTAAAATAAATAAAAATCTTATAAATTATAGACTCGTAGGGTCTAAAAACAACAATGCTATCCTTTGGATCCATCATCCTCATAAAATATACAATTAAAAACATAATTATAAAGATATAGGTCAATAACTTTAAAAAATTTTTTGAAAAATGATTCCTAAAAATATAAAAAATTAAAGCAATAACTGGAAGTAAAAATAGAGGATGATAGTAATAAGCCTTTGAAAAGTCAAGTTTAAGTAGACTTAAATAAGCTCGAGTCATACCACATCCAGGGCAAGATATGCCAGTAAGAGCCTTAATTGGACAAGTTATGCCAAATAAATGAAGACAACCGTAAAATAAAAAGATAATTATTATAAAAACTAAAATATTTTTTTTATCTTTACTCAATTTTTTAATCCTCAATATAAACTAAAGCTTTTCATTAATTTAATTATACACCATTAAATAATAAACTCCATCATTAATGAACTGCAGTACAATAAAAATGCAAATTATTAAATGGTAGATAGCATATTATAAAGCTTTAAAAATCGCATATCTTCACGTGAAATTTTAAGATGGTCTTCTAAATCCTTATTAATTTTTAATTCTCTCTTTGAAAAAAGCATTTTAAAAGAAACAGGCATCATTGGTCTTGAAGAAAAGCCAGTCCAAAGTCCCCATTTTGTTTCTTCGTCTAAATAAGAAGCCAAAATTTGAATACTTGCCTTTTCCATAGGTGTATCCCTATTGGTAAGGAGTATATTGCTCTTTGCATCGTAATGTTCAATAATTCCAGTATAAGTATTTTCGCAAATTTGATAATATTTTACATCTTCATAATTCATATACATTAAAACCTTATAAGTGTTCTTATTTATCTTTGATATAATATTAATTTTGCTTTTTACAACTTTATTAATTCTTCCATCGTAAAAATAAGTATAAAATTTTGCAGTATCACTAAAAAATGCAGGCAAAAAATCTTTACCACTGTCTAAAATATATTCATCTTCTATGTAAAGTAAATTGTTTATGTTTATGTCAAAGGCTTGGGCAATTAAATAAAGACTTTCAACATCAATTTTAATTTGACCATTTTCATATTTGGAAATAGTGGAAGTGCTTTTATAAATTTTATTTGAAAGTTCTTCTAAAGTCATTTTTTTGATTTTTCTATAAGATTTAATTTTTCGACCTATTTCAAGATTAATGTCAATATTCATATTTGCTCCTAAATTTTCTTAAAAATCAATATTTATTAAAAATATTATTCTTATCTATCTTTATATAAAATTATACCCTTTAAAAATTGTAAATTCTATTCAGAAGAAAAATTTAGAGAAAAAATTTTCTTTTAAAGAAAATTTGTAAAATTTGAATTAGTGAAAACGGTTAGATATAGTATGATAAAGCAACAAAGAAAGGTTGGATTTTATGGATTATAATAAATTTTTGAGAGAGAAAATGGTGCCTGCCTTCGGCTGTACCGAGCCCATAGCTTTGGCATTTGCTGCCAGTCGTGCAAGAGAAATTTTGGGAGAAGATCCTGAAAAAATTACGGCAAAGTTATCGGGCAATATGATTAAAAATGTAAATAGCGTCAAGGTTCCAGGAACTGATGGAAGAAAGGGAATAGAAATTTCTCTTGTTGCTGGAGCTTTTCTTGGAGACTACAAGAAAAAACTAGAAGTTTTATCTGATGTTGACAAAAGTAAGTTGGAGTATTTAGATAATTTGATAAAAAATGGTCTAGTTGATATTGAACTTGTACACGAAATTAAGGGCCTATACATAGACATAATTATGAAGAAGGGAGCTAAAAAATCTCGAGTTATTATAAAAGATTATCACACTAACATTATTTTTGAGAGCTTAAATGATGAAATTATCTTTGAAAAAAAAGATGAAGAAGAAAAAGAAGAGGATAAAATTGATTTGTCCTTTGATAAAATTTATGATTTTGCAAAAAATGGAAATTATGAGAGCATAATAGACGTTTTAGATAAAGAAATCCAATACAATTATGATATTGCAAAAGAGGGTATTGAAAATCCTTGGGGTGCAAATATTGGAAAAATGATTTTGGAAGATGCAAAAGATAATTACAATGAAAAGTTAGTTGCTTATGCTGCTGCCGGTTCAGATGCCAGAATGTCAGGCTGTGAAAAACCTGTTGTAATAAATTCAGGATCTGGCAATCAAGGAATTACTGTTTCTGTTCCAATAATTATTTACGCTAAAGATCACAATATTGATAAGGATAAGTTATATAGATCTCTTATTTTTGCAAATTTAATTGGGCTTTATTTAAAAGAAGGGATTGGAGAACTTTCTGCTTATTGCGGAGTTGTCTCTGCTGCTGCAGCATCTATTTGTGGGCTTTCTTTCATGAAAGATGAAGATGAGAAACTTATAAAAGAAATTCTCAAAAATGCACTTGCCACAAATTCAGGAATTATTTGTGATGGTGCCAAGGAATCTTGTGCAATAAAAATTGCATCTAGTTTAAAAATGTCTTTTCTTGCTTATAAGCAAGCTAAGGAAGGAAATTCTTTTAAAGCTGGAGATGGAATTGTAAAAGAAGATGTAGATGACATGATAAAAACTGTTGGTCATATTGCAAAAGAAGGCATGAAAGAAACTGACGAAGTAATTTTAAGGGAAATGATTGGAAAATAAAATAGCAAAAATAAAGACGAGGTTTTATGCCTCGCCTTTTTCTATAAATTTTGCAATTATTTTAAATTTTATTTTTCTATAACCTTATAACCCATGTTCTTTAATATTCCCGTTACAGAATTTTCAGGAACAAGATGTGCTGAACCTATTAGGATAAAGTAAGTATTTTTGCCATCTTTTTTTAGCATTGCGTCAATTTTTTTAGCCATGCCTTCATCTCTTTCATCTAAAATAGCTTCGTTAAATTTTTCTGATGGCTCGTCACCCTTTAAAGATAAAATTGATTTCATTTTATCTCTGTCGCCACTTTGCCAAGCATCAAGTAAAGTGTAAAGGCCTGAATTTATATTTTTGTAGCCATTTTTTTCAATTTCAGCAGTGAGATTTTCAATCATTTCTACATAAGTTTTCTTGTCAAAATTTGAAAGAATATTTGATTGAAATTCCATGGACTCAAGTTCACCAATTTCAATTTTATTTAATAAGCTCAGTGCCAAAAAATAAGATTCTACTCCAAAACTTCCCTTAGGAGACTCTCCCTTTGGATCAGATGCCATGGTGTTATAAATAGCCCAAGGTCTAAGAATTTTTACCTGGTCTTCTTCCATACCATAGCCTTGAAATATTTTTAAAACTCTAGAGTAAAGTTCCTCACCTAAATCATCTTTTAAATTTTTGCCATCATCATAATAAATTTTTTGACGCATCTTTTTTGCTTCTTCTCTATTTGACAAATCTATTTCCATATAAATTTTTTCAGAAGATTTTAGGGCCTTTATTATATTTTCATCTATGGGATAAAGGGTGCTGTTGCCAACATGAATGGAGCCCAACATATAAATTTTATTGCCCTTATTATTTACTTCATAGAAAAAACCCTTAGAAACCTTGCCCTTATCTTGCAAAACTTTATTAACAGCTCTTGAATATAAAGAAATCATCTCTTGAAGAGGAATTTTTGAATTTAAATATTTTTCATCAGCTGGACCTAAAAATATTTTTGCAGCTCTTAAATTTTTTATTTCAAATTTTTCGTCTCCTAAAAGTTTTGAAATTGAATTTAAAATTTCAGCTCGACTTAAATCTTTAAAAGAAAAATCTCCTCCAATTTCTAAGCCTTTAGCTTCAATTTTTTCTTTAGCTAGCTTATAACAAGTCTTAGCATCATCAAGTGTTGCTGCTTTTGTAAAATCTCTCCCATCAAAAAAATTTTTTGCAGGATAAAGACCCATAAACTGAGCTTGATTAAGTTCCTCAGCTGCCCATGAGCTAAAAATTGGATTTTTATCTTGTGATTCAATATTTTTTTTTGATTTTATTTCTTGAGCTTCTTCTATTTTTTTATTTAAGGTGTTTTGCTTCTCTGCAATTTTTATGTTATTTACTTTAAGCTTTGTAAGAGAAGGAGCAGCAGAGACAAAACTTGGAATTAAAAGTGTTGGGATGAGAAGAAAAGTAGCAAATAATTTTTTTATTTTTTTAGTTTTATTTCTTTTCAAATTTTTGTTCAATTTATTCACTCCTATAAATTTCCTTTAGATTTTTTAAAAGTATTTCATTGTCATCATCTTTTAAAAGACAAATCCTAAAATAATTTTCATCTAAATTATTAAAAGATTTGCAATCACGTATTACGAGGCCCTTCTCTAAAAGTTTTTCACGAAGTTTTCCTGCCTTAGGGCCTCTTAAAATCTTAATTAAAATAAAATTCCCAAAACTTTTATAGGCTTTTAAATTTTTTATTTTAGAAATTTCACTGAATATGTAATTTCTCCTTGAAGTTATAAAATTAAAGACTTCTGTAATATATTTTTCATCAGAAAACATGACCTTGCCACAAATTTCTGCAACGGAATTTACTTGCCAAAGGACTTCTTTATTTTTAAAATAATTTAAAAAATTTTCATCAGAGGAAAGTCCATAGCCAAGTCTTATGCCAGGAAGGGCAAAAAATTTTGATGTCCCCCTAACAACTGCAAGATTTTTGTAAGTGTCAATTAATTTTGTAGAAGAGTAGATTGACATATCTGTAAATTCAATATAAGTTTCATCCACCAAAATTTTTGCATCAGTTTCTTTTAAAATTTTTTCTATTTCATTTGCACTTAAAATTGTGCCAGTGGGATTATTGGGATTTGCAAAAACTAAAAAATCAATTTTTTCTTCTCTTATAGTTTTTATAAGCTTATCTAAATCAATTTTAAAATCCTTTTTTTCCTCTAAGTTATATTCAATTATTTTTGAATTTATTTTTCTAAGTTCATTTTCGTATTCAGAGTAACAAGGCGATAATATCATAGAAATTTTTGGAGCAAAAAATTTTATTGCATCCTTTAAAATTTCTGTAGATCCAAGTCCAAGGACAATATTTTCGCTATTACAATTTACATAATTTGATATAGAATTTCTAAGATCTATATAATCTACATCGGGGTAGCTAGAAAGTAAATTTAAATTATCTTTTAGCTTACTAAGAGCTTTTTTGCTGGGACCTAGAGGATTTATATTTGAAGAAAAATCCCTTATGTCTTTTATTTTTATGCCATTGTTTTTTGCAATTTCAAAAACATTTGCACCATGACTGTTCATTTAAACACCTCTTTCCTATTGTACCCTATTTGCTAAAATTTTTACATTTAATATATAATATTGGGTAAGAATAAAATGAGGTGAGTTATGAATAATTTTAGAAATGATTACAATGATTTTGGTTCAAGAGAAATTTATGACGAGATAAATAATATTTTTGAGGAAAAAATTTCTGGTTACGGACTAGATGAAATTTCAAATTCTGCAAGAGAATTAATTTTAAGGGAAATAGATAGAGATGCAGACATTGAATTTGTTTCTGGCGGCACTGCCACAAATATTTTGGCTACAACTTTTGGCCTTAGATCCTACGAGGCAGTTTTATCTGCATCAACTGGTCACATAACTCATCATGAAACGGGCTCAATTGAAGCAACGGGACACAAGGTTGTGACAATAAAAACTTCTGATGGCAAGCTAAGGGCAAGGGACATAAAAGACCTAGTGGAAAATCAAGCTGGAGAAGTTGATGTAAAAATAAAAGTTGTCTACATTTCACAAACTACAGAAGTTGGCACAGTTTATTCTCTTGATGAAATAAGAGAAATTTATGAACTTTGCACCGAAAAAGACATATATTTATACATTGATGGTGCAAGAATTGCTCATGCCATGGCAGCAAATAATACAAAATTATCTGATTATGCCAAGTATTCACACATTTTTTCCATTGGTGGCACAAAAAACGGTGCAATTTTTGGTGAAGCCCTAGTTATTTTAGATGAAAATTTGAAGAAGGACTTTAGATATTACTTAAAACAAAGAGGAGCTATGATGGCAAAGTCCTTCTTAATTGGTTTATCTTTTAAGGTTTTATTTCAAGATGGCTTATATTATAAAAATGCAAAGAGAGCCTATGAAATGTCAAGACTTCTTGTAGATGGACTAAAAGAAATAAATAGAGATCCACTTTTTGGTGAGTCCAACCAAATTTTTATTAAGTCAAATCCAGAAGAAATTGAAAAATTAAAAAAAGAAAATATTTTTGAAATAGACAATGAGAAAGAGTCAATAATTAGACTTGTTACAAATTATAGAACAAGTGAAGAAGATGTGAGAGGTTTTTTAAAATCTATTAAATAATAGGAGGAATTATGTTAGAAAGAAATATGACAGTTGAAGCTGCAGTAATGGAAAATCCAAAAGTTTTACAAGAACTTCAAAAACTTGGCGCAGAATATGATTTTATAGCCATGGAAAGTTTAGAGGATGCCTTAAAATCTCTTGGTGAAAATTGTGATGCCTTTATAAAAAGAGTTGAGGGTCAGTCTGATTTTAAGGACATGGATAGGGTTAGGAAGATGAATAAGGAAGAACTCATCCACTATATTGTTGACGAAATTCATCCTTATGAACTTGCAACAACTGAAAAAATTGACGAAATTTTTAGGGGAGCAATAAAAAAATATTACAGAGAAAGAGGAGAACAACTCTTTGTAATTTATGAAGTCCTTTTATTAATTAAGGCAGAGCTTGTTTCCCACTTCTCCAGCGAAGAAGAGTTTGAATTTAAAGATGCCTTGGCAGGAAAAAATGTTGACTTTGAAAATCTTCTTGCAGAACACGAAAAAACTATTGGACTTTTTGACAGGATAAAATATTTAACTCGTGACTATAAGATGAATGCAGAAGAGCCAGAAGTCAAGGAACTAAATAAACTTATGGGAGAACTTGACGAGGACATGAGAAGACATATTTACATCGAAAACGAAATTTTATTTAAGATGTAAGCCTTTGGATTTATAAAAATTTAAAAGTTAAATAACTTTTAAAGACTGTGAATTTTATTTTACAGTCTTTTTATTTACTAGAAAAATTTGCCCATAAAAATATTTTTTACGCATAAATATGGTATAAATTATGCGAATAGGAGGTTTTTATGGGCAAATTTGATTACAGTTTATTAAAAGAAAAAAAGTGGGATGCAGAAATCTTAAATTACATTTCACAAATTAGTGAGTATAAGGGAAGACAAGAATTATACTTAAGTCAAAAGCCTACAGTTCTTAATAATCTCGTAGAACTTGCCATTATACAGAGTACTCAAAGTTCTAATGAAATCGAGGGAATAAGAACAACTGACTCTAGAATAAGGGATTTAGTCAAGAAAAAAGTTGCTCCCAAAAATAGAGATGAAGAAGAAATTCTAGGTTACAAGGAAGTTCTATCTACAATTCATGAATCTTTTGATTATATCCCAATAAATTCAAAAATAATTTTGCAACTTCATAGAGACCTCTACAAATTTTCAAATAAATCAATTGGTGGAAAATATAAAAATTCGCAAAATTATATTTCAGAAACAAAAAAAGATGAAGAGACAATAGTTAGGTTTAGACCTCTTGACCTCTTTGAAACTCCACAAGCAATTGAAAAAATTTGCCAAGAGTACAATGGAGAAATTGACAAGGGAGAAATAAACCCTCTAATACTTATTCCAATTTTTATACACGATTTCTTGTGCATTCACCCTTTCAACGATGGAAATGGAAGGATGTCGAGACTTCTAACAACTTTGTTGCTATACAAGTTAGGATATGTTGTAGGAAGATATATAAGTCTTGAAGAAAAAATTGAAAAAACTAAGACAAATTACTATATTGCCCTAGAGAAAAGTGGTGTAAATTGGCATGAAAATAGTGAAGATCCAACATACTTCATAAAATATATTTTGGCTATTATACTTGCTGCCTATAGAGATTTTGAAGATAGGGTAAATATTTTCGATACAAATTTATCAGCCCTTGACCAAGTTTTAAATGCTATTGACAAAAAAATTGGAAAATTTACCAAGAGTGAAATCATGGAACTTGCTCCAGCAATTAGTAAGTCATCTGTAGAAAAGTCTCTAAAAGAATTGTTAGAAAAAGATATAATTGATAGACATGGAGTTGGAAAGGCAACTTATTATACAAAAAAATAATTTTTTTAGGATAAGATTAAACTCTTATCCTTTTTTATTTGCAAGTAAACTTATCCCATAGAAAATAATTGCTTTCCCATAAAAACAAGAAAAATTATGTGATTTTCTAAAGATATTAAGAAGTCCTATCAAAAACTTGTAAAAAAATTCTTTTAGTGTTATTATAAAAATAAGGAACACCCCTAGGGGGGTATGGGAGGTAATATGGAAAAGAAATTTGATGTAAGTGGCATGACTTGTGCATCTTGCGTCGCCAATGTCACAAAGGCTGTAAAAAAACTTGATGGCGTAAGTGATGCAAATGTAAATCTCATGACCAACTCAATGAAAGTATCTTACGATGAAAATAAAGTTAATGATAAAAAAATAATTAGTGCAGTTGAAAAAATTGGCTACGGTGCCAAAGTGGCTGGCGAAAAAATTTCAGGAGAAAATAAAAAAGAAGACAGAGAAGGGCATTTAAAAAATAGACTTGTGTCTTCTCTAGTTTTTATGCTTATCCTTATGTATGTAGCCATGGGTCACATGGTCCATCTTCCAAGTCCTATGATTTTTCACGGAAGAGAAGGGGCAATAATCTTTGCCTTTTCACAATTTCTCTTGGCTCTTCCTGTAGTTTATATAAACAGGGATTTTTACATCTCTGGCTTTAGGGGACTAAAGAATAGGGCCCCTAACATGGACAGTCTTGTTGCCATTGGTTCTCTTGCAGCCCTTGTCTATGGAATCTTTGCCATTTACATGATGGCCTATGGCTTTGGCCAAGGAGACATGGAACTTGTAGATGCCTACAGGCACAACCTGTACTTTGAGTCTTCAGCCATGATTTTAACTCTTATAACTGTTGGAAAATATTTGGAAGAAAAATCCAAGAACAAGACAAGATCATCTCTTGCAAATTTAATGGACCTTGCCCCAAAGATGGCAACAGTAATAGAAGATGGCGAAGAAGTTGTGAAGAATATTGAAGATGTAAGAGTTGGAGATATCTTGCTTGTAAGGCCTGGCGAATCTGTGGCAGTTGACGGAAAGGTAATTGAAGGTGCATCGTCCCTTGATGAATCTGCAGTGACTGGGGAGTCAATACCAGTTCAAAAATCTGTAGGCGACAGGGTAATCTCTGCTTCAATTAACACAACTGGATCTTTTAAGTTTCAGGCAGAGAAGGTTGGCGAAGACACAACTATTTCTCAAATTATAAAATTAGTTGACGAGGCCAACCAGTCCAAGGCTCCTATAGCCAAGCTTGCAGATGAAATTGCCGGGGTCTTTGTGCCAGCAGTCTTAATTATAGCTGCCTTAACCTTTGGAGTTTGGATGGCTCTTGGCTATGGATTTGAAAATGCCCTTAACTTTGCAATTTCAGTCCTAGTTATTTCTTGTCCTTGTGCCTTGGGCCTTGCAACACCAGTTTCAATAATGGTGGCAACAGGTAAGTCTGCAGATTTTGGACTCCTATTTAAGAATGCAGAAGTCCTAGAAAATCTCCACAAGATTGACGTAATTGTCATGGATAAGACTGGGACAATAACTGAAGGAAAGCCAATCCTAACAGATATTGTGACAGACCTAGACCAAGATGAATTCTTAAAAATTGCTGGGTCTATAGAAAAAAATTCCCAACACCCACTTGCTTCAGCAATTATAAATTACGCACAAGAAAATGATATAGACTTAGAAGAAATCACCAACTTCAATTCAGTTAGTGGCAGGGGCCTAAATGGAGAGATTGCAGGAAATAAGTATCTTGCAGGAAACATTGAATATATGCTTGAAGAAAATATTGACCTAAAGGACTTTAAGAAAAAGGCAGAAGAACTAGCAGGAGAGGGCAAGACTTCGATGTACTTTGCCAATGAAAGTGAAGTCCTTGGTATAATTTCTGTCAAGGACATTCCTAAGAAGTCATCAAAGGATGCAATTAAACTCCTAAGAGGAATGGGCAAAAAAATTATTATGCTAACTGGAGACAATGAAAAAACTGCAGAAGCAATTGCTGATGAAATTGGAGTTGACCAGACTCTTGCAGGACTTCTTCCACAAGATAAGAACAAGGAAATCGACAAGATCCAAAAATCTGGCAAGAAGGTCCTAATGATTGGCGACGGAATAAATGACGCACCATCTCTTGCCAAGGCCGACATAGGCATGGCAATAGGTCACGGGACAGATGTGGCAATTGAGTCATCAGACGTAGTCTTAATGAGATCAGACCTCTTAGATGTTGTTTCAGCTCTTGAACTTTCCAAGGCAACAATAAAAAACATCAAAGAGAATTTATTCTGGGCCTTTTTCTACAACACAATTGGAATTCCTCTTGCTGCAGGACTTTTATACCCAGGCTTTGGCATAAAATTGTCGCCAATGTTTGGAGCCTTTGCCATGAGCATGTCTTCAGTTTTTGTTGTAAATAATGCACTAAGGCTTAGAAGATTTAAGCCAAGGGGTATAAAATCCTTGGAAGAAAAAAACCATGAAAGGGAAAAAATTCTTCATGAAGAAAAAAGTTCTAAAAGCATAAAAAATCTTTCCGAAGAAAATGTAAAAATGGAAGAAGAAAATAAGCTAACAACTATAAAAGTAGAGGGCATGATGTGTGGTCACTGTGAAAAAAGAGTAAGTGAAGCCCTGGAAAAAACTGGCAAGGCAAAAAATGTACTTGCCAACTATGAAGATGGGTCAGTAAAATTTGTCGATAGTGGAATCACTGCAGAAGAAATAAAAAAAGCAGTGGAAGAAGCAGGTTATAAAATTATTAAAAATAAAGGAGAAGATAGTATGGAAAAAATTTTAAAGGTTGAAGGAATGTCTTGCATGCACTGTGTAGCTCATGTAAAAGAAGCACTTGAAAAAGTGGAAGGCGTAAGAGAAGCTGATGTAAAGCTTGAAGAAAAAAGAGCAGAAGTAAAAATGGACAAAGAAGTTTCAGATGACGCCCTTGTAAAGGCAGTGGAAGGCGCAGGTTACTCTGCAAAAATAGAAAAATGAGAGCAGAAAAAGATGTGCAGCTGAGGAAATTAAAAACTGTCAGGGGACAAATTGACGGCCTCATAAAAATGGTAGAAGAGGACAGGTACTGCCTAGACATTTCTAACCAGCTTATGGCGTCAATTTCAATCTTAAAAAATATAAATAAGGATGTCCTTACAGCCCACCTTAGGGGCTGCGTCAAAGATTCTTATTCCAAGAGCCAGGAAGAAATTGACGAGAAAATCGAAGAGATCAACACAATAATAAATAAGTTGTCAAAGTAGGTTTATTATGAAATTTAAAAAAATTTTTTATTTATTTATGCTTTTAATTTTTCTTACTGCTTGCAAGAATGAAAAAGGTCACGTGATAAGATTTTCCACTGGAGAAGTTTATAAGTTTGAGACTTTATCTGTGGAAGTAGTTACTGACGAAGAAAAGATGACTACTAGAGAAATTTTTTCTTCTAAGGATAATGAAGAAAAGTTGGATGAAATAATAAATCTCTTGATAAAGTGCAAAGTAGTGGATCAGGGATATTCCTATGCTTCAATCCCAGACCACAATTCTTTATTAATTAATTTACACAATAAAGATGGGGAAGATACAATTTATATGTACGACTCAAAGAGAGATAGGGACACAAATAAATTTCACTATTCCTTCTATGGAAAGCTTGGCAACCAAGAAAGCCCTACACTTTTATCAGATGAGGATTTAATTTCAGAGATAAAGTATATAGTGGACAAATAAAAAAATCACGGTAGAAATTACCGTGATTTTTTGTGCCTAAATTTATTTTACCAAGTACATAGACCAGTTTTTTCTTGAATCTTCCATAAGAGTCTCATGAAAAATCTCTTTTCATAATGATCTTCAAGAGGTAGAGTGTAGTCTCCGCCTTCATTATTCCAAAGTCTTTTAAAATATTCTTCCATTTCTCTTGATATGTCAGAATTTTTTTCCATTTCAAGAGCCAGGTTTGTCTCCAAGTTATAGTTGTCTAAATTTCTCCTTGTGTAGTTGGCAGAGCCAAGTATGGCAAGGGGATTTTTGTCCTTGAATTTAAAATAAATAAATTTCGTGTGGAACTGCTCGCCAGAAGTTTGGTACCAGCGAATATTTATTTTTGGATAGTCTTCCTTTAATTCGCAGAGGGCAGGTCTATTGGGCGACCCATTTTTTTCCAGACCAAAGGCATCTTTATTGAGGTCGGCAATTATTTTTACATCGACGCCGCGTTCTGCTGCTTCGCCAAGGGCCTTTAAAATCCTAAATTCAGAAAGATAAAAGATTCCAAGATTTATTTCGTCGCCCTTTTTTTGTCTCCCTTATATTTTTATAAACTTCTTCAAAGATTTTTCCTTCACTTATAACTTTTAGCTTGTAGGGAGAAGTGACATCTTCTGCCTTAAAATTTTCTATTACGTCAGGTAATTTGTCAAAAAATATAGATTCAGACTTAACCAAATCTTCCATGGATCTGCCTCGAAAGACTAGGGCAACATTGGAGTGATAAGCTGAGGGGTCGTGTGGATTGGCTGATGCAACTATGGCTTCCTTTTCTGAAATGACAACTTTTCTGTGGTTGCCCTTAAAGTTTGTGAGTTTTATTATTGACCTCACATTTACCTTTTCTCCGTCCTTGTCAAAAAAGTTTCTTATCCAGCCACTACCAGATGTGCCAAACCACTTGGCATAGGCCCTGTAGCCGCCAGATAAAAGGGCATTGGAGTCACGCATTTTATTTAAGTCAGTGACTACGAGTTCAATTCCATTTTCTCGAAGCTTCTTTAAATTATCTTCTTCATAGGCTCCGTAAAAATTATTTATGGGGTCTGTTACAAATAAAATTGGCATGTCAGGATTTTCTTTTTTCTTTGCCACTAAAAGGTCTGTCATCTCTTCAACTTGATTTGGAAAGTCCATGGACTTGTCATAGTCATCATTGTAGAGGAAAAAATCAATCATAAGGAATTTTTTTGCATTTTTTATAGTTTCCATCTCGCGCTTAAAAATTTCCTGCTCATGAATTCTCTTGCCATCTTTAAGATAAGTTAAATCATATAAAAAATCGCAGTCAGCATCCTTAAAAGCTCCTGACACATTGGTTCCAGGTGGATTTTTAGTATTTAAGCTGTATAAAATTGGAATAATAATAAGTAACAAAATAAGTATCATAATTATATTTTTCTTTTTCAAAGCCTTCTCCAAAATTTAAAATTACTTTGTGGGAATCAGGTCTTGGACTCTTGTCCCAGTACTTCCATAATCTCTATCAAATTTAATATTGTACTTTCCTGTGTCTGGATATCTAAGATAATAAAATATTTCTTCTCCATTTCTCAAATTTTCATTTTTGCTCCACTCAATGCTTGGATTGTGAAGAATCTTTTCTATATTTTCTCTATCCTTTTCATTTTTTAAACTTACAATTTTTGGATATTCTAAAATTTCTATCTCTGCCTTGCCAGAACCATCGTAGCCAGTAAAGTGAAATTGAATTGTGAGAGGGTCCATGGTTACATAGGCGTCAGGTTTTCTAATTTTCACAATATAATAACAAACAGAAAAAAATATTAAGATTGAAAAAATTATAAAAGCAGTATTAATTTTTTTAGAAGTTAAATCACTATTATTTTTCATAAAACCAATCCTTTTTTTCATTATACCAAAAATTAACAAGTAACTTGTAAATAAAATTTTACAGGAAACAAATTGACAAGTGTTATGGACTGTTATATAGTGTTATATAACGAGGAGGCAAAATGAAAATTATTTTGATAAATGGATCTGCTGTTCCTCTTTATGAGCAGATAAAAAACGCAATTAAAGAAAATATTTTAAAAAATAAAGTTTCTGAAGGCCAGCAGCTCCCTTCTGTGAGGACTCTTTCTAAAGATTTAAAGGTAAGCATCTTGACAGTAAAAAAAGCCTACGATGAGTTGGAAGAAGAGGGCTTTGTTGAATCAAGACAGGGGCTTGGCACCTTTGTCGCAGCTAAAGACTCTGAAGTAAAAAGAGAAGAACTTCAAAAGAAATTGGAAGAGCATTTGCAAGAGGCAATAAATTTGTCTATCCAATTAAATTTAGACAAAAAGACAGTTTTAGAATTATTTGATTTTTTATACAATGAGGGAGTGGATTATGACAAATAAAATTGAAGTTAGAAATTTGAAAAAAACTTATGACAATTTTGTCCTTGGGGAAAATTCCTTTGATATAAAAAAGGGATTTATCACTGGATTTATTGGAAAAAATGGAATGGGAAAGACAACTACAATAAAATCACTCTTGTCCTTGATAAATTACCATGGAGAAATTTTTGTCGACGGCGAAGATGCAAAGAACTTAAATTATCTTCAAGATGTGGGGATAATTATGGACGATTCCTTCTTGTCAAAAGACTGGAAAATTTCCATGGTCAATGAAGCAATGAAGTGTGGCTATGAAAATTGGGATGAAGATAAGTTTTTTTCATATATCAAAAATTTTGGCATTGAAAAAAATAAAAAAGTTAAGGAATTATCTCGTGGAATGAAAATAAAATTAATGTTTTCAATTGCACTTTCCCACAAGGCAAATCTTTTAATTTTAGATGAGCCAACAAGTGGACTTGACCCAAGTATGAGAGATGAACTCACAGATATGTTAAAGGAATTTGTGGAAGATGAAAATAACACAGTGCTTTTTTCCACTCACATAACAGAAGATTTAGACAGAATTGCTGACTATATTATTTTTATTGACAATGGAAAGATTGTTGAGGACTCTAGTAAAGAAGAATTTTTGGAAAAATATTTTGTTTTAATGGGCGGAGCAGAAGATAGAGATCTTTTGAAAAACTTTGATCTTCTTGGAATAAAAGCAAGTGACACTTCCTTTGAAGCCCTTGTAAAAAATATAGATAGAGAAAAAATTCCAGATGAATTAATTCTTGAAAAGCCAGACATAAATAAAATTTTAGTTTTGTATGGGAGGAAAAAATGAAGGACATTAAAAAAATTATGAGGCTGGATTATATTTCAATTAAGCCTTATTTCACAATAAAAAATCTTTTAATAATGATTGTCTTGTATTTAGTTTACTTTTTTATGACGAAAAATCCACTAATAGCAATTTCAATGCCCCTATTGTTTGCCATGATTTATTCCTCTTATCCCTTCCTTGTGGGAGACGAAGCAGGTATTGATTCACTTTACAAAATTTTTGGCATAAAGGGAGATAAAGTTGTGAAAGGAAGATATGCCTTTGCCTTAATTTTATTTATGGTATCTATAATTATAGGACTAATATTTTCCCTTGTAGCATCATTTTTTGTGAAATTCGATATAAAAATTGTCCTTCCAATTATTGGAACTTTCTTTATAGTTTTTGTAATTTTGATTTCTATGCAATATCCCCTTTATTTTAAGTATGGATACAAAAAGGCAAAGACCTTATCAGCTATTAGTTTTGTGGTAATTGCTCTAATTTCTTTTTTAAGTACGACCCTCAAAGATTCTTTAAAAGACTTACTTAATTTAATGAATAATAATAAGCTAACGAGCATTTTAATTATCCTTTTTATAATTTTTGCAATAATTTCTATTTCAATAAAGCTTTCAGAAAAATTTTATAAAAATAGAGATTTCTAAAAAAATAAGGTGTTGGAAAAAATCCAGCACCTTGTTTTTTTTATTAATTTTATTCGTCGAAGCCACCTGTGTAGAGTCTGTAATAAATTCCTCTCTGTTCTAGCAAGTCTTTGTGGTCGCCTCTTTCTACTATTTCTCCATTTTGAAGAACTATTATTACATCGGAGTTCATAATTGTGGAGAGCCTGTGGGCGATGACAAAAGTAGTTCTTCCCTTCATAATTTGATCCATCCCTTCTTGGACAATCTTTTCTGTACGAGAGTCAATAGATGATGTTGCCTCATCAAGAATCATAACTGGTGGGTTAAAGATTTCTGCTCTTGCAATGGAAAGAAGCTGCATTTGTCCTTCAGAAAGTTCGCCACCAGCTCCACTTATAAGAGTGTCGTAGCCATCTTTTAGATTTTTTATAAAGTCGTGGGCATTAGTTCTCTTTGCCACTTCAATAGTTTTATCCATGGCAAGGTCATCTACAGAGTAATTTATATTTTCTGCAATTGTTCCAGAGAAGAGGTGGGTGTCTTGAAGGACCATGCCAAGTGATGATCTTAGGTCCTTCTTTTTTATTCTTTTTATGTCAATGCCATCGAAGGTAATTTCACCATTGTCAATGTCATAAAATCTGTTAATTAAATTTGTAATTGTAGTTTTTCCTGCACCAGTTGCACCAACAAAGGCAACTTTTTGCCCTGGCTTGGCGTAGAGATTTAAATTTTTCAAAACTTTATTTTTGCCATCATAGGAAAAGTCTACATTCTTAAATCTTATGTCGCCTAAAAGTTCTCTATATTCATCTGTCTTTAAGTCATGCCAAAAATATTCTTCTTTGCCATCTATATTTTTAAGAACTTTTTCAACATCGCCTGAATAATCTTCTGGCTCAACTTCCAAAAATTCAAAAATTCTTCTTGCACCTGCAAGGGCAAGGACCACTGAATTTATATTGCCGCCAATTTGTCCCATGGGACCAGTTATAGTTCTTGATAATTGCAAGAAAGATGCAACTACACCAACTGTTATACCAAAGCCACCATGAACTGCCATTAGTCCACCTATTAGGGCAAATAAAATATATTGAAAATTTCCAATGCCAAAAATTAAGGGGAATAAAAAGAGACCAAGCCTATTGGCAATCATTGTGTTATTCATAAGTTCGTCGTTAATAACTTTAAAGTCCTCTTTTGCGGCTTTTTCGTGATTAAAAACTTTTACAACTTTTAGTCCGTCAATCATCTCTTCGATGTAGCCATTAGTTTTTGCAAGAGAATTTTGTTGACTCAAAAAATAATGAGAAGACTTGCCCCCAATTACATTCATGACAAAAATCATAAGTCCAACTGTAAAAATTATTACAAGGGAAAGAGTAGCTGATTGTGAAAACATGGCAATTAAAACCATAAGTATTGTCATAAGTGATGACACAAAGGAAGGAAAGGACTGGGCAATCATGTCGCCAAGTGCCCTGACATCATTTGTGTAGTAGGACATAATGTCGCCGTGACTTTTTTTATCAAAGTAAGACACTGGAAGAGTCTGCATCTTTTCAAACATAATCTTTCTCATATCGCCAAGGGTATTTTCAGAAATGTAAACCATAAGCCTTGAATAGCTAAAGGATGAAATAACACCAATAGCTAAAAATATTCCCATTTTAATTAACATAGCTAAGAGATTTGAAAAATCTGGAGTATCCATTTTTAAAAGAGGAAGTATATAGTCATCAATTAAAAATCTCATAAATATTGAAACTGAAATTGTGGCAAGAGATGAAATTATTACCATAACAGAAACTGCAAGAAGTTTATACTTGTGTCTTTTAAAAATAAAGGACAACAATTTTTTTGCAGCTTCTTTATTTTCCTTTGATGTAATTTTTGTCCTATTTTTTTGCATCAAAATCACCGTCACTTTCTTGAGTTTCATTAATTTCTCTATAAATTGGACTTTTTTCAATTAACTCAGCGTGTTTTCCTATAGATTCAATTTCGCCAAGATCCATGACAAGAGTATAGTCAGTATTTTTTAGGGACTTAATTTTTTGCGAAATTAAAATTTTTGTCATGTCAGGTCGCAAATTATTTAGAGAAGCAATTATTTTTTCTTCAGTTTTATTGTCAAGGGCAGAAGTTGAATCATCCATAATTAAAATTTTTGGATTCTTTAAAAGAGACCTGGCAATAGAAATTCTCTGCCTTTGTCCACCAGAAAAGTTTGCGCCGCCTCTTTGGACCATCATGTCCAAATCTTTTTCCACATCAATAAAGTCATCGCAAGAGGCAATATAAAGTGCTTCCTTTAAGTCATCGTCAGATAAATTTTCATTTGCCCACTTTAAATTTTCGCGAAGAGTCCCAGTGAAAAGTTGATTTTTTTGTAGGACAACAGAAACCTCATCTCTTAGAGAAACTAAATCGTAATTTTTAACATTTTCTCCAGCAACTATTACATTGCCACTTGTAGTGTCAAAAAGTCTTGCTATTAAACTTATTAGAGTAGATTTACCAGATCCTGTTGGACCAATTATGCCCACATAGTCTCCAGAATTTATTTTTAAATTTATATTTTTTAAAACAGATTTTTCTAGGTCACCTGAATAGGAAAAGTTCACATGGTCAAAAATAATTTCTCCATCTTTTACAGCTTTCACAGAATTTTCTGGGCTGATGATAGATGGTTTAGTTTCTATTACTTCATTAATTCTTCTAATGGAGTTACGTGCAATGGTAATTTGCACAAGTATCATTGAAAGCATCAATAGAGAAATTTGAATTTGAATGGCATAAGTTACAAGTCCTGTAAGAGCTCCTGTAGACATATTTCCTGCCACAATAAAGTGACTTCCCAGCCAAGCAATTAAAATTGTCATGAGATAAGTGGAAAAGTTCATTAGTGGATTTGAAAGGGCAAGAAGTTTTGACGCCTTGATGTAATTATTTTTTAAGTCATCAGAAATATGGTCGAATTTTTTTATTTCCTTATCTTCTTTTACAAAGGATTTTACAACTCTTATGGCAGATAAATTTTCAGACACGTCTGTATTTAATTTGTCTGTAATTTTAAAAACTCTTTCAAAAATTGGATAGGCGCCCTTAATTATATAGCCCATGCCAAGGGCAATTAGGGGGATTATAATTACAAAGGTTGGGGCAAGTTCTCTTGAAAGCTTAAAGGACATAATAAAGCAAAAAATTAGAGTGAGGGGCGACCTTATAGCCATTCTAATTGTCATTTGAAATGCCATTTGTACCATTTGCACATCAGTAGTCATTCTAGTTATAAGAGTTCCCCTCTTAAATTTATCCATATTTTCAAAGGAAAAATTTGTTATGTTTTGAAACATGGAGTAGCGCATATTTTTTGCAAGACCAGAGGAGGCCTTTGTCGCCATATAACCTGAGATAATTCCTGTGGCAAGGGATATTCCTGCAAGAACAAATAAAATAAGTCCGTAGTGGATTATATTTTCACTTGAATTTTTAAGAATTCCCTCATCAATTATTTTTGTCATGAAAAAGGGAATTGCTGCGTTCATTAATACTTCTAATAAAACAAAAAAAGGCGAGAGCAAAGCGTACTTTTTATACTCGCCTAAATTATCGAAAATAATTTTTAACATATAACACTTCCTAAATTTTTAATATAACATGATGTATTTACCCAAAAATATTTTGTCTAAAACTTTACTAAATTTATTATAATACTTTACTCAAATGAATTGAAATCATATCTTTTTTGTAATATTATAATAATAAGGATATTTTATTATTAATGGAGGGATATTATGACAGACAATAAAAAAGAAAAAGATTTAATTGAAAATTCATCAACTCTTTCTGATTCAAAAAAGAAAGAAATGAAGGCAAATATGGAACAACAAAAGGAAATTAACCCAGCACATAGACCAGATTCTGATTTATATGCAAAATCAGAAGGAAAAGATCCTGAAACTGGAATCGAAATTCCAACAGATCAAGAAGTTGAAGAAGCAAAAGAATGGGTTGACAACGAAAACAGAATGTAAAATATGGCCTAGTGATAGGCCTTTTTTCATAAGAGGTGCAAATGGATAAAAAATTTTTAAATTGGCTCCTTGGCATAAGGAACGATACTTTAAATAGATATATGATTGCAATTACACACCTTGGTACTGGTGGTGCCATTTGGCTTTTTACTACCTTTATTTTATTTTACTTGGGATTTAGAGTTGAAAGCATAAATATAGCCTTGGCACTAATATTTAATGGAATAGTATGCAATTTACTTTTAAAAAATATTTTGAAGAGAAAAAGACCTTCATGGATTTCAAAAGTTGAACTTCTTATTAAAAATCCAACGGATTTCTCTTTTCCATCAGGTCACGCATCTTCATCCTTTGCAGCTGCCTTAACAATTTATTTTTATTTTAAGGGAATGGGAATATTTTTCTTATTTATTGCAACTCTTATTGCTCTTTCAAGGATTTATCACTTTGTGCATTACCCTAGCGATGTAATAATTGGCGCAATACTTGGAATAGCCATTGCCATTATTACAAAAAATAATTATGACAAATTCATATTAGAATTTTTGCAAGAAAATGCAGTATTTTTATTTAGACCTCTTCCTAAGATCTGAAAAAAATTCACTTATTAAGCTTGCACATTCTCTTTCTAAGATTCCAGACTCATAATTTATCCTGTGATTAGTTATGAGTTTTTCTATTTTTTGATGAGAAATAACTGCTCCAAAGCGCTTATTTCTTGCACCAAAATATAAATTTTTTATGCGGGCATTTAAAATTGCACCAACACACATAAGGCAGGGCTCTAAAGTTACATAGATATCACAGCCTTCCAAGTGATAAGAATTCAAATTTTTTGCTGCCATTTTTATAGCCATAATTTCTGCATGGGCGATAGGAGAGCGAAGTTCTTCTTTTTTATTGTAGCCATAACCAATTATTTTATTATTTCTTACTATGACACATCCTATAGGGACATCATCAGATAAAAGTGAGTGGCCTGCATATCGGATTGCCTCTTTCATATACTTGATTTCCATAAAAATATTATAGCAAATAAAAAATTTAATTGTAGATTAAGTAATTTACTTTGATAAAAGAATATATGAAAAATATTCTCTGTGATATAATATTTAAAGGTGATAATATGTCAGAAATAAATTTAGAACTGGAAGTTTGTGGTGGCTGCAATGAAAAAATTGGCATCAAAGATTTATCTAGTCTTTTAAAAGATTTAAATCCCTACAAGAGAAAAGAAATTACAGTTGGCTTTGATGGAAAAGATGATGCCTGCGTCTATAAAATAAATGAAGACATATCTCTAGTTGAAAGCTTGGACTTTTTTTCTACTATGGTAAAAAATCCCTACGACTTTGGAAGAATTGCATCTACAAATGCAATTTCTGATATATATGCCATGGGGGGAGAACCAAAATTTGCCCTAAATATAGTTTGCTTTCCTGAAGGAGAAAATCTTGAAATTTTAAAGGAAATTTTAAGAGGGGCAGAAGATATTTGTAGAGAAGCAGAAGTTTCTATTAGTGGAGGTCATTCCATTCACGATAGAAAAATAAAATTTGGTCAATGCGTAACTGGACTTGTGAAAAATAATGAAATTTGGACAAATAAGGGTGCAGAAGTTGGCGATTATTTTATTCTCACAAAACCACTTGGCGTGAGTCTTCTTATGAGTGCCTATTCTGTAGGTGAAACTAGTGAAGAAAATTACATAGAAGCAATAAAAAATATGACCACTCTAAATAAATATGCAGCAGAAATTTTAAAAAAGCATAAAGTTTCTTCTGTAACAGATGTTACAGGTTTTGGTCTTATTGGTCATCTTGACGAGTGTACTGAAGAATCTGTAGAAATTTTTGCAGATGAAATAAATTTCTTGCCAGGAAGTTATGAAGCTGCCAGTGAATTTTTATTCACAGCAGGAGGACAGAGAAATAGAAAGGCATTAGAAGATAAAGTTGAATTTACTTTTGATGATTTTGCCCTAGAAGAAGTCCTTTTTGATCCACAGACTTCAGGCGGACTTCTCTTTGCTGCAAAAAAAGATGAAGCTGATAAAATTTTAGGCGAAATGAAAGAAAGTGGTATCCCAGCTTTTTATGTTGGTCGAGTAATTTCAAGAGAAAATAAAAAATTTAAGGTGATATAAATGGAAATTGATGCAAGAGGATATGCTTGTCCAAGGCCAGTAATTATGACTAAAAGGGCAATCAGTGAAAACAATTTAGAAGAAGTTTTAGTAAGAGTTGATAACGAAATTGCTACAGAAAATCTAAAAAAGATGGCAGACCAATTGGGTTATAAGGCTTCTGTAGTTGAAAATTCAAAGACTGATTATGAAGTTCATCTAAAAAAATCAGAAGATGGAAAAAAATCTGAAAGTGTTAGTGATGAATATGTTGTAATTTTTTCATCAGATAAACTTGGCATTGGCGAAGAAGAATTTTCCAAAAAATTAATGGAATCCTTCACTTATGCCCTATCAGAAGAAGATAGTCATCCAAAATACATCTTGTGCTACAATTATGGAGTACATCTAACTACAATAAATGAAAAAACTGTAGAAGATTTTAAAAAATTAGAAGAAAAGGGCACAGAAATTTTATCCTGTGGACTTTGCCTTGAAAATTATAAATTAAAGGACTCACTTAAAATTGGCGAAATAACAAATATGTATAGAATTTGTGAAATTATGACAAAATATAAAGTCGTAAAACCATGCTAGAATATTATCTTTTTACTTTTGATTCCTCAAATAAATCAATAAAGACAGAGAGAGTTTTAAGAAAAAATAAATTAGCTGCAAGAGTAATTCCCGTTCCTGAAGAATTATCCAAAGGCTGTGGCTTTGCTGTGAGGCTAGATGGAAATTTAGAAGAAGCAAAGAAATTTTTACAGGAAAAAGAAATTTATCCCAAAGGAATTTATAAATTTATTGTAGAAAATTCTGCTAGAAATATTATAAAGATTGGTGAAAAATGATTTACTTAGACAATTCATCTACCACACTTATAAAGCCAGATGTGGTGGCAAAAACTTTATATGAAGCTGTCGCCAGCAGAAAATTCTCAAATCCATCTCGTGGCTTTTATGATGAGGCTATAAATTCAAGTGAAAAAGTCTATGATAGTCGAGAAATTCTTGCAGATTTTTTTGGCATCGAAGACCCACTTAATATTGCCTTTACGGCAAATATAACTACATCTTTGAATTTAGTTTTGTCTTCTATTTTTAAAGCAGGCGACCACCTTATAACAAGCCTAACAGAGCACAACTCTGTCCTAAGACCCCTCTATCAACTTGAAGATAGGGGCGTAGAACTTTCTTTTATAGATATTGATGACAATTTTAATTTAAAATTAGAGGAATTGGATAAATATTTAAGGGAGAACACCAGGGCAATAGTTATAACAGCAGAGTCCAATGTAAGTGGAGCTATGACAAATTTAGATTATATTTATGATTTTGCCATAGATCACGATCTTTTAGTAATAATTGACGGAGCACAAGCTGCTGGCACTGCGAAAATAAAATTTAATGAGAGAAAATACCCAAGACTAATTTTTTGCCTAACAGGTCACAAGGCCCTCTTTGGTCCCAGTGGCACTGGAGCAATAATAGATTTATCAGGCGAAAAATTTAAAAATGTCTTTACTGGTGGCAGCGGTGTAAATTCCTTTGATAGATTTAATCCAGAGCTGATGCCCGATGTTTTCGAATATGGTACAATTAATTTTCATTCAATTATTGCCCTAGCTGCTGGGGTAAAATATATTGATGAAATAGGAATAGATGAAGTTTCAGATAAAATTCATGCTTTAAGAAAAAAACTTTTTTATGGCATAAAAGATATTCCTGGCATAAAATTATATTCAAATGAAAAAGATTCATCTATAGTTTCCTTTAATTACAAGGACTATCCTTCATCAAAAATTTCAGAAAAATTATATGAGATGAGTAAAATTGCCTCAAGGGGAGGAATACACTGTGCACCACTTTTTCATGAAAGAGTGGGAACAAAAAATCAGGGCATAGTTAGATTATCTCTTTCCTATCTTAACAGTGAGGATGAAATAGATAAGACAATAGATACTATAAAAAAACTAAAATATTAAAGTGGGGGGACAAATGACATTTAAAATAATATCTGATTCTTCATGCGACTTAGATAATAATACACTAAAAGAACTTGACCTAGAAGTTTTAAAAATAAAAAGTACAGACCAAAATGGAATAGACATAAAAGAAGAAATGACTAATAAAGAAATTTACAAGGCCATGAGAGAGGGCAAATTTTTTAAAACTAGTCAAATAACTTATTATGAATACTTAAAAAAATTTGAGGAACTGGCAGAAAAGGAAATTGATTTTATTTGTATCACACTTTCATCAGGGATGAGTGGGACTTATGCTAATGCCTACATGGCAAAAAAAGAAACAGAAGAAAAGTACAATGTAAGGGTAGAAGTTATTGATTCTCTTGCAGCTTCCGTTGGCTTTGGTCAAATAACATATTTCGCAGGCCTTGCAGCAAAAAATGGTGCAAGCTATGAAGAAGTTTTGAGCCTTATAAAATTTTTGGTGGAAAAGACCAAACACATTTTTACAGTTTTTGACCTAAAATATCTTTATGAAGGCGGCAGAGTTTCTAGGACTAAGGCAAAAATTTCTAGCGTTTTAAATATTTTGCCAATTCTTGAAGTTGATGATGAAGGCAAAATTTATATGTCAGAAGTTGTTCGTGGCAAAAACAAATCCTATAAAAGGATGGTGGAAATTATTTCTGAAAAATCCACATCAGATGGAAGTGACAGGGTATTTCCAGTTTATGCAGATGACAAGGAAATTTTAGAACCTCTTATTTCAAAATTAGAAAAAGAAAATTATCACAAATTTTTGCCCTTAGAGATAGGTCAAACAATAGCAGCTCATGTTGGTCCAGATATTTGCGGCTTGGGATATCTAAGTGAAAATATTCCTGAAGAATTTAAAAAATATTTAGATTAAAAATTAAAATAAAAAATTAAAGGAAGCCAAATTAGACTTCCTTTTTTTAAGCTCTTTCAAGTTTTGGTTTTTTTGTCATCTTCTTTAGAGAATATAAGGCAATTAAAAATACTATAAATTCAGATATAAGGGCGCCCAAGAATAAATATCTTGCTCCCAAAATTTTTACGCAAAGGTAAATGGATAAGAAGAGGGCAACTGAACCTCTCATTATATTTATTACAATAGAATATTTTGGATTTCCAATGGCAGAGGAAAGTGTTGCTATAAATAAATTGTGTCCAGCCAAGAAAAACATTAAGGCGTAAAGTCTAAGTGGTCTAATGGAAGATGAAATCATAGCCCTATTTTCCAAAAACATAGAAAATAATTTTTCTGCCCCAAAATATGATATTGCATACATAATTATGGAAATTATAAAAATAAAGATAAAACTCATTTTTATAATTTTTAAACTTTTTTCTCGCTCTTCTGATCCATGATAGTAAGAAAGAAGAGGCAGTGTCCCATGGCAAACTCCTTGGAAGGTTGAGTTTGCAAAGACAGATAAGTAATTTATAACTGCATAGGCAGATAAAAATTCTGGCGAGATATATTTTATTATAAATAAGTTAAAGATAAAGACAAAGCTTGCTGTGTTAAGTTCAGAAATAAATTCTCCAAAGCCATAGGCAATAGTTGTCTTTAAATAGGACAAAATTTCCTTTGCCTTCATTTTTATTTTCACAAAGCGAAGGTAGCCCTTGGCAGCTCTAAAGTGAAGGAAAAAAATGACGCAAGATAAAAATTGTGCAATGCCCGTAGCAAGAGCAGCACCTCTTACTCCCATGTGAAACTTATCTATTAAAATATAATCTAAAATAATATTTGTAAGGCAGGCAGAAACTGCGCCTATGATTGCAGTTCTTGGAAAGCCATCAACTTTTACCAAGACTTCAAAGGCATAGGAAATTATATAAAAGGGAGAAAAGAATACAATAACAGATAAATATTCATGAGACAGTGGAAATAATGTTGAATTTGCTCCCAAAAATAAAATTATTTTATCCATAAAAATCAGGGCAATTGCCGCAAGAAGGCCTGCAAAGGCAAGAATAAAAATAAGTATAAAGGTAAAAACTTTATTTGCCTCGTCTCTATTTCCTCTTCCTAGCTCAATTCCAATAATAGTTTGTGAGCCGACACCTGTTATAATGGCAATGGCAAAGAGAAAATTGACATAGGGAATAACTATTGTCACTGCAGATAATTCTAATTCACCTGCAAAATTTGCTACAAAAAATCCGTCCACAATTGTGTATATTGAAAAAACCCACATAGCAATTATTGATGGGATGACAAATTTGAAAAATTGTCTCTTTAAGTTCATAAAACACCTCTGATTCCTAAATTATATATCAGCCTTATTTTTTAATCAAGAAAGACAAAATAGAAGTTTTCCTATTATCAATAAGGAGTCTCTTTGATATAATTAAAGATAATTTAAGGGAGGAAAATTATGAAAGCAATTATAGGAATTTCTATTAACTCACTTAGAGATATTTCTCAAAATGATGTATGACGACAAGGAAATGAATATGATCTTTAAAAAGTTCATTGAAGCTTGCAAATAAGTTTATAAATTTTTTAGAAAATTAAGGGGTTGTTGCAAAAGACCCCTATATAGAAAAAAGACGAGGAAACATAAAAATCCTCGTCTTTTTTTGTTATGATGAATTGCAAATAATATTGCGACACCTAAATTAAACTAAGTTCATGTAGAAATAATTCAAATGGAGTTTGATAATTTAGACATTTCCTAGGTCTGCTGTTAATCTCCATTAAATTTTTAATAAGATCTTCTTCAGATATCTTTGCTAAATTTGTCTTTTTAGGATAATATTCTCTCAATAGACCATTTGAATTTTCATTACTTCCTCTTTGCCATGCTGAATATGGGTCAGCAAAGTAAAAGTCTATTCCAATATTCTCAACTTCGTCATAGCAAGCAAATTCTTTTCCTCTATCTGATATAAAGCTCTTTAAGCCTCCTTTTGGAAGTGATTTAACAAGTTTATTGATTGCTTCAAACATTGAATCTTTGCTTCTATCTTTCATTGGTAATGCTATATAAAACCTTGTTTTTCTTTCAACAAATGTTGCTAAGCACTCTTTGCTTTTTCCTCTTGAAGACACAACTGTATCAAGTTCCCAGTCTTGTGCCCCTTGGGTATGTCCGAAGGAAACTCTATACTTTATGTTTTTTGGTCTTTTTCTTATAGATGTACCTATGTTAAATTTTCCTCTTGTTTCTTTGCTTTTCTAGGCTCACCTTTTCTTCTTAATATTGAAATATCAAAATCTATTTTTCCAGAATAAATTCAGTTATATATTGTTTTAAAGCTTAATACTCCTTTATAAAGGCAACCTACAATTTGCTCAGGTGACCATTTAGAATTAAGTTTTTCTTTGATACTTTCTAATATTTCATAGGTTACTTTAGTTTTTCTGCCTTTTAAAGATGATTTAGATTCTTTATCTCTTTCTGCTAGGTCAGCTTCGTATTCAGTATCACATCTTTTAAGCTCTCTAGCTACTGTGGAATGGTGACATTCTAAAATTTTCGCTATTCTTCTAGAAGACTAGCCCTTTTTGTTTAATACCTCTATCTTATCTCTTTCGTTTAGTGTAAGCTGTTTACAGCTCATATTAACCTCCGTGTGTGTTTTTGCCGTTATTAACACTTTACACGAAGTTAGTATGAGTTTTTATTTTTTATTTGTGTCGCATTTAATTTTACAACTTATCAAATGAAAAGAGAGACTCGAATTAACGAGTCTCACCAATATTTGACATAGAGCCTTTTTATATAAGTGATGGGATAATAAGTTTTATTTTACATTAAATATATATAAAATTTACTTTTGAATGCAATAATTCTGCAGAAGGAGTGAAAGGATGAGTAAAAAAATAAAATATATTTGTAACGGGGCGTTAGTTTTAATTTTAATTTTAATTTTTATTTTTTGGAAAGATGTAGACTTTGGAGATACAGTTATAGTTCAAAACGCAGTTTCTTATGAGAAGGGTAAGGTTATAAAAGTTTTAGATGAAGATACAGTTGAGAGTTATCCAAATTTAAAGACTGGATCCCAAAAAGTTTTGGTTGAAATGAAAAATAAAAGGTTTGATAAACCAATAACTATAGAAAATAATTTATTTTCGGAACATTCTGTGTACTTAAAGGAAGGTTCTAAGGTAATAGTTTATGTGGACGAACCAAAGGGGATTGAGCCATATTATACAATTTATAATTACGACAGATCTGTCCCAATAGCTATTATGTTAATTTTATTTTTAATAATGTTATATGCAATTGGAAAGTCAAAGGGGATAAAATCTGCGACATCACTTTTTATAAGTTTATATTTAATGTTTTGTTTTATGATCCCTCTAATATATTTGGGACATTCGCCAGTATGGGTTACAATATTAACCTGTGTCTTGGGAAGTATTTATTCGGTTGTAATACTTCAAGGTTACACATTAATTGGACTTGTAAACTTAATAAGTGTGTCAGTTGGATTTATATCTGCTGCAATATGTTTTTATATTTCATCTTATTTCACACATTTAAGTGGATATAATTTAGCTGATGTAGAAGGACTCTTGCTTATAAATTCAAAAACAGGATTACAAATATATCCTCTTATGTTTGCAGGTGTTGCCATAGCAGCCTATGGAGCTTGTAAGGACGTTTCCGTTTCAATATCTTCTGCACTTCATGAGATATATGTAAAAAATCCTAAAATAACAAAAATAGAACTTTTTAAATCTGGGATGGTAATAGGAAAGGATATTATAGGTACTATGGTCGATACTTTGGTATTTGCATTTTTGGGAAGCTCCATAGCTACAGTTTTAGTTTTAATATCCTATGGAGTTGATTTTAATCAATTAGTTAGTTCAGATTTTTTTGCTGTTGAACTTGTCAATTCGCTCATAGGTACAGCGGTAGTAATTATAATGGTTCCAGTTAGTGCTTATCTATCAGGAGTAATCTATAAAAAAAAATCAAATTAAAAAGAAGATAAATTTACAAAATCTTTAAGAATACATTACAGATTATATTTTTTGACTTTACAATTTTGTGAAATAATAATTCAAACTGAAGAGGAGGTATATAATGAAAAGGAGATTCAGTTTATTTTTAGCTATACTAATGTTAGTTTCAGTATTTTCACCATTAGGATTGGGATTTGAAGGTAATGAAATTAGATTTAGTACAAATGTCGTAGAAGCGGCAGAAGATGATGCTCAATTAAATGAAGCAACACCAAAAGAAGAAGTTAATGATGCATCAAATGAAGTGACACCAGATGTGGACAATGAAACACCTTCTACAGAGGATAAAGATGTACAACCAGAAGTAGATCTAAAAGATCAAAATATTATTTTAACAAATGATATATTGACTATAGGAAAAGATGTCACAGAAAGAAACTTCACTTGGTATGCAAATACAAAAGAAAAAGGAAAATTTGAGTTTGCAAAACTAAATGCAGAAAAAGATTTTAAAGACGCAACAGTTCTTGATGCAACAGTTATTGAAGAAACAAATAAGGACGGTTTCTCAAGTAATTCAGTTACGCTTGAAGGATTAAAACCAGACACTGAATATATGTATAGATTCTCTAATGGAGATACAGTTTCTGAAGTTAAAACTTTTAAAACTGGCAAAACAGGAGATTTTAGTTTCTTTGCAGCAGGAGACCCTCAAATAGGGGCTGGTTTTGAAGACGAAGATGAAAAAGGTTGGGACAAAACACTAAAACTTTTACCAGAATTAGATCCTAGTGCATCATTCTTACTTTCACTTGGAGATCAAGTAAATAGATCAGACAATGAAAGACAATATGATGCTTACATTAATAGAGATGGATTCAATGGATTAACTCTTGCACCAATAATAGGAAATCATGATTCAGGAAATCATGCTTACACAGAACATTTTAAAGTTCCAAACGTACAAGATAAAGGGACAACAAATGCGGGAAGCAATTATTATTATGTATATAACAATACACTTTTTATTTGCTTAAATACAAACAAAGCTGATTTTGCTGAACACAAGGCTACAATTGAAAAAGCAGTTAAAGAAAATCCAAATGTAAAATGGAGAGTAGTAACATTTCACCATCCTCCATACACAGTAGCACGTCATGCATTAGATGATTATATTACAGATATGAGATCAACACTTGTTCCAATATTAAAAGAAAATAAAATTGACCTTGTACTAAATGGACACGACCACGTTTATACAAGAACTCATGTAATGGATGGAACAAAACCAATAATTGAATGGAAAAATGGAGAAGAAGGAAAAGCACCAAGTGAATATGTAAATCCAAAGGGAATTATATATGTTACAACAAACTCTGCATCAGGTTCTAAATTTTATGACATAATGCAAGATGAAAGGTTTGAATATTCAGCAGTAAAGAACCAAGAAAGAGTTCCAAATATTTCAAATGTAAAAGTTACAGATAATTCAATTGAAGTTACAACTTATAGAACTAGCGACAAATCTGTTGTAGATAGATTTAAAATTATAAAAGAAGATCCAACACCAGTAAAGCCATCAGAAGTTAGAGTTACTTTTAAAGTTGATGAAAATAAAGGAAAATTCTTACCAAATGAAGATGGTGTAATTCTAAATACAAGAGTTCTTCCAATGAATTTTGATGCAACAAAATTAGAAAAAATGGCACCAGAAGTAGAAGGACTTGAAGGATATAAATTTAAAGGTTGGGACAAAAAGTTTGTAGGCCAATTAGACCAAGATTTAACAATAAATGCTATATTTGAAAAAGTAGAAAAAACAGAACCAGAAGAAGATAATTCAGTTGAACCAACTAAACCAACTCCTACTCAACCAGAAAAAGATGACACAAGAGAAGAACCAATAAGACTCTTCCCTAGACATCATGATCGAACAGAAACTCATCCTGTTTATGTATCAAAATCAAGTATATTCACAAAAGAAGATGCATTAAAAAAGGGAAAGGAAATTGCAAATAAAAATTTAGCAAAAAATTCTGGAAAAGCTACTGATATTGATGGACATTGGGCTAAAGATTCAATAAATTACGCACTTGAAAATAATTTAATTGACTTAATAGGAAATGAATTTAAACCAAATAAAAATGCTACAAGATATAGTGTAGTAAAGGCATTGGGAAGATTCAAAAAAATTGATGTGGAAAAATATAAAGGCAAGTCTTTGAAAGATGTTGATGCAAATTCAGAAGAATCTGCTTATGTAAATTGGGCAATCAAAAATGGTATTATAGTAGGCTATGAAGATAATACTTTTGGAGGAGATAGAGAGATAACTCGTGAAGAAATTGCGAGAATACTAAATTTATTTGCTGAAAAATTTGATATAAAAGTAAAGAATCTAGAAGCTCCTAAATTTAAGGATCAAAATAAGATTTCTGACTGGGCATCAAAAGATGTAAAAGAAGCAACAGAAAAGGGTCTATTAGTTGGACGTGATGATGGAACTTTTGGACCTATAGATAATTTAACTAGGGCAGAAGTCGCTCAAATGATTGTAAACATGATTAAGTAAAGTCATAAGTTAAAGTAAATCTCAGTGTAAGAGCTGAGGTTTATTTTTTATCCAATTCTTTATTGAAAAACAATAAAAAGTTATTGAAAATCATTAAATGAAGTTTTATTTTTAAAATGGGATACGTGATTTTAATAAAAGGTGTTGTTGAAAAAGACCCCTATAAAGATCCCTATATAGAAAAAAGACGAGGAAACATAAAAATCCTCGTCTTTTTTTGATACAATGTATTTATGAAAACCGTTAAAAATACATCATCATTAACTAACTAGCTAGCTATACACTAGTTAATGATACAATTCAACTAAGATTAAACTTTAATACAGAAATATATATCCAATCTGAGCGTCTATTATTCCCTGGCTATCATTTGCAAAATATTTTGGATAATATCCTCCATCTTGATAAACTGTAAACACAGATAGTCCTGCGTTCTGAATATTATTAATTTCTTCTAATGTCAAAGCCTTTGATTTTGATTCCCCAACATTTGCTTTTTCTTGTAGATTCTTAGGAGTAGGAAAGGTCCTTCCGATGACCTCTGTGTGCCCGAATGGGTATTACTCCCCCTCCTAATAATAAAAATACATATTATTGAATAAAAAAATCCTAGATTTTTATTAATTTTTTTAAATTATTTTTATTCGAAATAATCAACTGTCCACTTTACTGCAATTCCTGTTTTTTTGTGGTAGAGGATTCCGTCGCAGTGAGGCCAGTTTTCTTTTCCAAAATTATTTTTTGCCTCTTCGTAGTCCTTTTTCTTTGCAATTTCAACTGTGCCATCAATGTGTCTTGGTCCCTTTTCAATGTAGACTACATCTTTTTCGTAGCCAGGAATTTCTTCTAGCTTGTGAGTAAAGTCCTTTAAGCCCTTTTCTTTTGCGACATAAAATAAATCTTCCATTAAGCTGTCATAAATTTCCTTATTTATATTGGCAAGCAGCAAGTTATCAAAGGTCATCTTATCACCACGAGCCATTTTTTCAATAGAAGGACCATTCTTTGATCCATCTTCTGCCTCTATTTTTTTATCAAAGACAAAATTTTTATCTTCATCTAAAATATATTGAAATTCCATGGGAATAAGATAGCCTGAATCTTGATTAAAGATTCCATCTTTGTAAGAATAATTTGCATTATTAACAGATGCTAGAAAAATTAATTTGCCATCTTCAAAAAAGTCCTTTACTAAATTTGGATAATAAGTTTTGTACTCTCCAGGATTATTCATTGTTTCAACTTGGCGCATTTTATTTGAAAGCAGTAAAGTTAAAGCCTTCTTTCTTAAAGAATTATTTGATTCAATTAATTTTGAATTTTTATCATTAATTTCTTCATTTTCAAAAATCTTATCCTTATATACAGCTGCAAGTTTTATTTCTCTACCATCAGATGAAATTATGACATCGCCAGGCTTATTTTCTTTCTTTTCAATTTCCTTATCAGTAAAGTTTGCGCCCTTAAAAATTCTTTCATAGTCATCTAAATTTAAGTCGCCAAGGATTTCTGCGAGAGGAAATTTTTCACTGGACTCTAAAGGATTTTCTCTTGCAATAAGGAGTTTTATCTCTGGATCCTTAACATCTTCTTTTTTACTTTCTTCAATTTTATTTTTTTCAGCTAGATTTTTACTAGTGTTTTCACTTTTGCCGCAAGCAGTGAAAAATAAAATTGCAATTAAAGAAATTATAATAATTTTTATATTTTTCATAGTTTCCTCCTTTTTTCTTATAATATAATAAAGCGAATAGACTTTCAATTACAAAAATATTATTAATGCATTAAATTATGGTATAATAATTGTAATTTTAAATAAGGGGGATGCTATGAAAGCTGTTATAACTGTCATTGGTAGTGACAAAATCGGTATCGTATATGAAGTAGTAAAGAAGATGGTGGAGTTTGACCTAAATATTGTTGATATTACACAAACAATTTTAGACGACTGCTTCACAATGATTGTAATAGTAGATTTAACAAAGATGAATGTTGAATTTCAAGAAGTTGTTGACGCTTACGAAAAACTTGGCGAAGAATTAGATCTTTCTATTAGAGTTCAACATCAAGGTATCTTCGATAAGATGCACCAAATTTAAGGAGCTATTATGGATAAAAAAAGAATTTTAGAGACAGTTAGGATGCTTGACCAAGAGAACCTAGACATTAGGACTGTAACTCTTGGTATTTCACTTTTAGACTGTATAGATAAAGACGCAGACCTAGCTTGTGAAAAAATTTATAATAAAATTATTAAGTATGGTAAGCACTTAGTTGACTATGCTAATGAAATTGGTAAAAAATATGGAGTAGAAATTGTAAATAAAAGAGTTTCAGTTACACCTATTGCACTTATTGCAGGGGCAACAGATGAAAAGGACTATACAAAATTTGCCAAGGCTCTTGATAAAGCTGCAATAGAAATTGGCGTAGACTTTATCGGTGGTTTTTCTGCCCTAGTTCATGGGGAAATGACTCCAGCTGATGAAATTTTAATAAATTCAATTCCTCGTGCCCTTGCTGAAACAGAAAAAGTTTGCTCATCAGTAAATGTTGGAACTACAAAAAAAGGTTTAAACATGGATGCAGTTAAACTGCTTGGCGAAAAAATTCTTGAAACTGCAGAAAATACAAAGGACGCAGATTCCATTGGCTGTGCAAAACTTGTTGTCTTTGCCAATGCAGTAGAAGACAATCCCTTTATGGCAGGAGCCTTTCACGGAGTTGGCATGGGAGATGTAGTCCTTCATGTTGGAGTTTCTGGTCCTGGGGTAGTTAAATATGCTCTAGAAAAAGTTAAGGGCGAAAGTTTTGATGTAGTTTCAGAAACTATTAAAAAGACTGCCTTTAAAATCACAAGGCTTGGAGAATTAATCGGTACAGAAGTTGCAAATAAGGTTGGAGTTCCCTTTGGAACAATTGACTTGTCCCTTGCACCAACACCAGCAATTGGAGATTCAGTTGCAAGGATCCTAGAAGAAATTGGCGTAGAATTTGCAGGTGGACATGGAACTACAGCTGCCCTTGCCATGTTAAATGACGCAGTAAAAAAAGGTGGCATCATGGCATCTGATCATGTTGGTGGACTTTCTGGTGCCTTTATACCAGTAAGTGAAGATGAAGGCATGATAGCAGCAGCAAGAAATGGTCACATTGGACTTGATAAACTTGAAGCCATGACTTGCGTATGTTCAGTTGGTCTTGACATGATTGCAATTCCAGGAGACACAAAGGCGTCAACACTTGCTGCAATAATTGCAGACGAAGCCATGATTGGAATTATAAATCAAAAGACAACTGCTGTTAGACTTATTCCAGTAATAGGAAAGGGCGTTGGCGAAGAAGCAACTTTTGGCGGACTACTTGGCTCAGCTCCAATTATTCCAGTTCACGTGGGAAGCAGTGAGAGATTTGCTGCAAGAGGAGGATTTATTCCTGCTCCAGTACACAGCTTTAAAAACTAAAAAATCTAAGGGCAAAGCTTACTATGGATAATAAAGAAAGACTTGATTATATGTTGGACTTTGGCAGGGCGACAATAAAAACAGAGTCTGACATCATAGCCATGATGGCAAATATTTCTTCCATAATTTTTAATTCAGTAGAAGATCTTAACTGGGCAGGTTTTTATCTTGTAAGAGAAGATGAACTTGTCCTTGGACCCTTTCAAGGAATGCCTGCTTGCACAAGATTAAGTGAAGAAGGTGTTTGCGTCGCCGCCTGGAAAAATAAAAAAGTTATGAGAGTAGAAAATGTTCACGACTTTCCTGGTCATGTTGCCTGCGACAGTGCATCAAATTCTGAACTCGTCTTGCCTCTTACAGTAAAGGGAGAAGTCATAGGGGTTTTGGATTTAGATTCACCAAAAATAGGTCGCTTTAGGGAGTTGGAAGAAGAAAAATTTGCTGAGCTTGTAAGAGCTATGGAAGATGAGTTAAATAAATAAAAATTAAGAGGTAGAGAAATTTACCTCTAATTTTTTGCAAAAAATATTCATGAAATTTAGATTAAAAAAAATTTGAAGGGAGATAAGTTGTGAAATACCTTACAGCATCAAATATTATTTTATTTCTTGGAATTTTTATATTTGCAAGTTTTATCCTGGAAAAAGATAGTGAAAAGAAAAAATTTTTGGGCATCATCTTAATAATTTTAGGCTGCATCTTAAAATTTTTGAATTTTTAAAATAAAAAACTAGGTCCTTGAACCTAGTTTTTTTACTTAATCTGAAATTATTTTATATAAGGCGTCAGATGTTTTTCTTTTTTTCTCACGAAGGTCATCATTTTTTGCATAGCCCATAGCTATTACAAGTCTTATCTTGCTCTTGGTTTTTAAAAATTTTTGCAATTTTTCTTCGTCAAACCAACCGATTATACAAGTTGATAGTCCAAGACTTGTGGCTTCTGCTGTAAAGTAGGCAGCAGATATTCCTATGTCAATGGACTTGTAATCTTGATTTTTTACGCTTGAGCCAATTTTTGCTGACAAGTTGTAATTTTCTTCTGTTACAATGGCAAAGGCAGCTGCGTCTTTAGTAAAGGAATTCATCTTGCCAAGTTGAAAATATTTTGAAAGGTTTTTTGCCTCGTCGCCATGAACAAGATAATAGTAATAAGGTTGTGAATTGCAAGCTGATGGTGCAAGCTTCATTGTTTCAAGGCAAGCCTCAATTTTTTCTATTTCAACTTCTCTTTCTGGGTCAAAATCTCTACATGACTCTCTTTTTTTCGCTAATTCTTTAAATTCATTAAAATCCATATTATCCCTCTAAAAATTCATCTAAGTTTCCATCAAAAAAGTAAAATTCGTCATCTCGCATAAGTGCAGGCACGCCAACATTACCCTTTTCTACAATTTCGTCAAAGTCTTCGGAAAGGTCTCTCTCCTTTAAAAATCTCTTCAAGTTAGCCATTGACCCCGTTATATCTACAATTTCACAGTCCAAATTTTTTTCTTTTACTTCTGCAATTGCAGGTGGACAGTCTGGGCAAAGACTTGAAACAAAAAGTGTAAGCATTTTATTTTCCTCCAAAAATTTTTCTAGGGTCTTATAAAAATCACAATCGGCACTATTATCTCTCTTTCCAATATTAAAATAAATTTGTCTCTCGCGCATTTTTCTATTGAAGTGACGACTCTCTAGCATGGCAACTATGTTTTCATCGTCTATAAAATTACCCTGAAAGTCCATGACTCTTGCCTTTTTTGAAAGGGCAAGGGAAGATAGACCCTTATCATTTGTTATTACCAGGTCGCCACTTTTTGCGTGATTGGCAATATATATATCAGCTGCCTCCTTTGATATGTCGACGCTAATTACTTCACCATATATTGAGGAGAAGTTTTGGCTATAATTTTTTACCATTAATAGTTTTGCACCATATTTTTTGGCAAGCTTTTCAGTTATCTCACGAATGGGCGAACCATCTGCATCTAATAATATTTTCATATTTATCTTTTACCCAAAGTAAATTTACTATATCATCTAAGTAAAAAGTATTGAAAAATTAAGGCATTTTATATAGACTTAGTTTAGGAGGTTAATATGAAATATATTTACAGAATATTTGTATTCCTTACAGTTATACTCCTCCTTGGAGCACTGGGACTTACATTTATGTTCATGCCAAGGGGAAAAAAATTAGATGAAAATAAAAATTTTATAAATAAAGAAGAAGTTGCTGAGCCTGAAAAAATTACTGTCTTTAATGACAATGAAGACATTGTAAATATTTTATTAGTTGGACTTGATTCAAGTGCCGTAACTTATGAAAAGGATGAAGATTCTAAAAGAGCTGACACAATTATGCTCTTATCTATTGATCCAAAATACGACAGAGTGAGACTTTTATCCATACCAAGAGATACATACTATAAATTAAAGGGCTACGACAATTATAGGATGAATGCAGCTTATTCTCGAGGAGGAATTGATTTACAAGTTTCAAGTATTGAGGACTTTTTGGGACTTAAAATCGACCATTATGTAACAGTCAATTACGATGCAGTTAAGGAGCTTGTAGATGCAATAGGTGGAGTGGAAGTTTACACACCAGAATACAAGTACACTGACCCTTCAACTATACCACCACTTGAAATTAATTTTGAAGAAGGACTTCACATATTAGATGGTGAAGATGCAGTTAAGTATCTTAGAATTAGAAAACTTTACAAGGACCAAGACCTTGATAGGATTAAGGCACAACAAGACTTTATCATGAAGATTTTTGACAAGATGAAGTCACCTAAAATGCTTTTAAAACTTCCAAAACTTGTTTCCATTGCCAATAAACATGTTGAGACAGATATGAATTATGGTCAGCTTTCCTATCTTGCCTACTATGGTGTAACTCTGGATAAAGAAAATATTGGCATGAAAACTGTTGAGGGAACTACTAAAAAGGGCTCACCCCTATATTTTGTTAATAAGGAAAGTGCAACTTATGAGGCCCATGAGCTTAATAGATTAAGAGAAAAGGCACCTGAAGCAAGTGGCGAGGACTTAAATTATACTGAAGAAGAATTAAAAAATATGACAGAAGAAGAAAGAGCAGCTCTCGAACAAAAAATTAGAGACAAAGAGCTTAGAGAGAAATTAAAAGAAGAAGCTGTGAAAGAAGAAAATTCTACTTCTTCTAATGAAAATGTAGTTAAAAATGAAAATTAAATAGTGAAAATTAAATTAAAAAGACCATCATTTTTTGTGATGGTCTTTCTTAATGTGAGTCCTATTCAGCTAATAGCTTTACAATATTTTTTACAACTTCTTTTGACTTTTTCATTTGGTCAAGGCTCACAAGTTCGTATCTTCCGTGATAATTATAGCCGCCAGTGAAGATGTTTGGAGTTGGAAGACCCATAAAGGATAATTTTGAGCCGTCAGTGCCACCCCTTACTGGACCAATTTTTGCATCAACAGAAGATTTTTCAAAGGCTCTTTTTGCAAGCTCAATTATTTCCATGTGGTCTTTTAAAACTTCTCTCATATTGTAATATTGGTCTTTGATTTCAAGTTTTATGCGGCCGTCGTATTTTTTATTTAAGAAATTTGCTATCTCCTCAAATAATTTTTTCATGTCTTCAAACTTTTCTCTTGAGTGATTTCTTATGATGTAGGACATTTTTGTAAATTCAACAGAGCCTTCCATGTTAAGAAGAAGGGAGAAACCCTCATAGCCTTCTGTGTATTCAGGTCTTTCATTTACTGGAAGCATTGAATTAAATTCCATGGCAATTAGTTGAGAATTAACCATGGTGTCCTTGGCAGAACCTGGATGAACATTTTTACCTTGGATTTCAATTTTTGCTGAAGCGGCGTTAAAAGTTTCATATTCAAGCTCGCCAATAGGTCCGCCGTCAACAGTAAAGGCAAAGTCTGCCCCAAATTTTTTCACATCAAATTTGTCTGCCCCTCTGCCAATTTCTTCGTCTGGTGTAAAGGCAATTTTTATATCGCCATATTTTGCATCCTTATCCTTTAAAAGTTCTTCCACAGCAGAAGTAATAATTGCAATGCCTGCCTTGTCGTCGGCACCGAGAAGGGTAGTTCCGTCAGTTGTTATAAGAGTCTCGCCCTTTAAATCTTTTAAAAAGGGAAAGTCAGAGACAGATGTGGTGAAGTCATCATTTAATTTTATGTCGCAGCCATCATAATTTTCTATTATATTTGCCTTTACATTTTTTCCGCTCATGTCTGGAGCAGTGTCCATGTGGGCAATAAAACCTACAGTCTTCTTGGCTTTTACATTACCAGGGATTTTCCCATAAACATAACCATTTTCGTCAATCTCAGAATCAATGCCAAGGGACTTTAATTCCTCCACCAAAAAATTTCCAAGCTTTAACTGTCTATCTGTTGATGGACAAGTTTTAGAAGCTTCGTCACTAGTTGTCTCAAAGGAAACATAATTTAAAAATCTATCTAAAATATTTGTCATAAAAAACCTCCAATGAATTTATTTTATCAAAAAAATTAAAAAAAATAAAAGCGACAAAAAGTCGCCTTTAAAAATTAATCAAATTTATAAATATTTATGCCAGTGTAGTCGTCTTTTTGTCTTTCCACAACGCCATCTATTATATTTATTGTAAGTTCGCAAGTTACACTTATTTTAGCAGTTTTTAAATGACCACCAAAAACTTTTCCTTCGCCATCAGATGTTGAAATGTGAAGATGTGGATAGTATTCGCCATCTAGGGTTGTTATACTTCCAATTATAGATAAAATTTCAAATTCGCCCTTGAAATTTTTTTCCTTGTAATCTCTTTTTGCTAGGCTAAAAAGTCCAATGGTAAAGTCATCTGTGGCACCAATGCCATAAATGCTTGCAAGTTTAATATTTTCCTTTAAAGCAATTTCTTTTAATTTTTCTTGAACTTCTTCAGTTCTGTCAATTCTTGCTATAATTTTGTCCCCAAATCTTTTATAATCCATACTTCCTCCTATTTTTTTATGTTCATGCCAATAAACATACCTAGTATCATGCCAAATATCATTCCTACTTCTATCCTATTATTAAAAAGAAGACCAAAGGAAGATCCAAGGCTCATTCCAATTGCCATTCCTTCAGCAATATAATTTTTATCTTCATCACTGTCGTCAATATTTTCTTTTTTTTCTAAATCTTCAAAATTTTCTTCATTATTATTTTTTCTATCCTTAAAATCTTGCAACTTTCCCATAACAAAACAAAAGACAAGAGCAATTAAAGATATAGCTAAAAGAATTCGCAATATTTTAAAAATATCCATAAATAATTTTTACCAAAATTTTTAAATAATTAATCAAAATCATTATTTGAAATTCTTTTTTCTACAGAATATTCATTGTCTAAAATTTCCACATGGTAAGCTTCATTAAACATTGGCGAAGACAAAATATAGTCGCCAGTAGTAGGGGAAGTTGCCATGGCAATATTATATAAAGTTGAAATTCTAAGTAATGCTTTCACATCTGGATCGTGAGGTTGAGCTTCAAGAGGGTCCCAGAAAAAAATTAAAATATCAATTTTTGAATCAGAAATTTTTGCACCAAGCTGCAAATCGCCACCTAGTGGACCAGAAACAAGTCTCTTGACATCAAGAGATGTTTCACGAGAAATAAGAGCAGCAGTAGTCCCTGTTCCAATAAAATTGTGTCCCCTTAGCTTTTCTTCGTGCTTTTTAACCCAATCTAGTAATTCTTTTTTCTTGTGATCATGTGCCACAAGAGCAATGTTTTTCTTTTTCTTCACTTCAATTTTTTTTACTTGCATAATTACCTCAATTTTTAAAAAATCTTGACTAAGTTCCTTCTTTAATATATAATATCAAAGATTGTAATCCTTGCATAGTTTTTTAACTATGCCGTAGACCATGAGGAGGTGAAAGTATGAACAAATACGAAGCGGTGATTATGTTTTATCCTGAAGTGGAAGAAGAAAAGAGAAATGCTTCTTTCGACAGACTTAAAAAGGTAATCGAAAAAGACGGAAAAATTGATAACGTTGATGAATGGGGCATGAAAAAATTAGCTTACGAAATCGACTACAAAAAAGAAGCTTATTATATTTTCGTTGAATTCGAAACAAAACCAGAAGACATTGCTGAAATCAACAGAGTCGCAAAGATTATGGACCCAGTTATGAGACAAATGATTATTAAAGTTGAAGACTAAGGAGTTTTTATGAATTGTGTTAGTTTAATAGGAAGACTAGTAAGAGATCCAGAACTTCGTTATGCGCAAAACGGAACAGCTATTTGTCGTTTCACACTTGCTGTTGACAGAAGAATGTCAAAGCAAAAAAGACAAGAAGCACAGGCTAATAATCAACAAACTGCTGATTTTATAGGCTGCACAGCTTTCGGTCAAACAGCTGAACTTATTGCAAATTATCATAGAAAAGGAAGTCAAATTGGAGTAGAAGGTAGAATCCAAACAGGAAGCTACGAAAAAGAAGGAAGAACTATTTATACAACAGATGTTGTTGTAAATGCTATTTCTTTTATCGGTTCAAGCCAAGGACAAAATCAAGGCGGCTTTAACCAAAACCAAGGCGGCTTTAATCAAAATAATTTCCAAAGTCAAAACCAAGCTGGGTTTAACCAAGGCGGCTTTAACAATGACCAACCAGTAAATTCCGCTTACGGAAATGATTTTTCAAATAAAAATAACGACGATGAAGATGGATTTTTCCCTGTTGATAATGACGATATTCCATTTTAAGGAGGGTAAAAATGCAAAGAAGATTTGGCAGAAGGAAAAAAGTAGATCCTTTTGAAAAAGATAAAACTAAAAAAATTGACTATAAAGATGTTGATATGCTAAGAAATTATATTTCTGACCGTGGAAAAATTCTTCCAAGAAGAATCACTGGTTTAACTGCAAAACATCAAAGAGAAATGACAGTTGCTATAAAAAGAGCAAGACAAATTGCACTTATTCCATATAGCGCTGACTAATTAAACTTAAACTGCTGGCTTATCCAGCAGTTTTTTTTGTACGCTTTAGCATGAATAAACCACCAGCTATGCTGGTGGTGGGAAAAAAAGCTTTAGCTCCAAGCAAAA
>OFLW01000067.1_pt1 | contig 73690 bp, 68 predicted proteins | sample 1541061 | NCBI WGS metagenome assembly OFLW01 (sample SAMEA4413045, study PRJEB24355) | metagenome | biome: human; feature: gut; material: faeces | place: United Kingdom | collected 2010
CCATTAGCTCAGTCGGTAGAGCACTTGACTTTTAATCAAGGTGTCGCGCGTTCGAATCGCGCATGGGTCACCATTTTAAATTTTATATTTGTGGAGAGGTACCGAAGTGGTCATAACGGGGCGGTCTTGAAAACCGTTAGGGTGCAAGCCCACAAGGGTTCGAATCCCTTCCTCTCCGCCATTTTTAATCTGTGATTATCACAGATTTTTTATTGAAAGTTTAATATTTTTCTTGACCCATTAGCTCAGTCGGTAGAGCACTTGACTTTTAATCAAGGTGTCGCGCGTTCGAATCGCGCATGGGTCACCATTTTTTTATCTGTAGATTTTTCTACAGATTTTTTTATTTTATAGAGTTTTATTTGGAATTTATTATTTACTAAATAATTATGATATAATTAAAAATTATTGGAGGAAATTATGTTAAAGAAAAAATTTAATCTAGTAGTTTATATAGTTGCAATTGTATTTATTTTATTTTTTACTCTTAATGGTTTTAAATTGTATTCTATAAAAGAAAGGGATATAGAAAATAACAATAAAGTTATTTTAGAAGAAGAAAATTTTAATGATTATTCTTTAAAGTTAAGTAAAGATATTAATTACAACAAGTTATATGTATATAAGTTAAAAAATAATGAATATTATGTTTTCATTTATTCCAAATCTATTTTTTTTGATAGGTATAATCTTGATGATAAATTTTCTATTAGGGAAAATTCTATTAATGTTCTGATTAGTAATTTTAGATATAATAATACTGTTAAGATTGATTTAGATAAAGAACCTGTAAAAGTTGATGTCAAGTCTAATAAAAATTATGAAACTAGAAATACCTTTATTAAATTTTTTGTGATTTTTATTTTAATTTTTTATCTTGGATATAGAAAAGACAAGAGAAAAAATTTAAGCACTAACTTATAAACTAGATTTTATTTTTTAATAAAAGAAACCCTAAGGTTTAGTGATATAAACTTTAGGGTTTTATATTTTTTAAGTCTAAAGACTTTAATCTAATTTTTTGAATTTTTAGATTTGATCTAAGGCTTGTTTTAAATCTTCTATTATGTCATCTGCATTTTCTAGTCCTACAGAAAGTCTTATTAAGCCTTCTGATATGCCTGCTGCTGCTCTTTCTTCTGCTGTGTAAGGTGAGTGAGTCATTGATGCAGGGTGTTGGATAAGTGTTTCTGCATCGCCAAGTGATACTGCAAGTGTTGAGAGTTTAACACTATTCATTAGTTTAGCGCCCGCTTCTTTTCCACCTTCAATTTCAAAGGCAATCATTGCACCAGGTAGTGCCATTTGTTTTTTAGCTACTTCGTAATATTTAAAGGATTTAAGCCCTGGGTATTGGATGCTCTTAACTTTTGGATGTTTTTCCAAAAATTCTGCAACTTTCATTGCATTGGCACAGTGTTTATCCATTCTAATTTGAAGAGTTTTCATTCCTCTTAAAATTAAATAGGCATTAAAAGGTGCAAGAACTGCTCCTGTACAGTCTTTTATTCCTACAAGTCTTACTTGGTCGATTAATTCTTTTCTCCCAATAGCAAATCCAGCTATTACATCGCCATGACCATTTAAATATTTTGTTGCAGAGTGAACAACTATGTCTGCGCCAAGTGTCAATGGTTTTTGGATGTAAGGTGTGCAATATGTGTTATCTACTATTACTAAAGTGTTTTTATTTTTTTTGTGAACTCTCTTTGCTACTTCTTCAATGTCGCAAATATCCATATTTGGATTTGCTGGTGTTTCTAAGTAAACAATTTTTGTGTTTTCTTTCATGACCTTCATGATGTTGTCGACATTTGTTATGTCAACAAAATCTATATCAACACCCATTCTTGATACTGAGTGTTCTAAGAAGGCAAAAGTACAACCATAAAGAGTTTTTGCAGCTATTATATGGTCGCCACATTTTATAAAAGGCCAAATTGATGAAGTAATTGCTCCCATTCCTGATGCTGCAGATACACAAGCTTCTCCTTCTTCTAGGAGGGCTACTTTTTCTTCAACTTGTTCATTTGTTGGATTTCCAAGTCTTGAATAAATGTAGCCATCTTCTTCTAAGGCAAATCTACGACCACCTTGTTCAGCACTATCAAAGATAAAGGTAGATGTTTGATAAATAGGAGTTGCTAAGGCACCAAATTTATTTTTTTCATAGCCACCATGAATTGCTTTTGTTTCAAAATGCATTTTTTTAAGTTCATCTTTACTATTCATAAATTTCTCCTTTTCTAAATAAAATTAATATTAAACTTCTTATTAGTTAAATAATTTAAAATTTTTTAATTAAATTATTTTTTGCTTGTCTTAGAATCTACTAGTGGCACATCATTTTCAAAATCCCATTTATCTTTAGAATCAGCAAATCTCATAAAGATTGAAAGAATTGCAAAGACAGCAAGTAGGGCTTGATACCATAAAAATGGAATAATTTGAACTGGAGAAACAGCTAGGGCTCCAAGTTCTTTAGTAAGTCCAGCTGCAATTAAAATTTGTGCACCATAAGGAATTATTCCTTGCATTACGCAAGAGAAGGTGTCAAGGAAGGAAGCAGATCTTCTTGGATCAACTTTGAAGTCCTTTGAAATTTCTTTTGCTACAGGTCCATCAATAATTATTGCAACAGTGTTATTTGCAGTTGCAGCATCTGTCAAAAGAGTTAAAAGAGCAATTGAAATTTCTGCAGATTTAACATCTTTTGCAAAGGATCTAATTTTTTGAACTAACCATTCAATTCCACCATTACTAGATACCATATAAGAAAGACCACCAGTTAATAGTGATAGCAAGAAAATTTCAAACATTCCACTAAAGCCGTCAAAAATTTTTTGGGCAAAAGTCATCATAGTAAGTCCACCAGTGAATATTCCAATTATACCTGATAGGATAATTCCACTAGTTAAAACTAAAAATACATTCATTCCAGCAAGAGCAGAAATTAGTACGAAAAGATAAGGGATTATAAGTATTAATTTATAAGACAAATCATCAAGTACAACTTTTCCTTCTGGTTTTCCCACAATTAATAAAACTATAAAAGTAATTACAGCTGCAGGTATTGCAATTTTAATATTTGCTCTAAATTTGTCCTTCATGCCTACATTTTGAGTTCTTGTTGCAGCAATTGTTGTATCTGAAATAACAGATAAGTTATCTCCAAACATTGCTCCACCAACAAGTGCTCCAAGAACAAGGGGAAGTGATAGGTTACCTTTTGTAGCAACGCCAACTGCAATAGGACCAACTGCTGAAATTGTTCCTACTGAAGTTCCTGTAGAAATTGATATAAAGCAGCTGATTAAGAAAATTCCAGCTGTAATATATTGTACAGGAATAAGTGAAAGTGCAAAGTTTACAACAGAATCAACTCCACCTGAAGCCTTAGAAACTGTTGCAAAAGCTCCAGCTAATATGTAAATCAAACACATTATAATTATATTTTCGTCCCCACAACCACGAACAAAGTCATTAAACTTGTCATCAATGGAACCTTCAAACATAATAAATGCCAAAATAATAGCTGGCAAAATACATACTGGTGCTGCTACTTGGTAGAATGCCATTTCAACGCCCATAGCATTTAAAATTATTCCAGTAGCAAGATACACAAGCACGAAAACTATAAAAGGAAGAAGTGCTGCACCATTTGCTTTAGCTTTTAAATTTTTGTTTTCCATAAATACCTCCTAAAATTAAACAAAAATAAAACAAAGGCATTTCAATAGAACTATAATTAAAATTTATCTTATTTTATCATCCTCCTTTTAAAATTTAAAAACGAATTAAGAATAAAAATAATATCGTTTTCAAAAATTAATTAAAAATATGTAAGAAAGAATTTTAATTTCTCTCTAACTTTATTATACTTTTTTAAATAAAACTTGTGAAGTTTTTTTATATTAAAGAAATAATAAAATATTGAAAAAATTAAACATAAAAGAACGATTTCAAAATTAAAGCTAGCATATATTTAATATAATCTATAAAATTTAGTCAGAATCAAAACTTTTGTAATTATATAAAAATCATTAAAATTTATAATGAAAAATTAAAAAAATAATTTTTCTTAACATCTTCTTTACATCCTAAATGTTATACTACATGTGAGGTGAAAATATGAAAGATTTTGTGAATAGAAAAATTTCATATGCGATGTTGGCTTTATCCATTGCATTTATTTTTTTGGGAGCTTATAGGTCAGAAGTAGATACTGTGCTTTCAAAAGCTATAAGAATATGTTTGGAGTGCGTAGGGATTGGATAAATTAAAAAACATTTTTAAAAAATTTAGAGAAAAAAGAAATCTCGTGCAGGGATCTTTCGCAATTCTTACAAATATACATATTCCAAATTTTTTTAAGGGAACTATTTATACAGGAAAGATGAAAGCTGCCTGCCTTCCAGGACTAAATTGTTATTCCTGTCCAGGTGCAGCTCTATCTTGTCCAATAGGGTCCTTTCAAGCTGTTGTGGGATCGTCAAAATTTAATTTTGCCTACTATGTGACTGGTCTCATGCTTTTATTTGGAACTGTATTTGGAAGATTTATTTGTGGTTTTTTGTGTCCCTTTGGATTTTTTCAGGATTTAATTCATAAAATTCCGTCGAAAAAATTTAGCACTAGAAGATTTAGTTTTTTAAAGTACATTAAGTATTTTATTTTGATCTTTGTTGTTTGGTTATTTGGTGTATTTTTAACAGATGAACTTGGTTTTGCATCTCCATATTTTTGTCAGTACCTGTGCCCACAGGGAATACTTGAAGGAGGAATACCTCTTTCACTGGCAAGCAAAAGTATAAGAGCTGCACTTGGCAATTTATTTTTGCTAAAATCAGGAATTCTCACACTTATAATTTTACTTTCAATATTTTTTTACAGACCTTTTTGCAAATATTTATGCCCACTGGGCGCATTTTACGCATTAACTAATAAATTTTCTTTTTATCAATACTATGTGAATGATTCTTGTATTTCTTGCGGAAAGTGTAAGAGAATTTGCAAAATGGATGTAGATATGTCAAAAAATCAAAAAGCACTAGAATGCATTAGATGCGGAGATTGCATAAAGGCATGCCCAAAATCTGCTATTTCCACCTCATTTAAAAATAATGAAATTAATAATTTAGAAGAAGGAGCAAGATATGAATAAAACTTTTAAGAATATTGTAAAAATTTTTGCCATTTTATTTTTAGCCTTGAGCTTTACAGCTTGTACTAGCAAGGCACCAGAAGGAGCAACTTTATCAAGTGGAGATCCCTTCCCAAAATTTGACGCAGTTGATTTTAAGGGAAAAGAAGTAAATAACGAGGTATTTAAGGATAGCCCAGTTACAATAATGAGCATTTGGTTTACAGGTTGTAAGGGCTGCATTAATGAAATGCCAACATTACAAAAAATTTCAGAAGACTTAAAAGATAAAAATGTAAAGGTTATGTCAATTTGCCTAGACACTTATGAAAATAAAAAAATTAAAGATGAGGCTCAAAAAATTATTGATGCTAAGGGAGTTAAATATCCAAATCTTGCTGTAAAACCTTCTGAAGAAATAGATGCCTATCTTAAAAATTTGACAGCTTTTCCTACAACTCTTTTAATTGGAAGAGATGGAAAAGTTATTGACAACATAAGCCTTGGTTCACAAGATAAAATTGATGAACTATACAAAAAAATTGACGAAATAATTGCTAAGGAAGGGAAATAAATTTTAGCAAATAAAATAATAAATCCTCATTGATACACCTATTTTGACTCATGCTTGCATGGGTCATTTTTTTATTTTTTGAAAAAATTTTTAAACGTTGCATATGCAACAGAAACTTATTTTTTTTTTTATTAGAATTATTTTAGAAGTTAGAACTTACTAGTTTAAAAGGGGGATAATTATGAGTATGTTTTGTTTTCAATGTCAAGAAACATTTAAAAATTCTGGATGTGTAAATAGAGGTGTCTGTGGAAAGACAAGTGATGTTGCAAATTTGCAAGATTTTTTAATTTGGATTTCTAAGGGCCTTGCTGAAATTGAAGTTAAAAGTGAAAGAAATAATAAAGAAGTTGTAGATAGAATTATTTTAAATTTATTTACAAGTATAACAAATGCAAATTTTGATTTTTCTCAAATTAAGGATAGAATTTTTGAAACAATTGATATGATGAATTCTTTAAGAGAAAATAAAAGTTATAGCGAGGCTGCAAATTGGTCATCAAAGGATTTTTCTGAAATAGAGAAAAAAATAAATTCAGGCGAAGTTTCAATTTTAGCTGAAGAAAATGAAGATATAAGAAGCTTAAAGGAACTCATAACTTACGGACTAAAGGGCATGGCTGCTTATGCAAGGCACGCAAAAGTTTTGGGCTATGAAAGTGAAAAGGTAAATAATTTTATAATAAAAACTATGGCTGATCTTCTTAAAGAAAAATCTCTTGATGAACTTCTTGCCCTTACTCTTGAAACTGGATCAATGGGATATCTTGCTATGGCGACACTTGATTCTGCCAACACAAAAACTTATGGAAATCCAGAAATTTCAAGTGTAAATATAGGTGTAAGAAATAAGCCTGGCATTTTAGTTTCTGGTCACGACTTAAAGGATTTTGAAATGCTACTTGAACAAGCTAAAGATTCTGGTGTGGATATTTATACACATTCTGAAATGCTTCCTGCAAATTATTATCCAAAGTTTAAAAAGTATGAGAACTTCGTTGGAAATTATGGCAATGCTTGGTGGAGACAAAGAGATGAGTTTGAAGCCTTTAATGGTCCAATTTTAATGACTACAAATTGTATCGTGCCTCCAAAGGATTCTTATAAAGATAAATTATTTACAACGGGAGCTGCAGGTTACCCTGGCTGTAAATACATTGAAGCTGACGAAAAGGGCCATAAGGATTTTTCAGAAATAATTGAACTTGCAAAAACTTGTAAGGCTCCAGAAGAAATTGAAAAGGGAAGTATTCTTGGTGGTTTTGCTCACAGTCAAGTCATGGAACTTGCCGACAAGGTTATTGAAGCTGTAAAAAATGGCGACATCACAAAATTTATTGTCATGGCTGGCTGCGATGGAAGAATGGCTGATAGAGACTATTACACAGAATTTGCCAAAGAACTTCCAAAATCCACTGTAATTTTAACTGCAGGTTGTGCAAAATATAGATACAACAAGTTAAATCTAGGCGACATAAATGGCATACCAAGAGTTTTAGATGCAGGTCAATGTAATGATTCTTATTCACTTATTCAAATTGCCCTTGCCCTAGTTGATGCTTTTGGAGTGGAATCTGTTAACGATCTTCCAATTGTATACAATATTGCATGGTATGAACAAAAAGCTGTTATAGTTTTACTTGCACTTTTATCTCTTGGAGTAAAAAACATTCATCTTGGTCCAAGTCTTCCAGCCTTCTTATCTCCTAATGTTACAGATGTTTTAGTGGAGAAATTTAATATTGCTGGCATTACAAATGTTGAAGATGATATAAAAAATTTAATAATTTAATAAAAAGTCTTGACTTTTATTTTTCTTAACCTTATAATAAAAAACAATTAATAAATAAACTTTTTGAGAAGAAGAGTAGCTTAAAATTCTGAGCAAAGAGAGCTTCGTTTTGGTGAAAGAAGTAGATGAGTTTTTCGTGAACATGGCCTTCTCTAGGAAATATCGATATTAGGTATTTACGGGCCTTCCCGTTATAGAAGTAGAGTATGATAGTACTTGAAGAGGTTGCTTTCGTGAGAAAGTGATAAATTAAGGTGGTAACACGAGCTTTCGTCCTTATGGATGGAAGCTCTTTTTTTATATTTTTGTGGAGGAAAAATGATTGAAGTAAAAAACTTAGTTAAAGAATTTAAAACTGAGGATGGAACTTTTAGGGCTTTAGATGACCTTTCTTTCAAAGTAAATAGGGGAGAGATTTACGGAGTAATCGGTTTATCTGGTGCAGGTAAGTCCACTCTTGTAAGATGCATCAATAGACTAGAAGAACCAACAAGTGGAGAAATTATAGTTGACGGTAAGTCCATAATTAACTTAAATGAAAAAGAATTAAGAGCAGCGAGAAAGGATATTGGAATGATCTTTCAATATTTTAATCTCTTTATGCAAAAGACTGTGGCAGAAAATATTGCCTACCCTCTTCTTATTTCTGGAGTAAGTAAGGCTGATATTGAAAAGAGAGTTGATGAACTTTTAAATTTTATAGACTTAAAGGACAAGAAAAATTCTTACCCATCAGAGTTATCTGGTGGTCAAAAACAAAGGGTGGCCATTGCAAGAGCAATTGCGACAAATCCTTCAGTTTTACTTTCTGATGAAGGTACATCAGCACTTGACCCAGCAAATACAGAATCTGTTTTAAATCTTTTAAAGAAAATTGTTAAAGAATTTAACATGACAATAATAATGATCACTCACCAAATGGAAGTTGCAAAGGAAATTTGCGACAGAATTGCTGTAATGCAAGCTGGAAAGATTATAGAAGAAAATGACACCAAGGAACTTTTTACAAATCCAAAAACTTTTGTTACAAGATCTTTTATTAAAAACTTGGAAGATGAAGTGGAAGAAGGATATGTAAATGGAAATGACTACAAGGGTGATGTCCTTAGATTATCTTATGCAGATGAAAATTATGACAAACCAATTCTTTCACAATGTGTAAAGAAATTTGATATAGATTTTTCTATTTTGTCAGGAAATATTAATAAATTAAATATTTCAAGTGTTGGATATCTTACAGTTCAAATTCTTGGAAAAGAAGAAGAGAGAGCTAAGGCAATAGAATTTTTAAAAGATAATAATGTTAATGTGGAGGTGCTTTAAAAATGGATAGAATAATAGATATAGTTTTGCCGGCAATTCCACAAACTCTTGTAATGGTTCTTGCATCGACAATTATTGCACTTTTAATTGGAATTCCCTTGGGAATAATTTTAACAACAACAAGACCTGGTGGTCTCACAGAATCAACAAAACTTTATTCAATTTTAGATGGAATTATAAATGTTTTGAGATCCTTTCCCTTTGTAATCCTAATGATAGTTGTTTTTCCACTTTCAAGATTAATAGTTGGAAAATCTTACGGAACTGCGGCAATGATAATTCCACTTTCCCTATCAGCTGCACCCTTTGTTGCAAGACTAATGGAAGGATATTTTATTCAAGTTGATCAAGGAATAATTGAAGCTGCAAAATCAATGGGCTCAACAAAAAGTGAAATTATTTTTAAAGTTTTAATACCTGAGGCAATGCCTATGGTTGTTACTGGAATAACTATGACAATTATTAATGTAATTGGTTATTCTGCAATGGCTGGTGTCATGGGTGGTGGCGGACTAGGGGATGTCGCCAACAGATACGGCTACCAAAGAAATGAACCACTTATACTTTGGTCAGCAGTTATAGTAATTATAATTCTTGTACAAATAGTACAATTAATTGGAAATAAAATTGCAGATAAAATTGATAGAAGATAATCTAAGATAGATGTTATTTCTAAGTTTATTAGAATTAATATAAATAAAAAAATTTAGGAGGAAAAATAGTTATGAAGAAGAAAATTATTTTAGCACTTTCATTAGTGCTAGCTCTAACACTTACAGCTTGTGGTGGAGCAAAGAATGAAAAGGCAAATGCTGGAGATAAGACAGCAGAAGCAAAGGACGCAGACAACAAAATTGTAATTGGTGTATCACCTACACCTCATGGAGAAATAATAGAAGGTCTTAAAGATGAATTTGACAAGGCAGGACTTGATGTTGAAGTTGTAAATTTTGACGATTATATTCAACCAAACCTACAATTAGAAGCAAAAGATCTTGATGCAAATTATTTCCAACACAAACCATATCTTGACAGCTTTGTAGAAGAAAGAGGAATTAAAGATCTTGATGTACTTGGATATGTTCACATTGAACCAATGGCTTTATATTCTGAAAAATACAAATCAGTTGATGAAATTGAAGATGGAGCAGAAATTATTATTCCTAATGACCCAAGTAATGGAGCAAGAGCCTTAATACTTCTTGAAGATGCTGGTCTTATTAAATTAAAGGACAAGACAAATCTTAACTCAACAGAAAAAGATATTGCAGAAAATCCAAAAAATTTAAAATTCACAGCAATGGATGCACCTTCAGTTGCACAAGTTTATAAAGATTCTGGTGCTGCTGTTATTAATTCAAACTTTGCCATTGGACAAGGTCTTGACCCAACTAAGGATTCAATTTTCTTAGAATCAAAGGATTCACCTTATGCAAACTTAATTGCAATTAGAAAAGAAGATGCTGGAAAAGAAAAATTCAAGAAATTCATTGAAGTTTTAAATTCTGATGCAGCTAAAAAATTAATAGAAGAAAAATTCAAGGGTGCAGTAATTCCTGCCTTTGGAGAATAAGATTAAGAGGCTCTTTTGAGTCTCTTTTTTTATGTTAAAAAAACTCATGTCAAATATTTCATTAGAAAAATTTTTTGTCAAAAATTATTTACCTCTATTTCAAAAATTTTTGATAATAAAATCATCAATTTTTCACAAAATCACATTATCATAGGTATATAAAAAAGATAGGAGGAAGATTATGGATAACAATAATAAATATGGAAATAAAAATTCTGGTATGGGAAAAATTATTATAATAATAGCCCTTGTATTCTCGCTAATTGGTGGAATAATTGGTTCAGCTATAACAACTTATAAATTACTTCCCATGGGAGAAACAAAAACATCAAATAGTGATTCAAACATAACTATTTCTGCTAAGGACAATATGACAGTAGCTTCAGCTGTTGCAAAAAAATCAATGTCATCTGTTGTAGGAATTACAACTAAGGGAGTGCAACAATCCTTCTTCGGTCAAGTTGAAGTTCAAGGTGTTGGATCTGGTGTAATTGTAGACCCAAAGGGATATATTTTAACAAATGCCCACGTTGTAAAGTTAAATAATAAAGTTGTGGAAGATGTAACTGTTAGACTTAACAATGAAAAGGACTTACAAGGTAAAACTATTTGGGCAGATGAAAATGTAGATCTTGCCATTGTAAAAATTAACACTAAGGATAAATTAAATGTGGCAAGTCTAGGAGATTCTGATGCACTTTCCATAGGAGATGCTGCAATTGCAATTGGTAATCCAATTTCCCTACAATTTTCACAAACAGTTACTCAAGGAATTATATCTGGACTAGATAGATATGTTGGTGCAGTAAGTGGCGGCGGATATATGACTGGACTTATCCAAACTGATGCATCAATTAATGGCGGAAATTCTGGTGGACCACTTCTTAATGCAGAAGGAGAAGTAATAGGAATTAACACTGTAAAAGTTCAATCAGCAGAGGGACTTGGCTTTTCAATTCCAATTAATTTTATAAAGCCAATTGTAAAACAAGTAATTGAAACTGGAAGCTACAAGGAAATTTCTATGGGAATGCTAACAATGAATCTAAATGTGGCAGCACAAGTATTTAACGGCAAGACTGATGTTGATAAGGGAATTTTTGTCTACAAAGTTTATGATGGATCACCTGCAGCAGGTGCAGGACTCCTTGCTGGAGATATAATTACAAAAATTGGAAAGGACGAAGTTACAGATAACAATGCCCTTAAATCAATTTTATATAAATATCAAGAAGGAGACAGCGCTGAAGTAACTTATGTAAGAAAGGGTAAGGAAGCAAAAACTGAAGTTAAATTTTCAAATTACTCTATAGAAAATGACAAGGAAGCTCAAAAGGACATCAAGGCACAAGAAGAAGCGAGAGCAAGAGAATATCAAAAAAGACAAGAAGAACAACAAGACCTATTTAACAGATTTAGACAAGAATTTGAAAATGGATTTTAATTTTTAAATTGAAAAAGTGACACCTATTGGTGCCACTTTATTTTTTTGCAATTTTTTCTAGTTTTTCTGAATTTATGGAGTCAAAGTATTCTTCCAAAAGCTCTACAAATCTTTTGGCGTATTTTGTAATGTAACGATTTTTATTTTTTATGGCGTAGATGCCAAGACTAACAGGCTTACCTTTTGAATAGAGAGGAAAAATATTTATGTCATCTCCAAATTCATGCTTCCATCTTTTTATATTCATTTGGGAAATAAAAACTGCGGCAAGAGCCTTATTGCAAATGGCAAGGGCAATTCTTGAGTAAGCTGTCTCGATATAGTCAATAGGTCTTACATTTGCACTTTTAAAACTTTGATTTATTAGACTTCTTATTCTATTGTCTTGTGTGTAAAGTAGGAAGGGGACTTTTTCAAAATCTTTTAAGTCAATTTTTTTAAAGGATTTTTTCTTTAAGGCTTCAAGATCATCTACATATTTTTCCAAAAGCCTGTCACTTACGCAGAGATATAATTTTTCTTCTAGGAGTAGGCGAGACTTTAAATTTTCATTTTTATAATTCTCGTCAATACTAATGGCTATGTCAAGTTTATTTTCTGCACACATATCTTCTAGATCGTGAGATTGTTTTTCATAAAGAACAAGTCCAACTTGTGGAAATTCCTCAGTAAATTTTTCAATTATTGATGGAATAAAAATATCTGCCCTTGGAGAAGATGCACCTATTATTAATTTTCCACTGTTTTCACTTTCCATGTCCCTTATTTTATTTATCATGTCAGATTCATCTGTCAAAAGTTTTTCTGCATATTTTAAATATTCTTCTCCAATGGGAGTTAGCATTAACTTGGGCTTCCTGAAAAATAATTTTGTGCCATAGTAGTCTTCCAACCTTTTTATGTGATTTGATAAAGTTTGTTGAGATATATAAAGTTTTTCACCAGTTTCATTCATATTAAGTGTCTTGGCAAGCTCTGTAAAATAATAAATACTTTCGAAATTCATAGTGCCTCCAATCAAAAATAATTTGTGACTCATACAAATAATTATTAATTTATTTTGTGATAATTTTATTATATACTATCTTCAAGATAATTGTGAAAAGTTTTAATAATAATCCCTTATAGTTTACCAATTTTTTCTTTAAAATCACAATTACTAAAATCCCCTTGCACCCACCTCCTTGGGTGTATTTTTTTTGCAAATTTTTATTATAAATCTTTTTAAAAATTAATTTTTGATAAAATTTCTTCTTTAAATTCATCAATTGTGTAGTTTTTTTCGTCAATTGATGGATATTTTGCAGCCTTATTTATCATTCCAAAACGCATTAATTTTGGATTTACTAAAATGGCAGGATAGGAATAATTCCAACTTACACATTTAAAACCCCTTGATGCTAAATATCCATAAAAAGAATTTCTTTTTTTTACATCTCTTTCTAAGACTATATAAGGAAGAGACTTTTCTTCTTCCCAATATTTTCCCTTGCAATTTTTTGCGTAATTTTTGTAATAAACTTCAAATAACATATTTTCCTCCTTAAATTAGACAAGAAAAAAGCACCCATCAGTGATGGATGCAAATATGTATCCATCATACAAGCATTAGCACCTTGCCAGTGGCAGGTTGCTGAAGGGTCAATGAGCTTGTCTCTCGCCTTCTCTATATGGTTCTTTAATTATATCACAGGATTAATGTTTTTAAATTTGTCTTAAAAAATAAATTTTAATATAAAAATATAGGGGAAATTTTTTAAATAAATTCTCATAATATAAAATTGATAAAATTTATCAAAAAGTCTTTACAAATAAAAAAAACTATCATATAATATAGACAGTTAATGATAACAAATGTCATTTAACAAATTTGATTTTGGGATACCCCATAACTCCTAAGATTAATAATAAAATTATACCAATCTTCACTCTGAAAAGAGACTAAGACTGCCTAGGCAGTCTTTTTTACTTTTTAAAATAAATTATTGTGGTTTAAAAAAATAATCTACATAATTTTTAGAAAAAAATAAAAAATTTATAAAGCTATAAAAAAGTGATATTATAATTTGTATCAGAAGATGGAGGATAAAATGAGAAAAATATCTATTATAGGTTTAGGAAATGTTGGCGCAACTGTTGCCCACACAATTGTTGAAAGATCACTTTGTGACACGCTTTTTTTATTTGATAAAAAAGAAGGTCTTGCTGAAGCAGAAGTAAGCGACTTATCTGATGGCTATGTAAATAGAAGTGGTCATATAAAGATTATTGCAGGAAATTTAGAAAATTTAGATGAATCAGACATAATAGTTTTTGCTCCAGGAGACATTACTATTTTACAAAAAAATAATGACAGGTTGTTAGAATTTAAGTACACAAAAACTTGTGCTGAAGAGTGGGGCAAAAAAATTAAAGAGTCAAACTTCAAGGGTATAATCGTAAGTATTACAAATCCTTGCGATGTTATAGCAGATTATTTGCAAAAGCTAACTGGTCTTCCTAAAGAAAGAGTTATTGGAACGGGAACAATTTTAGATTCAGCTAGGATGAAAAATTCTCTGGCAAGAAAGTTAAACATTGATCCAAATTCTGTTGACGGCTATGTAATTGCAGAACATGGCAACAGCCAATTTGTCGCTTGGTCAGAAGTTTCTATTGCAACAAAGCCAATTTATGAAATTTTGGACAGGGAAGAATGTAGAAAAATCGAAGAAGAGACAAAGGTTAGAGCTTTTGAAACTATAAAGGCCAAGGGTTATACTTCTTATGGAATTGCAAATTCAACTGCCCTAGTAATTGAAGCAATTTTCCAAGATTCAAAGACAATTTTACCTGTTTCATCTTATTCAGAAAAGGACGGATGCTATATTGGTCATCCAGCTCTTGTTGGTAGAGATGGTATCCTTTCTGATTTTGAATTAGTTTTAGATGAAGAAGAAAGAGAAAAGTGGAAGAAGTCTGTTGAAACAATAAAAAATACCTTGCCAATAAAATAAAATTTATAAAAAGTCCACAGGGGCTTTTTATTTTTGCTTAAAATTAAAGAAATTGGAGACTTTTTACAAAAAATTTTCCAAAATTTTACAAAATATTATATAATTGTCTACTAGAAGGTGATATTTTGTTTAATAAAGAAAATAATAGTGAGTCCAGAGGCTTTAACTCTATAGATTTTATAAGTCAAATTTTATTTGCTCTTATTTTAACTTTTGTCATGTTACTTTTGGCACCAAGTGATGTTTCCTTTATGGAAAAAATCCTTAGAAGTCCCCTAGTCTTACTTTTAAATTTTATTCCAATTTTATTTACAGGAATTTTATTTCAGGGAATTTTTGGCAGAAGAAGCTTTGCCCTTGTGTTTAATTCAATATTTTATTTAATATTATTTACAGTCCATAGGACTAAGGTAATTTATAGAAATGCACCACTTAGGGTATCAGACCTAGCTCTATCCTTTGAGGCACTTAAAATGTCACAAAATTCTTATAGACCAGATTTTACTTCTATAATAATTTTTGCAGGAACTCTAATTCTTTTAATTTTGATTTCAAGATTTTTTAAAAGTGAAAAATTAAAATTAAGTCACAGGTTAATAGCAATTTTATCTATAGCATTATCATCAGTTCTTTTATATAATTTTGTCTACTCTAGAGACAGAATTTATAACAATCTTCCTCTAAAGGGAAATACTTTTAATTTAATAGATCATTTTAATTCCAAGGGTTTTAATTACACTTTTTTATTTAACTTAAAAAAATCCTTTGTAAGACCACCTGAAGGATATAATGAAAAGGAAATGGAAAAAAGAGATAGAGTCGATCATGGCGAAGATATTTCTGTAATAAAATATAATCCAAGACCAAATATTATTTGGATAATGGGAGAAGCCTTTACTGATCTTTCAGAAAACCCACAATTTTCTTTTTCTAAAGAAAATGACCCAAATCACAATTTTAAAAAGTTAAAGAGAAATTCTGTTATGCAGGGAAGAATTGTAACACCATCCTTTGGTGGTGGAACTGGAGACACAGAATTTGACGTACTAACTGGAGCTTTAACTATTGACTGTGCGCCTGATGAAAGTTTTGCCTTTAATGCAATTAAAAGAGATGTATCTTCTCTACCTAGACTTTTTAACACAATAGGCTACAAGACCATGGCCTTTCACCCAGGTTTTGCTTGGTTTTATGGAAGACAAGACATATATCCAAAACTTGGTTTTAAAGATAATTTCTTCCTAGAAAATATAGACAAGCCTGAAATGAAGGGCGGTTACGTTTCTGAAAGACAATTTTCAGAAATTTTTAGAAATAGATTTTTGAAAGCTGTAAAAAATTCCGATGAGCCAATTTTTTCCTATGGCTTAGACATTCAAAATCATGGACCATATTTTTATGATAAGTATGGGAAAAATCTTCCCTATGAGTGTAGGTCCACACTTTCAGAAGATGCTGCCAATAATTTTGGATCCTATTTCTTGGGAATAAAGGATATGGATATAATGCTTGGAGAAGTCTATGATATGATTATGTCACTAGATGAGCCGACAATTATGGTCTTTTATGGCGACCACCTTCCAGGCCTTGGAAATGAACCTAGTGCCTTTGATGAAATTGGCATAAAATTATCTCACGACAATTTGGAAAAGGAAATAGAATTTTACTCAACGCCTTATGTAATTGTAGCAAATGAAAGTGGAAGGGCATTTTTAAATAGAGAAAATGTTGAAATTGGGGATGGTAATGCAGTTTCTGCAAACTATCTATCTTCAATGGTCCTTGATATGTTAAATTATAATAAGGTAGATAATTTCTTTATATATAATTCAGAACTTAGAAAAAAACTTCCAATTATTTCAAGGAACTTTATTTTTGATGGCACTAACACTTATCCAAGAAAGGATGTCAAGGGCGAAGTCAAAAAAACTTACGAAGATTATAAAAAGTACGAGTATTACAGAATAAATGAGTAGGTGAATTATGGATATATTAAAAAAAGTTGAAGAAATTTCTGGCGAACTTGATGAACTTAGAAAATTTATATACGAAAATCCAGAGCTTGGCTTTGAAGAATATAAGTCTTCCAAGGCTCATATGGACCTCTTAAAAAAACATGGCTTTAAAATAGAATGTCCCTATATGGATTGCCCTACATCCTTTAAGGCAGTTTACGATTCAAAAAAAGAGGGAAGGACTATTTCTTATTTGTCAGAATATGACGCACTGCCAGGCATTGGTCATGGCTGTGGCCACAACATTTTAGGAGCAACAGCAACTGGTGCAGGCATTGTTCTTTCAAATTTAATAGATGAAATTGGTGGACGAGTAATAGTTTTTGGAACTGCAGCAGAAGAAGTTGGCGGCACTAAAATTGAAATTGCAAATTCTAATGAATTAGATGATGTTGATGTAGCCATTGAAATGCACCCAGCATCTTATAATTCTCTTACGCCAAATTCTCTAGCTCTTGCTACAAGAAGATTTGAATTTTTTGGTAAAACTTCTCATGCAGCAGATGCACCTGAAAAGGGAATAAATGCCCTAGATGCACAAATAGTTTTATTTTCTGCCATAAATGCCCTTAGACAAGAAACTAAGGATGGAGCTAGAATCCATGGCATAATAAAAGATGGTGGCAAGGCTGCAAATATTATTCCTGATTATACTGATTCAAGATTTTACGCAAGAAGTCCAGAGAAAAAAGATCTCTTAGAAATTTTAGAAAAATTAGAAAATTGTGCCAAGGGAGCAGCTCTTGCCACAGGCTGTCAAGTAAAAATTTCTGAATATGAAAAGGGAAATGACAACACAGTTAGAAATCATGCCTTTAACGAAGTTTTAAGAGAAAAAATGGAGAAATATTTTGATGAAGAGATAAAAGATGTAGAGTTAAATAAGGGATCAACTGATGCCGGAAATTTTTCTCACGAAATTCCAACTCTTCATGGGTATTTTAAAATTGCAGATGAAGGCGTAAGTGGACACACAGTAGAGTTAAGAGATGCAACATTGACAGACTATGCCTTTAATCAAATGAAAAAAACTATTGCAGCTATAGTTGAAGTTGGCATAGAAATTTTAAAAAATGACGAAGTTTATGAAAAAATAAGAAAAGAGTTCGAAGAAAGTATAAAAAGTGGAAAAATTATCCCTCACAATAAATTAAATAAGGATTAAGTATTAAAAAACACTTCTGTTCTTGGTATAATGTTAAGGATAGAGGTGTTTTTTTGAAAACTGATATAATAAAATTTAAAGGAAATGCAAAGGATAAAGTTTATCTTAAAAAAATTAGCGAAACGTTAAAAAGCGGTGGCCTTGTTGTCCTTCCCACAGAAACAGTTTATGGACTTGGCGGCAATGGACTTAACAAGAGAGCTTGTAAAAAAATATATGAAGCCAAGGGTAGACCTAGCGACAATCCACTAATACTTCACATTGCAGAAAATTCGGAGCTTGATGCTTTAGTTGCAGAAATTCCTGATGTGGCAAAAAAATGTATGGAAAAATTTTGGCCAGGACCTCTTACTATTATTTTTAAGAGATCTGAAATAGTGCCAGATGAAGCTACTGGTGGACTTGATACTGTTGCTATAAGAGAGCCTAGTAATGAAATTGCTCATGCTATTTTAAAAGCAGTAGATTTTCCAGTGGCAGCTCCTTCTGCAAACTTATCTGGCAGACCATCTCCAACTAAAGTTGAACATGTAATAGAAGATTTAAATGGCAGGGTAGACATAATTGTTGACGGTGGACATTCTGTAGTTGGAATTGAGTCAACAGTTTTAGATGTAACAGTGGATCCGCCAATGATTTTAAGACCAGGAAAAATTACCTTAGAAGATTTAAGAGAAATTGATGAAAATATAAGAATTGATAGCGCAACAATTGATGCAAAAAGTGGAGAAATTCCAAAGTCACCAGGACAAAAATATAGACACTATGCTCCAAGAGCAGAGGCAATTTGTTTTGGTGGAAGACTAGATAAAGTTGTAAATGAAATCAAAAAAAATATAAAAGAAAATAAGGACAAAAAAATTGCAGTCCTTGCAACTGATGAAACTTTTGAAGAATACAAAAATTTAGATATTAAGCTCTTAATAAACCTTGGAAGTAGAGATCATCTTGAAGAAGTTGCTACAAATCTTTTTGACGCCCTTAGAAGATGTGATGAAGAAAATGTAGATATTATTTTTGCAGAAGGCTTTGAACTAAGAGGAATGGGTCTAAGCATTATGAATAGACTTCTTAAAGCTTGTAGCGGAAAAGTTGTCATGAGAATTTAGGAGGAAAAATGAAAATAGCAATTGGCTCTGATCATGCAGGATTTTATTTAAAAAAAGACATAATAGAGTACTTAGAAGAAAAAAATATTGAAGTAAAAGATATGGGACCCTTTGATGATAGTCGTGTTGACTATCCAGATTATGGTCATGCAGTTGGCCACGAAGTTATAGATAAAAAAATGGACTTTGGCATAGTTATTTGCGGATCAGGAATTGGAATATCAATTTCTGCAAATAAAGTAAAGGGAATAAGAGCTGCACTTTGCTCTGAACCTTATTCTGCAAGGCTGGCAAGACGCCACAATGATGCCAATGTACTTGCCATGGGTGCAAGACTAATTGGTCACGACATGGCTCTTGAAATAGTAGATGCCTTTTTAGATGAAAAATTTGAAGGCGGAAGACATATTAATAGAGTAAATAAAATAGAGGAGGAATAAAATGGGATACACAATAATAAAACATCCACTAATTGATCACAAAATGACAATTCTTAGAAAGAAAGAAACTAGCTCCATGGAATTTAGACAACTTGTAAATGAAATTGCAACACTAATGGGCTATGAAGTTACAAGAGATTTAGAAACAGAAGATATTGAAATCGAAACTCCAATTGCAAAAACTATGGGAAAGAGAATTTCCGGCAAAAAAATTGGAATTGTACCAATTTTAAGAGCAGGTCTTGGCATGGTGGAAGGTCTTCTTACAATAATTCCAGCAGCAAGAGTTGGTCACATAGGAATGTATAGAGATCCAAAAACTTTAAAGCCAGTTACTTATTATTCAAAACTACCAAAAGATGTAGCATCAAGACAAATGATTATAGTAGATCCAATGCTTGCAACAGGTGGCTCACTTATAGAAGCCATTGACGAATTAAAGAGAAATGGTGCAAAAAATATTAAATCAATAAATCTTTTAGCAGCACCAGAAGGTTTAAAAGCAGTTGAAGAAGCTCATCCAGATGTTGAAATTTATATTGCTGCCCTTGACGAAAAATTAAACGAAGATAAATATATTGTACCTGGACTTGGAGACGCAGGAGACAGATTATTTGGAACGAAGTAAGAGGTTAATATGTATAATTATTTAGTTCCTTTTTTTGCAGCTTTTATTTTGACTTTTATACAAATGCCCTTTGTAATAAAACTTGCAAAAAATTGGGGATTTTTAGATGTGCCAAAGGATGGGAGAAGAGTTCACAAAAAGCCAATTCCCGTAGGTGGTGGCATTGCAATGGTAATAAGCGTGACTATTTTGATGCTAGTCTTTTTAAAAATTAATAAAAGTCTAGTTTTTGCAATTATTAGCTCACTTATAATTGCCTTCTCAGGTCTTTATGATGACAAATACGACCTTAGTCCAAAATTAAAATTTGGCTTTCAAATTCTTGCGGCAATAGTTCTTTTAATGGGTGGAATGAAAATAGAATTTTTCACAAATCCCTTTGACTCAGAAGATGCACTACTTATTTTAAATATGCTTTCCATACCAGTTACAATTTTTTGGGTTTGTGGAATTACAAACACAATAAATTTAATAGATGGTCTTGATGGACTTGCCTCTGGAGTTTCAATGATATGTGCAATATCAATGTTTTTTATAACATATCAAATGGGAAGATATGAAGTTAGTGTAGTTTGTGCCCTAGTAGCAGGTGCTTGTCTTGGATTCTTGCCCTTTAACTTTAATCCAGCAAAAATATTTATGGGAGACACTGGAGCCTTATATCTTGGATTTATGCTTTCCTATATAAGTATTTCAGGCTTTTTAAAACAAGCAGCAATACTTATGATTTTCGTGCCTGTAGTAATTTTAGGAGTGCCCGTATTTGACACAGCCTTTGCCATGGTAAGAAGAAAACTTTCTGGCAAGTCAATAGTAGAAGCTGACAAGGGTCATCTTCACCACAGATTATTAAATATGGGTCTAAATCAAAAACAAACTGTTGTGATTTTATACTCCATATCTGCATTATTTGGAATACTTGCAAATGTAATTTCAAAGTTCCATTCATCCATTGGGCTTATTATTTCAATTGCAGTCATATTAATAATATTATTTACTGGAGTGGCTGCAGGAATGTTAAAAAATAAGGAGGAATAGATTGAAGGTATTATTTGTATTTGGTACTAGACCTGAAGGTATAAAAATGGCTCCAATTATAAAAGAAATCGAAAAAAGAAAAGATCTAGAGTCATATATTTGTGTAACAGGTCAGCACAGAGAGATGTTAGACCAAGTGCTAGAAATTTTTGATATAAAACCTGACTATGATTTAAATATTTTTAAAAAAGGTCAAACTTTAACAGAAGTAACTACAAAAACTCTTTTGGGACTTGAAAACATCCTAGATGAATTAAAACCTGACATACTATTAGTTCAAGGAGATACAACTACAGTCTTTGCAGCTGCTCTTGCAGCTTTTTATAAAAAAATAAAAATAGGCCATGTAGAAGCAGGCCTCAGGTCAGGAAATTTATATTCACCTTATCCAGAAGAGGCAAATAGAAAACTAACTGGAGTTCTTTCTAATTATCATTTTGCACCAACAGAGTCAAATAGAAGAAATCTTTTGAGGGAAGGTTACGACGATAAAAATATTTTTATCACTGGAAACACTGTAATTGATGCACTGAAGTATTCAGTTAAAGAAGATTTTTTATTTGACGATGAAATTTTGAACAATTTAGATTATAATAAAGATGTAGTATTACTTACTGCACATAGGAGAGAAAATTGGGGCGAACCAATGGAAAATATTTTTTCTGCCATAAGGCGAGTTGTCTTGGAAAGAGAAAATATTGAAATTGTCTTTCCAATTCACTTAAATCCAATTGTGAGGAGTACTGCGAAAAAGTATTTTTCTGATTTAGACAGGGTTCATCTCATTGAACCACTTTCTTACATGCCTTTTTCAAATCTCATGGCAAGAGTAAAATTTGTTGTGACAGATTCTGGAGGAGTGCAAGAAGAGGCGCCTGCTCTTGGTAAACCAGTTTTAGTTCTTAGAAATGAAACTGAGAGAATGGAAGGCGTAGAGGCAAAAACAGCTAAACTTGTGGGTACAGCATCACAAGATGTCTATGACAGTATAATTAGTTTATTAGATGATAAAAAATTATACGAAGAAATGGCAAAGGCTGTTAACCCCTATGGAGATGGTCATGCTGCAAAGAAAATCGTTGATATTTTAGAGAAGATGAATTAATTTTAGGATATTAATTTATTAAACTAAATTATGGGTATAACTTTATTAGAAGTTTTAGGAGGTAGATCTCATGGGAAAAACTATTAAAGAAATTAAAATTGGCGATACTGCCCAGTTTTCAAAGACAATTTCTGAGTCAGATGTGTATCTATACGCTGGCATCACTGGCGACTTAAATCCTGCCCATATTAACGAAGTTGAAGCAGGAAAGGGTAATTTTAAAACGAGAATTGCTCACGGAATGCTAACAGCAGGTCTTGTATCAGCAGTTCTTGGTATGCAACTTCCTGGACCTGGCACTATTTATATGGGCCAAGAAATGAAGTTTACTAAACCTGTTTATTTTGGAGACACAATAACAGCTAAAGTTGAAGCAATTGAGATAGTAAAAGACAAAATTTTAAAACTCAAAACAACTTGTACAAATCAAAAGGGAGAAATTGTTTTAGACGGTGTGGCTACAGTATTGCCACCACGCGACTAATAAGGAGGAAAAAATGGAAGATAGAATTGTTATAGCATCAGCTGCAAGAACAGCTGTAGGTGATTTTGGCGGTCAATTTAAAACTGTTCCAGCAGTAGAACTTGGAGTAGTTGCAGTAAAAGAAGCTCTTAAAAGAGCAAATGTAAAGCCTGATATGGTTGATGAAGCCTACATTGGTAATGTACTTCAAGCAGCACAAGGACAAAACGTTGCAAGACAAGTTGTTCTTGGAGCAGGAATTGATATTAAAACTCCAGCAGTTACTATTAACGTAGTTTGTGGATCAGGTCTTCGTGCAGTAAGTTTAGCAGCTCAAGTTATTAAAGCTGGCGATGCAGAAATCGTACTTGCTGGTGGTACTGAATCAATGTCAATGGCGCCTTACGCTCTTACAAACGAAAGATGGGGAGCAAGAATGGGCGACAAAAAAGTTGTTGACACAATGATTAAAGACGGTCTATGGGATGCTTTCAATGATTATCACATGGGTATTACAGCTGAAAATGTAGCTGAAAAATATGGCATTACTAGAGAAATGCAAGATGAACTTGCAACAAGATCTCAAAACAATGCAGAAAGAGCAAGAAAAGAAGGAAGATTCAAAGACGAAATCGTTCCTGTTGAAGTTAAAGATAGAAAAGGCAATGTAACAGTTGTTGACACAGATGAACACATTAGAGATGGCGTAACTATAGAAGGACTTGCAAAACTTAGACCAGCTTTCAAAAAAGATGGCGGTACAGTTACTGCAGGTAACGCATCTGGAATTAACGACGGTGCAGCAATGCTTGTATTAATGAAAGAATCAAAGGCAAAAGAACTTGGAGTTACTCCTCTTGCATATATTATTTCTTATGCAACAGCTGGTGTTGATCCTAAGATCATGGGTACTGGACCTATTCCATCTTCTACAAAAGCTCTTGAAATTGCAGGACTTAAAGCAGATGACCTTGACCTAATCGAAGCAAACGAAGCTTTCGCAGCTCAAGCTTGTGCAGTTAACCAAGAAATGAAATTTGACATAAATAAAGTAAATGTAAATGGTGGAGCTATTGCAATTGGTCACCCTATTGGAGCAAGTGGAGCTAGAATTTTAACTACACTTCTATTTGAAATGCAAAAAAGAGACGCAAAGAAGGGTCTAGCAACACTTTGTATCGGCGGAGGAATGGGAACAGCTCTTATCGTCGGAAGGGACTAATATGGATTACAAATTTTTAATTGTTGAAAAAAAAGCTGATGGGATTCTTCTCTTGACGCTTAACAGAGAAAAGAGCTTAAATGCTCTTAACTCTGAAATGTTAAAAGAACTTCACAGATTTTTCTCAGATGTAGAAGATGATGTTAGATGTATTGTTGTAACTGGTGCAGGTAAATCCTTTGTAGCAGGTGCAGATATTGGCGAAATGGCAAACTTTTCTGCCAGTGAAGCCTATGACTTTGCAAAACTTGGCATGGACACTTTCATGGAAATTGAAAAATGTAGAATTCCAGTAATAGCAGCAGTAAACGGCTTTGCACTAGGTGGAGGATGTGAAATTTCTATTGCCTGTGATATTAGAATTGCATCAACTAAGGCAAAATTTGGTCAACCAGAAGTAGGTCTTGGAATTACACCAGGATTTGGTGGGACACAAAGACTTTCAAGAACAATTGGACCTGGATATGCAAAGGAATTAATATACACAGCTGAAATAATTGATGCTAAAAAAGCTTTAGAAATTGGACTTGTAAATGCAATTTATGAACCAGATGAGTTAATAGATAAGGCTATTGAAATGGCAGAAATGATTGTCAAAAATGCACCAAAGGCAGTAGAATATTCTAAGGCATCAATCATAAATGGATCTCAAACAGATATTGACACAGCAATGCAAATCGAAAAAACTCACTTTGGCCTATGTTTTGCAACAAATGACCAAAAAGAAGGCATGAAGGCATTTTTAAATAAGGGAAAAACTGAATTTAAAGGAAAATAAGGTGAATAAAATGAAAATAGCAGTAGTAGGATCAGGTACAATGGGAGCAGGAATTGCACAAGTACTTGCACCATATCATAAAGTAATTGTAAGAGATATTGCACCAGAAGCTCTTGAAAAAGCAATGGAAAAAATTAAAAAAGGTTACGAAAAAAATGTTTCTAAAGAAAGAATGACTAAGGAAGAAATGGAAACAGCTCTTTCTAATTTGTCTACATCATCTGACATCAAAGATGTAGCAGATTGTGATCTTATTATAGAAGCAGCAACTGAAAACCCTAAGATTAAAAAAGCAATCTTTACAGAACTTTGTGAAACTTGTGATGAAAAGACAGTTCTTGCATCAAACACTTCATCTCTTTCAATAACTGACATTGGAGCAGCAACAAAAAGACCTGAAAAAGTAATTGGAATGCACTTCTTTAACCCAGTTCCAGCAATGAAACTAGTTGAAGTAATTTCTGGAAAGAAAACTGATCCAAAAGTTAAAGATATGATTATCGAACTTTCTAAAGAAATTGGCAAAACTCCAGTTGAAGTTGATGAAGCTCCTGGATTTGTTGTAAATAGAATATTAATTCCTATGATTAACGAAGCTATTGGAATTTATGCTGAAGGAATTGCATCTGTAGAAGATATTGATACAGCTATGAAACTTGGCGCAAACCACCCAATGGGACCTTTAGCTCTTGGAGATTTAGTAGGACTTGATGTAGTTCTTGCCATTATGGAAGTTCTTAATACAGAATTTGCTGATCCAAAATATAGACCACATCCACTTCTAAAGAAAATGGTTAGAGCAGGTCTTCTTGGAAGAAAAACTGGCGAAGGATTTTACAAATATTAATTTAAAAAAATTAAGGGAAGGCAAAAGCCTTCTCTTTTTTTGGAATTTTTATTAGCTAGCATCTATTAATTTAGGTGTTTTTTATTTTAAATTTATTTAAACTTCATTAAAGACTTAACTTTATTTTAATTTATTGATGTCTATTTTAATGAACATATTTAGATTCTAAATTATTTACTTAAAAGTCTTTAAAAATTTTATAAAATGTAGTAAAATATAGGTAAAGAAAAATGAACAATGTTCAGAAATATTGCTACATATTTTTTTAGTTATAAATTATTTTGTAAATTCGAGATTGATAGTTTCGAGTTTGCTAAATTATTAGTTTATGATTTTAGAAATTTACTATTATTTTATAAATTTAGGGGAGGTTTTTAGATGAATACTGCAATCAAAGACAAAACAAAAGAGAGAGTTTTCTCAAAGGCTGTAGATATAGCCTACAAGAAAATAAAGAAGGATCCTCAAAAAGGAATGATGGATATAGTTGATGTTTTTGATGAATATTTACTGCCTAAATCAGGAGAAGTAAACAGTGGAAAAGTTGGTTTGGAAAGAATTAGAAATGAACTAAGTGATCCAAATTCTAAATGGGTCTCCTTTGGAACTGACATTGTAAATGAAATTGACGAGAATATTGTAAAGACATCTGTTAGAACTATTGGCTATAATGCCGCTTATAAGGGCAACACTCTTAGAAATAAATTGCAAAAGGAATATAATTGCAACATTCCTTGGGTAATTTTATTTGACCCAACTTCTGCCTGCAATTTAAAATGCACAGGTTGCTGGGCTGCCGAATATGGTCACAAAAACAATTTAACTTATGACGAAATGGCAAGTATAGTTAAACAAGGCAATGAACTTGGCACTTATTTCTTTATTTTAACTGGTGGAGAACCTCTAGTTAGAAAAGATGATGTAATTAGGCTTGCAAAAGAATTTAATGACTCTGCCTTTCATATTTTTACAAATGGAACTTTAATTGACGATGAATTTTGTCAAAAAGTTGTTGAAGCTGGAAATATTTCCTTTGCCCTTAGTATTGAAGGTACAGAAGAATCCACAGACCTTAGAAGAGGCGACGGAGTTTTCCAAAAGGTTATGAAGGCAATGGATTTAATGAAAGAGCACAAACTTTTATACGGAGCTTCTATTTGCTACACAAGTCAAAATTATAAATATGTAACTGACGATGATTTCATAAAAATGCTAGTAGACCATGGATGCAAGCTTGCTTGGTTCTTCCACTATATGCCAGTTGGAAAGGATGCAGATGTAAGCCTACTTCTTTCTCCAGAAGAAAGGGAGCACGTATACCACAAGGTTAGAGAAATAAGATCTTTTGATTACCCTCAAAATATTTTTACAATTGATTTTCAAAATGACGGCGAATTTATAAATGGTTGCATAGCTGGTGGTAAAAATTATTTCCACATAAATTCTCTTGGTGATATGGAACCTTGCGTATTCATTCACTATTCTGATTCAAATATTAGAGAAAAAACTATTAAGGAATGTTTAACAAGTCCACTATTTATGGGTTTCCATGACAATCAACCTTTTAATAAAAACTTGTTAAAGCCATGTCCAATGCTGGAAAATCCAGGAAGACTTACTAAAATTGTAAATGATTCTGGTGCGAGAAACACCGATATGATTGCTCCTGAAAGTGCAGAAGACTTACAAGTTAAGACGACACCTTATGCAATGGCTTGGAATAAAAAGGCAAATGAGCTTTGGAATGAAAGTAGGAAGAAAAGAGAAGAAGCATAAAGCTAAATAGAGGTAAAAAAATTGGAGGACACTTAGTCCTCCTTTTTTGTTAGGTTTTTATTTTTTATAAATTTCTTCTTTAATTTTTAAGCGATTAAAAATTTTTATTTTAAATTCTATATTACAATAGCTTTAAAATTTCGCCAATAGAAGAAATTTTGTAATTTGCATCTTTTCCTTCTTCATAACTTCCAAAGCCGTAAGTGCAAAAAGTGCTCTTTAAATTATTAATTCTTGCTGCCTCCATGTCGTGGTGTCTGTCGCCCACAAAGATGATCTCTTCTCTTATATTTTTTCTTTCTTTTTTTATGATCTCATCCTTTGGAAGGTAATCAAAAGTTTCTGCGGCAAAATATTTTTTGAAATATTTTTTTATTCCGTAGACATCAAGAGCAGTGTCAAGATAAGATTCTCGACAGTTGGAGAGAATATAAAGGTCATAATCCTCTGAAAGCTCTTCTAAAACTTTTACAGTACCAGCATAAAGTTCTCCAAGACCATTTTTTATATTCTCATCCATTTTTTTACCAACAAGAGCCATGACTTCTTTTTTCAAAGAGTCATCTGCTCCCTTTGCAATTAGGTCGTAGGCAAAATTTGGTTTCTCGCCTAAAAATTTTGACACATTTTTTTCATTTAATTCAAAATCTTTTGCAAAGCCATGTTCTCGCAAAAATTCTACGCCAGATGAAAAGGCTGGATAATAAATTTTCAGAGTATTGTGAAGGGTTCCGTCAAAGTCAAAAATTATGGACTTCACATCTTTAAGCTCATCATTTTTGTAATTCAAATTTTCTCTATTAAGCTTAGCCACGAATATCGCCTAGTAAATTTGCCATTTCGATTGCAGCAGTGGCAGCATCAAAGCCCTTGTTGCCAGCCTTTGTGCCAGCTCTTTCAATTGCTTGTTCAATATTTTCTGTTGTAATTACGCCGAAAATAATTGGTACGCCAGTTTCAAGAGATGAAGATGCAATTCCTTTAGCAACCTCTGCTGATACAAGTTCATAGTGAGTAGTTGCGCCACGAATAACTGCGCCAAGAGCAATTACTGCGTCATATCTTTTTGTCAAAGCTAGAGATTTTGCTGCTAGGGGAATTTCAAAAGACCCTGGAACCCAAATTACTTCAATTTCGTCATCTTCTACGCCATGTCTCTTTAGTCCGTCTATACATCCGTCTAAGAGTTTTGAAACTATAAACTCGTTAAATCTTGCCAAAACTATGGCGTATTTTTTTCCTTCAGATTTTAAATTTGCACTGTAAATTTTCATATTTCCTCCATTTATTTTTTTAATTTTTTTTATTATTTTCTTCTAATATTTTAAAATTACTTGCTAAATTCAGATAAGATGTGATTCATCTTTTCTGCCTTAGTTCTCAAATAAAATTCGTCGTGTTTAGTTGAGTGAATTTCAATTGGCACTCTTTCTTTTATGATCATGCCAAATTCTTGTAAAGAATAAACTTTATCAGGGTTATTTGTTAGAAGTCTTAATTCTTTTACTCCTAAATCTTGTAAAATTTGTGCACCAGTTGAATAATCTCTGGCATCTTCTGGAAAACCTAGAGCTAAATTTGCTTCAACTGTATCCATGCCCTGGTCTTGTAGGGCATAGGCACGAATTTTATTTACAAGACCAATGCCACGACCTTCTTGACGCATGTAAAGCAAAATTCCTCTGCCTTCCTCATCAATTTTTTTCATGGCAAGATGAAGTTGGTTTCCACAGTCGCATCTTGATGAGCCAAAGCAGTCGCCAGTTAGACATTCAGAGTGAACTCTTGTAAGGACATCCATGCCGTCTCCAATTTCTCCTTTAACAAGAGCAATGTGGTGTTCGCCAGTAACTTTGTCAATGTAGGCATGAGCTCTAAAGTCGCCAAACTTTGTTGGAAGTTTTGCCTCTGCAACTTTTTCTACAATTTTTTCATGTCTCTTTCTATAAATTAAAAGTTCTTCAGTAGTTGTAATTTTCATGTCTAATTTTTTTGCAAGCTTAAATAAATCTTCGCCACGCATCATGTGACCGTCATCTTGCATAATTTCGCAGCAAAGTCCAACTTCTTTAAGTCCAGCAATTTTTAATAAATCCACAGTTGCTTCAGTGTGTCCTCGTCTTACAAAAATTCCATCTTTTTTTGCAACAAGAGGAAACATATGACCAGGTCTTCTAAAGTCTTCTGGCTTTGCATCATCTTCTGCAAGTTTATTTGCAGTTAAGGCTCTTTCCCAAGCAGAAATTCCTGTAGTTGTGTCAACATGGTCAACAGAAACTGTAAAAGCAGTTTCGTGATTGTCAGTGTTATCGGCAACCATTTGATTTAAATCAAGTTTTTCTGCGTAAGATTTTGACATTGGCATACAAATAAGTCCCTTGGCAAGAGATGCCATTGTATTTAAACTTTCGCCAGTGGCAAATTCTGCAGCTTGGATCATATCGCCTTCATTTTCTCTATCAGGTTCATCTGTTACTATTATAATTTCGCCTTTTTTTAAGGCTTCAACAACTTCTTCTATTGTATTTACTTTCATGTCTTCTCCTCTCGAATTTCTATATAAAATTTATTTAAAATCCATTTTCTAATAAAAAGTTTTTTGTTATCTTGCTATCTTTTTTTGCATTTACAAAATTGTAGACATAGCGACCAATAATATCTGTCTCAATATTTATTTTTTCTCCAACCTTTTTACTTTCAAGATTTGTATCAGCTATTGTCGTTGGAATAATTGAGACTTCAAAATAATTTTCAGCAACTTTTGATACAGTAAGGCTGATGCCATCAAGGCCGATAGAGCCCTTCTCGGCAATATATTTAAAATTATCTGAGTCAAATTTTATTCTGTAGACAATTTCGTGACCTCTTTTTAAAATATTTATGATTTCGCCAACTCCATCAACATGACCTTGAACTATGTGCCCGTCAAGTCTCTTTGTAGGACTAAGAGCACGCTCTAAGTTTAAGGCTTGACCTCTGCTTAAATTTTTAAAGTTAGTTGAATTTATTGTTTCAACCATGACTTCAGCTTTGTAAAAATCATCGCCCAGCTCTGTAACAGTTAAACAGACGCCATTTGTTGCAATGGAGTCGCCCTTTTTTGTCCCTTCCAAAACTTTTTTGCAAATTACTTTAAGAGTGTAGAGGTCCTTTTCTTTTTTAATGTCAGCCAGTCTTCCAACTTCTTCTATTATTCCCGTAAAAATTTCAATCACACCTTCCAGTAACAAGTATGTCATCAAATAATTTTTCGCACTTCATGTCCTTTATCTTTATGGCATCCCTTAGTGCATCAACTTCTAAATCGCCAATGGCAGGAATGCCCTTTGAGCCAAGTAAAATTGGAGCCATGAAAATATAAAATTTATCTACTAAATTATTTTTTAGCATTTCTGCATTAAGAGTTCTTCCTCCTTCAAGTAAGATGGAAGATATATTGTAGTCCTTTAATTTTTCCATTAAATCTAATAAATCAACTTTATTATTTTTTTCATGGCAAATTAAAACTTCAACATTTTTCATTTCTTTTAACTTTTCAAGTTTTTCCTTGTCACAATTTTTTGTAGTTGCGATAATTGCAAGACTTTCTAAATCCTCTGAAAGAAGTTTTGCATCAAGAGGAATCCTAAGTTTTGAATCTGTTACAATTCTTATGGGATTGACCCTATATTTTCCATGACGAACATTTAGGGTAGGGTCATCAGCAAGAACTGTTCCAATACCAACCATAATTGCGTCAAGCCTTCCACGAAGTTCGTGAGAGTAAGCCCTAGAAAATTCTGATGTTATCCACTTGGACTCGCCACTTTCTGTTGCAATTTTTCCATCAAGGGACATGCCAGATTTTAAGACAACAAAGGGCTTATTATTTTTTACATAAGTAAAAAAGCTTTCGTTTAAATTTAAACATTCTTCTTGGCAGACACCTTCTGTTATAGAAATTCCAGCATCTTCTAAAATTTTTATGCCGCCACCAGAAACTTTAGGGAAGGGGTCACTTGTTCCAATAACAACTCTTTTTATTCCTTCTTTTACAATTCGATTGGCGCAAGGTGGAGTTTTGCCAAAGTGAGAACATGGCTCTAGGTTTACATAAAGAGTTGCACCATTTAGGTCTTCGCCACGACTTTTTGCATCTTCAATTGCATTTACCTCTGCGTGATTTTCTCCAAATTTTAAATGGGCGCCTTCGCCAATTATTTCTTCATCTTTTACAATTACGCAGCCAACAAGGGGATTGGTTTTTGTATGACCAATGCCTTTTTTTGCAAGTTCAATAGCACGCTCCATGTAAAAGCTGTCGTTAAAATTTTCTATATACATTAAATCACCTATAAAAAAAGAGCCCAGGCAGGGCTCAAAAATTTAAAATTTATCTTCTTTCATCCAGACTTTACTGTCGGTATTGGAATTTCACCAATTCAGCTTGCGCTCGCGGACTTTACCGCCGGTGAGGAATTGCACCTCGCCCTGAAGAGTAATATTAACTTATAAGTTTATGATAACACTAGATTATAAAATGTCAAGAAAAATCATTTTCCCGTCTTGTGACTTTTAATAATTTTTAGGACGTCACTTAAAACACAGTCCATTTCTCTGTCGCTATCTATAATGTAATCTGCGTAAGAGTCTAAATTTTCTAAAACAGAAAGTCTTTTTTCTATGACGCTTTCATCTTCAGCTCTTTTTATCATTCTCTTTTTTAAAATTTCCTTAGAGCATTTTAAATAAATACATAGGGAATTTTTAAATTCTTTTTTTATGGCAAGGACTCCTTCTTTATCAACTATAATGACGCAGTCAGAATTGCCATTATTATTTTCCTCCAAATCTTTTTTTAAAGTTGAATAATAATTTCCTGCATAACAAGTTGAGCCAATAAATAAATTTTTTTCTTCCATTTTCTTAAAATCTTTAATATTTATAAAGTTATAATCAAGACCGTCAACTTCCTTGGGACGAGGAGGTCTTGTTGTGTAAGTTATTATTTTATTTAAACCTTTTTTAGCAAGCTCATCTCTAAGGGTGCTTTTGCCAGAGCCTGAATGTCCAAGTATTAAGTAAATCATATTATCTCCTTTAAATTTATTATTACAAGTATAACACATTTATCAATTCACTTTACAAATTAAAATTTTTGAAGTAATATAAAAAGGATAAAATATTAGATGGAGGTCAAGATGAAACATTTAATAGAGCCCTTAGATTTTACAAGAGAAGAATACGAAGAAATTTTTAGACTAGTTGATGACATTATCGCAAATCCAAATGATTACTCTCATGTTTGCGACGATAAGTTATTGGCTAGTCTTTTTTTTGAGCCATCAACGAGAACGAGATTATCCTTTGAAACAGCTATGTTAAGACTTGGAGGACGAGTAATTGGTTTTTCTGATGCAGGAGTTAGCTCTTCAACAAAGGGAGAAACTCTTTTAGATACAATTAGAGTAATAGAAAACTATGCAGATATTTGTGCCATGCGTCATCCCAAAGAAGGGGCAGCACTTCTTGCATCAAAGACAGTTACTAAAATGCCAATAATAAATGCAGGCGATGGTGGACACTTTCATCCAACGCAAACTCTTGCCGATTTAATTACAATAAGGCACTACAAAAAATCCTTTGACAATTTAACAATTGGACTTTGCGGTGATTTAAAATTTGGAAGAACTATTCACTCTCTTGTGAGAGCCTTAAACCGCTATGAAAATGTAAAATTTGTATTTATTTCTCCAGATGAATTAAAAATGCCAGATCCCTTTAAAAACTTTATTGACAAAGAAAATTACACTGAAACCACTGACCTCATGAGTGCCATAGGTGATTTAGACATACTTTATATGTCAAGGGTACAAAAAGAGAGATTTGTATCATCTGACGAGTATGAAAGATTAAAGGACTACTATATACTTACAGAAGAAAAATTAAAATATGCAAAAGATGACATGTATATTCTTCATCCTCTTCCTAGAGTAAATGAAATTGCAACTGAAGTAGATAAGGATCATCGTGCAGTTTATTTTGAACAGACAAAATTTGGCATGTATGGCAGAATGGCACTTATTATGAAACTTTTGGAGGCAAAAAAATGATAAATGTTTCAAAAATAAAAAAGGGAATTGTACTAGACCACATAGAAGCAGGCCGTGCTCATGTACTTTATAGGGCCTTGGAGCTAGAAAAAGTTACTGATGCAGTTGTTCTTATGCAAAATATTTTTTCAACTTCCTTGGGCAAAAAAGATATTATAAAAATAGAAACGGATTATAATTTAGATTTTACAGTTTTGGGACTTATTGCACCACACACTACAGTTAATTTTATAGAAGATGGCGAGAGAGTAAAAAAAATTCGCATGGAACTTCCTGAAGTGGTAGAAGGAGTTTTAAAGTGCAAAAACCCAAGATGTATAACAAATAGTGAAAGAGAAATTGCAGGTCACAAATTTTACCTCTATGACAGAGAAAAAAAGGAATACAAGTGTGAATATTGCGACACTCTTACAACTTATGGAGAATAAAATGGCAAAGATTTTAGAAAATATTCATGTATGTAAAGATTATTTTATACTGAGAACGGATTTTAAGGGAAAAATTTATCCTGGACAATTTTTTATGCTAAGAGCTTGGGAAGATTATCCAACACTTTCAAGACCAATTTCAGTTTATGATGTAACAGATGGAGCTGACTTCTTAGTAGAAAAAAGAGGAGTAGGAACAGAAATACTTGAAAAATTAGAAGCAGGCGACGACATAAAATTATATGGTCCCTTTGGAAATACATTTTACGCAAATGTTGATGAAGTTGCCCTAGTTGGTGGTGGAGTTGGTGTGGCACCCTTCCACTATTTAATTAAGGAAATTCAAAAATTAAAGCCTGAGTCAAAAATTACCCTATACATTGGAGAAAGAGAAGAACTTGAACTTGAAAATGCCTTTAAAGATGTGTCTTGCGACATAAAAATAAAAAAGGGTGGATTTATAACTGACGTAATTGATTTTGGAAAACACCAATTAATTTATGCCTGTGGACCAGAAATTATGATGAAAAAAGTTGTAGAACTTGCAAAATCTCATAAGATAAAAACTTATGTATCTCTAGAAAAGAGAATGGGTTGTGGTCTTGGAGCTTGCCTATCATGTTCTTGTGAGACAAAAAATGGCAGAAAGAGATCTTGCAAGGAAGGACCAATATTTAAGGGGAGTGATTTAATTGACTTCTAGAAGTGAAATAGATTTAGCAGGAATAAAATTAAAAAATCCAATAATTATGGCTAGTGGAACTTATGGCTACGGAGAAGAATTTAAAAATTTCTACGATCCAAAAATTCTAGGAGGAATATCTTCCAAGGGAATAACTAGACACCCAAAAAAGGGAAATGAAGGCATAAGAATTTGGGAGACTCCATCAGGAATATTAAATTCCATTGGACTTGAAAATCCAGGCGTTGAAGAATTTGTAAAAGAAAAAATTTACTCCATGCAAGAACTTGGCACAGAAATTTTTGTAAATCTTGGCGGCAACACAATTGAAGAATATGTTGAGTCTACAAAAATTTTAAATGATTATGAATTTGCAGCCATTGAATTAAATATTTCTTGCCCTAATGTAAAAGAAGGTGGCATGGCTTTTGGCATGGATAAGGATTCTGCAGCAAGAGTTGTCCGTGAGGTCATGAAAGTTACAAATAAAAAAGTTTTTGTAAAGCTATCTCCCAATGCAGGAGACATTGTGGGAATAGCAAAGGCAGTTGAAGCAGAAGGTGCAACAGGTCTTTCACTGATAAATACAATTCTTGGCATGGCAATTGACCTTAATAGAGAAGAAATTGTCTTTAATAACACCTACGCAGGACTATCAGGACCAGCAGTAAAACCAATTGCACTAAGGATACTTCATCAAGTGGCAAGAGCAGTTGACATTCCAATAATAGGAATGGGCGGCATCACATCTTATAAAGATGTCCTTGAATTTTTAATGGCAGGAGCTACTGCAGTAGAAATTGGAACTTATAATTTTATGAATCCCAAGGCAGGAGCAGAAATAATATCAGACCTTGAAAAATATTTAGAAGAAAAAAATAAAAATATAAATGATTACATCAAAAAATTAGTGTAAATGCTTGTGTAAGTGTAGAAAAAAGACCCAAAAGTTATAAATATGGTGACACAATAAAGTTGGACCAAATACCAGAGAGAATTTATATTTTCTTTGGTATTTTTTATTGACAATTAAAATAAAAAATATATTATATAAATTAGAGGAGAACGTTTTAAAGGAGGGAGATTATGAGGTACACTATTCACGACTATTTTATGATAAGAACACCAGCACTTCCTTTACATTATTTGGAGAAATTCAGGAATTCAAATAAAGATATCTATACTTTTATAAAAGAGGATGACTTTTTAGATGATTTTTTTAAAAAGGCCTTATTACTATCTTCAAAATCACTTTATTTTGCATATATAAATAAACCTAATAAAGAAAATAAATATAAAAATTTATGTGAGGGATTATTAAAATATTTTATAAGAGCAACAAGTAGACCAACACCATATGGGTATTATGCAAATGTTTCCATTGGTAATTTTGCATCAAATACAGAGTTAAAAAAACTCTTTAAAATAATAGATATTAAGGTGGATACAGATTGGGCAAATGGATTAATAAAAAATCTAGAAGATGATTTTGTCGTACTCAATAAGTTATCTTTAATATTTAATGATATTTGTTATGTTAGTGGAGATAGATTAAAAAATCCATATTTCACAAATAGAGGGAATTTAAAACACAAATCGGAAGAGATTAAAGAAAATACAATTAAATACACAGGTCTTGTAAGATTAGTTAGGGAAAAATCAAAAGAATTTATAGGGTATGAAGATTTATTTAAAATAATAAAAGAAAACTATAGGGACGTTGATGATTTACTTATACATAACACAATAAAGAGTCTAGTGGAAAATGAATATATTTTTACAAATCTAAGGATACCCGCATATTGCAATAACACATTAGAACATTTGATATATAACTTGGAGAACATTCAAGAAATAAAATATATTTCAAACAGTTTAAAGAAATTAAATCATTTATTTAAAGAGTATGTAAAAAAAGAAGAATTAAATATTTTAGAAGAAATTATTGAAATAATGCAAATGTTGAATAATACGAATAATTATATAGAACTTAATGTAGGCTGCACATATTCACATAAATCACTAGATGAAAAATTAAAAAATAAAATAGAGAATTTTGTAAATAATTTTTCTAAAATTAGTCCTGAAAATAAGAATTTTATACACTTAGATGAGTTTAAACATAAATTTTTGGAAAAGTATGGTATTAATGTTGAAGTAGATTTAATTGATATAATTGATGAAAATAAGTTTAACGGATTTAAATATTTAAAGACTCCCTATAGTCAAAACAGCAGAGAAATACAAATCAATAAAATAATAAAAAATAAAATAGAAAAAGCAATATTTAATAAAGAGGAAGTGTATTTAACAGAAGAGGATTTTAAAGATATAGATAATAAAAATATAAACCTAGTAGATGGTTTTGACTTAAATCTATTCATAACAAAATCAAATGATGATTACAATTTAATAGTAGGACCAAATGCAGGGTCATCAAAAGAAGGTGCGATGTTCCAAAGATTTAAAAGTGCTTTTTTAAAAGAAGACTTTGATAAATATAATGAGATATATATAAAATCTAAGGGAATCATACAAGATGAATATTTAGAAGTAGAACTTAGAGAATGTGCTGTATCAGGTAGAACATCTAATGTAATAAATAATACAAAAAATTACGAATATTATTTGCCAATAGGGTTAGTTGGTAATAAAAGAAAAACTTTAAATATTAATGATTTGTTAATTGGAATTGATGAAAAAGAAAAACTTTATGTTAAATCAAAATCATTAAATAAAAAGCTTAAGTTCATAAAAGATAATATGTTAAATATAAATTTAAATAGTAACATATATAAACTTTTATATGAAATATCCTCATTAGATGAGGATATACCAGTAAATAGGATATTTTTAATTGGAGCAGATAGATATATATATAGTCCAAGAATATATTATGAAGGAGTTATTGTAGCATTAAAAAAATGGAAATTTGATTATGTAGACCTAAATATAGAAGACTATAATAAGTTTAAATATGATTTAGAACATTTAAGGAATGAGTATCTAATAGATGATCTAGTTTATTTGACTGAAAATGATAATAGATTAATTTTGGATTTAAATAGAGAGGAAGATTTACAAATAATTTATTCTAATTATAAAAAATCCAAGGAAGTTAAATTAACAGAGATTGAACCCAATATAAAGGACAGTTTAGTAAAAGATGAATATGATGATACGTATGTTAATGAATTTGTATTTTCGGTTTTATTAGAAAAAGATAAGGATACATATAAAAACATAGAATATCATTTAAATAAGAAGTTACAAAATAAAAATCAAATTTATTTACCATTTATAGATGGTTGGATTTATTTAAAATTATATGGAGTTGAAAATAGGTTAGATGAATTATTGACTAAACAACTAGGCATATTTAAAGAGCTTGGAGATTTCAAGTGGTTTTTTATAAGATATGAGGATGTACAGGGAAAACATTTGAGAATTAGATTTAAATTTAAAAATCAAGATGAAGCACTTGAAAAATATAAAATTATAAATAAATGGTTAGGCGATTTATATGATATAAAAATGATAAATAAAGTTGAACTTGACACATATGAAAGAGAGATAAATAGATATGGAGGCGTAAAATTAATTGATTTATTTGAAGAGTATTCACAGATAAGTTCAGAACTAACAATTGATACTCTTAAAAATTGTAAGGCTGACGATATGGAGAAGATGTGTTTCTTACAAGTATTTAGTATATATACTATATTATCAAATAATTTAGAAGATTTATTTAATCTTGTTGATAAAGAAGGGATAAGAAAAGAATTTAGAAAAGAATATAATCAAAATAGAGAGAACTTAATGAAAATTTCAGAAGATATAATAAATTGTAAATATAATGAATTTGAACAATTGCGACCTTACGTATATAAATTAAATATAATATTAAAAAAGTATAGAAGAGAAATAGAATATTTATATAAAGACAATAAACTATCAAATAGTGAATTTATGATAATTGGTTCTCTTATACATATGCATTGCAATAGGTTAAAAGGAGATAGAAATTTAGAATATAAGACATCTGTACTTATAAGACATACTGTTTATGATCTTATAAATAAATATAGAAATTTAAAGGAATAATTTATGTTGGGAATAAGTGAAGAAAATAAAAATTTTATTGTAAAGTTTGTTGATGATTTTATAGAGAGAATACAGACTCTAGAAGGAGTAGAAAAATACACTAATTCTGAAATTATATTCTATATTTCTGAAATAATAGGTACTAAATATGAAAATGATGATATTATTGAATATTGTAATAAATTGATAGAAAAAACAATCAAAGAAATAGAGAATAATACATTGAAAGTAGGAGGAATATTTTCAGAGTTTGGAATCTTTACATTTGCAATCAATACAATAAATTACAAAAAAGGACATATGAAAAAGTTATCTCTAAAATTAAATAATTTATTACTTGATTATGGAAATTATATTATTAGAGACTTTAAAACTAAAAAAAATTCAGCGGGTTTCTATGATTGTATAAATGGGGTTTCTGGAGTTTTATATTATTTACTACAAACAAATATAAATGAGCTAGATTCACTAAAATTAAATAATTTAATTGAATATTTGATATATCTCACAGAAGAACATATGTATAAAGAGAGTAGGGTTACAAATTTTCACATAGAAAGAGAGATGTTATTTAGAAAAGAAGAAAAAAATTTTTTTAAAGATGGTTGTATTAATTTTGGACTTGCTCATGGGATGTCTGGAGTTTTGGCGACGTTATTAAAAATATACGACTTAAAATTATATAATAAAAAGATAGTTTTAAAGGCAATTATAAAAATTGTTTCTATGTACGAGGATTTTGAGTATATTGACGATAATATACCATTTTATCCAAGACAACTTGATATAAATAATTATATAAATAATACGAATAACAAAGATTTTAATAATGTAAGTTGGTGTTATGGAAATCTAAGTAATGCATTGATTTTATATAAATATTATGAATCTAAGGAATTAAAAGATAAAAAAGAAAAATACAAAAAATATCTTAAGAATATAATAAATCAAAAAAGCAAAGATTATTTTTTAGAATATCCAGTTATATGCCATGGTTATGCTAGTATTTTAATGATGCAAATAAGTTTATATAAAAAAACTCAAGATAATTATTTTGTACTTAATATAGATAGAAATATATCACTTTTGATAAAATCCTATAGCAAGGTCAATAGAGAAAGAGTTAATAATTTTTCAAAATTAAATGAAGATATTTATGATGAGCTTACACAAGGAAGAAGGGAGGATTTATCTTTAATGATGGGAATAGGCGGTATATTTTTGGTTTTTTTAGAGATAATAGGTATTGATGGATTATATAAAAATATATTTATGATGGATTAGTTTTATTAAAATATGTCGAAGAAAAATTTTATAGGAGGATATAATGACAAACTTTAAAGATTTTGATTTAGATCTTAATAAAATAAAATCAAATAAGATAAATTTGGAGGATGATGGAACAACAGGTGAAGTGTGCATAACTTTAACAAAAACATACTTAACAATGTGTAATGTGACTTGTGAAGGAGATAAATGTATTTGGCCTGTTACAAGGAATTGTTCAGCAAGTGATATGACAGCTTGTTATGCAGGAGGAGATAATAAACTTAGATGTTAGAACAAGATATTATATAAAGTAAATTTTAACTGTTAATCTTCGGCATATTTTATATTTAGATTTTAGAAATGAGGTTGAGATAAATGAAAAAAAGTACAAAAATTATAATGCTAGTAGTTATATTATTTTTAGCTGGTTTTTATATTTATAGAAGCAACAGTGACTATTTAAAATTCAGATTAACACCATATGAACTTTCAAAGGAAGAAGCTATAGCTGCTATAAATGAGATGGATAAAGAGGGTTTATATAGAGATTCACAAGAATGGAAAGACAATAAAGATGATATTGTTAATAAAATTGATAATTCAAAACATGCTGGTGAAAGAGTAAAAATTTTAAATGAGGCTTTGAATATAATAGGGGGAAAAAATGCGGCTATATTTCCAATATATCATAGAAATTATGAAAAATACCAAAAGGAAGAAAAACCTATTCCAACTAGCGAAGTTATTGACAATGTATTATTTTTAAAGCTTCCTTCAATTTGTTTTGATTCTAAGGCAGTAACAGAAAATGGAATTGACTACAATAAGTCAATTTTAGAATATGATAAATTTATAGAAGAAGGTCTAAAGGCTATTAGAGATAATAAAGATGTATTGGGATATGTAATTGATTTAACTGATAATGGCAGTACAGAAACAAGAATGACCTTATTATTAAGTGTATCATCACTTTTAAATGATGGAGATTTAATGAAATACTTAGACAAAGATGACAATATCGTTGGAAAAGATTATCTAGATAAAGGTGTTTTGTGTGCTGAAAAAGATGGAAAAATTCAAAAAATAGATAAATATAAAAATGAAACTAAAGTTAAAAAGCCAATATGTGTAATTGTTAATGAAAAAACTTTGGCTTCAGCTGAATATTTAACTTTAGTTTTAAAAGATAATGCAAATGCTAAAATAATTGGCACAGAAACTATGGGGCTTATAAGTTCTGATAAGCTTGTGAGGATTAATGATGGTTTAATAATGATTTTGACAGATTCTAAAATGCTAACGCCCAATGGTGAAAAAAAAGTTGACTATAAAAAAATTACTCCAGATATTGTATGTGATGAAAAGGAAGCTAAAGATAAGGCTTTAGAATATATTTTACAAGAAGTTAAAAATTAAAAGGCTATAGTGATATAGAAATAAATATGAACGAGGATATAAATTCAAAAGAATTACTATTTAATAAATATTTTCAAAATTTATTAAATAGTAGTTCGGTAAAAAGCTTTGAGAAATTAGTTTTATTAAGTTTAGAGCATTATGGATATGAAAAAGAAAAATTTTTTGAAAAAGAAATAAATTTTTTAAAAATGAATATAGAGTATGGGTTTTTTGAAGATATAGAAAATTCATACTCTTTGGATTCCATTTTCGAATATGCTTTAATTGTTAGTATACTGTCTAATAAAGGGTTTTTAACTAAATTTTCAAAAGCATTAAATGAATATTTATACGAGAAGACAATAAGGGTTGTAAGTTCCTATGAGAAGTTTGATAGAAAATATTTTTTTGAAATTTTTCCTATTATTGCTAAAATAATAAATTTTTTACATGATTTAAATTTTGATGTGACAAAAATAAAGTTTTTTCTGATAAATAACATATCCTTTAAAGAACTCGAAGGCAAAACAATCCCTAAATTTTACATTAGAGATATTGATATAAATTTTAGAAAAAAATTCCCGAAAGGTATTATTCCATTGGGGATGGCTCATGGATCTTTGGGGGTTTTAGTTTCTTTATCTAATTTGTATAAAGATGGAGATACTATGCTTTATAAATATATAGCAGACTTATTTAATTTATATGAGATTTTTCAAAAAAAAAGAAGATTTGTTATTTATCCTAATTTTATAACTTATGACGAATACTATAATAAAGAATTTAAGGTGGATAATAAACAATTTAGAGCTTCATGGTGTTCTGGGAATTTAATTACTTCATATTCATTATTTAAGGTTTGTAATAATATGGGCTGGTTAGAAAAAGAAAAATTTTATTATAATGAAGTAATTAAATTATTATTCAGTGATATAAAAGAGTATAATTTACAATTACCAATTATTTGCCATGGATATTCTTTTCCATTAATTTTAATGAATAAATTATTGAGAGATAGACTTGATAGTTATAAATTATATAGCTTAGATTTAAATAAGTTTAAAAATAGGAAAATGGAATTAAGTTATAAGTTGATTAATATTTTAGAGAAAGGAGATATTAATTTTATTGTTGAAAAGTATTTTTTTGGAGATTATTCTTTTCTTACTGGAATAGTGGGAGTTATTCTAACATTAATTCAAAATGAAGATATATTTAATGAAGATTGTGGATATCTGATAGATGAATTATTAAATATTTAAGTTTTTATTGTGATAGATAGGAATGTGAAAAAATAGGATTGGTAATAGAATTTTATTACAAATTATAGCTTATATTCTAACTTTGGCAATGCGGATGTATATATACTCTTGCTCGTATTTAAGAGTAATTGAAAAGAAACAAAGGAAATCTATTTTATATATAATTATAGTATTAATCTTCATGTATATTTTATATAAAATAAAACGCTATAGAAAACGATGAGGATTATTAGTTTTGACATATTTTTATTTATTCATAAATTCCAAACCTAAACAAATATAAATTTCAGTAATTTTTTTATGTTCAGAGACAAATAGCAGTAATTTATACATCTTTAATTTGAATAAGTATTTATAATTGATAGATGGGTAAAAATATAAAAAAGATTCCCATATATTTTTTTGTGCTATACACTTACTAGCGACTGGATTAGTTAATACATATTAATGTAAAATGTTAATTTCGGGGAATAGCTCATGAATAGAAATAAAAATGGAAATAGAAATATATTTAAAAATTTAGTATGGATTATTAATAATATTAGAAAAATTGATAGCAAATATATTTTCATATCTATACTATCTACTATAATAAATGGTATTATTTCCCCCATTTCTCTTATTGTTATGCAGAAGATTATAAATGCAGTTCAAGTAGAAAAAAACTTAAATATTATAATTTTTTATATTATAATTTATATTTCTATAGACTTATTTAACTCGATATATTCAAGCATTCTAGGATATTATAATACTAAATATACAATGAAATTTAATTTATATTTTTCTGAAAAAATATATTTAAAGGCATCTAGACTATCTCTATCTGATTATGAGAATTCAAAAACTTATGACATAATGAATAGGGCACAGAATCAAGGAGTAAATAATCTTTTATCTTATTATGGAGATTTTATGTCTATAATAACTCAGCTGATTACTCTTTCTTCTTATATTTTTATATTAATAAGTTTTAGAGTTTGGCTTGTAATAGTTATTATGATTATTCCAATATTTAAGTATCTTATAAACAATAAATTTAATTTAAAAAGATTTGAGATAATAAAAAAGAGAACAAACGATAGTAGAAAAAGTTGGTATTTAACATATTTATTGTCTTATGGAAATTTTTATAAAGAACTTAAAACTTATGATCTTTTTTCTTATTTTATAAATAAATATAAAAACCTTATTAAAAGATTTAATAAGGAAGATTTAGAGATAAATAAATCTCAAATAAAATGGTCAATCTTAATTAGTGTAGTAGAAACATTAGTAGATGGATTTATTTTCTATTACACAATTTCATTGGGATTTCTTGGTAACATTTTAATTGGAGATGTTATAACTTATATTAGAGCAATTTCCAATTCTAAGTCTAATATAACTTCAATCCTTTTAAGATTATCAAATATGGTTAATCAAAGTTTATTTATCGGACAATTATTTGAGTTTTTTGATTTGGAAGAAGAGGACATTTCTAATAAAATAAAAATAAACGAAATAAGAGAAATAGAAGTAAAGAATTTATATTATAAATATAACTCTTCAAAGGAATATGTTCTTAAAAATATTAATCTACATATAAATAAGAATGAAAAAATTGCGATTTTAGGAATGAATGGAAGTGGAAAGACAACTTTAATAAAATTAATTATGGGATTTTATAGAAATTATGAGGGAAATATATTAATTAACGGCATTGAAGTTAGGGATATTGATAAAGAATCTTTGCTAAAAGAAATTTCAACTCTATTTCAAGATTTTGTTAAATATGAGGCTAGCTTTAGAGAAAATATATCTTATAGTAATTTAGATATTATGAATGAAGATGAGAAAATAAAAAGCATAGCAAATAAATTTAATTTTTTAGGTTTGATCAATTCCTATGATAAGAAACTAGATACTCAATTAGGAATGTGGTTTGACGATGGAATTAATTTATCTATGGGTCAGTGGCAAAAAGTGGCTCTTGCAAGGGCATTTGCAAAAGAAAGTAGTTTATATATATTAGATGAGCCAAATGCTTCGATGGATTCTATTACAGAAAAAGAAATTTCTAATCTATACGAAAATATTTTAGAAGATAAAATTGGTATAATCATAGCTCATAGATTTTTAAATATTGTAAATACTGTAGATAAAATTGTAGTATTACAAAATGGAGAAATAATTGAGACTGGAAGTCATGAAGAACTAATTAATAAGGGAAATATTTATAGAGATTTATTAGGGTATCACGAAAATTAGAGATCAAATAAAAAATATTATGGAAATCAGTTATTTATTTAATATTATTAATAATTAAGAAAAAAATTAAATATGAAATATTAGAACTTTCTAGGGTTTAGAAAGTTCTTTTTCGTGGTAAGTATTAATAAAATAAAGGAGGTAGTCCTATGTTCAATCTTTACAAGGATATATACGATGCCCAAATGAATTTGTTAAAATCTTTTAATCAGGGAAATGAAAAAGATGACAAAGAAAAATTAAGTTTGGAAGATTATTTTAGAGAAATGGCAAGAATAAATGAAAAGATGGTAGAAAATATTTATGAAATGCCAAAAAATTATATGGATACTATGAATAAGTTTAATCCTTTCCAAGCTGATTATAGTGAAAAAATGAAGGGACTTTTTGAAGTTAATCCTTACTTTGAAAATTTTATGAACTTTCAAAAATTTTTTGCTGACAATTTAAGAGAGCCAAATAAAGTTTATAGCGATTTTATGAATAATTTTAAAAATTATTTTCCAATGCTAAGTGCCAATGGTAAGTTTGTGGAAGATTATAGCCAAGCTGCAAAAAATCTTTTTAACTCTTACAAGAAATATCAAGAAAATTATATGAATATTTTTATGCCAGAACAAGTTAGGGATAGGGCAAAAGAAATTTTAGATTTCAATCAAAAGTTTTTTGGAAATTTTAATTTTATGATTCCTAATTTTGGAAATATGCCTTTTATGACTGATAATTTCTTCGGAAAAATGGATTATTTTAAAAATATGGAAAAATTTTCACAACAAATGCTAAGTAACTTAGAAGAATATGAGAAATTATTTGGTGGTAATGAATATTTTGCCAGCACTTCCAAGGTTTTAGGATTTCAAAGAACTTTTATTGAAAAATCTATGAGGTATTTTGAAGTTTATATTAATTACTACAAGGAAATATATGCTGAAATTGCAAAAATTTCTGAATTTACTTTTGAAAAATATAGAAATGATTTGGAAGAACTTGCGAAGAAAAAGGATCCTCAAGAAGTTTATGATTTCTTCCAAGAAAAAACTAAGGAACAATACAAGAAATTATTTGACCTTGATAAATTTAAGGAAGTTTATAAGAAGGCTGAAGAGGAAACTAAGTCTCTCAGAGAAGAACTATTTAAATTAAATATGGATTATATGAATTTTGTGGAACCTTCAAGTAAGGAAGATGTAAAAGATTTAAATAATCAAATTGTAAAGATGTCAAATAAGATCGATTCTTTAAATAAGGAAATTGAAAGATTAAAGAGCAAATAGTTTCTAAAATTAAAAAATAAATAAGAAAAGAAAAATCTCGGCTGCTGTCGAGATTTTTTGCTGTAGATTGATTATCTTATAATTTTTCGGCATGAAGTAATCTTTGTGCCGATTTTTATTTGCCTTGCAATTTGAAAAATATTATATAATATCTTTATAGATATAATAATTTGCAGGAAAAATTTTATTAATGGGATAATTTACTAAATATTTTTCTTGATATTTTTATTCGTAAAAATTTATTCGCAAGTTTTTAAAAACTTCATAAAAAAGGGGGAAGCTATGAAAAAATATTTTTTAATTTTAATGGCGTGCCTAATGTTTTTATTTGCTGCTTGCAATAAGACAGCTTCAAGTGAAAATAAAGCTGAAAGCAATTATCCACCCATGGTTAAAGTTAATGGCACAATCTATGTGGACACAGGCTATGAAAATGCCATGGTCACATGTGGCACTGCAGATGGTCAAATAAAAACTACTGTTGATGGGAGAAAGATGCCTAGTAAGGATGATGAATCTAATTTTGGCAAGGGTTATGGCTACCAAGTTTGGGAGAAGGGCTATATTAATGTTCAAATTGACAATAGGTGGATTTTATTTAGGGACCTTGACCTAAAAGATGAAAGCAGAGAAATTCCTGAGTGGGTTGCTCATTTTACAGGCAAGGTAATAAAGGCAGAAAGTGATTCTCTTATGGTTGAAGCAACTCAAATTGATGATAGATTTTATTTTAAAGAAATAATGACAAAGCCAATTTCTCTATCAATTGAAAATTTAGATAATTCTAAAGATGGAAAAGTAACTACAGAAGGTCTTGAAGGTAAAACTGTTGAAGTTTATTTTGGCGGAAAAATTAAAAATATTGAGCCAGAAAATTCTGCTCCAATTTTTCTCGAAAATATTTATAGGATTATTGTGAAGTAAAAAATTTTTTTAAGAGAAATTATTTATAATAAGAGTTAAATACATTTTACAAATACACTTTAGCATATTATAATCTTAATAAATAGTTTTTATTTTGTAATTTTTTAAAGGAGAAGTAATGGATTATAGAAATGGATATAAGGATACAATAAAGGCGAGAGAGAGAATTAGGGATTATGTTTATGACACTCCTCTTATTAGGTTAGATTATATTTCTGAACTTTTAGGCACCTCAGTCTATGCTAAGTTAGAAAATATACAAAGGACTAATTCTTTTAAAATCAGAGGAGTAATAAATAAAATTAGAAAACTTTCTGATGAAGAATTAAAAAGAGGTCTTGTTACTGCTTCTTCTGGAAATCATGGAAAGGCTGTGGCGACTTGTGCAAAAATGCTTGGCATACCTGCAAAAGTCGTTGTGTCAGAAACTTCTACTGATTTAAAGAGACAGATGATAAGAGATCTTGGTGCTGAAGTTATTGTTTCAACTGTAGAAAAAAGATTTGATCTGGCAAGAGAAATTGCTGAAAAAGAAGGCATGACTTTTATTCATCCATCAGATGATTTAGATGTTTCTGAAGGTCAAGGTACTCTTGCTGTTGAAATTTTAAATAAAATGGATCATCTAAAATTAATTGTTCCTGTTGGCGGTGGCGGACTTATTTCTGGCATTGCCCTCTACACAAAGGGAGTAACTAGATGGTCTAAAGTTATTGGAGTTGAACCAGAAAATTTTCAAAGATATACAAAATCTTTAAAAGAGGGAAGACCTACTAATATAAAAAAAGGCGAAACAATTGCTGATGGCTTGATGTCAATTACTCCAAGTGCCAATGCTTTTGAAGTGATAAGAGATTTAGTTGACGATCTTGTAACTTGCCAAGATAAATTTATTAAAAAAGCTTTAGATTTGTTGTATAATAAAGAGAAAATAATTGTTGAGCCATCTGCTGCTATTGGTCTTGGAGCAATTTTAGAAGGAAAAATAAAATATGATAATAGAGATAAATTGGTTCTAATTATCACTGCTGGCAATATAGATGGAAGTACAATTGAAAATATAATAAATTCATAAGGGAGGAAGCTATGAGGAATTTTATTTGTAGTAAATTTAGTAAAGTAGCACCGTCAGGTATAAGAAAAATTAATGAAAAAACTCTTCAAATGGAAAGAGAAGGCAAGAGAATTTATCACTTCGAAGTTGGTAGACCTGATTTTGATACTCCAAAGGTAATTAAAGATGCCACTATAAAAAGCATTGAAAAGGGTGATGTTTTTTACACTTCAAATTTTGGAATAATGGAATTAAGAGAAGCTGTTGCTGAGAAATTAAGAAAAGAAAATAATTTAGATTATTCTGCAAAAGAAATTTTAATAACAGCAGGAGCAAGTGAAGCAATTTATGATACTTATTCCTTAATTTTAGAAGAAGGCGACGAAATTTTACTTCCAAATCCATGTTGGCCAAATTATGTAAATGCGGCTCATATTATGAATGCAGTTCCTGTAAGATATAGCTTAGCCCAAGAAAATGATTTTCAAATTGATTTTGATGAATTAGAAAAACTTGTAACTGAAAAAACTAAAGCTATTGTAATTATTACGCCATCAAACCCAATTGGATCTATGCTTACAAAGGAAACTACAGAAAAACTTGCTGAATTTGCAAAGAAAAAAGATATACTTGTAATTTCTGATGAAATTTATGAGCAAATTATTTATGGAAATAAAGATCATTATTCTATAGCCTCCTTTGATGGAATGAAAGAGAGAACTATTACAATAAATGGCTTCTCAAAAACTTTTTCTATGACTGGTTTTCGTCTTGCTTACATTGCAGCTCCAGAAGAATTTATAAAAGTTTTAAATACAATTCACCAACATAACACATCTTGTGCAACTTCCTTTGTTCAACACGCAGGCATTACTGCACTTAAAGAGGCAGAAGAAGATGTGAAGAAAATGGTTGAAGAATATAAGAGAAGACGTGATTATATTTTAGAAAAGGTTAATTCTATTGATGGACTTAGCTTAAACTCTCCTGATGGAGCTTTTTACGCTTTTATAAATATTAAGGGGGTTGGAGTTTCTTCAGAAGAATTTTGCCAATATCTTCTTGATGAAGAATGTGTTGCAGTAGTACCGGGCACAGTTTTTGGTAGTGCAGGGGAAGGCTTTATTAGATTATCCTACGCATCTTCTTATGAAGATATTGTTGAAGGCTTAAATAGAATGGAAAAAGCCTGCAAGCATTTTATGAATAAATAGTATTTTTAGAATTTAAATGAAAAAATTTTTTATAATACTTTTAAATGTTCTTATTTTTGCTGGGGCATCAATTTTACTTGAAAAGAGTGGAGATTTGATTATAAGAATAATTTATTCAGTAGTTTTAGTAAAAGCAGGATTTAATATAGAAAAAGCATTAAAAAATGAGTAGGTTAAAAAATAACCTACTCTATTTTATTTGCATAAGTTTTTAAAAATATACCAACGACTTTGTGAAATCTTGAAATATCTGTTATATAGGCATAGTCGCTGTCATAAATTCTTTTTATATTTAAGCTTTCTGATTCTTCTCCAGTGAAAACTCCAAAACTGTTGATGCCTTTAAGTCTCGTCAGGAGCACTTCCTTTGATGTGTCCATTACAGCCTCATCGTCCTTGTAATTTTCTCCTGGAATTTTTGATGCACCAACTATACCAATGTCAATTTCGTCAAAGGGAAGTCCATCAGTTAAAACTATTAAAAATCTTCTTGCATCATAATTTTTTGAAATCAAGTGGCGCATAAATTTTATGGCAAGGCCATCTCTATTAGATCCACTTGGGGAATATTTGAAGATGTCCTTGTTTTTTGAAGATGTGTCCTTGTAGTCCCTGTATTTTTTTAGGACTAAATAATTGTAAAAATTGTTGTAAGAAAAAATCCTAGTTTTTATATTTAGACTTGTGAGGGCCTCTGCTATGATGTAGGATTCTGTTGCTACAATTTCTTTTCTCTCATTTTGTGATGCAGAAGAGTCAAGAAGGATATCTACAAAAATTTCACTGGAGTCCTTTCTATTTATTTTTCTAAAAACTCTGTCCTCATTTAATTCCTTTGATTTCCAAATTTCTGATGGGATAATTTTTCCTGAATTTGATTTTACAATTTCATCTTCAGATTCCTTTAAAAGGGAATTTTTTATGATGCCAGCAAGTTCACGAATGGCACGCTGATTTTGAATTTTATTGTCCTGGTAAAATTTTAAGTTATCCTCATAATTATTTTTTTCTTCTTCAGCAAAATAGGAATTTTTATTTTCAAATTCGCCGCTTGGAAAATATAATTTAATGTCTTTGTGGATGCCTGTGGAAATTTCTCCAGCAATTTTATCAGAAACATATCTCTTTACTTTTTCTTTGCCATAGTGTTTTTCTAGGGCCTCATAAATATTTTGGTCGCCAAAATTATTTTTAAAAGAATCTTCTTTTACATTGATGTCTCTATAATCGTCGTTGAAAAAAGTAAATTCCGCAGATTCAATGTTGTACCTCTCGAGAAAAGTATTATCAAGCAATTTTTTTCTCTTGTAGGGGGCACTTTTCTTGGAAGAGGAATTTGACTTTTTTTCCTTTTTAAATTCCTCATAATTTTCATCAAGGTCCCTGGGAAGATTTTTATTAATGTGAAAATATTTTTTGAAGAGATATTTTAAGAAATCAAGATACATAAAGGTGTCCTTATCCTTAAAATTATAAATTTCATCTAACATCTCTTCCAAAACTCTTTGAATTTTTGGATATTTTCCTCTTTCTTTTCTGATGTAGCCAATTTTTAGCTCTGTCGTCAAAATAATTTCTCGCCTATTTAGATTTTTTAAAATTTCCTCGTCATGGGATTTTTTAAAATCAAGAGTGCCAGGTCTTTCCAAAATCATTTCCTGAGAAAAAATATTTTCCATAATGAGTTTTGAAATTTCCCACAGGTCTTTTTTGTTGTTTAAATTATTTACATATCTCTTAAAAAAATCATCTATTGTATAAAAATCAAAGTGCCTTGAAGCGTAGCCAAGTATGGAAGCCTCGTAGGCATCAGCTGGTTTTAGGGAAAAATTAAAAATATCAAAATCGTAAAAATCTGAAAGAGTCCAAAAAATATTTTTTAGTCTATTTTCATCCTTCAAATAAATCAGCTCTCTTTATGTCCTTTAAAAAGAGAGTGTCAATTACATCTGTGACAATTTCTCTCTCATAGGAGTCAAAAGTCTTATCAACTATACCAAGTTCAAGGGAATCTCTTATGCCAAGGCCTCTATTCATAAGTTCAATGCTGGAAAGAAGTCCACGAAGGTCAATTGCCTTAGAAGAGATTTCTGAATTTAGAGATTTTTCTTGCAAGTCTAAAAATAATTTTGTGAAAATTTTTATGGCGCTGTCTTTTAAATTTGTATTTTCTTTAAATAATTTTGCCAGGTCACTTTCTGCAATTGTTGGCATGTCAATTACCAAAAATCTTGAGACAAGGGCTTCGTTTAAGTCACGAGTGCCAATGTAGCCGTAGTTCATTGTGGCGATAAATCTCGTTGCATCATGAAGATTTAATCTGTCATAGCCAGAAATATCTAGGACTCTTCTGTAATCAAGAGTTGAGTGGACAACAGAAAGGGCTTCGTTTTTTGCCATATTTATCTCGTCAAAAACTGCAAAGCCGCCTTGTTCTGCTGCTTCATAAACTGGACCTTTTTTTAGGGTTACTTCGTTGTTTTTAAAGGTGTCAGACCCAATTAAGCTTGATGGGTCTGATGCAATGTTAAGAGAAACTGTCCAAAGTGGTCTCTTAAAAAGATAAGCAAGATTTTCTGCCAAGACATTTTTTCCCGTCGCTTTTGGTCCAGATAGAAGGATGTTGTCGCCAGATAAAATTGCAGCAATTGCCTTCTCCCAAGTTTTTTTGCCATAATATTTATATTTTATTTTTGGAATTCTATATTCATAGTCTTCATTTAAGTCGTGTTTTTCTATAAATTCATCTACTCCCTTAAGTAGATCTTTTGAAACGCCTTGTGAAAGTAAAAACTCTTTCATTTCATCACCTCAAATGTATTATAACAAAAAGAAAAATTCTGTGTGGACAATAAATTTTGTAAAAGAAAGATGTTATTGTTATAATGTAATAAAGAAGGAAGGGAGATAGCTATGGCTTTTACATCCAAATCACTTATTGCTTTAATTTTAGGTTTTGGGGTTTATGTGGGAATTTTTGTACTTATAATTTTGGCAATCTTTGCCCTAATAAAATACTTAAAAAAATAGTTTTGCTTAAGGAGGTAAGTCTATGAATAAAGAATTTGCAGGTTTTATGTATTTAGTTCTTACATTCTCTGTGCTATTTAGATTGGCAATTTTTATTCTTATAATAGTTTTAATCCTTGCCCTTATAAAGTACTTAAAAAAATAAAACCATAGAAGGCTTTAAAAATAAAAAGGATATGGTATAATATAGATAAAGAGGACACCGTTTAAGACGGTCGCCCTGCAGTATGATTTATGAAACCACCTGTAGTGACGATACAGGTGGTTTTTTCTAACTACTTATTTTTACAAAGTGTTAGGATGGCGATTATAAGTGTTAAAAACTTAAGCATTATACTTAAAATTTCATAATCACTCATAAAAGCACCTCCCAATAATTAAATTGGGCGACCATCTGTATGTCCTCATACCTATTATAATCTTTTGAAACAAATCAATCAATTGACTTTACTTTATTAGCCAAAAAGCTTGAACTTATTTTTCCTTATGGTATAATAAAAAAAACTAAAAAAGACAATAATTGAGAATAGTAATTTTAGAAAGTTTTTTAGAGAGCAGATGGTTGGTGCAAATCTGTAAACGAATAAAATGAATCCACCTCATAGTCTATGAATTTTTAAGTGAACCATTTGGTTAATTAGGGTGGCAACGCGGGTCTCTCGTCCCTTTAGGGATTGAGGGGCTTTTTTTAATTTAAGGGAGGATTTATGTTAGACATTAAATTTGTAAGAGAAAACCCAGAAGCAGTAAAGGAAAATATTAAAAAGAAATTCCAAGACGATAAACTTCCACTAGTTGACGAAGTTATAAAAATTGACGAAGAACTTAGGGGAAAAAAGACTAAGGGAGATAATCTTCGTGCAGAAAAAAATCAAACTTCAAAAGAAATTGGTGGCTTTATGCAAAAGGGCGAAAAGGACAAAGCCGAAGAAGCTAAAAAAAGAGTTTCTGATATAAATGAAGAAATTACAGAACTAGAAGTAGCTGAAAGAGATCTTGCTGAAGAACTTAAAAAGAGAATGCAAGTTATTCCACAAATGATTGACGAATCAGTGCCAATAGGAAAGGACGACAGCGAAAATGTTGAAATTGAAAGATTTGGCGAACCAGTAATTCCAGATTTCGAAGTTCCTTATCATGTTGACATCATGGAAACTTTTAAGGGAATTGATTTAGATTCTGCAAGAAATACTTCTGGTGCAGGTTTTTATTATTTAAAGGGAGATATTGCAAGACTTCACTCTGCAATTTTATCTTATGCAAGAGATTTTATGATTAATCGTGGTTTTGAATATCACATTCCACCATTTATGATTAGATCAGATGTTGTTACTGGTGTAATGAGTTTTGCTGAAATGGAAAATATGATGTATAAAATTGAAGGAGAAGACCTTTATCTAATTGGTACATCTGAACACTCAATGATTGGTAAATACATCAACACAATAACTCCTGAAGAAGAAATGCCTCTTGCACTTACTTCTTATTCTCCATGCTTTAGAAAAGAAGTTGGAGCTCACGGCATTGAAGAAAGAGGAGTTTACAGAATTCACCAATTTGAAAAGCAAGAAATGGTTGTAATTTGTAAACCAGAAGATTCAAAGGAATGGTTTGTAAAATTGTGGCAAAACACAGTGGACTTTTTCCGTTCATTAGAAATTCCTGTAAGAACTCTTGAATGTTGTTCTGGCGACTTGGCAGACTTAAAGGTAAAATCTCTTGATGTTGAGGCCTTTTCTCCAAGACAAAATAAATATTTTGAAGTTGGATCTTGTTCAAACCTTGGCGATGCACAAGCTAGAAGACTTAACATTAAACTTCGTGGCAAAGATGGCACATATCTAGCTCACACATTAAATAACACAGTAGTTGCTCCACCAAGAATGTTAATTGCCTTTTTAGAAAATCTTCTACAAGAAGATGGCAGCGTAAAAATTCCAAAGCCACTTCAAATGTACATGGGCGGCATGGAAAAAATTGTGCCAAAAACTAAATAAAATTTTCTAAAAAAGACTTGAATTTATTTTATTTGGGTAAAATAAACATAGATTGTTTTAGGCAAAATAATTTGATATAATTTATTCACTTAGGGGAGTAACATTTAAATTTTCAGTCGTCATTACGGCATAGCCCGGCTGGAAAGCTTATTATTAAGTTTGTGAGACCGATGTAACAATCGGTCTCTTTTTTTATTTTGCATTTATTATAAGGAGGAATTATGGAAAAGAATTGGTATAATCAGTCGCCTGATGAGGTCCTAAAGAATCTTTCCACCACAAAGGAGAGGGGACTAAGTGAAGATGAAGCCAAAAAAAGGCTAGAAGAGTATGGGGAAAATGCTCTAGCAGAGGAAAAGAAAAAATCCTTTGGAGAAAAATTAAAGGAACAATTTTTTGACCCAATGATAATTATTTTAATTGCAGCAGCTTTTGTTTCTATTTTTGTAGGAGAGGCTCTCGATGCAGGAATTATAATTGCCATTGTAATTGTAAATGCCTTTCTTTCAATTTACCAAGAAGGCAAGGCAGAAGAAGCCATTGCAGCCTTACAGAAAATGTCTTCACCAAAGGCAAAGGTAATAAGAGATGGAGACCATGAAGAAGTTGACTCAAATAAATTAGTGCCAGGAGATATTATTGTTCTTGAAACGGGAGATATTGTCCCAGCAGATTTAAGATTAATTGAATCATCAAATTTAAAAATCGATGAGTCTTCACTTACTGGTGAATCTGTGGCAGTTGAAAAACACTTTGATGCAGTTTATGATGGCAAAATGGAAATTGGCGATAGAGAAAACTTAGCTTATTCTTCAACTATTGTAACTTACGGAAGAGGCATGGGAGTAGTTATAGAAACTGGCCACAAGACAGAAATTGGTAAAATTGCAACTTCTATTGCAACAGTTTCTGATGAGCAAACTCCACTTCAAAGAAAACTTGCAAAACTTTCCAAAACTCTTGGAATTTTAGTAATAGTTATCTGTGCAGTGGTAATGGGAGTTGGCTTAATTTACAAGCATGACCCACTAGATATGTTTATGACTGCAATTTCCCTTGCAGTTGCAGCTGTTCCTGAAGGACTTCCTGCCATTGTAACAATTGTGCTTTCAATTGGCATGGGCAAGATGGCAGAAAAAAATGCCATTGTAAAAAAACTTTTGGCAGTTGAAACTTTAGGTACAACAACAGTAATTTGTTCTGATAAAACTGGTACACTTACACAAAATGAAATGACAGTTGTGAAAGTCTTTACAGACGGACAAGTTTATCATGTAACTGGAACTGGTTACTCTCCAGAAGGGGATGTCACTAAAAAAGATGAAGTTGTCACAATTGATGAAGATGAAAATTTAAAGATTTTATCATCAATTGCAGCCTTAACTAATGATGCAAAATTAAAGCTAAAGGATGGCGAAGCTTCTATCACTGGAGACCCAACTGAAGGAGCCCTTCTTACTTTTGCAGAAAAAGCTGGAAATGGACTGGATAATCTTTATAAAAACTTTGACAGATTGGAAGAAATTCCCTTTGACTCTGACAGAAAGATGATGACAACTTTCCATGACAAAATTTTTGATGCAATTGCATCTTTTACCAAGGGAGCACCTGATGTTGTCCTTGACAGATGCGAAAAAGTTTTAATTGATGGAAAAGAAGTTGAACTTGACGAAAAATTAAGAAAAGAAATTTTAGAAAAGAACAGTGAATTTGCAAGATCGGCCCTAAGATGTTTAGGCTATGCTTATAGAAAACATAGCGATATGCCAAGTGAAATCACATCAGATACCATAGAAAAGGACATGGTCTTTGTTGGACTTACTGGAATGATTGACCCATCAAGACCAGAAGCTAAGGCTGCCATAAAAGAATGTAAGTCAGCTGGCATTAGACCTATTATGATTACTGGCGACTATCTTGAAACAGGACTTGCTATAGCCAAGGACCTTGGCATTGCTGAGCATGACGATGAAGCAATAATGGGTAGAGAACTTAACGAAATGTCTGAGACAGAACTTAGAGAAATCGTGAAGGAAAAATCTGTCTACACTAGAGTTTCACCAGAAAATAAAGTTCAAATTGTTACAGCCCTAAAACAAAATGGTCACATAACAGCTATGACTGGTGACGGTGTAAATGACGCACCGGCAATTAAAAAGGCAGATATTGGTATTGCCATGGGAATTACAGGCACAGATGTTGCAAAAAATACTGCAGAAGTAATTTTGACAGACGACAACTTTGCCACAATTGTAAATGCTGTTGAAGAAGGAAGAATAATTTATTCCAACATAAAAAAATTCGTTGCATATCTCCTTTCTTGTAACTTGGGAGAAGTTCTAATAGTTTTAATTTCAATTTTAATGAACTTGCCAGTGCCACTAATTCCAATTCAATTACTTTGGCTTAACCTTGTGACAGATTCCTTCCCAGCTCTTGCACTTGGAGTTGAAAGAGGAGAAGCTGACATAATGGATGAACCACCACGTGATCCAGACGAGCCAATCCTAGATACAGAAATTAAGATAACAGTTGCAATTCAATCTATTGCAATTACGGTAGCAACACTTCTTGCATACCTTGTTGGACTTAAATGGTATGGACAAGCTGAAGGACTACACCACGCAAGAACAATGGCATTTTCAACCCTAATTATTTGTGAACTTTTAAGATCATACACATCAAGATCAATTGACAAGACTGTATTTGAACTTGGAGTATTTACAAATAAAAAGTTAGTGTTTGCGACTCTATTCTCTTTCATGCTAATGCTAGTTGTAATTTATGTACCAGTCTTAAACGATGCCTTTGGACTAATGGACTTAGGACCAAGAGAAATCGCAGTTGTACTTGGAGCATCACTTATTCCACTAGTAGCTGGAGAAATTCAAAAGAAAGTTAGATTTAAGAAAAAATAAATAATTTAATTGTAAAGCCGACAGGGAAAATTCTCTGCCGGCTTTTTTTATTGGAGAAAATTTTATAAAAGCATTGACAAACTTATTAAATGAGATTATAGTGTAAATATAAAGTATATACACTTAAATTGAATTAAGGAGTTGAAGAAATTATGAAAAAAGATTTAAAAATTTTTATTAGTATATCATTTATTATTCCATACATAATGGGATTTGCTATTTATTACTGCAAATTACACGACATAAGCACAAGTATTTATCCCTTATTTCAAATGTTTATTCCATTTTTAGCCGTAATAGCCTTGTTATACAAAGAAGACAAAAGAATTTTAAAAGCTTTTCCTTTTAAAGTTTATATATTTACAAGTATTATTTTGTTTGTATTTGCTATATTAAATATTTTTTATCCAAAGTTTAGTGGATTGTCCGAATTTGTTATTTTAATTTCTGCTATTGCAATGATAATAAGCATCTTCACTATGGATAAAGATCTTAAAAAGAAATTATCTCTAGATAATCCAAATAAAAAGATGACGCTTTTAATGTGTTTAATTTTTATACTTATATATTTTTTAAAATTATTTTTTGGCTGTATTTTAGAAGGAGAAACAAGGAAAATTGTAGAAGTCTTTAATCTTCATAGTTTAAAAGTTTTTATTTCCATTATTATTTTCTCTTTTTTAAACATTATGCCATTTATTGGAGAAGAATATGGTTGGAGGGCATACCTAGCACCAAGACTAAAAGAAATTTATGGTGTTAAAAATGCTATTATACTTACAGGTTTTATTTGGGGAATTTGGCACTTGCCCCTTAATTTATTTTATTATTCAGATGGGCTCTTGACATCACAAATTTATTCTATACTTGTACAACTTGTATTTTGTATATTTTTAGGGATATTTTTAAGTTATGCTTACAATAGGACAAAATCAATTTGGGCTCCTGTTATGATTCATTATTTAAACAACAATCTTGCCCTACTATTTGTCACAGATTTTTCTAAGGATATATTTTCAGGACAACATTATGATTTAAAAGGAACTTTATTTTCAATAGTAAGTTCAATAATGTTATTTGGAATTTTCATATTTTCAAAGTATATAAAGGATGAAGAACTTTGGGAAAAATCTGTATATGAGAAAATAAGAGAGCTTTAATTATTTGGTAATTTTATATACTTTAAATTTATTTATTAAAACAATAGTACAGATACAAAGTATATACACTTAAAGGTGGTGTGATATGAAAATTATTATTTCAAATGATAGCGGCCTTCCAATTTATGAGCAAATAAAAAATCAAATTAAGGCTCAAATTGTTGGAGGAGATTTAAAAGCTGACGAAGCTCTTCCTGGTATGAGGACTCTTGCCAGCGACCTAAAGGTTTCTGTCATAACGACAAAGCGTGCCTACAATGACTTGGAGCAAGAGGGATACATTTATTCCATGCCAGGCAAGGGTTCCTTTGTAAAAAAATTAAATGAAGAAGTTGTAAGAGAAAATGCTCTTGCTGAAATAGAAAAATATTTTACTGACGCAATGACTGTTGCTAAGGCTTCTGGCATTGGCATAGATGAATTGCAAGAAATTTTAAAGACATTAGACGAAGTGGGTGAAGTATGAAAGTAGTAGAAATAAAAAATTTGAAAAAAGAATTTAAGGATTTTGAACTTGATATAGACAGTTTAGAAATACCAGAGGGAGCAGTTATAGGTCTAATTGGCGAAAACGGTGCAGGAAAAACAACTCTTTTAAAATGTATTTTAGATTTATACAAATACCAAGGCGACATAAAAGTTTTTGGAGAAAAAATTCATAGAGAATCTTTTGAAAAAATTGGGGCAGTGATACCTGACTCCTTCTTCAACGATACTTTTAAGATTAAGGATGTTGTGGATATTTTAAAAGTTGCCTACAAAAATTTTGATGAAGAAGTATTTTATGACTGTGCAGATAAATTTAAGATGCCAAGGGACAAGAAGTTAAGCGAACTTTCCACAGGAAACTTGATGAAATTAAAAATAATTTCTGCAATTTGTCACCAGCCAGAATTATTAATTTTTGACGAGCCAACTTCTGGACTTGACCCAGTTATTCGTGACGAAATCATTGAGTTTTTATTTGACTACATGAGAGATGGAGACAGGACAATTTTATTTTCATCACACATCTTGTCTGACATAGAAAAAATCGCCGACTATATAATTTATATCCACCAGGGAAGAGTAATCTTATACGATGAAAAGGACTCCCTAATAGAAAAATATGGAATCCTAAAAACGTCTGAAGAAAATTTAAAAAATTATGGAGACTTTATCTTAAAGACAAGAAAAAATAAATACTCAACAGAAGCCTTGATAAAAAATGTCCAAGTTTTTAAAGAATTTTATCCAAATGAAGTTGTTGATAAGGCCAGTGTGGAGGACATAATGATATTTTTATCAAGAGGTGAACAATGAAAGCAGTTTTATATAATGACTTTAAACTTGTAAAGAAACTTGCCCTACCAATTGTTATATTTATTACTTCCATACTTTTTATTGGTTTTTTGATAACAGGACAAGCCTTCAACAGATTTTTTAGCCAATGGACTCTTACAATGATATTTATCATTAGGGCACAAGGTGTCTTTGGAGATAACTTTAAAGATTTTCAAAAGTTCATGACTATGCCAGTCTCTTTAGAAGACTATTCTCATGCAAAAATTATAAAAAATCTAATAATATTTATCTTAACCACTCTTGTTTTTTTAATTGGACTAATTATTAGTGCTGATGAAGATAAAAATTTTATGATAAATCTTTATCTAAGTATATTTATTGCCCTAGACTTTATGGCACTTAGCCTTAGTCACATTGTTTTTACAAAATATAAAAAGGGAATAGTTGTATTTCTTTACAGTATTTTGATTGTAGGCTTAGGAATATTTTTTGCCATGACCTACGCAGCCTATTACGAAAATTTATTAAACTACAGACCTGCCTTTATTATAGGTTCAATAATAATTTGCATTTTGTCCTTTAAGGTAGACTACAAGTTTTCCACAAAATATTTGAGGGAGAGGGGAATAGTATGAAATTACTTTTACTAAATGATTTTAAAATTAGAAAAAAATTTATCATCGCCTATTTCATATTTATTGCAATGATATTTTCCCTAAAGACTATAGGACTAAAGTCAGTGGAATTTTCTTTCTATTCAGATAGAGCTTTTACCCTATTATTTATTATAAGCCTACTAATTCACTATATCCTATATATAATATCTAGCGAAGGAATGATTATAGATAAGAGCAAACCCTACCTTTTGACTCTTGGTTCAACAAGGGCTGACCTAATAAATGTAAAATTTTTAAAGATCCTTATGATTTTTATAATAGATTCAATATTAATTTATTACATCATGCAAGATGTTGAAATAAATGGAATTGAATTTAACCTTGGATTTTTTATTATGCTTTTTGTAATGGCATATTATCTTATAAGTATTCCAATTTACCTTTACTTTGGACAAACAAGTGGCATTGGAACAATGTTTACATCTTCGCCAGCTCTACTTCCTATATTAGATAAGTTTGGAAAGAATCCAGCAGGATTTTTTATAGGAATAATTAATAGAAGTAGTAAGCTTGTCTTATCCTTATCTTTAATTATTTTCATTATAATAATTTATACAGTCTCTAGAATAATAGTGGAGAAAAAAGATTTTTAAAAAATTATAGACTCAAAGGACTTTTGGTATCAAGAGTCCTTTTTAATTTGTAAATTTATAAAATAAAAACTTCACCATCCTTGTGCCATTTGTCTTTCAATGTGATAGAATAAAAAATGTATTTTATATGAGGAGGAAAAAGAAAATGGAAACAAATTCAAGTTTTTTAGAAAAGACTTTTTCACTTAAAGAGAGAAAGACTAATGCCAAGACAGAATTTTTGGCAGGACTTACAACTTTTATGACCATGTCCTATATTCTTGTTGTAAATCCAAATATGTTATCTGAAACTGGAATGGACAAGGGTGGAGTTTTCACTGCGACCATAGTTGCTTCAATTATTGCAATGCTCTTTATGGGCTTATTTGCAAACTTGCCCTTCGCACTTTCAGCAGGAATGGGGCTCAATGCATTCTTCACATACACTGTAGTCCTTTCCATGGGTCACGATTGGTCCTATGCACTTACTGCAGTATTTTTAGAAGGTATGATCTTTATTGTCATGAGCTTATTTAATATTCGTGAAGCAATTTTTACTTCCATACCTATGTCACTTAAAAATGCAGTATCAGTTGGTATTGGACTTTTTATAACACTAGTTGGACTTACATCATCAGGCATGATTGTAAATAACGACGCAACTTTAATTGCCCTTGGAGAAATTGCATCAAGACCTTCAGTAGTCTTTATAGTTTCACTAATGGTAATGGCTTTTCTTACAGCAAAAAATGTCAAAGGCGCACTTTTATACGGAATAGTAACGGGAACTGTCCTTGCACTTATTTTAGGAGTTACACATCTTCCAGGAGGAATGTTATTTTCACTTCCACCATCACTTGCTCCCGTTGCCTTTAAACTTCACTGGGGAGATTTATTTACCTTTGACATGTTTTCAGTTATGTTTACATTTTTATTCGTAGACTTATTTGACACAGTTGGGACTTTAACTGGAGTTGCAACAAAGGCAGGTTTAATTGATGAAGATGGAAATCTTCCAGGAGTTGGTCGTGCCCTATTATCTGATGCCATTGGTACAGTTGTGGGAGCACTTCTTGGTACATCTACAGTTACAACTTTTGTTGAATCAGCATCAGGTGTAGCTGACGGAGGTAGAACAGGACTTACATCACTATCTTGTGCCTTCTTCTTCCTATTGTCATTATTTTTATTTCCAATATTTTCAATAGTGCCAGCACAAGCAACATCAGCTGCCCTTGTAATGGTTGGACTATTTATGATCAGTCCAATTAATCAAATAAAATTAGACGACTACACAGAATCAGTGCCAGCCTTTTTGACTATGGTTACAATGCCCTTTGCTTATTCAATTGCAGAAGGTATTTCAGTTGGTATGATTTCTTATGTAATATTAAAAGTAGCAACAGGTCGTGGAAAAGAAGTTAGCCCTGTAATGTATATCTTGGCTATAATCTTTACCCTAAGATATTTAAGACCAATACTACCTTTTTAATCTTTAAAGACTCATTTATTGAATTGTTTAAGCCCCTTTAGTATAATAAAAGTATTAAGGGGGCGTTTTTAATGAAAAAAATGTTTTTATACATAATAATGGCTTTTACACTTTTTGTAAATGTTTTTGCAGCTGAAGATATTCAAGTTGTCTTAGAGCAACCTGCTCTTTCTGAGGTAAAAAGTGGGGACTCTTTGAAGTACAATTTAATTGTCAATTTGCCAAAGAATTTCAAAGAGAAGTATTCTTCATTTTCTGTAACTCTTTTATTAGACAGTGCTCTTGAAGTTAAGAATTCAAAATTTTTAGACCAAGAAGAATCCCAAGGTAAACTTGACATTAGAGAGACTTCCATTAAGGGTAAGGACCAAAATATTATTACAATAAATGCCAATGACCTCTCTGTCATTAAGGGAGAAAAATTAAATCTTGAAATTGAAACTAGGATAAAAAATGATGTTGGTTCTAGTTCAAATTTAAAAAATTCCTTTGTTCTTTCTTATGTTGACAAGGGTGGAGAAACTAAGAGCGACCAAAAAAATCTCCAGTCTTCAACAAAAACTCAAAATGGAACTTTAACCATAAAAGATGTTTATGATGGTTCAAAAGAAATTATTGGACAAACTGAAAAAAATGCCATGGTTAAACTTGCTATAGATAAAAAATTTGTTTCCAATGTAATTTCTGACAGCGAAGGCAATTTTAAGTTGGAAAATTTAGATTTAAAGGAAGGTTCTATAATTAGGATAGTTGCTGAAACAAAGGATAAAGAGGCAAGCTTAGACTATATTGTTAAAGCTAAGATTGAATCTAAAAAATCTAGCGAACTTGTAAATGACAACAATGATGAAAAAGAGCTTTACAGCACAATTAAAACTCTTGAAAAACTAACTGATTATGTTGATTTTGCAAAAAATCTTTCCACTGCAAAAACAAGTAATGTTAATGAAAAGAGAATTCGCGCTGCAATTGCATCAGCTGAATATATTGTTGTAAAAAACGAAGTTTCCACTGATGAAATTAATAAATCCTTAGAAGAACTTCAAAAGTCAATTGAAGTTATTAGGCTCCCATATATGTCAGGTGTCTCAAAGGATAGATTCGCTCCCAACGAAAAAATTACAAGGGCTGAAGCAGCTTCAGTTTTAAAAAGAATAATTGATGATAAGGCAGCTGCCAACGATATATCTTCTTTTAGGGATATAAAGGAAAGTGATTGGTTCTATGACAATATTGTCTTCATTGAAAAGAAGGGTTTAATTGCTGGCTATAAAGATGGAACTTTTAGACCTAGAGAAGCAATGACAAGGGCACAATTTGCTAGCATGATGGCAAATTATTTAAAACTACAAGTTGGAAATAATCCAATTGATTTTAAAGATGTTAAAGAAGATTTTTGGGCAAGTGATGCCATAAACACATTGTCAAGTCATGGAATTATGGTTGGTAAATCTAAAAATGAATTTAAACCAAATGAAAAAATCACAAGGGCAGAGGCTGCCACAATTTTTAACAAAGTTTTAGATAGAAAGATAAATAAATCTTTCTTAGATAAATATTCAAAGAACCCATTTAAGGATCTAAAGAGAGATCACTGGGCTTATTATCAAGTTATAGAAATTACAGCAAAATAAGGAGAGAGGAAGAAAATGTCAGATATTAAAGTAAGATTTGCACCATCACCAACTGGTTATTTACACATTGGTGGATTAAGAACTGCCCTATATAATTATTTATTTGCCAAGAAAAATGGCGGTAAATTTGTTTTGAGAATTGAAGATACAGATAGAACTAGATATGTGGAAGGTGCCATAGAAAATTTAATTGAATCCCTTGAATGGGCAGGCATCACTCACGATGAAGGTGTCTTTGTAAAAGATGGGAAGATTACAGATGTAGGCGACTGCGGTCCTTACATCCAATCAAATAGACTAGAAATTTATCAAAAATATGTAAATGAATTAATTGAAAAGGGCTTTGCCTATTATTGTTTTTGTTCTAAGGAAAGACTAGACAATCTTCGTGAAGAACAAAGAATTAAGGGAAAGGTTCCTAAGTACGATGGACTTTGCCGTGGCATTCCTCTTGAAGAAGCAAAGAAGAGGGTTGCAGCAGGGGAAGACTATGTTGTTAGACTAAAACTTCCTAAAAACAAGGACATAACATTTTATGATGCTGTTCGTGGCAAAGTTACAATAAACACAGACGAAATTGACGACCAAGTTTTGATGAAATCTGACGGATTTCCAACTTATCACTTGGCTGTAATTGTTGATGACCACCTAATGGGCATCACTCACATTGTAAGGGGAGAAGAATGGCTTCCATCAACTCCAAAGCATGTCTTTATGTATGAATGTTTTGGCTGGGATGCACCAGAATTTGTTCACCTTCCAACAGTTTTAAATAAGGACAGAAAAAAACTTTCAAAGAGACAAGGCGATGTTTCAGTTGAAGACTTTAGAAATAGAGGATATTTGCCTGAAGGAATTGTAAATTATCTTGCCCTTGTTGGTTGGTCACCAGAAGATGGGGAAGAAATTATGACAATGGATGAATTAATAGAAAAATTCTCCTTTGAAAGAGTAGGGAAGTCTGGAGGAATTTTTGACACTGACAAGTTAAACTGGGTTAACTCTCATTATATGAAGTCCTACGACTTAGATAAGTTAGCTGAGCTTTCAATTCCCTTTGTGACAAAATCAGGACTATTAACTGAAGAAGAAATTAGAGGAAACTTTGAATGGTATAAGATTTTAATTGACACAGTAAGAGAAGCCTGCGACAAATTAGAAGACATTCCAAAGCACATTGACTTCTTATTTGGTGACATTGAAATAACAGAAGATTCAGCTAAGGAAGAACTTTCCCAAGAACATGTGCCTGCACTTCTTGACTCCTTTATAAAGATTGTAAAATCTCATGATGAAATAGATATGGAAACTGCCAAGGGACTTATGAAGGAAGTGCAAAAGGAGTCTGGAGTAAAGGGCAAAAAACTTTACATGCCAGTTAGAGCTGCAATCTCAGGAAATGTTCACGGACCAGAAATGCAAAATATTATTTATCTTTTAGGCAAGGATAAATTAATTGAAAGAGCAGAAAAAATTAAAAACTCACTTTAAAAAATAAATAAGAGAAATAAAAAGAGGACTGAAAATAAAATCAGTCCTCTTATTTTTATGAAATTTTCTAAAAATTTGAAATTATTTTAAAATTCCAAATTCGTAACCTCTGTCTCTAAAATATTTTATTACAGAAGTTAGTGAGTCAGCTGTAAGCTGCTTATTTATTGCATCGTGGGCAAGGACAACAGCAATTTTTGTATTTTTATTTTCGTTAAGACTTTTGTCAAGATAAGATACAAAGCCTTCAACGCTTGTAGGTCTAACAGATTTTTTTTCTGCATCGCCAACAAGTGAGTTCCAGTCGATCCAGTGGACGCCATTAGATTCTAAAAGTGCATTACTTGCCTCTGTGTTTTGCCAAGACATTTCGCCGCCAGGATATCTAAAAACGCTGGAGTGAAAGTCAGGTCCTAGAATATTTTTTAGTCTATCATTAGTTTTTGCAATTTCTTCATAGACTCTTTCAGGGCTAACTACTCTTCCAGGATAAAGATATTCATAGTCGTGACTAAAGGAGTGAGTTGCAATGGCATTTCCATTTCTTAAAATTTGGCGAACTTGACTTGCCGTTTTATCTCCTATAGATTTTCCAACTAAAAAGAAAGTTGCACGAGCATCTTCTTTTTTTAGTATATCTAAAACTTGTGGAGTTATAGTATTGTTTGGTCCATCGTCAAAGGTTAAAAATACAATTTTTTTGTCGCCCTTATAATTATTTTTTTTGATATATTGGCGAATTTCCTTTGCATCATAGGCATACTTGTCAGCTTTTTTTAAGTGATTAGACCCCTTAACTATAAATTCATCTTCCATGCGAAGAAGCGGGTCTAGTGCCACATTGGAAATATATTCAGGATCGTAATAATACTTTCTCGGTCTGTCCTTATTAATTTCATTGGCATAATACCACATAAGGGCTGGAGAAATTTCATCCTTTGGTTTTTTTATTGCAGAAAAAATCTTTGAAAAAATAAAAATAAATATTAGGGCAAAAATTGAAATAGAAATTATCTGTCTTATTCTCTTTCGCCTTCTTGCTTTTTGCCTTCTCAAATTTTTTCTTTTATGGTAATCTCTTTGGGTCATAAAAAACCTCCCACTGATAATATACATCAGTGGGAGGAAACTTGCAATTACAAAAGAATTACAATTACTTTATTGAGTTATAGATAAGGTATAAAATTTCTTCAAGACTTGGTTCTTTATCTGGATTTATTTCCTCGTCAATGTAGCCAAATCCCTTTGCCACTAAATAATAATTTTCATAGTCGCCTAAGGATTTTTGATTTTTAAAGATGTCTTCCTTAAAAATTCCCTTTGCCTTTGTGAAGTCCTCAAAGCCCCTATCTATTACTAAAATTTTTATGGCATCTTTTTCAGAAATTTTCTTGTCTTTTACTTTATCCCCATCTAAGTAATAGCGACTAAAGTCGTAATCATCACCGGAGTAACTTCCATTAAGGAGACCTAAAAATTCCTTGTAAGTTATTTTGTCAGATAATTTTTTGCCAATAGTTCCAATTTCCATGTCCTTTAAAGAATTAATTGCATCCTTATCCCTTGCCTTATCAAAGTCTTCATAGGATATTTGTTCTTTAAAGTTAACTATATTTCCAGATTTGTCTCGCAAAATTTTATCTTCGCCAACTAGAGGGACAATATTTTTTATTTTTCCGTAGAGAAGCTTAGGACCCTCTTCAGTCATTTCATACTTGAGACCAAAATTTTTAGAATTTAGATAGATTTTATTTGCCTCATCCTTTGTAAGAGCTATATCTTTTGTCTTGCTAAAATCTGCACTTGAAAAATCTTTTTCATAGCTTACAACATTTTTCTCGTCATCGACTGCAATAGTTACGCCTTCACCAAGAACTGGAAGAGAGTTCACGAACCTTGGTATAAAAAGGATAGTGATGTAGTCAAATTTCTTTACATCAGTTTTTTCTAAATTAAGTTCAGTTTTGTCCCCATACTTTTCTAGGAAGTTAAGGGCAATTTTTTTAGCTTCTTCATCAGTGACCTTATTCTTTACATCTCTTTTGTCATTATAAATATCTAAGCTGACTAATTTTAAATTTTTAGCATTTAAGACTAGGCTGCCAGGATTTTTTTCCTTTTCAAGATTTATTCTGTAATAATAATTATCCTTGTCGGAGGAAAGGGAAATACTGTTAACTGTATAAGACTTGCCCACAATTTCAAGAGCCTTGTCCTTAGCTTCAGATTTTTTCTTTAAATCTTTAAGACCGTCAATTTTTTTCACTTCAACTTCACTTAAAGCAGCTGAATCTTTTGCTTCTTCAGTGGCATAAGGCATGAAAGGATCTCTTAAATTATTTTTAAAAACCTTACCCGTAAGGGCATCAATATCCACTACATCACTTGAAAAAACTTTTTCTACAGACTTGCCGCCCCCAGAAACTTTGTAGGAGAGAGTGAGAGGGGATTTTTCTAAAAATAATTTTTCTGCCTCTTGAGGACTAATTTTTGCCTTCTCCTTAAAGTCTTTGTCTTTTAAAAATGTTATGGCATAGGAATTATCTCCCATGAGCATAATGTCACTTATTTCGCCAGTCTCAGTTGAAAAGCTTACATTCAAATAATTATCAGCAAGATGTATTCCAGCTAAAAGCCTTTGATAAGTTAGGTCTATATAATCACTGCCAGGGCGGATACTATAATCGGATAAAATATATTTCTTGTCAAAATCTTTGATTGCCTTCTTTAAAATATTTTCTGCAGCCTTTAGAGCGTCATCCTTTGAATATTTTTTCTTATTATTTTTCTCATCACTAGAATTTCTCCACTTATTATAGGAAATAAATTCACCATCGCTAGTGTAGGAGACGCTGAGCTCGCCTAACTTTTCGTCAGACCACCTGTAAGTAGTAATGGATTTATTTTTTATGAGCTTGTTTAAGTATTCACTTCCAGTGTCACTGTTCATAGGGTCACTAGAAATAGTAAAGCTTTCATAATCTCCAGTGATGCTAAAAATCTTTTTTATTTCTTCAACTTTTTTCTTTTCAGCCTCTGTCACTTCTAGGGTCACTGCCTCATCTGTTGGGGTGTAGTTAGCTTTTTCAACTGAAGCTACAACTGGTCCCAAAAGTAGAGCCAAGGATAGGGCATAAATTATTTTCTTTTTCATAATTATCTCCTTATTAAATCGCTAAAGTATTTATGTAAAAAAGAAGAGGCATCTGCCTCTTCAATTTAAGCTTAAAATTAAGCATCTGCTTCTTCTTTGCTATCTTTATTAAGTGCAGCTACAAGCATATTAGGATCTATACCGTGAACCATTGCAGCTTCTTCAAGAGATTCCATTTGAGAAGAAGGACACATAATACATCCCATGCCGAAGCTCATTAAAGTGCCAATTGATTCTGGTTTTTTTGAAAGAATTTCTCCAATTAACATTTCTTTTTTAATTTCCAATGTAAACACCTCCTATTAGATTATACCCAATCTTATTTATATTTAAAAGATGAGTATTTAATAAAATTATCTTCAGTCTTTGCACCTAGAGAGATTTCAAATTCACTTGTGGAGTCAAAGCCCTTTGAAGCAAGAGTTTTTGCAACTTCAAATTTGCCTTCATAAGGGAAGACTTCAGATTTTTCGCCTTGAGTAATTCTTATATAAGGTTTATATGTGAATTTTCCAATATACTTTGTCAAGGAAGGATAAACTTCAACAATATTTTCTGATTTAACATATTGAGTTTCTCCTGAAAGTTGTCCTTCTTCTGTTGTTGCAAGGACATTGTTATTAATATTTTTTATAAAATTATTAATATCTAAAATTGGGTCCTTTATAATGTCAAGGACTTTGTCATCATAACCAGCTGCATAATCAACAATTTTTACTTCAACTTGATTATTTACAAGAGATCTTGGTTTTATAGCTTTGGAGTCAATTAAAACCTTGTTATTTTTTTCATCAAAATTTACATCAAAGCCAATAGTTTTTCCTAATTCTCTTAGTTTAAAATAATTGTAACCATCAATAGAATAAACATTAAAAGAATGTCTAACGCCATTTACATAAACATTGTGAGTTGATTTTTTTATGTCAGAATCGCTATCCTTTAGTGGAGTTAAATCAGCATCAGTTTTTTTGTAATCAGATTTGCTAGTAATAATAACAGCAGATCTATCTTCATCATAACTTACATTAAATTCTGCATCTTTTCCATCTAAAAGAGCTGCAACATCTCTAAGTTTAAAATAATTGTTATCTTGGATTATATATCCTTTCACATCAGTGTCCTTGCCATCTAGTAAGATACTTTGACTAGAAACTTTTGCGCCAGCAAAAACATTAACGCTAGAAAATAAAACAAGAGATGTAACTATTGTTCCTAAAATTTTTTTCATAATACTACCCCCTATCCCTATTGTATTGTAAAAGATGACCCTCGACAAGAAGAAATATTTAACCTATAATTAAATTAGGTGATGAAATGGAAAATTTGTTAATGGGGATTAATATTATATCACCCGTTTTTTTTGTTTTGCTCATAGGATATTTTGCAAAACAAAAGGGTTATATAGATAATAATTTTGTGGATAAAGGCACCTGGATTGTATTTTATCTAGCATTGCCCTTTAAATTATTTTATGACGTAAAAAATGCAAGGATTGAATCTCTGCATCCAAAATATGTGGCATATATTTTATTGGGAGTAATTTTTATAATATTTATTTCAATAATTATTGCTAAAAGTTTAAAAATTAAAGATAAGCGAAAATTATCTGCCTTTGTACATTGTGCCTACCGTTCAAATTTTGTCTATGTTGGCTTTCCAATCTTAGATATTATTTACAATGGTGCGCCATCAATGGAACACATGATAGTTATAATTTCTTTTGGCTTAACTTTATACAATATTTCAGCTATAGTTCTTCTTACTTATTACAGTGAAGCTGAAGAAAAGAGAATTTCTATTTTAGACATAATTATAAAAATTCTAAAAAATCCAATGATAGCTGGCGTTGTTTTTGGTGCAATTTTTAATTTTTTACATTTGCCAGTATATCAAGGAGTGGACAGAGCCATAGAAATGGTTGCAAAAATTTCTACACCAATGTCTCTTATATTAATAGGTGCAAGTTTAAATTTTGAATCTTCAAAAAGTGACTTTAGGCTTATGTTTATTTCAGCTTTTATAAAAACTGTTGTGGCACCAGCCCTACTTATTCCTATAGGAGTTAAACTTGGCTTTACAAACATGGAACTTGGCATTGCTTATGTATTTTGGGCAACACCATGTGCAGCAAATTGTTTTATATTTACAAAACAAATGAATTCTGATTATGAATTTGCATCTAAGGTAATAACTCTTAGTTTCATAATGAGCATAATAACCTATCCAGTAGGTATATCAATTATGAATTATTTTAATCTATTGCACTAATTATATGTAAATGCTATAATCACATTACAAATAAAAAATAATACCTTATTGAGAGTGGTGGAGTGAATGGGCACTTTGAAACCCGGCAACCTAGTTGGTGCTAAATCCCACAGATTTTTATCTGAAAGATGAGGTTTAATGGTCCTCACTTTTTTGCGTGAGGATTTTTTTATGGATTATTAATTTAACTATGAGATAAAGACAAAAATAAATTCATACATTAAATCAAAGGTATTTAAAATGGAGGAATTAAAAAATGAAAAAATGGCAATTTAGTTCAGAGTCCGTTACTGAAGGACATCCTGACAAAGTTTGCGACCAAATTTCTGATGCTATCTTAGATAAAATTTTAGCAGAAGATAAATTTGCCAGAGTCGCTTGCGAAACTATGGCATCTACAGGAATGATAGTTATAACTGGAGAAATTTCAACAGAAACTTATGTTGACTTTGAAAAGACAGCAAGAGAAGTCCTAGAAGATATTGGATACAATAGAGCAAAATATGGCTTTGATGGAAGAACTTGCGCAGTTTTATCTGCAATAAAAGAACAATCTTCTGACATAGCTATGGGAGTTGACAGATTTAAAGAAGCTGGAGTTGATGAACTTGATGCTTTTGGAGCTGGAGACCAAGGAATTATGTTTGGTTTTGCCACAAATGAAACAGAAGAATTAATGCCACTTCCAATTTCCCTTGCTCATAAACTTGCTAGAAGACTTACTGAAGTGAGAAAAGATGGAACTCTTGACTATTTAAGACCTGATGGCAAGACTCAAGTAACTGTTGAGTATGAAGAAGATAAACCTGTAAGACTAAAAAATGTAGTAGTATCTTCACAACACGCTCCAGAAGTTCCAATGGAAAAAATTAGAGAAGATATAATAAGAGAAGTAGTAAAAAAAGTTGTTCCAGAAGAATTAATTGACAAGGACACAGAATTTTTCATAAATCCAACTGGAAGATTTGTAATTGGTGGACCAATGGCAGATGCAGGACTTACTGGAAGAAAAATAATCGTAGACACTTATGGTGGTTTTGGAAGACATGGAGGAGGAGCTTTCTCAGGAAAAGATCCAACAAAGGTAGATAGATCTGGAGCTTATTATGCAAGATATATTGCAAAGAATTTAGTTGCAGCAGGTCTTGCTGATAAAGTTGAAATTGGACTTGCCTATGCAATTGGAATTGCTAGACCAACTTCTGTATATGTAGAAACTTTTGGCACTGGAAAATTATCTCACGAAGAAATTGAAAAAATTATTATGGAAAACTTCGACATGAGACCAGCAAATATTATTCGTGAACTTGATTTATTAAGACCAATTTATAGACAAACTGCATCCTATGGTCACTTTGGCAGAAATGATTTAGACCTTCCTTGGGAAAAGACAGATAGAGCTGAAGAATTAAAAAAATATTTAAAATAATTATTGAATTAAAAATAAAAAATCGGGTACAAAATAGGTGCTGAGTAAAAAATACTAACTTAGTATGTTATAATAATTGCGTAAGTTTAAATTTTAAATTCGAGAAGAGGATGATTATGAAGAAAAGTTTTAAATATTTTAGAGCTAACCCTTGTGGAAATATTACAGGATTTGTTGTAGCACCAGTTTACCCTGGTTATAGAAAAGCTTATACAAAATGTATTATTGATCAAATAGATAAAGACGTTGAACAAGTTGGATTTATTTCACCAGCTTACGAAGGCGCACCACTTAGAATGGATATGATGGGTGGAGAATTTTGTGCCAATGCAACTAGAGCCTATGGACTTTATTCTGCAGGATTTTATGACACAGATGGACTTGTTGACATTGAAGTATATGTAAGTGGACATGAAGGAACAACTGATGTAATAGCTGATGTAAAAAATCAAAAGGCTTATGTAGCACTTGATGCAGCTCTTGATAAAAAAGATGTGGAAATAGCTGGCAAAAAATTAAAATTAATTGAACTTCCTGGCATAAGTCATCTAATAGTAGAAGAAAAAGAAGATAAAGAATTTGTAGATGAGGCCCTAAAGATTTTAAAAGAAAATTACAAGGCTGAAGCTTATGGAATTATTTTCTTTGACAAAGAAAAACTTGAAATTGTTCCTTACGTTTATGTGGAAGGTTCAGATACTTTAGTTAGAGAAGGATCTTGTGGTTCAGCTACAGTTGCTGTTATAAATTATATTGAAGATGATATTAATTCACTTGATGAAGAATATAAAATTTCAATTAAGAATCCAGCAGGGGAACTTGAAGTTTTTGTCTATGAATTTGAAGATGGCAAAAAGTTATGTGTAGGAGGAAAAGTTGAACTTTCTGAAGTAGAAAAGAAATCAATAGACATTCCACAAGAAGTTGTTGCAAGTGTAATTGCTGAACATGACAAAATTGTTGAAGAACGTAAAAAACATATGGTTCAAGAAGAAAAAGTTGTTGACGAAAACGACTTAACAGATGAAGAACTTGAAATAATGAGAAAAAAATTTGGCTTTGATTAATTTTTGAATTTATTGAAGAAAATTTTATAAAAGATTTAAAGAGAGGGAAACCTCTCTTTTTTATTTATGACTTTAGTCAGTTGAGCACGCAACGCGTGCGAAACAAAAAACTACCCGCTATGCGGGTAGGCAACA